>Ga0307958_1000141_pt1 | contig 43160 bp, 52 predicted proteins | sample OrgLakmetagen492_FD_201826 | JGI IMG/M metagenome (GOLD analysis project Ga0307958, IMG submission 201826) | Saline water microbial communities from Organic Lake, Antarctica - #492 | ecosystem: Environmental > Aquatic > Non-marine Saline and Alkaline > Saline | place: Antarctica: Organic Lake... | reverse complement strand
AGGCACGGCTCATGTCGCCGGCCAAAGATTCATAAACAAAAATTGCAACTTTATTAGTCATTAAAAACTCCTGACTGTTGTAGTAGACAGGTCTGTCTACTTACTCAACCACACAGGTCTATCCGTTGTTGTCAAGGCGTTCCAAGAATCGAGAAGTTTAATTAGTTCAGTCCAAACCCCGCGAAAGGGTAACGTGTCCAAACCGTTGCTTCCGGTTTGATTTGATAGCTAATGTTTTAGCGGAGACTCTTGAGGATCGCTTCTTGGAGCGATTCCTTAGTTGGACTACCGGCTATTTTTTGGCCATCCCGGTAGATACGGCATGCCAGGTTTGTGGTTGGCTCCACTCCTGGAACAACGTCCAATCCGTCGATTAGAACCGTGGGCGATCCTGCAAACCGGTGCTTAGCGGCCTCTTCCGAAGAGCTAATTAGGGTAAAAGTTACAGTCACGTCGCTGACAGCTAGTTCGTCGATTACCTCGGCCAAAGCCTTCCTGGCATCTTCAAGGTTGGGGCACTCGTCAATGTGAAGCACTTCTATTTGCATCTGAGAGCCCTTTCTCTAAAACGTTCATGGAACGATTGGTTGCAGAGTGTAAAGGCTAACCCTTGTAGTTTGCGTAAGCGGCGTCGATGACCTTTTGGGTTGCCTCTTTATCTGCCCAGCCTTCAATCTTGACCCACTTGCTTGGCTCTAGATCCTTGTAGTGGGAGAAAAAGTGCTCAATCTCGTTCTTGGTCTGAGAGGGAACATCGCTTAGATCTTGAATGTGGTCCCAACGAGGGTCCTTGGCAGGAACGCAAATAACTTTTTCATCCACTCCGCCATCGTCCTCCATGACCAACATGCCAACAGCGCGAACCTTCACGCCGACACCTGGAAACAGTGGGTGCTCTAGCAAAACAAGGGCATCCAGCGGATCCCCGTCGCCACCCAGGGTGTTTTCAAAGAAGCCGTAGTCGGTTGGATATACAAACGGGGTGAACAAAACTCGATCCAGGAATACCCGTCCGGTCTCATGGTCAATCTCATATTTGTTTCTGGAACCGCGTGGAATCTCAATAATTACGTCGTATGGCAAGGCGTCTCCTCAATAGGCTTAGCTAAAAGATTAGCGAATTGGGAGCGATGGTTATTAGAAATCGGCTGACTCCGGCAGTTGCCGATGTTCGCAGGGCTGTCAGGGAAAGTCTTGCGGGGCTGAATCTGGAACCAGAATCCAGAGTCTTAGTCGCTTGCTCCGGCGGCCCAGATTCCATGGCTCTGGCTGCAGCAACAATCTTTGAAGCACCGAAACTAGGTCTTCGGGCCTCGGCCGTGGTGGTGGATCATGGCCTTCAAGAGGCCTCTTCGGAAGTTGCCAAAACAACCGCTGCGAATCTAGAACAACTTGGGCTAGACCCGGTGGTTATCGAAACCATCAACGTTCGTGAATCAGGAAACGGCCCGGAGGCAGCAGCCAGATCGGCGAGGTACGAGGGGCTAGAGCGAGCCCGAAAGCTTGTTGGAGCAGAGGTTGTTTTGCTAGGCCATAACCTTGAAGACCAGGCCGAGACGGTGCTATTGGGGCTAACCCGAGGCTCGGGGCTGCGCTCAATTGCAGGAATGCAGGGCTTTGACGAACCCAAAAAACTTCTTAGGCCTTTGCTTGAAATCAAGCGGGAGGTGCTTTTTCAGTCCTGTGCCGACCAGGACATAAAACCTTGGCAGGACCCCCACAATAAAGACCCCAAGTTCACCAGGGTTCGTATTCGCCAGCTACTTGACACCCTAGAAGCTGAGCTTGGACCAGGGTTTGCAGGGGCCCTGGCAAGAACTGCCGACCTCGCAAGCGAGTCAGACGAAGTCTTGGTTGTCATGGCCAGCGACCTTGCCGGACAGGCAACTGTTTCAAGTTCGAGCACTGAAATCAGGCTATCGGTGGAAAAACTGGTTGAAGCGCTGCCGGGGCTTCGACGAAGAGTGTTGTTCGAGACGGCAATTGCCGCTGGCGCGGGGAGTGTTTCCAGAACCCAGGTGCTTGGAATTGATGAACTTATTACTAATTGGCACGGACAAAACAAGTTGGTTCTTTCTGGCATTACAGTAGAGCGAATGAGCCAAGAGCTTGTATTTATAAGTCTCTAACCATCTATCAAACGGGAGCCTTGCATTGCACCTAAATCACCCAGACATTTCCAAGGCGCTAGTCACTGCAGACCAGATAGCTGAGAAGATTTTAGAGCTTGCCGGACATATCGATTCTTATTATCAAGATAAAGACCCACTTCTAGTTGGGGTGCTCAAGGGTGCAGTGCCATTCATGGCCGATCTTTCTAGGTCGATGCAGCTTTCGACATCCCAGGACTGGATGGCAGTTTCTTCCTACGGGTCCGGAACAACTTCTTCTGGCGTGGTGAGAATCTTGAAGGACCTTGACACCGATATCACCGACCGCCACGTATTGATTGTGGAAGACATTATCGACTCCGGTCTTACTCTTTCTTGGCTAACCACTAACCTTGCCCATCGAGGCGCTGCTTCGGTGGAGGTCGTTACTCTGCTCCGCAAGCCAGATGCTGCAAAGGTTCAGATAAATGTCAGGTGGGTGGGGTTTGATATCCCCAATGAGTTCGTAGTTGGTTACGGGCTTGACTACAACGAGCGTTATCGATCATTAGACGGAGTTGGCGTGTTGTCACCTGCGGTTTACTCTTAAACGGATGGCAATTAAAAAAGACATGGCAACTAAAAAAGACTCTCCCAAGAAAGACGAAGCAGCCAAGAAAGACATGGCGACTAAAGAGAAAAGCAAAGCAAAGTCGCCCATGACTATCAAGAAGTTTTTGCGCGGCCCTTGGCTTTGGATAGCACTTGCTGTTTCCGTGTTGCTAATTGGCACCAGCTTGGTTGGCGCCCAGCAGTTCACAAAGGTCGACACCCAGGTTGGGCTGGAGATGATTCAGTCCGGTGCTGCAGAAAAGGTCACCGTCTTGGATGGCGACCAGCGGGTAGATGTTGAACTTAGAAACCCAGATGCTGACTATGGCCAAAGCGTCCAGTTCTACTTTGTTTCCGGTCGAGCCGTGACTGTTGCCGAAATTGTTGCGGACTCTCAAATCTCAGAGGGCTGGACAGACGAGGTTCCATCAACTCCTTGGTATCTGGCAATCCTTGGTTCTTTGTTGCCGTTCATCATTATTTTGGGACTGTTCTGGTTCTTGATGAGCTCCATGTCTGGCGGTGGCCGAGGGGTAATGCAGTTTGGTAAGTCGAAGGCGAAGATGGTCACTAAAGAGACCTCCGACATTACCTTCGACGATGTTGCGGGAATCGAAGAGGCCATTGAAGAGCTCACTGAGCTCAAAGATTTCCTAAAGAACCCGAAGAAATTTTTGGACATGGGAGCAAAGATTCCACGCGGTGTGCTGCTTTATGGCCCTCCGGGAACAGGTAAAACCCTTATCGCCAAGGCAGTTGCCGGCGAAGCCGGGGTTCCATTTTTCTCGATCTCTGGATCTGACTTTGTTGAAATGTTCGTCGGCGTTGGAGCATCGAGAGTCAGGGACTTGTTCGAGCAGGCCAAGCAAGCTGCACCAGCAATTATTTTCGTGGATGAGATTGACGCTGTCGGTCGTCATCGTGGCACCGGAATCGGTGGCGGCAACGATGAGCGCGAACAGACTCTAAACCAGTTGCTAGTCGAGATGGATGGCTTTGACACCAACGCCAGCGTCATCTTGATTGCGGCAACTAACCGACCAGACGTCTTGGACCCAGCGCTATTGCGCCCGGGCCGATTTGATCGCCAGGTTGGGGTCACCGCACCGGATCTAAAGGGTCGCGAAAAGATTTTGAAGGTGCACTCCAAGTCCAAGCCAATAGCTGAAAATGTCGACATGAGCTTGATCGCTAGGCGCACCCCGGGCTTCACCGGCGCAGACCTTGCGAACGTGCTGAACGAGTCTGCGCTTCTTGCCGCAAGACTCAATCACACCGAAATAACCGACGGCACTATTGATGAAGCAATCGACCGCGTTATTGGTGGGCCGCAAAAGAAGTCCTCGATCATGAAAGACCAAGAGCGAATTGTGACGGCTTATCACGAGGCGGGCCACGCACTGGTTGCAGGAGCAGGTAACTACTCTGACCCGGTCAGCAAGGTCACAATCTTGCCAAGAGGCCGAGCCCTTGGCTACACAATGGTGATACCAATGGAGGATCGCTATTCAATCACCCGCAATCAGCTGTTGGATCAGATTGCATATGCCATGGGCGGGCGCATCGCCGAAGAGATTGTCTTTAAAGACCCAACTACTGGTGCATCGAATGACTTCGAAAAAGCAACCAGCATTGCCCGTCAGATGGTTACTAAATATGGCATGAGCCAAAAAATTGGAGCTATTTCACTTGGCAGCGGAAACAATGAGCCGTTCTTGGGACGTGAGCTTGCAACCCACGCTAACTATTCCAATGAAATGGCTCAGCAGGTTGACGCCGAAGTGAGCGCAATTCTTGACCGAGCACTCGACGAAGCGTACAAAGCGCTGACGCTGAACCGGGTGGTTTTGGACAAGCTTGCAAAGTCGCTGCTTGAAAAAGAAACCTTGAATCAAGACGAGATTGCGAAAATCTTTAAGACCGTTAAGAAGATTCCAGCCAGGACAGCCTGGCGGTCCTCCACCAAGCGCACCGGAACCAATAAGGGCCCGATTACAGTTCCAAAGCGCAAGGTTATTCAACTGGAAGTTCTTGAAGAGAAAACAGAACCGGCAGCCGAAAATGCAGACTGATCGAATCAAGGCTGCCGTGGTTGAGCTTCTCGAGGCAATCGGTGAAGACCCGAACCGACCGTCGCTAAAAAACACTCCAACGAAGGTTGCCGAAGCCTATGTTTCATTCTTTCGCGGCATCGGTGTTGATCCTGGAAGCGTAATCGGCGAAATGTTTGACGCAGTGAATGCCGAGGCAGTTATTTTGAAAGATGTTGAACTTGTCTCGATTTGCGAACACCACTTGCTTCCTTTCACCGGAGTCGCACACATTGCCTACCTTCCGAATAAAAAAATTGCTGGCCTTGGCAGACTCGCAAACGTCATTGAAATATTGGCGGCACGACCTCAGCTCCAAGAAAACCTGACTGCCGAAGTCGCGGACGCCCTTGAAAGCGCTCTTGATGCCAAGGGTGTTCTGGTTGTTATTGAAGCCAGACACCAGTGCGTGGCTTCCAGAGGGGCCCGCCAGCCAGATGTAAACACCGTGACATTGGCATCTAGGGGCCTGTACACAGAGCCTGACTATCGAGCTGAGGTTCTTGGACTGATTAGCAAGAAACTATGACGACTTGGTCAAGGCCGCTATTGATGGGAGTGATAAATGTAACTCCCGACTCTTTCAGTGATGGCGGGCAATTCTTGGATCCTGCACGAGCTCTTGAACAAGCCAGCATGCTGAGCGCACAAGGCGCACAGATCATGGATGTCGGTGGAGAGTCGACTAGACCAGGCACTGGTCGAGTAGCGCCATCGGAAGAGCAAGCCAGAATTTTGCCGGTTATCGAGGCGATAAAGAGCGAACTGAAACTAACTATCTCGGTCGACACCATGAATGCTTCCACCGCGCGGAAGGCCATCAAGGCCGGAGCAAGCATAGTCAATGACATTTCTGGCGGACTTTCGGATCCTCAGATGTTTGCGGCCATTCAGGATTTGGATTGCAAGTATGTGCTTGGTCACTGGCGTGGTCACGCGGACACAATGGAGTCGCTTGCTCAATACTCGGACGTTGCAAGGGAAGTAGTTGCCGAACTAGCAGAGCAGGTTGCCATGGCTGTAGCCGCTGGGATCTCAAGAGACCGCATTATTGTGGATCCAGGCTTAGGTTTCGCCAAGGATATCTACCAAAACTGGGATCTGGTTAATCGCCTGGACGAGTTGGAGCAATTGGGACTACCGGTCTTAGTCGGAGCTTCCAGAAAACGCTTTTTGGCTCACGCTCTGAGTTCTCGAGACCCAGGTTCGGTTTCAATGCCGAGACGAGATGTTGCTACGGCAGTCTTGACAGCCCTGTTGTTACAGCGAAAACTATGGGGTGTGAGGGTTCACGATGTGCAGAGCACCAGCGACGCCATAGCGATCGTCTCTTCTTTGAAGAATCATCAGGAGACCAAGTGATTTATAAAATCAGAATTGACGGCCTTGCGGTCTTTGGTTACCACGGTGTTCAGCAGCACGAAAAGGATTACGGGCAAGAGTTTCTGATCGACATCCACCTCGATGTTGATTCCGGTTTAGAGGATTCGATTGAGTCAACTGTGTCCTATGCGGCGATTGCCGATCTAGCAACTGAGCTTTCAACCAGAATGCGGTTTGAGCTTATCGAGTCGCTGGCAAGGGCTCTGGTGAGTGCATGTCTGAAATATGACCCACGCATCTTGAGATCTACAGTCACCGTTCACAAACCAAATGCTCCGCTTAGCCAAACGTTCCAGGATGTGTCAGTAACCCTGGCTGGATCAAGAGATGAAAACTAGGGTCGTCATAGCTCTGGGAGCAAACCTGGGCGATAAAGAAAAAACCATTTCTAAGGCCCAAAAGCAAATTGGAAAACTTCGCGATGTCGAACTGGTTTCCGTCTCAAGCCAATATTGCTCGCAGGCAGTTACCGAACAGGGTATTGACCCAAACGAGCCTGAGTATGTAAACGCGGTGACAATTATTGAAACAACGTTGTCGGCAAAAAAACTGCTTTCCAGGCTCAATGAAATCGAGAATAAGTTTGGCAGGGTTCGCTCAACCAAATGGGCTGCGCGCACCTTAGATCTTGACATAATCACTTTTGGAGCCAGCGTTGTGGAATCAAAATCACTTGTCATCCCGCATCCGCGAGCATTCGAGCGAGCATTTGTTTTGGTTCCTTGGCTGGAGATAGATCCTGAGGCAGTGCTTACCGGCGTTGGACCGGTCAGTGAACTCGCCAAGGACATGGATTCACTTGTTTGGGCAATGCCTTGAACGGATCAATGGGCAAATCAGTAGCCGGATTTTCGGTCGTTGGTTTAGTCCTGGGCCTTACTGTCGCTCAGCTGTCGGCCGGCTTCGGATATGGTTTTCCAGCCAGCCCAGCCAGCCTGCCGGTCAGCTTGCTGGTGATAGCGGTCGGTAATTATGTTTTTAGTTTTCCGGTTTACCGATATCGCAAACAGCTTGAGCGCTACCAAGAGGGCGTAAGGCCGCCAAGGCCAAACCCTTTTTATTCGGTGCGGGTACTGATTCTTGCTAGAGCTTCGGTTTTGGCAGGAGCCTTGTTCGCCGGCTGGCACGCAGGTTTACTTATCTGGTTGGTGAGTTTCAGTGTCGCGCCAGAGAATTTGATACTAAGTAGCTCCCTGGGACTAGTGGGCGCCGTAGCCTTAATAATCGGAGGGTTGATTTCGCAGTGGAACTGCAAAACACCGCCGAGTTCTGATTCGGAGACAGACGGGGAGGCCAACTAAATGAAGATTGGCGTTGTTGGAGACAATCCAGCTGGACCAGTGCTTGCGAAGGCTTGGGCTGCTGCCGGGCACGAGCTAATCGGAGTCTCTGTCGAGAGTCCGGAGGCGATTGAGCGAATCGAGATACTGATCCCCGAGGTTCCAATTGCCAACATGGCTGCGGTTGTTGAAGATGCGGATCTAGTCCTACTTGCAATTCCCTCCAGCGATATTGAAATCACTTGCGCGGGCCTGGCTGATCTGGGCCTGTTTGGCCCAAAGAAAATTGTGGTCCACCTGTCTCCACTGGTTGGCTATTCGGTCTTGGCCGCTGCCGCCAGGTTCGGGGCAATCCCAATTGCGTTGCACCCGGTTATGCATTTCACCGGAACCACAATGGATCTGACGGTCCTGAAGAACACCTCAATTGCGGTCAGTGCGCCAGAGCCACTGACCCCCATTGCCGAGGCCTTAGCCATCGAATTGGGTGCCGAACCGATGGTGATAACCGAAGACCAGCGAGCCGCCTACGCAGAGGCTTTTGAAGTCGCGAGCGGCTTTTCTTCCCTGGTTGTCAGGCAGGCCGTTGGCATTTTAGAAGACGCAGGAATCCAAAACCCCGCCAGACTTATAGCACCGGTGGTTCGAAGTGCTGTGGAGACTGCGCTCTCGCAACCGGTTGGCAAAATCGACCCTAAGGATGCGCTCTGATGCAGCTAGCCCAAAAGATTGTTGAACTGGAAGAAGCATTGACGGTTGCCGACACCGAAGGAAGGCGAGTCGGGTTTATTCCGACCATGGGAGCCCTGCACAAAGGGCACCTGTCTTTGGTGAAAAAAGCCCAAGATCAGGGACTGTTTATCGTGGTTTCGGTTTTTGTAAATCCCAGACAGTTTGGCGAGGGCGATGATTTAGCAAAGTACCCGAGAACCCCTGGGGTTGATGCGCGCGTGCTGAGTGATGCTGGCGTTGATGTTTTATTTGCTCCGGGCAGCCAAGAGGTTTACCCGGCCACTGGTGTCAAGGAAATATCCGCCGGCGAATTGGGGGCCCTATTCGAAGGAGCAGCCAGGCCCGGCCACTTCGACGGCATGCTCACAGTGGTAAACCGATTATTTAACCTAGTTCAGCCAGACGTTGCATTCTTTGGTTCAAAAGATGCTCAACAGCTGATGCTTGTTACCCAAATGGTGAAGCGTCAGGTTGCCAGCGGCGATCGCGAGCCCATAAAAGTAATTGCGTGTGAAACCGTGCGCGATGATGAGGGCTTGGCACTATCGAGCAGGAATCAGCGAATCCCCAAAGAGCTAATTCCGGCTGCACGAACACTTAACCGGGCTCTGGTTGCGGGCTCAACCAAGAAAACTAAAGCCGATTGCATTGAAGCGGCAAGGACACAGCTTGACCCGATTATTAGACTTGACTATCTAGAGCTGGTTGACCCAGAAACGTTTGCGGTTACCGAAGGTGTCGAAGGCGCCCGAATGGTGATTGCAGGCTGGGTTGGAGAGGTTCGGCTAATCGATAATTTATTAATAGGTGGTATCTAAAGTGAGCGAAGAGTACGAGGGTGTAGACCTCCCCGAGCAAATTGCAGTGCGCATGGAAAAGCGTGACCGACTCAACGCACTCAACTCCGCTTACCCGGTCACACTGCCGATCACTCACACCATTGAGGCCACCAAGGCTCACTATCCAAATCTTGAAGAGGACATCGCTACCGGCGACCAGGTTGGGCTTGCCGGAAGAATCATGTTCCTTCGTAACACCGGAAAGCTTTGCTTTGCCACTTTGCAAGCTGGCTCCGGAGAGCGAATCCAGGCCATGATCAGCCTTGATAAGGCTGGTCAGGAACAGCTTGATAGCTGGAAAGAGCTCGTTGATCTGGGCGACCATGTTTTTGTCGAGGGTGAAGTCATCACCTCTAAACGCGGCGAACTTAGTGTCTTGGCCACCAATTGGTTGATGGCAGCAAAGACCTTGAGGCCACTACCGAACCTGCATAACGACCTCGGTGAGGAGTTCCGGGTTCGTCACCGCTACATCGATTTGATTGTTCGTGACCGGGCTCGCGAGGTAGTAAAGATTCGCGCCGGAGTGATGCAATCGATTCGAAACACTTTTGCTAAGCAGGCCTTCATTGAGGTCGAGACGCCGATGCTGCAGGTTATGCACGGTGGTGCTTCGGCAAGACCCTTCAAGACCCACTCGAACGCTTTTGACACCGATCTTTATCTTCGCATCGCACCGGAGCTATTCCTGAAGCGCGCGGTTGTCGGTGGCCTGGAGCGAGTGTTTGAAATCAACCGGAACTTCAGAAATGAAGGCGCTGATAGAACTCACTCACCAGAATTTGCAATGCTGGAGGCCTATGAGGCGTATGGCGATTACCAGACCATGATGGACCTGACTCAGGCGCTGATTCAGAATGCGGCATCAGACGTGCTTGGAACTCAAGTGGTTCAGCTAGATGACGGGACCCTCAACGACTTGAGCGGAACCTGGCCGCGAGTGTCGATGTATGAATCGTTGTCCGAAGCTTCGGGCGCAACAATCACCCCAGAAACCTCGGTTAATGACCTGAAGAAGCTCGCTGATGCCGTCGGTATTGAAATTGATCACCCGCTACACGGCAAGTACGTTGAGGAACTCTGGGAGCACTTTGTGAAGCCCGGCCTTACTGGACCTACGTTTGTGATTGATTTTCCTGTGGACACATCGCCATTGACAAGAGACCACCGCAGTAAGGCCGGCGTGGTTGAAAAATGGGACCTCTACATCATGGGTTACGAGCAAGCGACCGGCTACTCCGAGTTGGTGGACCCGGTGGTTCAACGTGAACGCTTCGTGGCACAAATGCAGCTGGCTGCAACCGGGGACCCGGAAGCCATGAAGCTGGATGAAGAATTTCTGAAGGCCTTGGAGTTCGGAATGCCACCATCCGGTGGTCTGGGTCTAGGAATTGATCGACTCTTGATGTCTCTTACCGGCCTTGGTATTCGGGAAACCATCCTGTTCCCGTTGGTGAAGTAGGTAGGCATGACTTTCTGGGAAGGCTTGCTCGACGCACTGATTTCATTGATCCCACCGGCCGCAGTTGGGGTGATTTTTTGGATCATGATGCGCTCGATATTGCGTGCTGACAAGGGCGAGCGCGACGTTTACGCCAAGATCGAAGCAGAAGAAAGAGCTAAACGCGCTAACGCCTTGGGCGAACAGCCCTAGTTTTGCAGTCAGCACCCACGTAGCATTTTGATTACGGATTTTGAAAGGTGCTAACTTGTTCGAGAAATTTACAGACAAGGCTCGCAGGGTCGTTGTGCTTGCTCAAGAAGAGGCCAAGCTTCTAAACCACAACTACATCGGCACCGAGCACATTTTGCTCGGTCTAATTCACGAGGGTGAGGGCGTTGCCGCAAAGGCGCTAGAGGCACTCGGCATCAACCTTGAGCAGGTTAGAGAACAAGTCCAAGACATTATCGGCCAGGGCCAACAGTCGCCATCTGGTCACATTCCTTTTACCCCAAGGGCCAAGAAGGTTCTTGAGCTAAGCCTTCGAGAGGCACTTCAGCTCGGCCACAGCTACATCGGAACCGAGCACTTGTTGCTAGGCCTTATTCGAGAAGGTGAGGGTGTTGCAGCTCAGGTGCTAACCAAGCTTGGAGCCGATACAAATAAGGTTCGCCAGCAGGTCATTCAGTTGCTGTCTGGTTACCAGGGCAAGGAAGCCGTTTCCGTCGGCGGAGAGGCCCAGCCACAGGCTAAGGGCTCTACGATTCTTGACCAGTACGGCAGAAACCTCACTCATGCCGCTGCAGAGGGAAAGCTTGACCCGGTAGTTGGTCGTGAGCGCGAGACCGAGCGCGTGATGCAGATTCTTTCTCGCAGAACCAAGAACAACCCAATTTTGATTGGTGAACCAGGAGTGGGAAAGACCGCTGTTGTTGAGGGCCTAGCTCTTGCAATCGTTGCCGGCAACGTTCCAGAAACCCTTCGCGGTAAGCAGCTTTACACTCTGGACATGGGAAGCCTGATTGCGGGCTCTCGTTACCGTGGTGATTTCGAGGAGCGCCTCAAGAAAGTCACCAAGGAGATCCGCACTCGCGGGGACATCATTACCTTTATCGATGAGATCCACACCCTTGTTGGTGCCGGAGCTGCCGAGGGAGCCATCGATGCCGCTTCAATCTTGAAGCCGATGCTTGCCAGAGGTGAGCTGCAGACCATCGGTGCCACAACCTTGGATGAATACCGCAAGCATTTTGAAAAAGATGCTGCGCTGGTAAGAAGGTTCCAGTCGATTCAGGTCGACGAGCCAACCCCAGCACTCGCAATCAATATCTTGAAGGGTCTTCGCGACCGCTACGAGGCACACCACAAAGTCTCTATAACTGACGGCGCGATCGTGTCGGCAGTTGGTATGTCCGACCGCTACGTGACCGACAGATTCTTGCCGGACAAGGCCATCGACCTAATCGATGAGGCCGGCGCCAGATTGAGGCTCAGCTTCCTGTCAGCTCCTCCAGAGTTGAAAGAAATGGAAGAAAAAGTCACTGTTGTCCGCAAGGCCAAGGAACAGGCCATTGCCGATCAGGACTTTGAAGCCGCCGCTACCAAGCGTGACGAGGAGAAAAAGCTCACCGCCGAGAAGGTTCGCATGGAGAAGGAATTCCGCGACGGCAGCCTTGACACACCTGGTGTTGTTGACGAAGGCTTGATAGCCGAGGTTCTTGCGCAGGCAACCGGTATTCCGGTGTTCAAGCTCGGCGAAGACGAGGGCAACAAGCTGATTTACATGGAGGAAGGCCTCCACAAGCGAGTCATTGGTCAGGAGCAGGCAATCGCCGCGCTTTCAAAGACCATTCGTCGTCAGCGCGCAGGGTTGAAAGATCCAAAGCGACCATCGGGTTCATTTATTTTCGCGGGCCCAACCGGCGTTGGAAAGACCGAGTTGGCCAAGGCTCTTGCTGAGTTCTTGTTTGACGACGAGGATGCACTGATTGCTCTTGACATGAGCGAGTACAGCGAAAAGCACACTGTTTCTAGACTGTTTGGAGCCCCTCCGGGCTTCGTTGGTTTCGAAGAGGGTGGCCAGCTAACCGAAAAGATTCGACGCAAGCCGTTTTCTGTGGTGCTGTTCGATGAAATCGAAAAGGCCCACCCGGACATCTTCAACTCGCTGTTGCAGATTCTGGAAGAGGGACGCTTGACCGATGGCCAGGGAAGAGTGGTGGACTTTAAAAACACCATCATCATCATGACCACCAACTTGGGTACCCGTGAGATCACTGGCAGCACGCTTGGATTCTCACTCGATGGTGACAGCCAGAATGACTACTCCCAGATGAAGGGCAAGGTCAACGAGGAGCTGAAGAAGAACTTCAAGCCTGAGTTCCTGAACCGTGTTGATGACGTCATTGTCTTCCCACAGCTAAACCGCGGTGAGCTGCTGCAGATTGTTGATCTATTCATTCAACGACTGCAGGCTCGACTGGATGACCGAGATCTGCAGTTGACGCTAACTACCTCAGCCAAGGAAAAGCTAATCGAACTTGGCTATGAGCCATCAATGGGCGCAAGGCCGCTTCGAAGGGCAGTGCAGCGCGAGGTAGAAGACGCAATTTCCGAGCGTATCCTCACCGGCTACATCGGAAAATCTCAGGACATCCTGGTTGATTACCTGAATGAAGAATTCAGCTATGTTGCAAGTTCCAGAGAGGCAGAGCCGGCCGCTAAGGCATGACCGAGGTCCAGAAGTATGAGGTAGTGAAGTCCTACAAGGGCTTTGAAGTGCGCGATTACGCGCCCTTCATTACTGTCTCGACTCACGAATCGGGCAACATGCTTTCTGCCGGTAATCACGCTTTTAGAAAGCTAGCGGGGTTTATTTTCGGCGGCAATCTGGAATCCAGGCAAATACCCATGACTACTCCGGTCACCGAGGTTCCTGTTGAAAATGGCTACGAAGTTTCTTTTGTGATGCCTCACGACATGGCAATGGCGGGCATGCCAACGCCGGCTGGGGCTAACCTGAAAATTGAAGAGCACCCAGCGATAAAGATGGCGGCCATTCGGTTCTCGGGCAAGGTTGGAAATCAGTCTTTCTCAAATAACGAAATCAAGCTCAAGGAGCTGCTGGTTGCTGAGGGCATTGAATTTGATCCAACCCCTATCTATGCTCGCTACAACGCACCAACAACCCCATTTTTTCTCAGGCGCAATGAAGTGCTACTTTCTCTAAAGGCCTGAGTAGTTCATAATTGGCTGATGTTCCAAATCCGATCCGCTAAAACTACCGACGTCCCCGCTATAACCCAAATGGCTGCGCCACTGGTCGACGAGCGAGTACTGCTTGGCAAAGAGCGGGTCGAGGCCTACGAGGCAATTCAAGAGTTTGTAGTTGCCGAACAAGACTCCAAGCTGGTTGGCTTCGGCGCCCTGCACATTATGTGGCAGGACCTAGCAGAGGTCAGAACCCTAGTCGTCGACAACCAATCAAAGCGCCAGGGAATTGGCAAGGCACTGTTAGCCGAACTTGAGGCCAGAGCAAAAGCACTCAGCATCACGCGCGTTTTCTGCCTGACTTTTGAAAAAGAGTTCTTTGCCACCAATGGCTATCAGGTAATTTCAGATGTTCCAGTTGATCCAGCTACCTATGCGGAGCTAGTTCGCTCGCATGATGACGGCGTCGCAGAATTTTTGGATCTTGCAAGAGTTAAACAGAACACGCTGGGAAACTCGCGCATGCTCAAGCAGCTCTAGCTAGATTTGTACCATGGCACAACTAGACCCGGTAATCATCAAACGCAGAAGAATTGCCGCTTTAAGTATTTTGGCGGTTTTGGCCTTGCTCGTTTGGGCTTTCTCGCAGTTTTTACCCGGCCAGGACCAGGCCCAAGTTGAGGCGACACCCGAGGCAGCTGAATCGGCGATCGCTGCGGAAATAACTGACTGTGCTCCAGGGGTGGTCTCGTTGTCGGCAATGATCGGCAGCTACGACGCCGCGACTGAAACCAGCGAAACTCTGAATAGCTTTGAATCTGGTGCTACTCCGTATCTTTGGTACGAAGTAACTAATACCGGGCTTGTGGACTGCCGCTTCAATGTTGGAACAAGAGTGACTTTCTTCACAATCACATCGGGTGAGCAAACCTACTGGTCCTCTGGGGACTGTCTTCGAGAGGATGTGCAAGACTCAACGGTGCTGCTTGAGGCAAATGTAACTAGGACGGCAGCTTCAGGGCCTTGGGACCGGGTTTATTCATCGGAAGAGGGCTGCAATGCAGACCAGGGTATGCCGAAGGTTCCGGCAGGCGGTGCAACCTACAAGCTGAAGGTTGTCGTGGATAACGTGATCTCAGAGGATGTTCGTTTCATTCTCAATTAGCTACCGGCGTAGACGGGTCCGATTGGGCCAGTGCTTGAGTGAGGGCCTTCTTAAGTTGCCCACTTGTTGAATCAATAATTATCTTGTGGCCCAGTCGACTGGCCTCATTGGTTCGTTGCGAGAGATTAGCAACCCCGCGAACCTCTCCCGAGAGTGAAATCTCACCGAAGGCTGCAACCTTGGTTGAAACAGGCTTGTCGCTGACTGCAGAGGCAATCGCAATGGCGATTGCCAGATCGGCGGCGGGTTCAATGATTCTCATGCCGCCAACTGTGGAGACATAAACATCTTTGTCACTAAGCGGGATTCCTGCTCTTCGCTCCAGCACGGCAAGCAGCATTGCCACCCTGGAGCTGTCCACGCCGTTTGTGACGCGCCTTGGCTGCGGGGAACCACTGGATACCACCAAAGCCTGAATCTCGGCTCTCAGGGCACGTCTACCCTCAACTGCAACGGTTATGCAGGTTCCAGATACCGGTGTGGTGGTGTTGGAAACAAACAGCGCACTTGGATCGCTGACCTCAACAATGCCCTCTCCGGTCATTTCGAAACAGCCAACCTCGTCTGTGGGGCCAAATCTATTTTTTAGAGTTCTCACAAAGCGAAGTGCGGTCTGGCGATCGCCCTCGAAGTGACAAACAACATCAACTAAGTGCTCGAGGGTCCTGGGTCCTGCAATTGAGCCGTCCTTGGTGACGTGGCCCACCAGAACGACCGGGGTTGAGTTCTGCTTCGCGAGGCGAATCAGATTTGACGCAACCTCTCTGACTTGTGCCGGCATTCCAGCAGCACCGTCGATGTCGTTTGAGCTAATGGTCTGGACGGAGTCCACAACCATTAATTCGGGCTTTACTTGTTCGAACTGTCCAAGCACGTGACCCAACTCGGTCTCAGTTGCAAGATAGAGATTTTCACTCAAGGCGTTGGTTCGCTGAGCACGCAGTCTGACTTGACTGGCTGATTCTTCGGCAGAAACATAGAGCACCTTTTTTCCGCTCTTGGCAAGCCTGGATGCAACCTCCAGCAACAAGGTGCTTTTGCCAACTCCTGGTTCACCGGAAAGCAAGATAGCGGCGCCAGCTACCAGCCCGCCCCCTAGAACACGGTCGAACTCCGAAACCATGGTCGGTTGGTAGCCATCGGTCACTACGGCTATGTCTGTTATAGGTCTTGCCTCGTGCCCAATCGAGATTCTGGCGGCCTTGGCGGTTGTTGTTGGGGCAGCTTCAGCGATTGTTCCCCAGGCTTGGCACTGACCGCATTGGCCCGACCACTTCAGGGTCGTCCAGCCGCAATCGGAGCAGCGATAATCAATTTTTGTCTTGGCCACAAGAACAAACTACCTTGGGCCGCCCCCAGCTAGATAACCTAAGTGAACAAGCTTTGAAATTTTGATTCCGAGAGTTAGGTAGTTGATGCGTAAACACTCGCAAGAGTTGTGGTTAGTGCTGATGGTTTCTCTCGGTGCTAGCGCCATCTATTCGATTCTTAGCTTGGCCAGAAAGCTAACCAGCACCCAAGGTTTGGCAGGATCAGTCACGACCATAAACAAACCGCTTGCTCAAACTCCCTGGCTTGATCTGGCTAGCCAATTGGCCTCGGTTTCACTGGCCTTGGTTCCGGTGCTGTTGGCACTTTATTTCCTGCGCATGGACAACATAAAAATTGGGCTTATGCCAATAAAAAAGGACTGGATCATCGGCATTTCAATGCCGCTGATTATCGGCATTCCTGGCATCGCCCTCTATGTCCTGGCGCTGAATCTTGGACTTACCTCCAGGATTGTGCCGAGTTCACTGGGTGATTATTGGTGGACACCGGTGCTGCTGGTTTTGGCTGCGCTGCGCTCGGGCCTGCAGGAAGAAATCATTGCGGTTGCATTTTTGGCTAAAAAACTCCAACTGATAAGGCCCGAAATTACAATCATTGCGGCTGTGATTATTTCTAGTTTGTTTAGGGCCAGTTATCACCTCTACCAAGGCTTTTCGGCGTTTATTGGCAACTTTGTAATGGGCCTAGTGTTCGGCTACTTATTCATGCGAACAGGGAGGGTTGCTCCGCTGGTGATTGCTCACACGATCATGAACACGGCAGTGTTCATTGGTTTCCCGCTGGTCGCCGGTTGGTTGTAAGCCTCGTAGGATTTGAAGATGGAAAAATTAAGGGTTTGTTTCTTAGGCACCGGGTCAATGGGTTCTGCTGTGTTGAAAGGCTTGATTGCAAGCGGCCACCCGCTTGAGCTGATCTCAGCCACCACAAGATCAGTACTTTCGGCCGATGCTTTACGCGCAAGAGGAATTAGCGCGATGGCTATCGAGGAAGCCAGCGATGCAAACTCCTTGCTTGCTGGTGATGCCGATTTGATTGTATTGGGGGTAAAGCCCTACCAAATCAAGGATTTGTTGGCTGAAATAAAAGATGAGATTGCACCCAATGCAGTGGTTATCTCGATGGCCGCCGGAATCAAGCTCTCTACGATGGCTGAAGTTTTGCCTGGAAATCCAAACCTAATTCGCACTATGCCAAACACTCCCGCGGTTGTTGGAATGGGCGTCACCGGAGTGGCACCGTCGGCAACCGCCTCCGCCGACGCGATTGCCGTGACCATGGAGCTATTCGACTCGGTAGGTGCAGCGCTGGAGATTACCGAAGAGCAAATCGATGCGCTGAGTGCAATCTCGGGGTCAGGTCCAGCCTGGGTTTTCTACATCATGGAGCAGTGGGAGCAGATTGCTAAGAACCACGGCTTTAGCAAGGAGCAGGCAGCAGTAATGGTTCGTGGCACTCTCGCCGGCTCTATCGACCTACTTGCCCAGAGCGACGAGGAACTTGAAACATTGCGCTCCAATGTCACCAGCCCCGGCGGAACAACCGAACGCATCATTGACACTTTGGATAAAGCAGGGCTGCAACAAACATTTGAAGCCGGTCTGCAGGCGGCGCTTCAAAGGGCTGGTGAAATTGGCGCCAGCTAGCTCTAAGATGTAGTCATGGCAGATATTTTTGAAGCAGTTGCAGACCCCACTCGTCGCAAGCTACTAGAGAGCTTGCTGGATTCTAATGTTGGCGGCTCCGGCGAACTGACAGTTTCCGAGCTAGTAGAGCTAACCGGTCTTGGACAACCTACGGTTTCCAAGCACCTGAAGACTCTTCGCGAGGTTGGCCTAGTCGCCGCCCGCGAGGAAGGGCAAAAGCGCTACTACTCAGTAACCCCGGAACCGCTTGAAGAAATCGAAGACTGGATGATCAGCTTCCTCTCGCTCGAGTTCGAGGGCGAAGACGAAGTTGCTGATGACCTAGCTCATAACCTCGCAAGCGTAGGAGAGCAGCTCGGCCACTGGCTGACAGAGCGCTCAAGCTGGCTAACCGCCCAACTAAGAAGTAGAGCATCAGAGGTTGATATCGACTTCGATGCCGCAGAGATGGGCAAGCGACTCGGTCGCAAGCTCGCTGATGCCAAGTCAGAAGCCGAGAAGTCCGTTAAAGACTTTGAGCGCATCGCAAAGCAAAAAGTTGAAGAAGTTGTCGACGACGTGAAGTCCGAGACTCAGCACCTGGCCGAAGAGGTCCGCACCAGAACTTCGAAGAAGTAACGCCATGGCAAAGGATACTCAGGACGGCTTGAGAAACTTCGCCAGAAAACAACTCAAAAAAAAGCAAGAATTCAAGTCTTACTTGGTTGTCTATGCAGCTGTAACTGCGCTAACTAGCGCAGTTTGGTTTGTTACTTCTCCGGGCAGTTATTTTTGGCCAATATGGGTTATTTTTGGCATGGGAGTCGGGGCAGTTGCCAGCGGTTTAGACGCCTATGGGAAGACCTGGTCGAGGCCAATTACCGAAGCAGATGTTGATGCAGAGGTTGAGCGTCTTGGCCGTAGAGGCTAGACTGTTGAAGTTGACCATTCGGGCAATCACAAGTTTTATGAGGTTTTAATGGGTTCAGTTATAAAGAAGCGCCGCAAGCGTATGTCGAAGAAGAAGCACCGTAAGTTGCTTCGCAAGACTCGACACCAGCGTCGCAATAAGAAGTAGTAACAAACCCGCCTTCGGGCGGGTTTTGTTTTAATCTCGTTTCAGGTCGCGTTTTTTGAACCTGAGAATATCCCAGTTCGCCGCTTCGGCGTATCTAGTGAGGGCTTTGTCCGGATTTACGGCCACTGCATTTTTGACAAGAGTTAGTAGCGGAAGGTCATTGACCGAGTCCGAATATGCCCAGGATCTACTGAGGCTAATCCCGCGTTCAACAGCAAGTTTCTTGGCAGCCTTGCGCTTGGCTTGGCCGTGGAGCGGCTGACCTACCAAGTTGCCGGTCAGCACCCCGTCTTTTGTTTCCACGATTGTTCCCAGGGCGCCAGTGGCACCTAAGTCTTTGGCAATCAGTTCGGCGAGCTCAAGAGGAGCGGCAGTTATCAACCAAACCTCATGGCCTTGGGCGAGGTGGTCTTTCAGGGCGGCAGTTGTCTTTGGCCACAGCCTCGGTCTAATTTCGGAATCGTAAACGGTTTGCAGCACTGGTTCTAAGTCGATTACTGAATAGCCCTTGGTAACCGAGAGCGCCCGGTCTTTGATGTGGGCCAAAGTATTATTTTTTTCACCGCGGCGAATGAACATCATTTGCTCGAATGCAAATCTCCAGATATCGCGACGCTTGATCGTTCCGTCTCGAAAGACAACTTTGCCGAACAAGATTGTGGTTGCGCCTCGAACCAGAGTGTTGTCAACATCAAAGAATGCTGCAACCTTCTTGTCCTTGCTTGTCCTATTTACAACCACCGCCACAGTCTATTGGTCTTGCAATTCTCGAATAGAATGGTCTAGTGAATACTGGAATCCAGCTTGAGCTAATCACAAGACAAGGCTGCCACCTTTGCGACCAAGCACAAGATGCCCTTGCTGGGGTTATAGCTAGGTTTAGCATCGAGCACCCGAGTGTTTCCTACACCGTTGAAACCGTGGATATCGACCAAAACCCTAAGCTTCTGGCTAAATACTCAGATGAGGTCCCGGTACTGCTACTTAACGATGAACAAATTGCGTTTTTCCGGATCGAGACGGATCGAGTCTTAGCGAAGCTTAAGGAGCTAGTTTGACTAACAGAGACAGTTTTCCCGATGCGCTTAGAGGGTTTGCCCTCGTTGGCATCTTGCTGGTGAATGCGCCGTTTTTGGCGATTAACACAGTTACGGGCGTTGGCGGGGTCGATGTCTCCAGTAGCTGGAACTTCGTTCCAGCGTTTTTGATCACAAGCCTTGCGTTAGGTAAGTTCTACTTGCTGTTTTCGTTCTTGTTTGGCTACAGCGCGGGCTACATCCTCAAGGCCGATAAAGCTAACCTCAGGCGCTGGCTTGCTAGAGCGGTCGTGCTTATTTTGTTTGGTGTCTTGCATGGAATCTTCCTGTGGCACGGTGACATTTTGTTTCTTTATGGAGTTCTGGCGATTCCACTTGCGGCTCTTTATTTCCGGAGCGAAGGGGCCATCCGTCGCTGGGTTAAAATTATCTACATCACCAACGCGGCACTGCTCTCACTTCTTGCTTTACTCCTGTATGCCGGAGAGATGTTGGGCGAAGATCTTGGCGAAACAGTGACCACCAGTTCGCTTGATTCCTCGCTAGTAGTTGGGTCATTTCTGGATAACGCGGCTGCAAGGTTTGACCTTTGGTTCACTGGGCTACCTAGCGGGTTTTTATTGCAAGCACCCTTTGCCTTCGCGGCATTCCTGGTCGGTGTACTAGCGGCCAGAAAGCGCTTTTTGGCAGATGGCGCAAACGCGGTGACCATGAAGAAGATTGCGGTATGGGGTTTCGCGATCGGCTTGCCACTGCAGCTGATTGCCGCCTGGTTCTCACTTGCAAACCAACAGTCGGATAATTACTCAGTTGGAGCTGAACTGGGATGGTTCGCACTTACCTTCGTCTCTGCTCCCGTTTTGAGTGCCGGCTATTTGGGTCTGCTGTGGCTATTGATGCAGCGCTACAAGCGCGGCTTTGGTCTGTTGGCCGCCGCGGGTCGTCACTCGCTTACTGTTTATATCGGCCAATCAGTTATCTTCGTTTTCTGCTTCTCGGCTTGGGGTCTTGGTCTGTTTGGCGAGCTCAACCTAACCGCGGTCACCTTGGTCTCGCTTGGTGCTTGTCTGCTGCTCTCCGCCCTTGCACTTCTGAACTCGAGGTATTTCTCCTCCGGACCGCTGGAGTGGGTGCTGAAAAGAACTACAGAGTCATTTAGGGCCAAGAGGTGAATGGAGCGATCAAACAAGGTTTAGCGCCCGCCCGCTTAGCTAGTTTTCCCAGCCACCTAAAATCTCAAGTTCTCCACCCCTTGCCGAATGCACTAAAGCAGGTAAATCCAGAGGTGGTCACTACACAAACAAGATTCTAAAAACCAGAGTCTTTCAAAACGACGGCTCCCAAGCAGTCCGAATCCCGGCTGCCTGGCGATTCGATCAGCTGGAGGTTTATGCCCGGGGGAATAACGGCCGACTTGATGTCGAAGGGCAGTTCGATTGGTTTTGCAGACACTGCAATAACGGCAACTGCTATCAACACGAACGCTATCTTGGTGACGAATAACGTGAAACATTTCGATCGCCTTCAGGAGCTAACGGTACTCAACTGGGACAGTTGACACCTGACTTGTGCGAACCACCGTAGTTATCCACAGTCACAACATCTATACTATGTCTATACAGGTCTAGAGGTGACAAAGTGAAGAATATGATTACGACAAAGCTGTTTCGGAACGGTGGATCGATGGCGGTGCGTATTCCCTCCGGTTGGCTGCTACCAGAGGCGGAAGTTACCCTCGAGCGTGATGCCCAGTCAGGGGAAATTCGACTTACCCAGCAGACTCATCAAGTCAACCTGCTTCTTAGGTCTTGGCTTGGTGAAACCGAGCTTGAAGACGAAGTGTTTGATGCGGCTTTGAAGCGCGAGCCAATCTTGGACTGGCAGGAAGCGCTTTAGTCATGAGTGATCCGGCTAATTATCTGATTGACACTGACATATGTAGCTACGTCATCAAAAGGCGACCGGCAATGCTTGAAAGACTGCTTGCTCTTCCGGCCGGTTCCTGGGGTATATCTGTAATAACGCAGCACGAACTCGTATCCGGCACGCTACAACCCAATTGCACCAAGGAAGTCAGGAAAGCGGCCGCAGAATTTCTAGCGGTAGCCAGAATCTTCTCTTTCGGTCAACCGGAAGCAATTAGGGCTGCCGAGGCCAAGCAATCACTCAGAGCATCGGGCCGTCCAACCGGGTTCTTGGATATTTTGATTGCGGGGCATGCTCTGGCTATTGGGGCAACCCTAGTCACGAACAATACGAAGCACTTCGAGAATGTTCCGGGCCTAGTGCTCGAAAGCTGGGCTCGAAAGCCTCAATAGGTGAGAGTGCAGCCAAAAACCTGTAATTCACACCACTGTCGAGTAAAAACTTGCAGCTAATTTTTTGGAATCATGATGCCTGAAAGCTGAGGAGAAAAGGACGCACGCACTGCATACAAAGACCTTTGTCCAGGCTAAACGCTAGGTTGTACTAGCCTTTAGTAATGCCAGTGAGAAGAAATTGAACCTAGAACAGCTCGGACTATTCGGGGTCTTTATGGGCGGAGCGATTCCGTGGCTCGAGGCAATTGTTGTCGTGCCTAGCGGAATTCTAATTGGGCTTGACCCTCTCCCAACAGTAGTTTTTGCCGTGGCCGGTAATGCGATAACGATCTTCTTGTTTGCCTTTGGTGGCAGCAAGATTCGCAGCTGGATGCGGAAAAGGCGGTTGGCAAAAGGTAAGACCGACGAATCTCCCAGAATCGCTAAAGCCCAGCGCTCATTCGATCGCTGGGGTATTTACGGGCTGGCAATCCTTGGACCACTGGTGATTGGAACTCAGTTCGCTGCTCTTGTGGCAGTGGCTGGCGGGGTCAAGCCCCTGAAAACTTCGGTCATAATAACGACTGCAACAATTCTCTGGGCAGCACTAATTGCATTGACTTTTGTGTTGGCAGGATTTGATGGAATTCCCGGTTTCGGTGACCCGAATAACTAGGTGGCCTAAGGTTCTAGTCGATTTGGACCGCGGAACAAGAAGCTTGCCTCGCGAATGTTTGACAGGTTCAGCAGCAGCATAACCACTCGGGTTAGGCCCATGCCGAAGCCACCGTGTGGCGGGACTCCGTGTCGGAAGAAGTCAAGGTAAGAATTCAAGCCTTCTGGTTCCAAACCCTTTTCTTTGATCTGCTCTATCAGCACGTCAACTCGGTGCTCACGCTGAGCTCCGGTGGTGATTTCGGTGCCCTTCCAGATCAGGTCATAGCTCTTAGTTAGCTCAGGGTTGTCCGCATGCCTCATGTGATAAAATGGACGAATGTCCTTCGGGTAGTCGGTCAGGAACACGAACTCGTGATCGTAGGCTTCTTCAACGTGGGCGGAGATTTTACGCTCGCCCTCAGGGTCTAGGTCACCGTCTTGACGAGGTACCTTATAACCACTTTTTTCGACGATGGAGTGGGCCTCAGCCAATGGAATTCTCGGGAAAGGGGTGCTTGGAACCTTGACCTCAAAACCGTAAAGGGCTTCGATCTCGGCACCGTGCTCGTCCTTGACTGCCTGAACTGCCTTCACCATTAGTTGTTCTTGGAAATTCATTACGTCTTCGTGCGAATCGATCCAGCTCATCTCCATGTCAATCGAGACAAACTCGGTTGCGTGGCGAGAGGTGAAAGAAGGATCCGCTCGGAATACCGGTCCAATTTCAAAGACTTTTCCAAGACCTGCAGCCATGGACATTTGCTTATAGAACTGCGGGCTCTGTGCCAAGTAGGCGTGAGTTTCGAAGTACTCCAGCTTGAATAGCTCCGCGTGAGACTCAGATGGCTGCCCCATTAGTTTCGGCGAGTGAATCTCGACGAAGTCGTTTTCAAGCCAGTGCTCGCGCCAATTTTTCTCGATGGTGGTTTGAATCTTTAGCATCAAGGCCACTTCTGGCCTGCGGTAGTCCAGGAAGCGCCAGTCCAGGCGCTTGTCGATTGAGGTGTCATCGGCAATTGGGCTATCAGCCAACGCTGCCCCAACAACCTCAAGTTCTTCAAGCAAGATTTCTACTCCGCCAAGCTTCACGCGCTCGTCGTGCTTGAGCTGACCTTTGATGATTACAAAGCTGCCGTGGCTAAGCGCGCTGACCTGGTCCGCAAGAGCGTCCTCGTCGGCTGGCCTTGGGTAGGTGACCTGAACGCTGCCGGACTCATCTCGAATAATGATGAACTGAATCCGCTTCTGATCTCGCAGGGTTTCTACCCAGCCGCCGATTGTTACGGGGCCGTCTTGTCCTTGGCTAAGGGTGCTGGTGAGTGTGCGGTCTAGCATTATTTAGAATCCTCTGAGTATCTGCAGTCTGGGCTAACTAACCCCAGTTTAGCGAGGGTAAACTTGAAGCTATGCCCGCCTCGCGCCTTCATCTTGTTCGCCACGGAGAGGTATTTAATCCTCAGGGGGTTTTGTATGAGCGAATCGAAGGTTTTGAGCTTTCTGATTTAGGCCATGAAATGGCTGAGGCGGCGGCAAAAGAGCTGTTTGGCCAAGGTAGAAACATCAAAGGTCTTATTGTCTCACCGCTTATTAGAGCCCAGCAATCAGCCGCGCCAATTGCTAAGCAATTTGGTCTAAAACCCGATCTCGACGAGCGAGTGATTGAACCCTGGAATAAATTCAAGGGTATCAAGCTGGAGCGAGCCGCTTTTTTGAAGCGCCCAAGTTTGATTCTAAATCTGACAAACCCAAAGCTTCCAAGTTGGGGTGAGCCCTATAACGAGGTGGCAGCTCGCATGGAAACCGCTGCCCTGGAGGCATGGGACTCGGTTGATGGTGGAGACGTTGTAATCGTGTCCCATCAACTTCCGATTTGGATGCTTCATCGATCAACCGCCGGATTAGAACTTCCACACAGCCCTAAATCCCGGAGGTGTTCGTTGTCCTCAATCACAAGTTTTGAAGTTGTTGATGGAAAGCTAACCGAGATTCAATATTCCGAGCCTGGGCTAGCCCATGCATCGAATGCCGTCGATGGTGGTGCGGTGTGAAGATAAAACGCACTCTTAGAGTCGCCATTGCCGCTGGGCTAATGACTGCGCTATTGGTGGGTTGCTCAAATGATCCACTCGCCGATCAGTTCCGCGCTGGAGATAACAAAAACTACATTGCGGGAGATGGAACAGTCACTGAGTTCGCCCTTGGTTCAAGGCCAGGGTTTGAAGCATTTTCCGGCATTACCGAGAGCGGTCAAGTGTTGGACAGCGCAGCTTTTGAGGGCAATGTCGTTGTCATTAACTGGTGGTACGCAGCTTGTGCTCCCTGCCGGGCAGAAGCCGGTGATTTGGCAATGCTTAGCGTCGAGTTTGAAGACAGTGTTCAGTTTGTCGGTGTGAATGTTCGGGACACCGCTGAAACAGCTTTGGCCTTTGATCGAAACTTTGGAATTGAATATCCATCGTTGATGGATGCTAAATTGGGCCAGGTGTCTCTCGCCTTCACTGGGGTGGTGTCGCCGCAGGCAGTGCCGACAACGATTGTGGTTGATCGCGATGGGAAAGTTGCCTCGCGCATCTTGGGCCGGATTGAGCCTTCTATCTTGCGCACGCTTATCCAAACGGTGGTGGATCAGTGAACCCCGGAGAAATCGCGCTGAATGGTTCGATGCTCATCGCTGTTCCGGTGGCGCTGTTGGCCGGCATAATCACCTTTATTTCACCCTGCGTATTACCCCTAATTCCCGGGTACCTGGGTTATGTCTCAGGCGCTGTAAACACTAAGACCAGGGTCATGACCGGGGCAGTTCTCTTTGTTCTTGGCTTTAGCGCGGTGTTTGTTTCGCTCGGAGTCCTGGCTGGGAAAGCCGGGCTTTTGGTGCTGGTTCGAAACCCCTGGATTCAACTGGTTCTTGGGCTCATGGTCGTTATTTTTGGTTTTGCAATGATCGGCCAGCTGGGATTCTTGCAGCGAAACTTTAAACTGAAACTAAGCCCCAAAATGGGGTTGGCTGGAGCTCCGTTTCTTGGGGTGGTGTTCGCGCTTGGTTGGACTCCTTGTATTGGCCCGACCTTGTCGGCTGTGCTGGTCCTAGCCTCTGACACGGCAGACCCGTTGCGCGGGGGAATCCTAGCCACCGTTTATTCGTTAGGTATTGGGATTCCGTTTATTTTGATTGCAGCTGGTTTTGACTGGGCTAAAACTTCAGTTGGATTCATAAAGCGTCACATCAGAACCTTCAACTTGATTGGTGGAGCAATGCTTATTGTGGTTGGAATCTTGCTTATGACAGGTCTTTGGTTGCGTTTCAATAATTGGCTTCAGGTGGTGACAAGTGGCATCCAGCTTCCTCTCTAGGCTCTCGTTCTGGCCACGATTCTTCTGGCGCCAGCTGACCTCGATGCGCAACGCACTAATACTGCTGCTACTGCTAGCCGTCGCGGCAGTGCCAGGCAGCGTTTATCCGCAGCGAAGTGCAGATCCAAACGGCGTGAAAGTCTTCTACGATAATGAGCCGGAGCTTGCGGCCGTGCTGGATCAGCTGCAGTTGTTTGATGTGTACACATCTGTCTGGTTCTCCGCTATTTATATTTTGCTGTTTGTTTCGTTGGCTGGCTGTGTGCTGCCAAGAACCAAGATTCACTTTGCAGCCCTCAGGGCTCGTCCGGTATTGACGCCGAAAAACCTAAAGCGGATGCCGGAGTACTTGAGTGAAGCGGGGGATTCATCAGTCCTTGAGAGTGCCATGGTCGTTCTGAAAAAGCGCGGGTTCCGAATCGATCGCCAGCAAGACTCGATAAGCGCCGAGAAGGGTTACGCAAAAGAAACCGGCAACTTGGTGTTTCACTACTCGCTGGTTGGGGTCCTTTTGGCCGTTGGCTTTGGCGGTGGATTTAGCTTCTCGGGCCAGCGAGTGCTGGTCGAGGGCGACACCTTCGTGAATAACCTCGCAAGCTACGACTCATTTTCACCGGGCGCGTTATTTGACGAGGGACAGCTGGAGCCTTTTAGCCTGACGCTTGACGAGTTTGATGTGGTTTATGACCTGGCTAATCGGGCGAACATCGGCCAACCAATCGATTTCATCGCTTCGGTGTCGGCCGATTTTGGCCAGACCCAAACAGCCAGTGCTATTCGCGTGAATTATCCGCTTGCGGCCCCGGGGGCGAACGTGTATTTGACCGGGAATGGGTTTGCACCGGTTGTAACGGTCTTTGACGGTGATGGCAATATTTCTTACCAGGGACCAATTGTGTTTTTGCCACAGGATTCAAACATGACCTCGCTCGGGGTTATCAAGGCACCGGACGCTCTTCCTGAGCAACTTGGAATCATTGCGTTTTTCTACCCCACCGCAGAGAAGCTAACAACCGGTGCGTATACCTCCATTTACCCGGACCCAATCGCGCCGTTGTTGACCATGAACGTTTACACCGGAAACTTGGGGCTGGATTCGGGAATCCCAAGAAACGCTTATGCGTTGGATACTACAAACATGAAAATGATTGCTGGTCGTGACGGACCAGTGTCGGCCATTGAGCTTCAGGTCGGACAGTCGGCGGATCTGCCAGACGGCATGGGTTCCGTGAGATTCGATGGCTTATTACGATTTGCGTCACTGGATGTCGCCCACAACCCGGGCGGAATCTGGGTGTTGCTCTTTGCAGCATTGAGCCTGGTGTCGCTAACGATGTCGCTGATGGTCCCCAGAAGAAGAGTGTGGGTGAGGCTAATCTCCAGTGACAGAATTGAGTTCGCAGCTTTATCAAGGCGGGATGATCCAAACTTGCCTCAGATGCTAGAAGAAATAGTTCGAGAAATTAGATCAGGGAGCAAGAAATGACCGAAGTCGTCCTAAACGAGCCGCTATCGCAAGTGTCGCTGCTGTTTGTCTCATCGGCGCTCGCCTTCTTGGCGCTCGCACTGGTGCTTTTTTCTTTTCAGCTAGTGAAACTTTCAACCGTGGAGGCAGTTAGCTCCGAAGCTAAGGCCGCGAGTGTTGGGTCAACAATGGTTGTTGAGAAAATCGCCGCTGACAAAATGACCGCCACGGAGCGCGCGGGCTTTATTCTGCTTTGGGTTTCGACCGCCATCTTGGGAGTTGGAGTTGTGCTCCGAGGAGTTGCCGCTGGCCGAGTGCCATGGGCAAACATGTACGAGTTTTCCATCAGCGGTGCTTTTTTGATTTTGTTGGTTTATCTAACCGCTCTAAAAATCAAGGATCTGCGCTTCATTGCAACCTTCATTGCGGGCTTTGCCCTCGTCACTGTTTTTGCTGCCGTCTCGCTGTTTTACGTCGAGGTCCAAACCATCATGCCGGCGCTTCAGAGCTACTGGCTGGTAATTCACGTGGTGGTGGCAATCATGGCAACCGGCTTCTTTGCGGTTGCAGCCGGCATGCATATCTTTTATCTTCTGAAGGCATCTGGCAGAGCCAAGAAGCTCTTTAGTCACTTTCCAGAACTGCTGCAGATGGAGCGCATCGCTTATCGATTCAATGTCGTCGGGTTCGTTCTCTGGAGCTTCACCCTGATAGCCGGAGCAGTCTGGGCTGAGCGTGCTTGGCACCGCTACTGGGGCTGGGACACCAAAGAGGTTTGGACCTTTATAATTTGGGTGCTTTACGCTGGCTACCTGCACGCAATGGCAACCAGAGGCTGGAACGGTAAGCGAGCCGCTTGGCTTGGACTGGTTGCGTTCTTGTCTGTGATTTTCAACTTCACGATCGTCAACCTTTTTTTCAAGGGCTTGCACGTTTACTCGGGGCTATAGAAGTTCTAGGCAGCGATCTAATCGCTGTTGCCACCAAATTCTGCGGTCGCTATCCACCGCTAGCTCACTAACTAACCCTGCATCGATTTCTGGCTCGGTTAGTTTCAGGTGGCCATTCACTGCAATCAAGGGATTTCGGGTGATGTCCTTGGCTAACAGCGATGCGGTTCCAAGGCCACAGGCGTAGTCAAGCTTTGGCAAGCTGGCGGCCAAGTGAAGACCGTGAGCAATGCCGATGCTAGTTTCTAGAGCCGAGCTAACAACGCTGGTGAGGCCCGATTCCGATGCAATCTCAAGCGATCTGGTAAGTCCACCAAGCGGTTGAACCTTCAAAACCGCTATGTCGGCAGCGCCAAGCGCCGCAACTTCTAGTGGGTCGCTTTGTTTGCGAATTGATTCGTCGGCAGCGATCTTCATTTGAATTTCGGCTGCGGCTATTTGCTTGCGCAGTTCAACCAGCTCTTTGATTGTCGATACCGGTTGCTCAAAGTATTCAATTGGCAGATGGGCGATCGCTTTGATGATTGTCATTGCTTGGGTAACGGAGTAATTGCCATTGGCGTCTAGCCTGAGTGATGCATCCGGGAAGCTTTTGTGAGCCTGGGCTATTCGAGCTAAATCTTGATCCAGCTCTTGCCCATTCTCGGCCACTTTTATTTTTATGGTTCCAAATTCCCCGAAAGGCTCAAGGGTCTTGACAACTTGGTCTGGCCTTACCGCCGGAAGTGTTGCATTTATCGGTACCAACTGCCTCAAGGCAGCTGGAAGCGGATTGTTTGCAAACTCCAGAGCCGCCCTCAACCAGGTTGAAGATTCTTGATCGTCGTATTCTAAAAACGGTGAAAATTCGCTGTAGCGCTCGGAGCCTTTGAAAATAAGCGCCTCTCGGTACTGGATTCCTCGAAACCTAGAGCGCAGCGGCAGTTTGACAACTGCCACCTGAGTTATTTGATTGCTCTCCACGAGGATTAGTCTAGGTCTATGACAAAATCAGTTTCAGAGCTGTTTGATCCAGAAATCTGGATGACGGTCCCGGGGTTTGAGGGCCTGACCGACATCAGTTACCACGCTCACAAGCAATTGGGCGTTGTCCGGGTGGGCTTTTCTAGGCCCGAGGTCAGGAACGCCTTCAGGCCGCACACCGTTGACGAACTCTACAGAGCGCTTGATCACGCGCGTTGCCAGGCAAATGTTGGCGTAGTGCTGCTAACCGGCAATGGCCCAAGTCAAAAAGATGGTGGCTGGGCATTTTGCTCCGGTGGCGATCAATCTGTTCGCGGCAAAGCCGGCTACGAATATGCCGAGGGCTCGGCGGGCAGGCTGCACATCTTGGAAGTTCAGCGGCTGATCAGGTTTATGCCGAAGGTCGTAATCGCGCTAGTAAGCGGCTGGGCGGCAGGAGGCGGACACTCGCTAAACGTGGTGGCAGATCTTTCGATTGCATCCAAAGAGCACGCGAAGTTCAAGCAGACCGATGCCGATGTTGGCAGCTTTGATGCTGGTTACGGGTCGGCTTACTTGGCCAAGCAGACCGGTCAAAAATTCGCTCGAGAAATCTTTTTCTTAGGAGCAACTTACGATGCTGACCGCGCCTATGAAATGGCTGTTGTCAACAAGGTTGTTCCTCACGCTGAACTTGAAACTGCTGGCCTTGAATGGGCCAAGGAAATCCTTGGCAAGTCACCCACCGCGATTCGAATGCTTAAATACGCGATGAATGCCGTTGATGATGGACTGGTCGGTCAGCAGCTATTTGCTGGCGAAGCAACCAGGCTTGCCTATGGAACCGAAGAAGCAAATGAAGGCAAGAATGCCTTCTTGGAAAAACGCAAGCCTGATTGGTCCTCGTTTCCCTGGCACTACTGATGAAACCGACGCTAACCACAAGCGCAAGTGACCCATTTGCAGCTCTGAAAATGATGACCCAGGTCTTTGACGGCCAGGTTGCCGGTTTTGTGTCGCCTCCGGAGATAACCGGCATCGGCGCTGAGTTTGATCCGGTGCCAGCTGAGGTTCCTGAGAATGTCGGCTTGATTGTCGAATCTTCTGGCTCAACCGGTAGACCAAAGCGAATTGAAATTTCCTTGGGTGCGCTTATGGCAAGTGCTACTGCGTCAGCAAAGTTTCTGGGTGGCCATGGCCAATGGTTGCTGGCGCTTCCTGCAAATTACATTGCCGGGGCTAACGTGCTTTTCAGGTCTGTTGCCGCTGACACTCAGCCGGTCATCCTCAACAGTCGATTGCCATTCTCGGCCGAAGGTTTTCTAAATTCGGTTTCGTTGATGCAGGGCACTAAGCGATACACCTCGCTGGTTCCGGCTCAGCTCGATCGCCTGGCAGCCAAGACCCAAGACGCGGCGGTTATTGCAGCCCTCAGAAGCTTCGATGCCATTTTGGTTGGCGGCCAGCTTCCAAACTCGGCAGCCATGGAATTACTAAAGAGCCACGATGTGAAGCTAATTGAAAGCTACGGCATGGCAGAAACCAGCGGTGGCTGTGTTTATGACGGTGAAGCCCTGGAGGGAGTGACCCTGGAAATCATTGATGGTCGAGTAGCGGTTTCTGGCCCAGTGCTGGCAAATGGTTTGGGCGAAAAGTTTTTAAGTTCAGACCTGGGTGAAATCGTAAGCGGGCGCTTGAAGATCTCGGGAAGAGCAGATCGGATAATAATTTCAGGTGGCAAAAAGGTTTCACTGGACGATGTTGAAGTGCAGGTTGCTGCCCAAGTTGGGATCAAAGAAGTCATTGCGGTTGCAGTTGATTCAGAATGGGGCCAATCGGTCGGACTGGTTCTTGCGGTCACCGAAGGCTTTGATGAGTCGGAGCTTCACAGCGTGCTTTTGGGTCCAGCAAAACCGGCATTAGTCATACAGCTTGGCCAGGTGCCAAGGCTGATAAGTGGCAAACCCGATTATCAGGCGGCCAAGGCGCTGTTGGCAGATTAGTCTTTATCAGATGTCAAGCGTAAAACTATGGGTTGAGGGTGCCCGGCTCAGGACCCTCCCGCTAGCAATCGCACCAATCATTCTTGGTAGCGCTACCGCGGCATCGCTTGATTCTTTTGATCTCCTGCTTTCGATTCTGGCCCTGCTGGTCGCGCTGTCGTTGCAGGTGGGCGTGAACTACGCAAACGACTACTCCGATGGTATTCGTGGCACCGATGAAAACCGGGTTGGACCACTCAGGCTTACCGGCTCTGGTTCGGCGAAGCCGAGATCCGTAAAAACAGCTGCCCTTGCAAGTTTTGGCTTTGCAGGGCTTGTGGGCTTGGCAATCGTACTGATAACCGGTCAGTGGTTCTTGGTGCTCATTGGCCTTACTGCCATCGTCGCGGCCTGGTTCTACACCGGCGGCAAAAACCCATACGGCTACGCGGGTCTAGGCGAACTTGCGGTGTTTGTATTTTTTGGTTTGGTAGCAACAGTCGGAACCAACTTTATTCAGACCGGCCTCATTGATCCGCTGGCGATTTTAGTCGGTGGCGCATACGGACTCTACGCATCGGCTGTGTTGATGGTGAACAACATTCGTGACATAAAGACCGACAAAGAGTCGGGCAAAATCACGGTTGCCGTGAGACTCGGAGAAAAAAACTCTCGCAGGCTGTTTATCTGGATGCTTTGGCTGCCGGTGCTGGTGAACCTAATGCTCGTGCTGGTCTACCCGGCAACCCTGCTGGGCTTTTTGAATTTGCTATTAGTCATTCCGGCAACTCTGATTGCACTTGATGGCAGAGGAGCAAAAGAGTTGATTACCGCCCTGAAGCTTGCAAGTTTTGCCGGCTTAGGCTTTGGGGTTTTGGTCGGTGCCGGGGTCTTCTTTGTCAGCTTCAGCCTCTGAATCCATTAGGTCATTCTCTAGGTCATTCTCTTTATCTTCGTAGGTGCCGGATGAATTTCGGGCTAGTTTTTCCGCAACCGATTGGCTCATGGCCTTTCGTTGGCGGTCTAAAAACACCAGAGAAATCGCAAAAGACACCGTCGCGGCAATAATTGCGGCAAAGAATGTGTTGAACTGAAGTGCAATAAGGGCGAGAAAGACGCCAAAAAATAAGCCGAGACGAATGAGTGAGTAGCTGATCCATGGGTTCTTCACGTGTTCAGTTTAGGCACAGCAGGGTGAACTAGGGTGGAGTTATGACGAGAGTGGCCATTGCAACGTTAGCGTTTCTAATAATTTGGACGATTTTCACTACGGTTTTTGCCGCCAGTGCGGATAAATCTGAGGTAAGGCTTATGCCGAAATGGGCTTGGGTCACTCTTTGTGCATTGCTGCCATTTTTCGGGGGACTGCTTTATCTCATGGTTGGCAGGCCACTTCGCCAGAACCCCGGTCCATCCGGCGGTAGGGGAGGAGTCGTAGCTCCAGATGACGACCCAAATTTCTTGAGGGACATTTCAAAATTTACGCGTAGTAAAGATCAAGACGACAAAGACAAGAAGTGACCAGCCCGTCCCAGGAATTTGCGGCCGCACTAATTGCAGAATTTGTGGCAAGGGGAGTAAAAAACTTCTACCTATCTCCTGGAGCCAGGTCTCAGGCCCTTGCAATTGCCGCCGGCCAGATTGCTCAGGCCGGAAAGCTTTCACTAACCGTTCGTCTCGATGAGCGAACAATGGCGTTTACGGCCCTGGGAAGAGCAATGGCAACCGGGGAACCAAGCGTAATTATCACTACCTCTGGAACTGCCGTTGCCAATTTGCACCCGGCTGTTTTAGAGGCACACCACAGCGGTGTTCCGCTGATCTTGCTAACCGCTGACAGGCCAACTGAACTCAGGGGTGTTGGTGCTAACCAAACCACCGATCAGGTCGGCATCTTTGCCGATGCACTTCGTGGTTCACACGACGTTCCTGCACCAAGACCAGGCAATTACCCTTCTGCTAGTTCGTTGGCCGACAGCGCTATCTCCCAGAGCCTAGGAATAGCAAAGCAACCGGGCCCGGTGCAGCTAAATCTCCAGTTTGTTGAACCGCTGAGTGCGAGCGAGCCAAGCGCGCTGGCCGCTTTGGCAAAGCTGGCCACCAAAGTGCTCCCGGAAATTGAGACACCCAAAGAGGAACTGGAAATCGAAGTGGATAACCACACCGTGGTTATCGCGGGAGCCGGTGCTGGGTCAGATGCAGTTCGATTCGCGGAAAAGGCTAATCTGCCGCTATTTGCTGAGCCATCCTCTGGTGCCAGATATGGCTCAAGCGCAATCACTAACTACGTTCAGGCTCTCAGCACTGATTTGGCGGACGAGGTTCGTAGGGTAGTTATTTTTGGAAAACCAACGCTTTCAAGGCCGATTATTGCGCTGATAAAGCGCTGCAATGTCTACGTTGCTAAATCCCCGCAGTTTGGAAAATTCGATGTTGGCCAAAATGCAATTGCCACCGCCTGGCAACTGTTGCCAAATGGTCGTGCTGATAGCGCGTGGGTCGAGAGCTGGAAGTCATTCGCGGCCTCAGCAGACCAAAGAGCCCTGTTGACTCAAGCAGTCTGGAATGCTGCCGGTTCAACACCGCTGCTATTCGGGGCATCGAACCTGATTCGCGTTGCCGATAGAGCAGTCAAGCCGGCCACAGTAAAAGCCTTTGCGAATCGAGGCTTGTCCGGTATTGATGGCACGGTTGCCACCGCAATCGGTATTGCCCAGGCCGGAAATGGTGTGCGAGTACTGATTGGTGATCTGACACTGTTTCACGATGTGGGCTCACTGAATAAATCCGGCCTTAGAAACCTGAATGTCCAAGTTGTTGTCGGAAATGATTCCGGTGGCGAAATCTTTAGAAACCTTGAGGTTTCCAAGAACATCCCAAAAGAATTATTTGAGCAATTGTTTATTACCCCTCAGCAGCTTTCAATTGAGGCGCTGGCAAAGGCTTTTGACTGGAAGTATTTCAGCATTGCATCCATAGCAGAGCTCGAAAAAGCCATGAAGGCCGAGGGTTTTGTGATTATTGACTACAAGCTCTCAGCTGCAAATGCGTGACGCACGGCCTTAAACTTCAATTCCGTTTCGGCGAGCTCTGCCTCGGGGTCTGACTCAATCACTATCCCGCAGCCAGCAATCGCTCTTATTTGGTTCGGTTCGATGATCCCGCCTCGAAGCGCAATCGCCAATTCGCCATCGCCGTTCGAACTTAGCCAACCAACCGGTCCGGCATAGCCGGCCCTGTCAAAAGGCTCTAGTTCGTTGATTAGCTTTTCCGCCAAAATAGTCGGTGTTCCGGCAACCGCTGCGGTTGGGTGGAGCTTGGCTATTGTGTCCAGAAGACTGACTCCATCGCGGAGTTTGCCCTTGACATCGGTGGCCAGGTGCCAAAGGTCAGGCAGTGCTAATGAGAATGGCTCTGGGTCTGCTTCCACAAAGTCGCAAAACGGCTCGAGAGCTCGCACCATTGAGCTGACGGCAAATTCGTGCTCGTGTCGATTTTTCTGGGAGTGAGCAAGACCTTCGGCAATTGCTCGGTCAACATCCGGGTCAGTTCCGCGTCCGGCTGTTCCGGCAAGCACTCTGGCTGATACTTCACCGTTTTCGGCTCTGAGTAACAACTCCGGGGACGCCCCAAAGACGTCGCCAACCGCATAGGTCCAGCAATCCGAATATCTTTCGTGAAGTTTTTTTAGTGGGACCTCTAGGTCCGGTCGAGAGTCAGTCGGCATCACTAGATCCCTGCCGATCACAACTTTTTCTAGATTCGTGGAACTGAAAACCTCAAGGGCTTTGCCAACCGCCGCCTTGAATTCATCGGAGCTGAAGCTGCCATCTTGAAATACGCCAAGGGTTGGTTGGAGAGCTTCGGTTGCTGTCTCGGGGCTTTCGACGACGACTTCGAAGCCAATTTCGTCTCGGTATACCCGGGTAACGCTTGGCACGTAAAGCACGCTGTCTTGGGCGCTGCTTTCGGAAAATGTTATTGAGGTCAGCGCAATCAGGCCGGCATCATTTAGACCAGACTGATTGTCTATTTCCGCGCTCGCGAGAATCTCTTTCCAGCCGGCAGCTAGGTCTGCAACTCGGTTTTTTCCCTTGGCTGCTATTTCAATCGCCTTACCGGTTCCGATAATTTGCTGCCCCATTCCCAAGAACACCGAGGAGCCGGCAATTTCTAGTTGTTTGGGCGCAACGATTTTGCGAATTACTACCTTTAAAGCCATTGTTCCCTTTGCTCACAGTTCACTGAGATTATGCAAACCAGTAATGCGAGAAATAGATTTCCTCTTTAGTCTTATTATTTAGCTTAGGTCAGGTGATGAAGTGTTTTTGAAGGTGGTCGCAGTTTCGCTGTTGGCAGTACCCTTTGGCGCGCTTGGTTTTTCCTCAGAGAACGAAGAACTGGAACTAGATAATGATTCTCACGTTCAGCAGGTGATACCACCGGCCATGGTAGATACCGAGTTTGGAGCCCTTGAGTCTCAACCGGTGGATTTCAGTCAGGTTGAAATCACGACGCTGACACCGGCTGACAAGTATGTGTCAGCGACTACGCCACTGATGGTTGGGCTCGTTCTTGGGACGGTCTCGCTGGTGGTTTATACCCTCGTGAGTCAAAGTAATCCTGGGGCGCGCGATTAGACTTGAAGAGTGTCAAAAGCCGACCTATCTAAATCACCCGAGCAAGTCTCAAAGATGTTCGATGAGGTTGCCCATGCCTACGACAAAACCAACGACCTGCTTTCCTTTGGCCAGGCTAAACGTTGGCGCAAAGCGCTAACCCAGAAAGTTGACCCGCAGTCGGGCGAAAAAATCCTAGATATTGCCGCGGGCACTGGAACCAGTTCAATGGCGCTAAAGCTACCTGGAGTTGAAGTTGTAGCTGCTGATTTTTCTAAGGGCATGTTGGCCGAAGGTAAAAAGCGTTATCCGGACCTAGAGTTCGTCTTTGCAGACGCCATGAAGCTTCCTTTCAAAAACGCAGAGTTTGACGTTGTCACTATGTCTTTTGGTTTGCGGAACGTCCAGGATCGAGACAAGGCGCTTGCTGAATTCTTGAGGGTGCTGAAACCGGGCGGGCGGTTGGTTATTTGCGAGTTTTCGCATGTGCCAGGCCTGATGGGGTTTTTCTATAGGGCTTACTTGAAGCTTATTTTGCCGCAGGTTAGCAGGCTGGCTAGCAAGAACCCAGCTGCCTACAGCTATCTTTCCGAATCAATTGCCGCCTGGCCAAAGCAGGCTGAATTGGCAAAAGACATTGCCAATTCAGGCCTTTCTAAAACTCAATGGAAGAACTTGAGTTTCGGTGTGGTTGCAATTCATTCGGCCATAAGGGAGAAATGAAGATCGCACTACCAAGTCAACTTAGGTTAGTAACCGATAAATCATTGCTATCCAGCTTGGAAGCAGACCTAATTCAGGTCGAAGAACGACTTGCCGAGGCTACTTCTCACGCCGAAGTACTGGTTGATTCAATGGCATCTCACCTTGCCAGAGCTGGCGGCAAAAGAATGCGTCCGGTGCTGACGCTGCTAACTTCCCATCTTGGAACTCCCGGCGGAGATGATATTTTAGACGCTGCGGTGGTGATGGAAATAACTCACCTAGCGACCCTGTATCACGACGATGTCATGGACCAGGCGTCTTCAAGACGAGGCGTTGACACCGCTCATATCGTTTGGGGCAACAACGTGGCTATTTTGACCGGCGATCTGTTATTCGCAAGGGCATCTAACCTAGTTTCTGGTCTCGGCCAAGAGGCTCTGCAGTTGCAGGCGCAGGTGTTTGAGCAGCTTGTGCTTGGTCAGCTGCACGAGACAATTGGGCCAATCGATGGCGAAGACGCTGTGGATCACTACATTCAGGTGCTGCGCAATAAGACCGGATCTCTGATTGCCTTGGCTGCCCAGCTCGGCGCAATGCTGTCCGGTGCTGAAGCTTCCTACCAAAAGCCACTCCAAGAGTTTGGGCAGAGCATTGGCGTTGCCTTCCAACTAATCGATGACATCATCGATATTGAATCCACTAAGTCCCAGAGCGGCAAGGTGTCGGGTACTGACTTGCTCGCCGGCGTTCCAACGCTTCCGGTTCTGCTACTGGCCAAGCACGACGACCATGACTCCCGGCAATTGCTCGAGGATATCTCCTCGGGGCTTGATGAAGCCTCACTGTCCGAAGTTCTTGTAAGGCTTCGCAAGCACCCGGTTATGGAGCAATCGAAATTAGAAACCAAGCGTTGGGCTGAGGCTGCCATAGCTGCCATAGCACCACTGCCAAACGGTAAGGTTCGAACGGCACTTGAGGCTTTTGCTTCCGCAGTCGTTGATCGCAAGGGCTAAAAACACAGGTTAGAAAAAGGGAAATAAGAAATGTCAAAGCTACGTCTTGCCATCATTGGTGCGGGACCGTCCGGTATTTACGCGGCGGACCTGATCTTGAAGGCAGAGCGTGATTTTGAAGTATCAGTGGACCTGTTTGATCACCTTCCAGCCCCCTACGGCTTGGTTCGCTACGGAGTGGCCCCAGATCACCCGAGAATCAAGGGCATTATGAATGCGCTTCACGAAGTTTTAGACCGCGGAGACATCAGATTTTTCGGCAATGTTCGCTACGGCCAAGACATAAACCTAGAAGACCTAAAAAAGCACTACAACGCAGTGATATTTGCAACCGGTGCCATCAAAGATGCCCCACTTCCAATACCCGGCATTGAACTCGAGGGCTCCCACGGGGCGGCTGACTTTATCAACTGGTATGACGCTCACCCGGATGTGGCCAGAACTTGGCCATTAGAGGCTAAAGAAGTGGCTGTTGTTGGCAATGGCAACGTAGCTCTTGACGTGGCCCGCATGCTTGTCAAGCGCCCAGATGACCTTCTGGCCACAGACATTCCAGACCACGTCTATCGGGGTCTTAGGGACTCACCGGTGACCGATGTGCACGTGTTTGGGCGCCGTGGTCCGGCTCAGGTTAAGTTTTCTCCTCTGGAACTGCGAGAAGCGCTCCATATCGAAGGTGTTCAATCAATCGTCTATGACGAAGATTTTCAGTATGACCAAGGCTCCGAAGAGGCTATTGCCGGCAACAATCAAATTCGAGTGATGGTGAAAACCCTCGAGCAACTGCGAGAGAATCCGCAGGAGCACAAAGAGCGCAGGCTTCACCTGCACTTTTTCGCAAGCCCGGTTGAAGTACTTGGGGAAGACGGCAAAGTTTCAGGGCTGACCGTGGAAAAAACGAAGCTTGACGGATCCGGTGGCGTAGTCGCCACGGGGGAGGTAATTACGTTTCCGATTCAAGCCATTTATCGAGCAGTCGGCTACTTTGGGTCACCGGTCGACAAGATTCCATTTGACGCCAAATATGGGGTAATTTCCAATGAGGTCGGTCGCGTAATTGGCGAAGACGGTAAAAACATTCAAGGCCTCTACTGCACCGGCTGGATCAAACGGGGACCGGTGGGACTAATTGGCCACACCAAGGCAGACGCCATTGAAACCATCGGCAATGTAATTCAGGATCAAGCCAGTTGGTGGCAGCCGGAATTAGCGGGCGAAGACCAGGTTGTTGAGACTCTGATAAGTCGAGGCGTTGACTTCATTGACTGGGCCAAGTGGTTGAAGATTAATTCCAAGGAAAAAGCTATCGGAGAAGCCCTCGGACGCGAGAGAATAAAGCTCTTCGACCGCGAAGAGATACTAAAAATTTCCAGGGGATAACTGATTGACTCGTCTGCCAAGTGCCAGACTGCGAAAAGCGCAAATAGCCACCCTGGCAACGTTCATCGCAATGGGTCACGCTGCCCTGTCCTCGGTGGCCTGGGTCCCGGAATATATCTCTCGACTAGATGTATCATTCGCAACCTGGGGAACTATCATCGGGTTCGGTGTTATCGGTTCAATCACCCCCCTCTTGTTCGCGTCGAGATTGATTATGCGGTTTGGCTCAAGAACCATAATTAGGTTCTCAAACTATGGAGCCATGGTTTTCCTGGTGACCCTCGCGTTTAGCAGCGACCCGGTGGTTTGGTTTTTCCTGAACGCCAGCTTTGGCTTTTTCATTTCACTCATGGGAGTTAGCGTAAATGCAGCCGCTGTCATGCTCCAAAAACAGATCAGCATCAACGTTATGGGCAGAATGCATGCAGGCTGGAGTCTGGGTGCGGTCGCGGCGGCGATAAGCGGCGGACTGGCAACGGTCTTTCTGAGCCTTGAGGCTTACCTACTGATTGTTGGCGTGTTGACGGTCATCATCTTTGAATTTAATCTCCGCTGGTTACTTTCTCCTGCAGAGGATGGTCACCTAGAGGAAAAGGCAACCGCTGTGAAGCGCAGGCTTTACCAAATGCCTGCTGAGTTGCGACTTTTGGCAGTTGGTTTGTTCTTCGGTATATACCCAGAAGTTGCAATCATCGACTGGGCAGCGGTATTTGCCAAGGATATTTTGAACGTGGATGTTGCACTTCGGTCGATTCCGTTTGCGGCTTTCATGACCGGGATGATCGCTGGACGATTGTCTATGACCAGTCTGGCAAGAAAAATGCACCCACACACAATGGCTTCTCGCGGGGCATTTTTGGCAGCTATCACGCTGTCTATTGCCGCGTTGACTGCTGGTCAGCTTGCGGCGCTCAACCCTGATCTTGGACTACTTGTAACGGCAGTCTTTTGGGGATTAGCCGGTCTCGGACTTGCTCCGGTGGCACCTGCGTTTTTCTCTGCCGCTGGCCACATTCCCGGAGTTTCAACGGCCTGGGCTGTCAGCAGCTTGAGTCTTTTCAACGCCTTGATTTCTATCGTTGCCAAAACAACGATGGGCGCATTGTCCGAGGGGGTTGGGTTGTCGTTGGCGTTCTTTTTCCCGATTGTCATGGCGGTGGGCTCCGGTCTGATTGCATCGAACTTTGTGAAGCGCGCTCGCCGCAACGAGCTAGATGCCGCTTACCCTGCCACTGGTCCGATTTCAATTATCGTTACCGAAGATGGCGCTAGGTAGGCTGGACAGATGACTATCTTTCGGTTGACCAACGAGCCCAAAACCTATGACTGGGGATCACTCGAGCTGATTCCGGCATTGAAACGAACCGATTCAAACGGTCAACCGCAGGCTGAAATTTGGTTTGGCTCCCACCGACTTGACCCTTCTGAAGTCGATGATCACATTGGCGGCAACCTGCTGGAGAGGATCGGAGAGCTTCCCTACTTGGTGAAGTTATTGGCCGCTGCCAAGCCACTCTCGATTCAGGCCCACCCATCGAAAAAAAGAGCCAAGGAACAGTTTGCCCTTGGTGCTCCCGGCTATCAAGATGCCAACCACAAGCCGGAGTTGATTGTTGCGGTCACTGAGTTTAAGGTGCTTTGCGGGTTCAGGTCACTGGAATATATCGCTAAAGACCTTGCGTCGCTAGCAAGTAGTAGTGATCTGTTTTCCAGTTGGCTGACAGCGTTCAAACAAGAGGGGCTTAGAGGTGGGACCCAGTGGGCTTTTGATGCAAGTGAGGCTGAAGTGAACCAATTGATTTTGTCGCGGGAGGCCTTCGGCCAAGAGCGAGCGCAACTCATTTCGGACCTAGCTTCTGAATTTCCGGGTGACAACGGGCTCTTGGTTTCGGTTTTGATGAATCAGGTGACGCTGCAACCTGGTGAAGCACTTTTTCTACCAGCCGGAAACATCCACAGTTACCTTTCCGGTCTTGGTGTTGAGGTCATGGCGGCCAGTGACAACGTGCTGCGTGGAGGCTTAACAAAAAAGCCAATTGATCTTGATGAACTAATGCAGGTACTGAACTTCGAGCCACTTATTGATCCCATTGTTCAAACCAGGACCCTGTCTCAGGGGCTGGAAGAATATCCGGTTGCGGTTGATGATTTCAGTCTCTATAAGGTGAGCCCAAGTAGCGATTGCATGCTGGTTGATTTGGCTCTTACAGGAACTGCGATCTTGGTCTGCGTCGCAGGCGAAGTAACGCTTTCGAATTCATTAGACGAGTTGATTCAACTTGCTCCTGGCGAAGCGGCATTTATGCGCGCTGCCAACTTCTTTTCAATTACCGGAAGCGGCACCGGCTACTTAGCCATGGGCTAGCAAGCACTTGCTTAGCGGTAGTTCACAAACTGTAAATCAAGCGGGAAGTCCCCACCTCTTAGCAGCGCAATGATTTCTTGCAGATCGTCTCTGGATTTGGAGCTGACTCTTAGCTCGTCGCCTTGGATCTGAGCTTTGGCATTCTTTGGACCTTCGTCACGGATCAGCTTGGTCATCTTTTTGGCATTTTCTTGATCGATGCCAGCTTTCAGTGTTGATTCAATTCGATATTCCTTGCCGGAGGCAAACGGCTCGCCAGAGTCAAGTGACTTCATGGAGATGCCACGCTTGATCAGCTTGGTGTGGAGAACGTCGAGCACAGCCTTGGCCCGCTCTTCGGAGTTGGCCTTTATCAAAATCATTTCGCCGCTCCAGTCGACGCTGGCATCGGTATTTTTAAAGTCGTAGCGCTGCTCGACTTCCTTTGCTGCTTGGTTCATTGCGTTGTCAGCTTCTTGCTGGTCAACCTTGCTTACTACGTCAAATGATGAATCGGCCATTCAACTACTCTAACTAAGCAGTTTGGCGAGCGGTGGAGCTCATGACAACTAAGTTAATTGGCCACTGGGTTAGATCTTCAAAATTCTTCAGGTTTTTTCTTCACCCGATTCCAAAATGTTAGTCAGCTCGTTGGCCACTCCAACTCTCTGCTTGCTCAACTGCTGGAGGTCTAAAGCAAGCCCCTGGGACTCGACAAGCGGGTGGCTATCAATGCAGAGGATACTAACGTCCCGTGGAACCCGAAATCCCAGAGCCCTGGCAGCCTGAATGGCACCAAAGGCCATGTCGTCAGCACCACAGAAGATTGCTGTCGGCGCGCTCTGGGGTTTTCAAGCATCTTTTTGGCTGCGTAGTAGCCACCGTCGACTGTGAACTCGGACTCGGCAGCCCACTGTGGTTCAAGGTCAAGGTTTACATCCAACAGCGCTTCGTGATATCCGGTTTTGCGCAGGTAGGGATCGCGATGCATCACCACCGGAAACTGGCCCACCGGGAACAACGGCGATGTGTACTATCACGTTGTCCACAAGAGACATGATGTCAAATTGCAGCCGACTTGCGGTCGGAACAAAAGTCATAACTGACTTCGGTCTATAGACCTCTACCTCGCCACAGCCGCCATAGTGTTCTCCACAGCCGCCATAGTGTTCCCCACAGCAGCAGCCACAGCATTCGTCACTGTATCCGCCACAACAACAACATCCTTCGCCACATTCGCAACATCTATCATGACACCCACAACATCCGTAACAACATCCGTAACAACATCCGTAACAACAACATTCGTCAACGCATTCACCACAGCACCATTCATCACTGCCGCCGCATCAGCAGCAGCAGCCGCCTGAGTTTCTGCAGCATCCGCCGCCGCAGCTAAAGCCGCCGCCGCATCAGCAGCAGCCGCCTGAGTTTCTGCAGCATCCGCCGCCGCAGCTAAAGCATTCTCCGCCGCAGCTAAAGCATCCGCCCTAGTCTGAGCTAAAGCACCCGCCGCATTCTCCGCCGCAGCTAAAGCATCC
>Ga0307958_1000139_pt1 | contig 43570 bp, 38 predicted proteins | sample OrgLakmetagen492_FD_201826 | JGI IMG/M metagenome (GOLD analysis project Ga0307958, IMG submission 201826) | Saline water microbial communities from Organic Lake, Antarctica - #492 | ecosystem: Environmental > Aquatic > Non-marine Saline and Alkaline > Saline | place: Antarctica: Organic Lake... | reverse complement strand
ATCAAACAATCTTCATCCGTTTTGAAGCGTTCAGTAAACTCTATAAGGTTTTGACCTCTGAATATTTCCATGTTTTCTCTTGTTTTTAGGGTGTAAAGATATGAATTTAAATGGTGACCTCTATTAAACGATTTTAAACTATATTTGTCTTATTGAAGAGGTATCTTTTGATATCGTTCTTTTGTTTATTATCTTTGGAAGGATTTTTAATCAACCCAATGATATTTTGAATTAAAAAGTAAACAAAACATTTTTAACTTAAATTTCTACATTATGAAAAAACTATTACTATTAACAACGCTGATAACCTTTGTTTTAGGCGTTTCAGCACAAACAACCATTTTCGAAGATGATTTCGAGGACTATACTCCGGGCACCGGCCTTGTAGAGCAAAGCGATGACTGGGAAACCTGGAGTGGAGGCTCCGGTGGAAGTGAAGATGCAGTTGTATCAGACGATTACGCAATGAGCGGAAGTAATTCTGTGCTTGTTACTGATGCAAATGATGTAATTTATCCATTAGGTCAGAAAACCAGTGGTGTTTATAACATCAAATTCGCTTATTATCTTGAAGACGGTTATGGCGGATACTATAATTTTCAGCACACTTTCGGCTCTGAATGGGCTTTTGCTGTTTATTTGAATGACGACGGCACAGGTTACCTGGCCGCAGGTGGAGAACAAATTGATCTTACTTATCCGCAGGACGAGTGGTTCCACATAGAAAACCACATCAATCTGGATGAAGATGAAGCCACCTTGATGATAAACGGAGAAGAAATCCACACCTGGCAGTATTCTTTGTTAGAAAGTGAAGACAACACCGTTGATAATCCTATGCTGGATGTTGTTAATTTCTTTTCAGCTGCTGAAGACCCTGCCACACCAAAGTACTATTTTGATGACTTTGCTTACCTGGAAGGGGAACTCGTTTTTGGCGATGGCTTTGAACCACCTTATACCTTAGGTGAAGGTGTTGCAGATCAATCTGATAACTGGACCACGTGGAGCGGCAGCACCGGCGGCGATGAAGACGCTGTTGTTTCTGACGATTTTGCCCATAACGGAGATCAGTCTATGCTGGTTACCGGAACCAATGACATGGTTTATGAATTCGGAAACCTGACAAGTGGAAAATATAACGTCAACTTCTGGATGTACATGGAATCAGGATATGGCGGATATTTTAACCTGCAGCATGCTTTCGGTTCTACATGGGCAATGGAAACTTATTTCTTAGATGACGGCACAGGCTACCTGTCTGCTGATGGTCAGGAAATTGATGTAACTTATCCACAAGATCAATGGTTTTATGTTGAAAACCAGGTAGACCTTGATGAAGACTTGATCACACTTACAATTGATGGAGAAGAGGTTCACTCTTGGGAATATTCTCAGGAACCTGACGGAACAGATGTTCCTAATCCGGCTCTGGATGTAGTTAATTTTTATTCTGCAGCAGAAGAGCCGGCAGATCCGAAGTACTACATAGATGACTTTGAATTCTGGCTTGCTTCTACAGGCCTGTTGCCTCCTTCCGTTGCTGTTGACACAGAAGAGCTGACGGTCTATGAAACAGGTGGTGGTGTAGACCCCGAAGTGATCACAATTGAAAACAACGGCGAGCAGGATATGAACTTTTCTGTATATCCCGTATATCCTAATGTGGGCACAAAGAAAGCTGATAATGCCGAAGGCGAAAACGTGAAGCGTGTTAAAATGACACGTAAATCTGTTGAACGCCCTGTAGCAGAAGATGCTGTAAGTGACAATCCGATTGAATTCAACGGCGAACGCGATGGTACACTCACTCACGTGCAGAGTGAATTAGGCGCTGGCGTTGGTTATGACGGAGAAACCGATGTGAAAGTGGGTGCTCTTTACAGACCAGAAGACGTAGAAAGCTACATTGGCATGAAAATCGATCAGGTTATTGTCTATCACATGGACCCACCATTAAATAATGAATCTACAATGAAAATCTGGGATCGTGGCGCTTTCACTACTCCAGGACCTGGTGAAGAACTTTATTCAATGGATTATACCGCTCAGGAAAACACACAAACTTCGATTCCGGTATCTGACGATATTTACCTTGACGGTAAAGATCTTTGGGTAGGTTATGAAACAACAGACCCGGGCGAAGATGTCTTTCCGTTAGGTGCTGACGACGGCCCACAGGTTGCCGGCGTTAACTGGTCTGCTACTGGTCCGGGATGGTCTGAGCTGACTCTGGAACGTAACTGGGGTATTATAGTTGAACTCGTTGGCGATGGCACTCCCACATGGATGAGCGTTACCCCGGAATCGGGTACAATTGCAGGTGGCGGATCAGAAGAAATCATGGTAGATTTTGATACCGATGGCCTTGATAACGGTGTTTATGAAGCGGAACTCCATATTGGCGCTAACGACCCGGAAAACAACTACACAGCTATTCCGGTTACACTGGATATCTCCACAGCTATTATCGACGGCGAAGAAGAGAAAATAGGTGTGATGACCTATCCAAACCCGGCTTCTGAAAACATCAACATCAAAGCAAACGATGTGATTACTTCCGTGAAACTTATCAACCAAATTGGTCAGGTTGTTTATGAAAACAACGGCGGAACCGAATCACATGCTATCAATGTAAGTAACCTCGACAAAGGTATTTACATGGTACAGGTGAAAACCGAAAACAGCAACGTTACTACACAAAAAGTGATTGTTGAATAACTTGTCTTTGATTCATAAAAAACCGGCGGTATTTTTATACCGCCGGTTTTTTTATACCCCTTACGCAATAAGCTCTTTCCGGAAAAAAATAGTATTTTTCCGCCATCTAAAGCGGATTGCAGAAGCCTGCTCTTCGCTTCAGGATTTTTTAACAAACATTAAACCACAAATGTCGATTTCCTTATTATCTTTGTGAGGCTATGGGTTTTGAACCACCAAAGCATTTTAGTTGTTGAATGAATAAAAGTAATGATTATGGACAAGCGGATTATTGTTTTTTTGATGGTACTGGTTCCCGCAATAGGGTTCACCCAGATAAACAGCGATTTGAACACCCCGTCATTTAGCAACTTAAATACGGAATTTGATATGTCGCTGGGATCATCTGTAATGGCTGCAGGTGGTGGTGGAAGTGCATTTATGAACTATGCTTTTCCTAAACTGCGGATAAGTCCCAATGATAAGCTGGACCTCCAGACAGGGGTGCTTATGATGAATACTTCGCTCAGTGGAATGCAACCTTACGGGATGCCTGCACAGGGCGGACAAAATGCCCTCAGCTCCAATTTTACCGACTCCTATGCTTTTGCCGGCGGCACCTATGAGGTAAATGAAAACCTCGTTATCCGCGGAAGCGCCTTCAAAAAGTTTAATATGAACAGCCAGATGCAGGATGTGCATCCCCAGGCTTTTAATTTTGACGCCCATGGCATGAATGTAGGCTTCGAATATAAGCTCTCTGACGACGCCAGTATAGGCGCCTCCTTCCATTACCAAAAAGGAGGCAACCCTTTGAATAACAACTATCGCAACACCTATTACAACAGATATTCCCCATTTGGTCATACCTCACCGTTTGCCCCGGCGCCCTTTTAATTCAACATTTCCACGGAAAGGTTGTTATTAAAAATAAAAAAATGATAGCAATTCTTTCACCGGCAAAAAAGTTAGATTATAAAAGCCAGCCACCTGTTGGGGAGTATACCACCCCTGCATTTACTGACACTTCGGTAAAGCTGATAGAGGCACTCCAAAAGCTCTCGCAAAAGGAAGTGGGCCAGCTCATGAACCTTAGTGATAACCTGGCGGCGCTGAACAAGGAGCGGTTTATGGAGTGGGATATTGCCAAAAAACCCGACGAAACCACAAAACAGGCTGTTTTTGCCTTTAAAGGCGATGTGTATCAGGGATGGAACCCCCAGGACAGTAGCCAGGAGTCGCTCGCTTTTGCCCAGGAGCATGTGCGCATTCTGTCAGGACTCTATGGCGTTTTGCGTCCGCTGGATCTGATGAAGCCCTACCGGCTGGAAATGAGCACAAAATTTGGTGTCAACGAAGCAAACACCCTCTATGAGGTGTGGAGCAATCTTATTACCGAAGCACTGAACAAGCAGCTGAAAAAAACCGGAAGCGATGTGCTGCTTAATCTCGCCTCCAACGAATATTTTAAGGCGGTGAACGCAAAAAAACTCAAGGCCAAAATAGTAACCCCCGATTTTAAAGACCACAAAAACGGGAAATACCGGATAGTGAGCTTCTACGCTAAAAAAGCACGGGGCATGATGACCCACTTTATTTGCGACAACCAGATTACCGATCCGGAAAAACTAAAGCTTTTTGACCACGACGGATATTTTTATAACGATGCGTTGTCGCAACCCCATAACCCGGTTTTTACACGGGGATAAATTCCAACTTCCAGAACTTTGCCCTGTGCTGAGATATGTCATGCTTTCAGCCTGAATTCTCTTGCTGTAATGATTCGAAGCATTTTCATCTGAGCCTTGCAGTCTCAGATATTTCGGCATACCGGCGCACACCAGACGGCACGGAGCCGGACAACTACATCTTGTCGGGCACCCTGATGCCGAGCAGGCCCATCGCTCTGCGGATAAGACTGGCGGTAACCTCTGAGAGCATCAACCGAAAAGCAACCATATCTGCCTCCTCCGCTTTCAGGATGGAGACATCATGATAAAACTGATTATACTCTTTCACCAGGTCGAAAGTGTAGTTTGCCAACAGTGCGGGATTATACCCCTCAGCTGCCTGCGCCACTACGGAAGGGAAATCGTAAAAACGTTTAATGAGGATTTTTTCCCGGTCGTGCAATTCTGGCGCTGTGGCAAACCCTGTGGGAGCTCCCGTTTCGCGGGCTTTCCTCAGCACCGACTGAATGCGCGCATGGGTGTACTGGATAAATGGCCCTGTGTTTCCGTTCAGGTCAATAGACTCTTTCGGATTAAAGGTCATGGTCTTTTTCGGATCCACCTTCAGGATAAAATACTTCAACGCTCCCATTCCAATCATCCCAAATAATTCGTCGGCTTGTTGCTGCGTAAGCCCTTCTATTTTTCCCAGCTCTGTGGTGGTAATGCGTGCCGCTTCAACCATCTCATCCATGAGGTTATCGGCATCCACTACGGTACCTTCGCGCGATTTCATCTTACCTTCGGGAAGCTCCACCATGCCATACAACAGGTGTGTCACCTTGTTGTGCCATGGAAAACCCAGCTTTTTGAGTACTCTCTTCAGCACATCAAAATGATAAATCTGCTCATTCCCCACCACATAAATCATCTCGCGGGGAGCAAAATGGCGATACCGCAGGGCCGCTGTGCCCAAATCCTGCGTCATATAAACCGAGGTGCCGTCAGCACGCAGCAAAAGCTTTTCGTCAAGGCCCTCTTCCGACAAATCGGCCCATACCGATCCGTCCTCCTTCTTAAACAGCACCTCTTTTTGTAACCCCTCCAAAACAATATCTTTTCCCAAAAGGTAGGTCTCCGATTCATGATACACCTTGTCGAAGGCAATTCCCATCCTTTCGTAGGTGATATCAAAACCATCATACACCCAACGGTTCATTTTATTCCATAAGGCGACAACCTCCTTATCGCTCTGCTCCCACCTGCGGAGCATTTCCTGCGCTTCCAGAAGCAATGGGGCTTCCTTCTTAGCCTGTTCCGAAGGCACCCCCTGCCCTTTCAGCTGCTCCACTTCCTTTTTATATTCCCGGTCGAAAAGCACATAATATTTCCCGGCAAGGTGATCACCTTTCACTGCAGCCTGCTCAGGAGTCTCGCCACCGCCCCACTTCTGCCAGGCCAGCATAGATTTACAGATATGAATGCCACGGTCGTTGACGAGGTTTACTTTCTTCACCGTATGGCCACTGGCTTCTATTATGCGCGATATGGCATCCCCTACCAGGTTGTTACGGATGTGTCCGAGATGCAAAGGCTTGTTGGTGTTTGGCGAGCTGAATTCAATAACCACCGGCGATTCATTTTCTTTGGCAGGCGCTATGCCGAAAGAAGGCTTTTGTGCCTCCCTTTTCAGGAAGTTAATCCAAAAAGCCTCTGAAAACTCAATATTCAGAAACCCTTTGATCACCTCATAATCTTTCACCTCCTCAAGCTTCTCCAAAACTTTTGTTCCGATGTCGTGAGCAGTCTCTTCGGGTTTTTTGCGGCTGAAACGGGTGAATGGAAACACTACAATGGTGTAGTCGCCCCGCACATCGGGACGTGTTTTCTGAATAGTAACCTTCGCAGCAGGGAATTCCTGACCATAAAGTTCTTCAATAATTCCGGAAGTGGTAGTGGCTAAAAGCTTTTCCATTGCAATGTTTCTGATGTGTGTTTAAAGGGGCAAAATTACAACATTTTATTTTCTTCAGCCCATCCGCCAAACAGTGAAGAGGCCTGATATTTCCGTTTCATGAAAAATCTGCTGAAAAGCATTATTTTTGCTACTGATAAAAGAAACACACTATGAGAACTACAGTACGTCATTTCACCTATAAAGCACTCTTTACACTTATCGCCTTAATGGTAATAGCCGGCACTAATTCTGCCTTTGGTCAGCAATATAATATAACACTGAATATCAAGAATCTTCAGGACTCGGTATGTTACCTGGCTCAGTACTATGGCGACAAAATCCTACTGCAGGATACTGCCGTGGTTAAAAACGAGCAGGTGACCGATGAGGCCTACTTCCGGCATATGCTTAATGGGGAGGATAGCGATGAAGAACGGATAAAACAAGTTGTTTTTGAGGGAGATACGGCTTTAGCACAGGGCTTATATGTGGTTGCCGGAGCGTCCAATAACAAAATCATGGACCTGGTGGTCGGGGAACAGCAGCAATTCTCGGTTGCTTTCGATATCAAAGAGTCGTTATCCGAACATATCACATTTAAAAACAGTAAAGAGAATGCGCTTTTTTATGATTATGTGCGCTATCTTAACCAGCAGCAGAAAAAGATGCAGCAGCTACAGCAGGCCTATCAGGAAGCAACGGGAGATGAGAAACCAGAGCTGGAGCAACAAATACGCAAGACCAACCACGAAGTGGAGTTGTTTCAGGAAAATTTTGCCCGCGAAAACAACAACACCTTTGCAGGCACTTTTGTAAAAGCTTCTGGTAAGCCTACAGTGCCAGACACTATCCCGCAGGATAACCCGAGGGCACGCTATGAATATTACAAATCCCATTACTGGGACAATATCCCACTGGACGACGACCGGATGCTGCGCACTCCATTTTTTCATGACCGCTGGGAACAATATTTGGACAAAGTGATTCCGCAACACCCCGATTCGCTAATCGAGGCTCTGGATTTCCTGCTGGAAAGCGCTCCTGATGACGGAGAGATTTATAAGTATGTACTTTGGGAAAGCACCCAAAAATATGAGCAATCGAAAATTATGGGCTTTGATGCTGTCTTTACGCACCTGGCGCTAAATTATTTTAAAGAAGGGCGCACCTCCGATATCAACAAGCAGGTGGTGAAAAATGTGACAGAGCGTGGAGAAACCCTGAAAAACCTTTTGATAGGGAAAAAGGGTCCCAACCTGATAATGCAGGACAGCACCAAAACCCCGCGGCAGCTCCACGATATTAAAGCAGATTATACGGTAGTGGTTTTTTGGGACAGTGAATGCGGTCATTGTAAGAAAGTGGTCCCCAAGCTGGCGGAATTCTACAAAGACAACAAAGACAAATATAACCTGGAAGTCTTCTCGGTGAGTACCGACACTTCCGTGCGTAAATGGAAGCAGTTTATCAACAAACACAACCTCAACTGGGTCAACGTATTTGGTTACTGGAGCTATACGAAAGATTTTCATGATTTATACGATATCTACAGTACACCGGTAATCTATCTGCTCGACAAGGAAAAGGCCATTATCGGCAAGCGCATCAGCATACCGCAGATTGAGGAAATTATACAGAATAAAAAGAAAATGAACTGAAACCATTTTGATTTTACTTCATCACTATTTTAATAGACATTTAATTATGCCTGAGATTCATTAATTCTGTTTAATAAGCTCGCATGTCTGTAGGTTGGAAAATGTGTTTAAGTGTTTAGGTGCGTAAGTGTTTAGTTGAAAGTTGGCAATAGGCAATCAGGCAGTTGGCAATGAAGAAATTTCGCCCCGTTGAAATATGCTTCGCATTTCACGGGGCAAGCCTCTGATCTCTGATCTCTGACTTCCTTTTTCCATTTTAAAAAACTCCTCAGCCTTGTAATATTTTTTTTGTATCTTGTCACCCATTGATGAAAAGCAGAATGACCCCGGTTGAACATCAATAAACCGGAAGTGCAGAAGACATACATAAAGTTCATCGATATCTCTAAGAAAGAAAAACGGAGCAGCAGGGAGCAATTTTTTTAAAACCGCCTTTGAGCGGAGCAATATTTTTATGTCTAAAATAACAATATGCATTATATTAGACAAATTATAAATAGTAAAATAAATTTTATAAAACTTGCAAATGTTTTTTTTTGATTTAGTATTGCAAACGTAAGATAAAATATCTTGCCACTCTGAAATGCAAATTTGGGGTGATTTGAACAATAAAAATTATATTATGAGGAAAGTTTTATTTATTACCAGCATGCTTTTGATTGGGTTATCGATTACTTTTATTTCTTGTGAGAAATCTACTTCGGATTCTGTCAGTAGCGATTCTCAATCCCAACAACTCCAAAAGGATCAGGCTGTTACTGATCGTATTCTCCGGTTCCAGGATGTAATCATAAACACAAAGCTTAACCCTGAGTACAAATCAGATGAGACACAACCTGTTGAAGAAGTCCTTTGGGATATTGAAGCCAGCCTGAATTATACGTATGGGTTTGTTAATGAACCCACCAACTTAACCCGCGCAAAGGAAAGCGCCCTGGAATTTGAATTAACTGCAACAGACCAAATGACCGAGCAGGAAAGCGTGCAATTATACGACGATATCCTTGCTCAGGTACGTAATCTTTATGATGAAATTGATAATGATGAAAAGTATATTAAATCAATTGATATGGAGCTGAAAAGCACGCCAAACAAATCATCTGAAAATGAGATTAGGGTCAACGTAATGATTGGAACACAAGTTACCGAAGAAGAAACCCCTTATACCGATTGGATATATGGTGAATCGGCCGGAACTTGTGAATTTGACCCGAATACCATTGGAGAAGATGCTGCCACAGAATTAACCCGGGTAATATCCCAAACGTATCCCAACTATGAAGAAGGGGACGAAACAGAAGATGGATGCAGAATCTACTATACAGATCAAACAACAATGATTGTTGAGCCTTTGGATAGGCCAAATAATGACGATGATGTTCTGGATAACGTGGAAGATTATAGGCTGTTTTATGCAACCTCTGAACTCACCAGCACAGGAGATATAGAAGAAGCCGAATGTATTCTTAAGGAACAAATGGAATTTTATGATGACCACATCAGGTTGATGATACAGCAAATCCCTCATAATTATGACCGGATGTGGTTTTCCGTTGATGATCACAAGGAAGAGGTGAATAATACTGAAACCATTATTTATCATGAACTTACAGAAACCATTGGCTTGAGGCACATAGACACTCAATCTTGCTATTATCCAATAGATCCCCACGATGATTTATAAAAGAAAAATAGCATTTCTTATACTTAGGAATATTGCAGCTATAGTATTCCTAAGTATAACAGTGCTAAGCACCGCCCAAATACCTACTAAAATTGATATTTTTGATGTTGAAATTCTTAACAGAACAACTGAACTCAGTGGTTCATATTATTCAGCAGGACTATTGCAATCTGATGATAATATCATAAGTGGCGTAGTTGTAAAGTATACAGACAATAACAATTATTCCTATGAAATTTTCAGCGCTCCTGATTCCAGCATGTATTTTGCGGATATAGTAGCCCATAACGGACGGTTGTTTGTTACGGGCGGGATTGGCTCTTTAACGGAAGACTACTACAGTCGTTGTTTTATTGGAGAAATCAATGAAAATCTGGAACTAATCTGGAAGAAATCATATCAATATGAAGAAAGCGCGACAGATGTGATTGGCGATCATGTTTTATTCAATAATGATACCCTGTATGTGGCAGGCCGCTTTAAAACTGAAGGCATACATTACGGAATGGTCAACTCCTATACCCTTCAGGGAGATAGCTTGGGTCATTTCTGGTTTGAAACCCCGCATTCGAATATTGATGACATGACCCATAACCTGGATTCCACTGGCTTGTTGCTGGTTGGTGAAAGGTTTGAACAAAGTGGTGGTTACCCGATGTATGCCGACCTATCATACGATTTCGAAAGTGTTTCTATAGATGATATTGTGTCAAATTATGGCAGGGACATAATGAGCATTAAAAAAGAAACGGATTCTACTTATATTATGGGCTGTCGCCTATCTGAAACTTGGTACCCAGGTGGAGAAGAAGGATTTACACAACATTGTTTAAACCGGATGGACGATGAGTTTAACACCTCGTTACTGACTACGCAAGGCGATTTTGGCAAGAACGAAGACCCGGCCTGGAACAACAGCATTGACTTTCGAACCAAAGACACCATCTATTTTGCTGCAAGACATGATGGCTGGTCTATCTATCCACCGATTAACCCAAGTCAGCTCTGGGTGGGATATGCCGACAACCAACTCATTACCCAGGGGATTGTCAAACTGGGGGGTGAATATGATTTTTTCAACACCAGAGACATCGTAGCAACCTCCTACGGTGGTGGCGTAGTAGTAGGTGATCATTGGGATTTATCAGTCGATCCGGCAAAGTTAGATTTAATGATTGTCAAGTTAGAGCCGGAGCACTTTGGCCCAACACCGGTATCAGATCTTTCTACAACATCGGTCAATGTGAAAATCATTCCTAACCCGGTAAAAGATAAGGTAAAGGTTGTGTTGACGGATATCCCGAAAACCGCTGTGATTTCGGTTTATAATATCCATGGACAGAAAATGGTCTCCTATCGCTGCACTGAATCTGAAATCGTTATCCCATGCAAACACTGGAATAACGGAATCTATTTCTACTCGATAATTAACCGGGGAAAAAGAATCGCTGCAGGGAAGATTGTCAAAGAAGAATAAATGACAATCTTACTCTAATCAACTGAATAATTAAAAATATAGAATTGTACTTGCTGCATTTTTTATGTGGCCGCTGAAACGTAATTACTAACTACAAATAAAACAACAAATGAGAAAAATCTTATTAATCGTATCCTTTTCAATCTGTTGCTTAGGATATGTATTTTCGCAAAACGACACAACAACCACAGAAAAAGGCACACCTGTTGAACCCACAACAAGCTCTGAATGCACTGATTGCGTTGATGTTGTTAAAATCAAAGGCTCCAGTGCCATTGGGCAATACACCGAGGCAACAGGCCAGTATTCTTTTGCCTCCGGCCTCAGCTCAAAAGCCCAGGGAGACTACTCCTAAGCTATGGGCTACAGTTCTACCGCTTCCGGTCTTGGCTCCTTCACAATTGGAAATAACAACAATGTAAAAGGTGACTACAGCTTTTCTCTAGGTACAAATTGCAGTGTTACAGGCCAAAGTAATGGAGCAGCTATTGGTTTTTTCGCAGTCTCAACCGATAATGATTCCTACAGTTTCGGGAGTTTTGTGGAAGCATATGCCCCTGGATCTATGGTGATAGGAACGGGGTCCAGCAAAAGGGACATGCTTAGAAATACCAAACAGGAAAGCTTGGTTGTAGGGTTTAATAGCATTCATCCTTCGCTATTCGTAAGCAGATCTCCTTCAATGCATGAAACCGGAAAGATTGGTATCGGCACTGATGAACCGGCCACCAAACTTCATATGTATAGTGGTGTTGACGAGGACGCTATCATCTTCCTGCAACCGAAAAACTTTACCACCAGTGACGATTTTGCAGCCATCTTTCTGGGAAATGAGAAGACCCAAATTAAAGTAGCACACCATGCCCCCATGGAGTTTTTAACGGAATCAAAATTCGTGTTTAAAGGAAGCAATGTAGAGGTGGGAACTTCAACTGAAAGTTTGGATCTTAATGTCTTTGGCAAAGCAACTACAGAGGCCATACAAACCGGAGCATTGAATACAGCGTCATTAAAATTAACCAATGGCGCACAATCAGATTATGTCTTAAAATCCGATGCAAACGGAAATGCCAGTTGGATAGCGCAATCTCAGCTCGATGATAACGACTGGTCGGTATCCGGTTCCAATGTCTATAAATCAGACGGGTATGTAGGTATTGGCATCACAAACCCTCAATACAGCCTGGATGTCAGTGGGCAAATTCGTTTTTCTTCCCTCACTACCAGCGGGGATGATCCCAAAATGTTAGTGGTAAATCAAAACGGACTCCTCGAAAACGCGGACATTCCCGAAAATAATATTTTCAGCGAAAACATCCAGATGCGGGGCAATTACATTACCCATGACGGCGATGATGAGGGAATATACGTCGCGGCAAACGGAAATGTGGGTATAAATACCAACAACCCGAACACCTTGCTTCATGTGGCCTCTGCAGGAAATACAGAAGCGAAAATCAGCGCCAACAACTCAAGTATTTCGAGGCTGTGGACCACCAATACATTATATGCATATGGTTTTGGAGTAGATAATGAAGGCAAAGGACACATTTGGAGTGATGTCAATAACCCAAAGTCCCTGCTCACCTTCTACCAGGATAAAGTGGGAATTGGTGAAATTGATGAAATTACTGGAATGCCCGGAGAATACCGCCTGTATGTGGAAGGTGGAATTATGACCGAAAAAGTGCGGGTGAAACTGCAGGGCGAATGGTCCGACTATGTGTTTGATGAGGATTATGACCTGATGTCATTGTCAGAAGTGGAATCATTTATAAAGGAAAACAAACATTTACCGGATGTGCCTTCAGCAAAGGAAGTGAAAAAAGACGGATTGGACGTAGCCGAAATGAATGCCACTCTCCTGAAAAAGGTGGAAGAACTGACACTGCACATTATTGAACTGGAAAAGAAAGTGAATGAACTGCAAAACGAACAATAGCCATGAATAAATTAGTCGTTTTTATCATTGCATTAATAATAACATACCATACAAATGCCCAAGAGATTAAAGAGCATTATGATGAAAACATGATGGTATCTCGGGTTGACTTCTATTCCAACGGCGAACTGAAAAACACTATTTCTTTGGAAAACCCTTTCAATATAACTTCATATGACAGTATCGCTAAGGGAGGTGGGACCATTAGGTATCACATTAGTAGTGATGACCTTAGCAAGCTAGGCGATGTGTTTTTTCAGGAACTGACATTAAAGTCGCAAGCTATAAAATCTAATAGTATCAACACTTTAGTATATATAAATAATGTAAAGGTATTGGACCAGAATTTTGTTTTAGTTAGACAATCAATCGCAGCCTTTGGTGGAAATGGTCCTGAGGTAGCCACTTCCTCACAGGGGAAATTATACAATTCGGATGGAATCAGTGTATTAGAATTTAATCGCAGTAATAAGTGGATTTCTGATATAAGAATAACAGAAAATAAAAAGTTCTTGATATGCAAAAAATACAGTTATGCATCAACTGGCGGATTATATCCAGGTAAAAGGATTTCATACGACATTTATAACCTGGAAAATAACAGTATGATATATAGCCATATCCCTGAAAAGAGTATAAGATCCTTTCCTCCAACTACTGATCACAACTACTTTATTGTGATTAATCAGTTGGAGAAAGATTTATACGAATTTTTAGTACTTAAACCTGAAAGTCAGGAAAGTTTCTCAAAAAACCTAACGAGGAAGGAATTATATACATTGAAGCGATATAATGTTGATGGTGTGGTTTTTATAACTAATTCAAAAAATGAACAAGTAGTTAAATATTCGAACAGCTTTGTTCACAAAAAATGGAGGTAGTATGTTTAGAATATTAATATTCACAATATTATTAAGCCTATCAACTAACGTACTATCTCAAGAATTACGCTATTCTGAATGTACAAATTGTGATAATGGATTAGGAAATTATTATACAGGTAGTATGGATATTCCTGAAGAGGGAAGTTTCTCTTATGGTGCGATCAAAACATTATATAATAATCCGAGAAGGATAGCCTCAGATTTTGGACGTAGAGAATCAAATATTTGTGACACAAGGGGTATCTAAATATAAGGTTATAGTTATTGAAGGAGAACATTATTTCGGATATGGCCATATATTTTTTGATGGTGAGCCAGCAACTAATGGTATGCGTAGTGGAGATTTTATTTTCAAAAAAATGGATTATCCGTATGATTGGGAGTATTCAATAATTTACTGTCCAAATAATGAAGAATTGGTTGCATATAGCGCAGTTGAGCCTTCTTCTGTTGCAACAGTCTCACATCCTGACTTAAATATGGGACAACCAATATTTACAACTAATTCTTTATCAAGTATTAATAACGAGTTATGTCCAGTTGGCAATTCTGGAGGTAATAATCCAGGTCATTTGCATTTGTATAGTTTTGAGAACGAGCCAACAATTGATGATATTTTCAGCTCTTGGGATGATTCCGATCCTTTAAACAGATTTCGAAACCAAAAAGATCCTTTGGAGCTTCTAACCTACCCTGAACCAGAATATAATATTTCTATTGAGGCAACACAATATCTTACCACAGATGAAAACGGCCCGTTTTGTTCAGGAACCTTGGAATCTGCTGTAAAAGTCGTTTGCCAGATGGAAGGAGAATTAAGTGGAAACAGATACGATAAAGCAATGGATATAAACAATGTGGAGCTATTCTATAAGAGCACCTTGATTGACGATGGGAATGAAGAGCTTCAAAATTGGGGGCAGGAGAATTCTCATTATAATTTGTTTAAAGGGCCCTATTTCGAGTCTAAAATATGTGTTGGGGCTACTATTGGCACGGACCGGTATCCTTCGCCTGGTTTTCCTGATAATAACACCATTATTGATATTGCTCACCCTGACAGACAGGGAAGTATGAACAGAACAGGCATCAATGGAGTGTGCTACGGTAGCGAACCATATGACGAATTCTATTTTCAGGATATTGTCACTCGTATAAATGAGGAAGATAACTTTGGACATACCGCGCCCGATTATGCTAATTACCCAGGTGAGGCAAGAACCAATGATGGCCCCTATGAATTATATGTAAGAACACAAACCGTAAAAGGGGGGTTGGACCGCTCCGATCAACCTTATAATATTCTTATCGACAACTTCAAGCCTTACATTAGCTCGGTAAAGATATACAGAAACGATGAAAACGGTGAATTGCTATATCATAAATGGTGGGAATGGGTAAATGGCCAGTTGATTTTTCAACCTGATGTTATACAAGCTATTAATCAAAACGACAATTTGTATATTGAAGTGGAAGCCAGTGAGCCCATGAAGCAAATCGGATTAAGCATTCCAATAGCTGGGTTTAGCCATATTACTGGAACTCCAATAAATGGCACCATGGGTAAAAAGTTTGGCTTTGAAGTTAATGAATTATCACAAGGCACTCATCAGATTCAAATCACAGGCACCGATTATGCAGATAACGGGTTACAAACAGATCCTTCTGTTATATCTATCAGGCAATCTGATGGTTCGTGGTCACCAAATCCGCTTGAAGGTATTGATCAAAACCACGATTTTTTCGTTGGCAGCGCTCAGCCTCCGGTGGCCGATTTTTCACCCTTAGAAATGTTAATTTATGTGGGAGATGAAGTCGATTTTATGGATGAATCAACAAATAATCCAAATCAATGGCACTGGGATTTCGGGGACGGAGATTATTCTGATGAACAGAATCCTGCCCACACCTATTATGAAGCCGGTGAATATTATGTGACCCTCACGGCATCGAATGATAACGGGCAAAGCTCAAAGACAGGATGGATTGAGGTAAAGGAAGTGCCTGTGTTAACAGCGAATTTTTCAGCAACACCAAAACATACATCAACCGGAACACAGATTCAATTCTATGATAATTCATCCGCTCCAAACTCGAATATAGTTGCATACCAATGGCTATTTAGTGGCGCGAATATTGAAACATCATCTGTACGCAATCCTACAGCAACTTATAATTCTCCGGGCTTTTACGATGTTCAGTTAACCATCACTGATGATGATGGAAAAACAGATACAAAGTATATTACAAACTACATTTCCATCTATGAAGAACTGGGGGATTTTGATGTCTACTGTAATGTGACTTCCTTTAGTAATCCCGGTCAATCCATTCCTTTTGCGTTGAATTTTTATGATGGGGTTCCACCATACGACTATACGCTGACCATCAATGGCGCCATCGAAACACAAGGAACAACATATGATGAGGTGATCTGGTATAACACTACACTCCCTACAGGTAATAACTATTATTCCCTAACAGCAGAGGACGATATGGGAAGACAAGGGAGTGATCAGGGGAATATACAGATAGGAACAGGATGTTCACACATTGTGGATTTTGACTTCTATTTTGAAGATGGTACTCCAGGCTTGAACAAAAATGTAATTTTTACAGATTTAACGAGTGGAGGTTTGGCACCATACACAGAATGGTTATGGACTTTTGGAGATGAAATGGGTTCCGGGGCTTCTCCAATCACATCTTCAGGCTCAAATCAACAATGGATTAATAATTTTTATGGTGATCCAAATGTAAATGGAAGTCCAACCATTGATGTAAGCTATCCGGAATACGGAACCTACCCTATAACACTAACTGTAACTGATCAAGAGGGGTGCCCAAAAACCAAGACAAAATATATATCCATTCAAGAGAAGGAAAGTTGTTTTACGCTTTATTATTTTGATGAACCAATTAATATATTTCCCTCTGAAAAAATCGCTAAAGGGCACTCTGTTGAATTTGCAGAACAATCTGTTTATGTAGAGTCTTATGATGGATGTTATTGGTCTTGGATAACTTCTGAAGATCAGTGTCTTTCTCACATTGATTGGGAAATCTTAAATGCCTCATATTCAGAGCTAAAAGTAGTCGGAGAAAATTGGAGTAGATGTGATTGGATGTATTCATCTTCAGCTAAGTTTTCAATACCTGAATTGGAATTGGAACAAGGAGTTTATGAAGTAAGGGCAGATGTATGGAATGACCAATATTCGGATAATGCAGGTGCTCCTTTTTCACCCGAAACTGCAGGAGACCATAAATGGTTTGATTCGGGTTCAAGGGAATTTACGGTTATTGATTGTGATTTGGACGTTGAAATCAATGATGACATTAATTCGGGAGATCATGAAATTGTGTATGGAGGAAGTATATTTATTAGCAGTACTAATAATGTGAATATAAACAATGGTGCAAATATTGGTTATGAGGCATGTAGAGTTGTTGACATCAATGAGGGAACGGATATTTTAAGCGGCGCTGATTTTGAGGCAAAAATAGAAGTGAGCTGTAATGATCAGATCAATGGCAAATATCAGGAGCCAAATAAATCTTTAAGCATATCAGATGTGGAAAGTAATGATTTTGAAATCTATCCCAATCCTTCTGAAGGTCTTTTTCACTGTAAATTAAACGCTACGGCAAATGAGGCTTATTCACAGGTTGATGTTCAGATATTCAACCAGGTAGGCGCATTGGTGATGAACACAAAAGCTTCTTATAATAGCGTGTTTACACTTGATTTGTCAGGGTTTGAAAACGGAACTTATTTTGTAAGGGCTGGTTCAGAAGTCTCCAAGATCATTTTGCTGCATTAGCGCAAAAAGAGAGTGTTATTTGTAGCTTATTGTATGAAGATATATGCAGTTTGTAATCTTCTTCATAAGGCATGGTTTTATCACAAAATGCAGGTATTTACTTGCGTAAGTGTTTAGGTGAAAGTTAGCAGCGCCGAAAAACTTGCAATCGGTGATTGCTTAGTTTTTCGAGCCCGCCCGAACGTACCAGCATCCGGTACGGGCGCGGCATCCTCGAAAAAAGTTTTTTCGGGATTGGCAATGAGGATGTTCATTAAGTAGTCATTTATGGTAATTGATGGTAATTTGTTGTAATTCATTGTTTACCCTGCCTGCCCCGTTTATCCCGTTTATCCTGTTAATTTTATTTGCAATTAACTGGGATTGTTTCTGTTTTTAATCAACCGGGTTTAATTTCATCTTCAATCAAGCGGGGTGAAATTGCGAAGCAAAATTTCACGGGGGTAATTTACTTCGCGTAATTCGCCAAAAATTTGCATTAATTCGCGTTTTTGGAATTTTCTGATCTATAAAATAAAAACACAAATCACCACTGGAAAAGGCAAATATTTTTGTATCTTGTCACCCATTGATGAAAATGACCCCGGTTGAACATCAACAAACCGGAAGTGCAGAATACAGATAGAAACTTCATCGATATCTCTAAAAACGAAAAACGGAGCAGCAGGGAGCAATTTTTTTAAAACCGCAGGTATGCGGAAAAGGATGGTTATGTCTAAAATAATAATAAAAACTAAATTAGACAAATTATAAATAACAAAATAATTTAGACAAAACTTGCAAATGTTTTTTTTTTTTTGATTTAGTATTGCAAGGGCAAGTAAAATAGCTTGCCACTCTAAAATGCAAGTTTGGGGTGATTTGAACAATAAAAATTATATTATGAGGAAAGTTTTATTTATTACCAGCATGCTTTTGGTTATTGTATCAAGTCTGATTCATGCCCAAATACCTACTAAAATTGATATTTTTGATGTTGAAATTCTTAACAGAACAACTGAACTCAGTGGTTCATATTATTCAGCAGGACTATTGCAATCTGATGATAATATCATAAGTGGCGTAGTTGTAAAGTATACAGACAATAACAATTATTCCTATGAAATTTTCAGCGCTCCTGATTCCAGCATGTATTTTGCGGATATAGTAGCCCATAACGGACGGTTGTTTGTTACGGGCGGGATTGGCTCTTTAACGGAAGACTACTACAGTCGTTGTTTTATTGGAGAAATCAATGAAAATCTGGAACTAATCTGGAAGAAATCATATCAATATGAAGAAAGCGCGACAGATGTGATTGGCGATCATGTTTTATTCAATAATGATACCCTGTATGTGGCAGGCCGCTTTAAAACTGAAGGCATACATTACGGAATGGTCAACTCCTATACCCTTCAGGGAGATAGCTTGGGTCATTTCTGGTTTGAAACCCCGTATTCGGAGATTGATGATATGATCCATAATCTGGATTCCACCGGCTTGTTGCTGGTGGGTGAAAGGTTTGAACAAAGTGGTGGTTACCCTATGTATGCCGAACTATCCTACGATTTCGAGAATATTTTAATAGATGATATTGTAGCAACCTATGGCAGGGAAATATTAAGCCTTAAGCAGGAAACGGATTCCACTTATATTATGGGCGGCCGCCTGTCCGAGACGGGGTTCCCGGGGGGCGTAAATGGTTATACCCAGCATTGTCTGAAACGGATGGATGAAGATTTCAACACCTTCTTGATGACCACACAAGGTGATTTTGGCGAGAATGAAGACCCGGCATGGAACAACAGCATCGACTTTCGAACCAAAGACACCATATTTTTTGCAGCTACACATAACGGGTCGTTCACATACCCACCTTCAAATCCCAGCCAGTTATGGGTGGGATATGCCGACAACCAACTTATGGCGCAAGGGATTGTAAAACTGGGGGATGAAAATGATTATTTTAATACCCGGGATATAATTGCCACCTCCGATGGCGGATGTGTCGTGGTGGGTGATCACTGGGATTTATCAGTCGAACCGGCAAAGTTGGACTTAATGATCGTCAAGATTGATCCGGAACACTTTGGCCCAACACCGGTATCAGATCTTTCTGCAACATCGGTCAATGTGAAAATCATTCCTAACCCGGTAAAAAATAAGGTAAAGGTGGTTTTGACGGAAATCCCGAAAACCGCTGTGATTTCCGTGTATGATATCCATGGACAGAAAATGGACTCCCGTCGCTGCACTGAATCTGAAATCGTTATTCCCTGCAAACACTGGAATAACGGAATCTATTTCTACTCGGTAAATAACCGGGGAGAAAGAATCGCTACAGGGAAGATTGTGAAAGAATGAGTTCAGTTTAAAAAGTTTGTATGTTCCTGAGTTTGTAGGTTTGTAAGATGAAAAGTATTTAAGTGTTCAGGTGCGTAAGTGTTTATGTTGGCAGAAGGCAAAGGACACATCTGGAGTAATGTCAATAACCCAAAATCACTCCTGACCTTCTACCAGGATAAAGTGGGAATCGGTGAAATTACCGGCATGCCCGGAGAATACCGCTTGTATGTGGAAGGGGGTATTATGACCGAAAAAGTGCGGGTAAAACTACAAGGAGAGTGGGCCGACTATGTGTTTGATGAGGATTATGACCTGATGTCACTGTCAGAAGTAGAGTCTTTTATAAAAGAAAACAAACATTTACCGGATGTGCCTTCAGCAGAAGAAGTGAAAAAAGAAGGCATAGACGTAGCCGAAATGAATGCAACTCTCCTGAAAAAGGTTGAAGAGCTGACACTACACATTATTGAGCTGGAAAAGAAAGTGAATCAACTGCAAAAAGATGAAGAATTATGAGAGTCCTTTTTAGTATTTTATGGCTACTGCCATTTTTGTGCAACGGACAGTTCAACGTCGTGGCTGAACAAAAGATAGAATTTGATTATGACAGGGCGGTATTTATAAATGATACTGCAAGAGTTTATATCAAAAGTATTGAAAGAAATGAAATTGAATATGACAAAGCTAAATATGGTGGTATTGTTAGTAAAACACAACAGGAGATAATTAATCCCTCCTGGTTGGACAAAATAGAACTTCCTGAGGGTGAGTATTTTTTTAATATACATAAACGTTTTTTATACACATTAAAATATGACTATAAAGAAGGGTATTATGATATATTGGTATATGATTTAACTAATATAAGCTTTAGTGACCCACTATTTAGCAAAAGATATAAAGTCCATTGGCAACCGCAATTGGCTGGAGATGGGTTTATATTATTGACTGATAATGTTTATGCTGAAGGGAAATCTATAGAAATATTAGACCCGACTCTAAATCAAGTCTACTATTCTAAGGAGCAATATTTTTATCGAAATATACAGTTTTCAAATTATGATAATTATATCGATTTTATTATTCAACATCAAAAGAATCGCAAATCATCTTTTGAATTCAGGAGGTACGATAAAGCAACTGAAAAAATACTTGTCAATAAAAAAATTGATCTTGAAATATCAAGTATCAGGAAGATCAAGTCCAGCGGTGAGAAGCTTCTCATACTTGGACAAGGAAAGCTTCAATGTATCAATGATGAGGGAAATAGTATTTGGATAAATAATGATTTTATTCTTCCAGGCCAGGAATTTGGGTTTACAAAAGATAAGTTGTATGCCGTGAATTTTGATTATTTGGCATTTCTTTCTTTATCAAATGGCAATATCTTAAATAAAACTTCCATCACAGATTTTTATGACTTAAAAGTGCCCTCTGTTTTAAAAGAACAAAAGTATTTAAGCCGTGTGTTGTATATTGATTCATTTCAAAACGGTGATGTTTATGTAATGGTTGGTCATGCCAAAAAAAGTCCGCATATAAATAAGTATTCAAAGTTCAATACGCAGTTTTTTATTCTAAATAATAGAGGCGAAGTGAAATACTCGAGTGAGATATTTGAAAAAGTTGAAACCTGTTATTATTCTATACATAAAAGTTTTGTGAGGGTCTTAATTGATAAAAGAAATATTCTTTATGAAAACTAATATATTAATTTTGATTTTCCTAATCCCATTAAATATTTTTTGTCAGGTTTCTTGGCCGATAAGTCCATTTAATACACAGCATACTTTAACTGGTAAAGTTGGTGAGTATAGGAATACAAACCGATTCCATAAAGGAATAGATATAATAGGAAATTCATCTGTTGTTTATGCGACTGAGAATGGGATTGTTGAGGAAATAACAAATGTAGGAACTTCAACTGAACAAGTGAGGGTTGGTGATTTATGGTATACACATGTGGTCAGTGATGTTTCTATTAATGATAATGTTGTTGCGGGTGAAACTTTAATAGGTACGATGTACTCAGAAAATGATTTTCCTATTCATATTCACCTTGAAGATAATACTAGAAATTTACTTCATAATAATTTAAGCCCTTATGTTGATTTAACAGCCCCAACAATAGAAGCAATATCATTTAGAAGAAATGGACATTCTCTAAATAATGCAACAGAAGTATATACGGAAGTTAGTTCTTACCAACAGAATAATTATACGATTATTTATAATAAATTAGATATTGTTGTAAATGCAAGTGATCCTGAAGGAAATTATATACATGCTCCTGAAAACGATCAGTTATCTTTTACTGTGCATAATGCTAATACATGGGAATTTCAAGCTTTTACACTTAATGGTTCTTTAGTATATCAAAGTGCTGGTACAATACAAGGAAACGAAGTAAACGTTTGGGATGGAGCAGGTGTGGCAAGTGGTTTTTATGATTGTATAATAAAATTTAGAAATAGCTGTGGTGAACTCCTAACTAATTCTTACTTGGTATATAATGCTGTAACGGAAAGCAACAAATTAACAGTACAAAAGCCATTGGGTAATAAGAAAGAGAACACCTCATTGAAGCCTTTTATTCATATCTTTCCAAATCCAAATAATGCATTATTTACACTTTCTGTAAGCAATAATACATTACCTTTTAAGGTTAGATGTATTAATTCGCTGGGAAAGTTGGTTTATGAAAAGCATAATATATTAACAGACAGCCACAGAATAGATTTGGGTACAGCCCCTGCAGGTGTTTATCTGCTAAAAGTAATATTCAAAAACAAAGAGTTCTGCAAAAAACTGATAATAAAATAACTATGAAAGCACTTAAGCTCTTATTTGTAATAAGCATTTTAGTTTTAACCTCAAACTGCGAAAAGATATTCCAAAACGATAGAGATATTATTTGGGTCTATAAAACGAAGAATGATTATACTGATAAAGTTTCTGTTCAACTCTCTGAAGACAAGTCTGAAATCAAATCACTTCCGGCTCCGTCAGATGTTGACACTACGGGGAGCAGGCCTCTTCATTTAGTTGAAGGCTATTATCTGAATGGCTCATCCGGCCCAAATACCGGCTACCTCTCCTTAACAAAAAAAGAATACAGCAAATATGAAGTTGCACCGAGCCGGGATAGTATGTACAGTTTGTTGATTGATAAAGATCCTTTTATAAGGTTTTATTCCAGAGATGATGATAATGGTTTTCGCGATGTAAATGTTTCTCCATACGGGATTGATACCGCGAAAATCAATGACTTAATCCGCAGAGGAACATTAAGCAATCATTTTACAAGGCTTAAATAAAACTACGTTTATGAATAGCTAAGGATAGATGGCCACTTAGGCATTGCTGTTTAAAAGAATGGTATTGAGCTATTTGTTAGTTTTATCTTATTATTCCTATCGCACATCTTTGCAAAAGCTAATTGAGAAGTTTCCAAAATCATTTTGCCGCATTAGCGCAAAATAAAAACCAACCTTCAGTAAAAAGGAATCACGCTTACAATTCAATAAAAAGATACGCCAATAAAAAACCCCGGCTGCACCAGAACCGGGGTTGATTTTTTATGAATTAAAGTGGTTATTTCACCGCTTCCACCACTGCTTTAAACGCTTCGGGGTGGTTCATCGCGAGATCGGCCAGCACTTTCCGGTTGAGTTGGATGTCGCTTTTCGCAAGCTTGCCCATAAACTGAGAGTATGACATATCATACTGGCGTGTGCCGGCATTGATGCGGCTAATCCACAGCTTACGGAATTCGCGCTTTTTATTTCTGCGGTCTCTGTAGGCATACTGTTGTCCCTTTTCGTATGCATTTTTGGCCACGGTCCAGACGTTTTTACGCCGGCCAAACTGGCCTTTAACCTCTTTGAGGATCTTTTTTTTGCGAGCCTTTGTGGCTACATTGTTTACTGATTTTGGCATAATTGATACATTTTTGCTGCACGCGTTCCGGTATTTAGCGGAATCTTACGGCATACAGCAGGTTAAACTTATTTACTTCGCGATCAGATGGCGTACATTTTTCGCATCGCTGTTGTGCATCATACTCACTTTACCCAAACGCTTTTTACGTTTCTTGGATTTTTTGGTAAGGATGTGGCTTTTAAACGCATGCTTCCGCTTGATCTTACCGGTAGCGGTAAAACTAAACCGCTTTTTAGCACCGGATTTGGTCTTCATTTTAGGCATTCTCTCTGTCCTTTAAGTGATTAAACTATATTGCAATTTACTATTTTGTCTTCTTGGGCGCCAATATCATAATCATACGCTTGCCTTCCATTTTGGGCAGGCGCTCTACTTTCGCATAAGCCTCTAATTCATCGGCAAATTTCAGCAGCTGATATTTTCCTTTATCTTTAAAGATGATAGACCTTCCTTTAAAGAAAACATCCACTTTCACCTTATCGCTGTTTTCAAGGAACTTTTGCGCATGATTAAGCTTAAAATTGAAGTCATGGTCATCGATGTTAGGGGTCAGCCGTATCTCCTTCAGCGATACTTTCGCGGCTTTCGCCTTCATCTCCTTCTGCTTCTTCTTTTGCTCATATAAGAACTTGTTGTAGTCGATAACTTTACATACCGGCGGCTTGGCTGTTGGCGAAATTTCTACCAGGTCCAGCTCCATTTCATCGGCCAGGGCCAAAGCATCCTTGATGTCGTAAATATCATTCTCCACATTTTCACCTACCACGCGCACCATAGGTGATTTTATCTGTCCGTTGATGCGGTGAAGATTTTGTTTTCCTTTGAAACGTTTGTTTCTGTTGTTTCTAATTGCTCCTATAACTCAAAATTTTTAAGGTTCAACATTTATTTTATTGGAAACACCAGCGATGCTCCCTGTATATGAAAATAAAGTACAGTTACGTATCTATTGCAACGTATCCTGTACCTCTTTGTTTATCATTTCACTAAATGCTTCCAGCTCCATCGTCCCCTGGTCACCTTCGCCATGTTTCCTTACCGACACTGTGCCGTTCTGCTCCTCCTGCTCTCCAACTATCAGCATATAAGGAATATGCTTGATTTCGGCATCACGAATCTTCCTTCCGGTTTTCTCCGGTCGCTGGTCAATTTCGGCACGAATATCGTAATTATTCAACAAAGATAAAACTTTTTCAGCATAATTCTGATATTTTTCACTGATAGGCAATACGATAACCTGATCGGGGGTGAGCCATAGCGGGAACTTACCGGCGCAGTGCTCAATTAAAACAGCTACAAAGCGCTCCATAGAGCCGAAGGGTGCGCGGTGTATCATCACGGGGCGGTGCTTTTGGTTGTCGCTGCCCACATATTCGAGCTCAAAACGGTCGGGCAGGTTATAATCCACCTGTATCGTTCCCAGCTGCCAGGAGCGTCCTAAAGCATCTTTTACCATAAAGTCCATCTTGGGGCCATAAAATGCTGCCTCGCCATATTCCACCACATAATTCAGCTGCTGCTCTTTAGCCACTTCCATAATGGCCTTTTCAGCTTTGTTCCAGTTTTCGTCGGTGCCGATATATTTTTCCGGAGTCTTTGGGTCCCGCAAGGATATCTGCGTCACAAAGTCTTTGAAGTCCAGCGCCGTAAAAATCTTCATCACAATATCCATCACCGCCTTAAACTCCTCTTTTACCTGGTCGGGGGTACAAAAGATGTGGGCATCGTCTTGCGTAAAGCCTCTCACACGCGTAAGGCCGTGTAGCTCGCCGCTCTGCTCATAGCGATATACGGTGCCGAATTCAGCATACCGGATGGGCAGGTCTCTGTAGGAGTGTGGCCTGGCATTAAAAATCTCGCAGTGATGCGGGCAGTTCATCGGTTTAAGAAAATACTCCTCGTTCTCTTCCGGGGTTTTGATGGTTTGGAAAGAATCCTGTCCATATTTCTGAAAGTGGCCCGATGTTTTATAGAGGTTCACATTGCCGATATGTGGCGAAATTACCGGCAAATACCCTGCTTCTTTCTGTACTTTTTTGAGGTACTGCTCCAGGCGTTCACGAAGCTGTGCTCCTTTAGGCAGCCACAGCGGCAGGCCGGCTCCCACTTTCTGCGAAAAGGTAAAAATCTCCAGCTCTTTTCCCAGCTTGCGATGATCGCGCTTTTTAGCTTCTTCGAGCATCTCCAGGTACTCATTAAGCTCTTTCTTTTTCGGAAAAGTAATGCCGTATATCCTGGTAAGCTGCTTTCTCTTTTCATCACCACGCCAGTAGGCCCCTGCTATGCTGGTCAGTTTTACTGCTTTGATGAAGCCGGTATGGGGGATGTGCGGGCCGCGGCACAAATCAGTGAACTGTCCTGACTTGTAAAAAGAGATCGTACCATCTTCCAGGTCTTTGATCAGTTCAACTTTATATTCATCGCCTTTTTCATCATAATACTTTAAAGCCTCATCTTTGGGCACTTCCCTGCGCTCAAACTGCTGTTTCTGTTTGGCCAGCTCTTTCATTTTATCTTCTATCTTCTTCAGGTCAGCATCGGTAAACTCATAACTGTTGAAGTCGATATCGTAATAGAACCCATTTTCAATATCCGGCCCGATGCCAAATTTCACGCCGGGGTAAAGAATCTCCACGGCCTCTGCCATCAGGTGGGCCGAAGAGTGCCACATCGCTGCCTTGCCCTTCCGGTCGTTCCAGGTCAGCAGGCGCACTTTGGCATCATGATGAATAGGGCGCATGGCATCCTGCACTTCTCCGTCTACCTCGGCAGCAAGTACATTTCGGGCTAACCCTTCGCTGATATCGTTAGCCACATCCAGCGCAGTGACCCCTTCTTCGTAACTCTTTTCAGAGTTGTCAGGTAATGTAATCTTTATCATAATTATCTCTTTCAAAACAGGGCGCTAAATTAATGAAATTAGCGACAATGTTGTAACTAACATTTTTTGAAACACCCTCATCAGGTTTTTTATGGTATTTTATCAAAATATTGCAACAATATTCCGCATCCTTTTGTTTTTTTACGTAAATTTATTAGATCTTTGAAGAAATTTTGTATTTGTATATAAAAGTAAAAACAAACGCATATGTCTACATTAACAACAAATTATCTTGGTCTTAAACTGCAATCCCCAATTGTTGCGGGGGCTTGTAATCTTACAGCAAACGTGGAATCCGTAAAAAAAATGGAGAATGCCGGTGTAGGGGCCATCGTTTTCAAGTCCCTTTTCGAGGAACAAATCCAATTAGAGTCGTTCGAACACGACGAGTCGCTTTCGCAGGATGATGAGCGCCATGCGGAGATGGTCGACCTTTTCCCCAATATAAAACATGCCGGCCCTGAAGATCACCTGAGCCAATTCAGGGAAATTAAAAGAGCTGTTTCTGTTCCTGTTATAGCCAGTCTTAACTGTGTAAACAAGGAAACATGGACGGAATATGCCGCCAAACTGGAAGAGGCTGGCGCTGACGCCCTGGAGATGAACTTTTATTATACCCCCACCGAATTTAAAAAGGCAGGAAAAGAGGTAGAGGATGAACAGGTAGCTATTTTAAAAGAGGTTGTGAAAACCATAAAAATTCCGGTGAGTGTGAAACTCAGCAACTACTACTCCAACCCGCTAAATATGATAAAAAAGCTTGAAGATGCCGGCGCCAAGGGCGTTATCCTGTTCAATAAGCTGTTCCAAAGTGATATCAATATAGATAAGGAAGAACTTACACACCCTTATTTCCTTTCGCCGGAAGGAGAATATAAGGACACTATGCGCTTTGTAGGTATTCTGCATGGCAATGTAAAAACTAACCTTATAGCCAACACCTCTGTTTACCATGGCCGTGAAGCTATTAAAATGTTGCTGGCCGGCGCTGATGCAATCCAGGTGGTGAGTGCCTTGTATAAGTTCCAGGTAGAGCATATCCGCACGCTCAACAATAAAATAGAGAGTTGGATGTCGCAGAAGCGTTATAAAACTATCGATGACTTTAAAGGCAAGCTCTCTCGCAAGAACATTGCTGACCCTTACGCTTTCAGGCGTTCGCAGTACGTGGATATCCTCATCAACTCAAAGCAGATTTTTGATAAGGAATTTTTACCCTAGTATCCGCCTCTATGGCAAAGACACCAAAGCGGTTCCGGGTTGCTTCCCGTAGCCGCTTTTTTTTGTCTGTACCCGAACATTATCAGACACTTGCGTTTATAGACAAATACTAACCTAAGTTGAGCGGTTTGAACAAAGTGAAAAAGCGCTTTACTTATCCGCCAGGCGGACGATTTAGAAATTGTTGTATTTCACCGAATGGGTAGCCTGTCCCGCAGAATTGCGGGAAGGTGAAATGCTTACAATTTCTTTATCGTGAGCGAGAATCGCTCAATTTGGGACTAAATAAAACGTCGAAATTGTGCTACTCATGATGCGTTCCATGTTTTTTTGTACTTTCATGCCCGTAAAACAGATCATTCCTTCGATAAACCATGGCAGAGAGGAAGCTTGTTTAAAAAACAGAAACCGACAACCTTCTGCAAATTTTAGAGATGAAACAGACTATGTATGCAATAAACAGAGATAATAACAGAATTTTTGCCACGTGAAAAAGAGTGTTAAAATATGGATAATAGTTTTGGTGATACTGCTTGGTGTTGCCGACCTGATGGCTCTGCACAATATTTATGCTACCGATATCATCCTCTATAAAGAATATATTATCCTTGTTCTCAGCTTATTCATTTACATCTATCTGGCATACCGCCTTTTTTCCAGACGGTGAACCAGCTTTTCAAATTGCAAACCCGAAGAATCTTAAAAAAGCTAATGCATTTTCCTCCACTTTTGTTTAGATAAAAATACTGGCCTGTTCAAAAAAAGTCTTTCTCGGCAGCCATTGCCTTAAACACCACGCAAACAACAAATTATACCAGTTGAAAATCAAATTGCGCTTAAAGTCTACCGAAAGCTTTCGGTATTGGTTTTTGCAATGGTTAATACGGTTTAAAATTTCCGCACGCCCACGATAAAATGCGGGGAAGGCTTTGATCTTGAACATGATGAATCAAACACGCTTAGTTTAATGACAAATACTAATTACCGGGATAACATTTTTTAGAAACAACATCGCTTAATAGATGTTAAAGCTCTTGATATTGTCTGTAATGCTTGTTAACATTGCACTATGTAAACTAAAAGACGCTAAAAGGAGGATTATGCACCTCATAGAACCATATTACAACTGGCGACATTATTATATCGCATCAGAGGATGAACAATCTCCCTTCTATGGACGAGTGAACAGTGAGTTTGAGTTCGAATATGCTGTTTACGACCACCTAATTCATCCCCAGTGGGATGCGTTTGGGTCGCATACCTTGTATATGAAGTTGTTATATACAGATTATGAGAGAGGCTTTGCCATCCTGGAATTCATTGGCGAGTGGAATGATTGCCTGCACAATGACATCATGTTTTTAAAAAGGAACGTAGTAGAGCCCCTTAATGAAAACGGCATTAATAAGTTTATCCTGATTGGCGAAAACGTCCTGAACTTCCATCATGCTGAAGATGATTACTACCAGGAGTGGTTTGACGAGGTGGAAGAGGGGTGGATAGCGGGCATCAACTTCCATGAGCATGTAATAAAAGAGTTTTCGGCAGCCAATATCGATTTTTATATTTCTTTCGGAGGCCCTTTTGATGAGGTGCCATGGCGCGTGCTGTCGCCGGTACAATTATATCAAAAAATCAATCAATTAATGATGCACCGCTTAAATGCATAATACTATGAAAAAGCATATGAATATCCGCATCAGCGGCAAAGTACAAAATGTAGGATTCCGTTATTCGGCGCAGCAAGCTGCTGAAGAGCATCAGGTTACAGGATATGTGCATAACGAGCCTGACGGCAGCGTTTACATTGAAGCGGAAGGCGAAGAAGATGCGTTGGAAAGGTTTGTGTCATGGTGCCACCAGGGCCCTTCCTGGGCGAGGGTAGCCCACGTAGACACCTCAGAATCGGGGGTGGTCCACTTCCGGGATTTTGCTATCCGGTGAGGTGCTGAAGCTTTTTCAGCACCACTTTATCGATGGGGAGCGTGAGGTCTTCGCAAGCAAGCATATCAATCTTTTCCCATCTGAACACCTGGGCTCCTTCCTGCTTTTTTTCAAAATCGAAAGGCTGTGAAGTCAACACCACATCAGGAATCCCTTCTAAAGTACAGGTATAGTAGATATTAAGCAGCTGCTGCGGAGGCTCTGTAAAACGCGCTATCTGGAAAAAATCGGTCGTATAAAAGTGGGATACATTACTTATCTCCACCCCCATCTCCTCTCTCATTTCCCTTCGCAGGCAATCTACAGTTCCTTCGCCGGGTTTAAGGCCTCCTCCCGGGAATTTGGTCATAGGTATTCCGAAACGTATCTCATCGGTAAGAAGCACTTTTCCCTGCCTGATGACAAGGCCATATACCCTTATATTGAACATCTTTGGTTTCATTAGGAGGGTTTTTTAGCTCTTAACATCTCGCGTTTCCCGGCGGCACCGGCAATTTTCTCCACAGAAAAGCCTGACTCTTCCATGTTGCGCTTCACCTGGCCCTGCGACGAGTAGGTAGTGAGTATCCCGCCGGCTTTCATGGCCAGGAAGCATTTTCTGAAGTTCTGCAGGCTCCACACCTCAGGCTGCTTTCCCGGGGCAAAGGCATCAAAATACACCACATCGAAGACCTCCTCCTGTAGTGTCGCCTCTTCCAGCGTTGTTATGAGTTTATGCAACAAAAACACATCAGAATAATAATAGGGGAAATTCCACTCCCGCCGGTGCATCTGTAACAGGTAATCCCCGGCATCCGGGAAATCCATAATCTCACCGAAATTCAGACGCTCATAAATCTCCGGATCTAACGGATACGGCTCCAGCGCCACATAGCGTGTTTTCTTCTTTTGCCTGATGGCCTCGCCCAAAGTAAGCAAAGCGTTAAGTCCGGTACCAAATCCCACTTCCAAAATTGTCAAGGCCTCCTCAACCGGCTTCACCTGCTTCATAGCAGCATCAATATACACATGTTTCGATTCGTTAACCGCTCCGTGAGTAGAGTGATAATGCTCCTGCATCTCCGGTAAAAAAACGGTGTGAGAACCGTCTTCAGTTAAAATTAATTGCCTTTTCATCTGCTGTTCATATGTTCAATTTTAATGGTATTGCTGATGTTCAGCTCACATTTCTAATCATGTTTCCCGATTCCTGTCGGGATGTCTGATAACACTCTCCTCAGATATTGTCTGTTTCATTATTACAGTTAAAACATGCTTCCTGATGCAAAGGAAGCAATTATCGAGCAACGATATTTACAGGAGTGCACTTTTTTATCAGAAAGGCATTGTCAGCGTTTTGCCACACGACGGTAGGTTACCCTCATCCCCATCGTTTCCTGCTCTTTGACCAGCTCTATCCGTTCTTTGCACTCCGAGAGAATTTTAACGCCTTCAGGTAAACCGGTTTTAAGATGCTCTTCATAATAATAGGGTCCGTGAGGATTGCATTCTATCGTAAAATACGTGTCGGGGGCATCCGAACCGTTATATCCATATCCACCCGGCTCCCCTTCAAGATAATACACTTCATAGTCTATCTCCCAGGCATACTCCTCAACGGAATAGCCTCGCCGAAAGACACCATCGTAATACATCGTAAAGAATCCAGGGCGTGCCCGGTAATACTCATCCCAGTAAAAATACTCCGGAATGGAGCCGGTACCTGCATCCACATATTCCGGCTCATCAACAGCATAGGTTAACGCAAGATAAGAGCGGCCGTCGTATCCATCATACCCCACTGTTTCGCAGGAGGTGATCGATAAGGCAACCATGCTAACCATAACTAAGAAAATAAATCCTGACGATAATACTTTTTTTAATCGTTTCATAATAACTTGTTTTTGATGGTTCAACATAAAAACAAGGGCCCTTTTACTCCATGAATCAAACTACATGCCAAAATTTGTTGAAAAGTATTTTAAATATATAACCTGTTGTCAGAATGAATTTTACTGATTCAGTCCTTCACTAAACCCCTTTGAAATCGTAATTGTGAGGTTATCCTGCGGCAGCAGATTTCTTATTATCTTTGTTCTCCGGTTTCGGGGATATAAGTATTATATCTTGACAATCAAAACATTGAATCTAAATTAGATAGCTCAGGCTATCCTCCGGTAAATAAAAATACACTATGGATATTGCTAACAACCCGCAATACAATAAGAACCTGAAAAAGGGGTATCAGGGCAACCGCGAGCAACTCGCATCGCTTGAAAGTGGAAAAATACCGCCGCAGGCTATAGACATAGAGCAGGCCGTTTTGGGAGCTCTAATGCTGGAGCGCAATGCCCTGACCACAGTTATTGATATCCTCAAACCTGATGTGTTTTACAAAGAGGCTCATCAGAAAATTTATAAGGCCATTCAGTTGCTGTTTTCCAAAACAGAACCTATAGATATTTTAACCGTCACCAACCAGCTTAAAACTAACGGAGAGCTCGAGGAGGTGGGTGGCCCCTACTATATCACCCAGCTTACAAACCGGGTGGCTTCTTCAGCCAACATCGAATATCACTCGCGTATTCTTCTGCAGAAATTTATCCAGCGGGAGATGATACGTATTTCCGGTGATGTTATCAGAGATGCCTATGAAGATACCACCGATGTTTTTCAGCTGATGGACAAGGCCGAGCAGGACCTTTTCAATGTTAGCGAAAATAACTTCCGCCGTGCCCATGCCGATATGCAGACGCTGGTAGGTGATGCAATCAAAGAGATAGAGTCGGCCAAAGATAGCGATGGTCATCTGCGTGGAGTCCCCTCGGGCTTTGAGGATTTAGACAGGATTACCGCCGGCTGGCAAAAGTCTGACCTGGTAGTGCTTGCCGCCCGTCCCGGCATGGGTAAGACAGCCTTCGTGCTCTCTATGGCCCGCAACTCCTCACTGCAATTTCAAAAGCCGCTGGCGATATTTTCCCTGGAGATGTCAGCGATTCAGCTAGTGACCCGACTGATATCGAGCGAGTCAGAGATACCGGGTGAAAAACTGCGTAAAGGGGATCTGAAAGATCATGAATGGCAGCAGCTGCTCAACAAAGTGGGCCCCCTTCTCGAGTCGAAGATGTATATTGATGATACCCCGGCCCTGTCGGTGTTTGAATTGCGGGCCAAATGCCGCCGTTTAAAAGAACAACATGACATACAGATGGTTATCATAGATTATATTCAGCTGATGACCGCCGGCATGGAAAATAATAAACAAGGGAACCGGGAGCAGGAAATCTCCACCATCTCCCGCTCGCTGAAGAGCCTGGCTAAAGAGCTTAACATTCCTGTTATTGTCCTTTCGCAGCTTAACCGCTCCGTGGAAACGCGGGGAGGCTCCAAAAAGCCACAGCTTTCAGACCTCCGCGAGTCGGGCGCTATTGAACAGGACGCCGACATGGTACTGTTCATCTACCGTCCTGAATATTATGGTATAGAAGAAGACGAGAACAGTAACCCTACCAACGGGCTGGCTTCTCTGATTATCGCCAAGCACCGCAACGGTGCCCTGGGTGAAGTGAACCTGCGCTTCAAAGCGAATTTTGTACGCTTTGAAAATTTCAATAACAGTGGCATACACGATCATGGATTAGAGCCCATGGAACCCAACCGCGATTTTGACCAGCAAACCGTAACCAGGCCTTCAAAACTCAATGACGACAGCTACGATAACCCGTATGATGCTGATATAGAAGATATAGCCCGTAATGCGGACGACAATCCTAATTTTTAAAACTCCCTGCCTTATGCTGAAAAAACTATTAGTGATTAGCTTATCCCTGTTGTTTCTGGCACCATTGCAGGCCGCACATATTCTCATTCCTATGGATGAGGAGCAGAGCAACCACCTTAAAGCCTATGGGGTAGCCTATTGGACACTGGAGCAGGATGTGGAAATAACCTGGCTCCTGAATTACCGGGGAGGCAGCTTTATGATGAAATTTCATCAGGAAATTGAAGAAGAGTGTGTGGCCCGCGGTGTATCCTATAAGATCATTGCTGATGTTCAGTCTACTACCATCCTGCAGAAGATCGCTTCGCCATCAGTAAACCAGGATGCCATCAAACTCCAGAAAGCCCCCGGAATAGCAGTATATTCTCCCAAAAACAAACAGCCGTGGGACGATGCTGTTACCCTGGTGCTTACATATGCCGAAGTGCCCTATGACGTCATTTACGACCCTGAAGTGATGGATGGGGTGTTGCCCACCTATGACTGGCTGCACCTGCACCACGAAGACTTTACAGGGCAGTACGGCAAATTCTGGAGCGCCTATAAAAATACTGCATGGTACCAGGAGGATGTGCGCTATAACGAAAACCTGGCAGCACAGTTGGGATTTGAAAAAGTATCGCAACTAAAGCTGGCAGTAGCCAAGCAAATCAGGGACTTTGTGGCCGGGGGCGGATATATGTTTGCCATGTGCTCGGCCCCTGACAGCTTCGATGTGGCGCTGGCTGCCGACGGGGTGGATATCTGTGATGTGATGTTCGACGGCGACCCCATAGAGCCCAACGCACAGGATAAGCTCAATTATGATAACTGCTTTGCCTTTACAGGATTTAGTATTAGTACAAACCCCCACGAGTACGAAATCTCTTCGATAGATGCCACTGGCGACCGGGAAGCAAATCCGGAATCGGACTATTTTAAGCTCTTTGATTTTTCTGCTAAATGGGATCCGATACCCACTATGCTTTGCCAGAATCACCAGAATCTGATAAAAGGCTTTATGGGACAATCCACAGCTTTCAATAAAGAGCATATTAAATCTGATGTGGTGATTATGGGCGAAAACAAGCGCATGCAGGAAGCCCGCTATATTCATGGCGATTACGGAAAGGGCACCTTTACCTATTTTGGAGGGCATGACCCGGAAGACTACCAGCATTTTATTGGCGACCCGCCAACGGATTTGAACCTGCACCCGAATTCTCCGGGTTACCGGCTGATTTTGAATAATATCCTGTTTCCGGCAGCAAAAAAGAAAAAAAGAAAAACAGAGCTGGTCATCCCGGATATCACCCCTTCGGCACACTTTATCAACACTACATGGTGATTGATAAACTCAAGGTTCGCTACTTTTTTAAAACAGCTCGTTAGCACACCAAAATTTTCAGACGGTAAAGGGATACAGGCTTTTTGTTAGTGAATGATACCGATTATCAATTGAAATGAGCCTTTATACCGAAAGCTTTCAATATTGATTTGCAATTGGTATTAGTTCCCAAAGGCCTTTGGCGGGGCGGGAGCTTCGCTCCTTAAGCCTCTTCAATTAATACCGACATTAACCATTGTCATTTCAATGTTACGCTGAAGCTCACTTTGAAATACAATAGGTATGATAGTCTTTATTATCTACACCAGCGAAACATCGCAATTTTTGCAGGCAAATTTGTTGGGGGACAAGAAAATCTACCCCCCTGAAAACATTCCTTATTCTGCTAAACCCTGCTTTAATTGAAGAGGACGTTTTGTGTGAAACAATTACGCTAACCGTCTAAAAGGAATCTGTCTTTTGTTTTCCTTGAGTGTCCCGGACAAATGTCTGATAAACAAACTTCAGCGGCTTTTCATCATCCGTTTCATGGGCCTCTTCTTCAACCAGCTTCCAGTTTTTAAAATCCACACGCGGGAAGTAGGTGTCGCCTTCAAAAACTGCTTTAATAAACGTAAGGTAAAGCTTATCGGCAAACGGCAAAAATTGCTCATAAATGGCAGCCCCTCCCACCACAAAGTTTTCATCCTTTTTGTCTGCAATTTTCAGGGCGTCTTCTATCGAATATACCACCTCGATACCCGGTTTGTTATAATCCCTGACGGAAGTTATTACAATATTCCGGCGCTTTGGCAACGGCCCCGGCAGAGACTCGAACGTTTTGCGGCCCATAATTACGGTATGTCCTGAAGTAATGCGCTTAAAGCGTTTAAGATCGTGAGGGATATGCCAAGGGATATCATTATTAGATCCGATAAGCCCTTTGCTATCCATGGCGGCGATAAGTGATATTTTAACCATTATACTGATATTTTACCTTTGATTTTCGACTGTGGATTGTAGTTGCTAAGTTCGACATCTTCATATCTAAAATCAAATATATTTGTAATTTCTTTGTTTAAAACGATTTCGGGGAGCGCTCCAGGAGTTCTTTGCAGCTGCGTCCTGCATTGCTCAAGATGATTCAGATAAATGTGAGCATCGCCCAGCGTATGGACGAAATCTCCCGGTTTAAGGCCCGTTACCTGTGCCACCATCATGGTTAACAGGGCATAAGAAGCGATATTAAAAGGCACGCCCAGAAACGTGTCGGCACTGCGCTGGTATAGCTGGCAGCTAAGCTTGCCTTCCGCCACATAGAACTGAAACAGGATATGACACGGCGGGAGGTTCATATTATCCAAATCACCCACATTCCAGGCACTTACTATATGTCTTCTTGAGTTAGGGTTCGTTTTTATCGCCTCAATCACCTCCGATATCTGATCAATATGGCGGCCATCGGGGGCAGGCCACGACCGCCACTGGTAGCCATAGATATTTCCCAGCTCACCATTCTCGTCGGCCCATTCATTCCATATGCGCACCTTATGCTCCTGGAGATATTTCACATTTGTATCGCCTCTTAAAAACCATATCAACTCATGAAGAATCGAATGAAAATGCACCTTTTTAGTGGTAAGCAAAGGAAATCCTTTAGATAAATCAAAACGCATCTGATGACCAAAAACACTGAGGGTGCCCGTGCCAGTCCTGTCGTCTTTTTTCACTCCCTCGCTCATTATCCTGTCCAGTAAATCAAGATATTGTTGCATAATATGATGTTCTTTCTGTTATTTTAAAAATTTTCAGGCCACTTAAAGCGAACAATCACCGGGTCATCTCCGGTAAATCCGTATTTTTCTATCCACCGGTTTTTACTGTTAAAGCTCCTGCCATTATTGTCCAGTGCAATCCAGATAAACTCCTCATCCAGCAAAAGGCCTTCCGCCATCGGATATTGCGAATTGCTATAGAGCATCTCACCACCGGCATTCATCACATAGCTGTAATCAAAAGAGCCTCTCCATTCCTGATTAGCAATATCCCACTTCATCACCGTAAAGTTTTGCCTGTTAAGAAAATACAGGCATCCCTTTGCATATTTCATATCTGCAATGTCAAAACTGGCAGGCTTTTTCACAAGTTTCACCTCTTCTGTTTCACCTCCTTTGGGCGATACAACAAAGAGCCGGGCCGGGTCGCGCTCTTTGGCAATATAGAGCTTTTTTTGATGAGGATAGAGAGCTACGCCTTCGATGCCTGCATTACCCCATTCGCCAAAATTCTCTTCTATGCCCCACGAAATATCCATCGTTTTTGACTTGCCCGACAAAGCCGGATTTACTTTTATGATGCTGCTGGCACGCTCGTCGGCCACAAAAAAGCAGCCTCCGGAGTAGTCCACAGCCTCAAAATCCGCCCTGGAATCATACCCGATTTCCTGCCAGGGCTTTGCCGTTGCAGTATGGTCTTCTCTTAACTCAATATGATAAAGCCAAGTATTCCATGGCTTATCGGCAACCGCAACAATAGTGTCATTGTACCATGCCAGTCCACTCAAATCGAAACGTCTGCCATCGGGCTTTAGCACCCGGTATATCGTTACAGCTTCATCACCCTTCTGTTGTTGCCCTTCTTGTGCCGTGGATGATATCAGCAGCAACATCAGGGCAAGCAACACTACTTGCTTCATCTGTAAAAAATTAATACCATTGCTGATATTCAGCTTACATTTTTTACTCATGCTTTCCCGATTTTATCGGGATGTCTGTTATTTATCTCAGACATCGTCTGTTTCATTATCCTAAAATCACCCCCACAATAGTGGCAGAGAGCAGCGATGCTAAAGTTCCTGCCAACAGTGCCCGCATCCCGTATTTCGAAAGCTGCAGGCGTTGGCTGGGCGCCAGCGATCCTATCCCACCTATCTGGATACCTATAGATGCAAAATTAGCAAAACCACAAAGCATATATGTGCCCATAATAATAGACTTAGGATCGGTAAACGCCCCGGCTTCTTTCAAATCACTCAGGCTGACATAGCCTATAAATTCGGTCATAATAATTTTCTCTCCCACAATCTGCCCCACCAGGGCAATATCAGCGCTATGAACCCCCAGCAGCCACATCAGCGGGGCCAGTCCGTATCCGAGAATAAACTGCAAAGAGAGTTCTTCGTATTGTCCGGAAGAGATTTGAGCTACCCAGTCATTTATCCCTATCCATAAACCTATTTTCATAAAAAAGAAATTCACCATGGCAATTAAGGCAATAAACACCAACAGCATAGCCGCAACATTCACCGCCAGCTTTAACCCTTCGGTGGTTCCGTTCGAGATAGAGTCGAGGATGTTTTTCCCCGCCTGTTCGGGTGCTATTTCTGCGTCCTGGACGATTTCCTCGGTTTGGGGCACCAATATTTTAGAGATAACCACCACCCCCGGCGCCGCCATAATGGAAGCCGCCAACAGGTGTTTGGCATAGATAAGCTCCTGCACCGGGTCGCCACCTCCCAACACACGGATATAAACGGCGAGCACCCCTCCGGCCAGCGTAGCCATGCCTCCCGACATCACCAACAGCAGCTCCGATTTGGTCATTTTTGCCAGATAAGCTTTCACCATTAAAGGAGACTCGGTTTGCCCAACGAAGATGTTCCCGGCAACGCTAAGGCTCTCGGCCCCGGAAAGCCTCAGAAAACGCTTCATCACATACGCAAGGCCGTAAACTATTTTCTGTATAATCCCCAGGTAAAAAAGCAAGCTGGTTAAGGCCGAGAAAAAGATGATAGTAGGAAGTATGGTAATAGCAAAGTTTTGAAGGGGTTGCTCTATTTCACCGGTAGCGTTGGAAGCAAAAAGAAACTCCGTCCCTTCATTGGTGAAATCGAGCACGCTGACGAAAAGCTTACCTACAAAATCAAAAATATACTGGATTAAGGGAAGGTGTAAGACCCCGAAAGCTAACACAATCTGCAGCGCCAGCCCTGTAGCTACCACCCTCCACGATATGGCTTTGCGGTTAGAGCTGAAGACCCATGAGATGAAAATAATCACCATCATACCCAGCAAGCCTCTCAGCAGCGATATGATGGTAAAACCGGAATCACCTTCGGGAATCAGTTGCTTTTTAGCTTCTTCCGGCACCTGTGCTGTGGTATCTGCGGTGGTGAGAGCTTGTTGGCTTTGCGCCTGCTTTGTTGTATCTTGAGGGTCAGCCATTAATGAAAGCGTTAAAAAAAGGCTTCCTGCAAAAAACACCAATAATAAAGAATAAAATTTCATATTTTACTTTTGTTAGTAAATAGTAATTTTTTAAACGATAAGAAGACCGCAGCGCATGAAGCAGATAAAAAACCGGCTATTTTTTCTTTTTCCGCTTGTTAATCTCTTTCTGAATTACGGAGGCTTTCTCATAATCTTCTTTCTCTATAGCCTCCTTTATCATCCCTTCCAGTTCAGTCAATGTATTCTCTGAAAGCGGATTGTCAGAAGTGTCGCTACTTTTTTCGGTGGAGAAGTCACCCGAAGCGGAGGTCTCCTCTTCTTTATCCATGGTAACGCCCGTTTGCTGTATAATATTTTCATACGTATAAAGCGGGCTGCCAAACCTGATAGCAAGGGCTACGGCATCGGAAGTCCTGGAATCTATTTCATGGATATTCCCTTCCGAATCGGTGCAAACCAATTGGGAATAAAAGATACCTTCAGAAAATTTATTGATAATCACCTCGTTAAGCTCTATATGAAATGTATCAGCAAAATTCTTAAATAAGTCATGAGTCAGAGGCCGTGCGGGCTTCATCTCTTCCAGCTCTATGGCAATAGCCTGTGCTTCAAACCCGCCAATTACAATGGGGATCCGCCGTTCGCCATCACGCTCGCCCAAAATAAGGGCATAGGCTCCCGTTTGTGCCTGACTGTAAGACATTCCGATAATTTTTAGCTTAATCTTCTCCATGCGTCTTGTCTTCTTTAAAAAGAATTTAAAATTAAAAAACTTTTACTACCTACGGGTAAAAAAAATGGTGTTTTTCAACATCGAAACGCCATCCAACAATGAATGTTTGAAAGGCCGGTGAATAAATCGTTTATAAATATTCTAAAAAAACACATGTTATTCCAATCATATATATAATTTTGTTGTTAGAAATCAATCTTAACTAATCAAAAATTTAATTCAGAAAAATGGAGTATCTAATTTACTATCTACCCCTCTTTGCCATAGCAGGATTTTTGTTTATGCTATGGAAATCCTCCTGGGTTATCAAACAGGACCAGGGCAGCGAAAAAATGCAGCGCATTGCCCAACATATCCGCAATGGTGCGATGGCTTTTCTGAGAGCAGAGTATAAATTTCTTGCCATTTTCATTATTGCTGTAGCTGTTTTACTGTTCTTTAAAAGCACCCAGGAGTCTGACAGCAATGGCTATGTAGTCCTCTCTTTTGTAACGGGAGCGGTTTTTTCCGGCCTGGCAGGATATTTTGGGATGCGCATAGCTACCCGCGCCAATGTGCGGACTACGCAAGCTGCTAAAAGCACTTTAAACAAAGCCCTGAACATTGCTTTTAGCGGAGGCTCTGTAATGGGTATCGGCGTGGTTTCCCTGGGCGTCCTCGGGCTGTCGCTGCTGTTTCTTTTCTTTAACTATGTGGTAGGCATTGAATGGGGCCTTGCCGTAATCATCAATGTTATCTCTTCCTTTTCTCTGGGAGCCTCCTCTATAGCTCTTTTTGCCCGTGTAGGCGGCGGCATATACACCAAGGCAGCCGACGTTGGTGCCGACCTGGTAGGTAAAGTGGAAGCCGGCATACCGGAAGACCATCCTTTAAACCCCGCCACCATTGCCGACAATGTGGGCGATAACGTGGGTGATGTGGCCGGAATGGGAGCCGATCTTTTTGAGTCGTTTGTGGGTTCCATTATTGCAGCAATGGTGCTGGGAGCTGCATTTGTTACACTATCTCCTTTTCAGGAGGGATTTGCGCTGGCACCCGTTATCCTGCCTATGGCTATCGCTGGCTTGGGTATACTCACCTCTATCCTCGGCGCCTTCTTTGTGCGTGTAAAAGAGGGGGGTAATCCTCAAAAAGCTTTAAATGTGGGTGAAGGTATAGCCATGGCGGTGATGGTGATAATATCGTACTTTTTGGTGACCACCATGCTGCCGGAGCAGTGGACCTACACCACTATGCTGGACACAGAAAAAACCGTCACTTCACTGAATGTATTTATCGCATCGCTGATAGGCCTTATCGTAGCCTTTGGTATCGGGAAGGTGACAGAATATTACACCGCCACCGGCAAACGCCCGGTGATAGGTATTGTTAACCAGTCGATGACGGGCCCGGCCACGAACATCATTGCCGGACTGGGACTGGGCATGCGTTCTACGGTTATCCCCGTCGTGGGACTTGCCGCCGCCATCATCCTCTCCTATTCTTTTGCAGGATTGTATGGTATCGCCATTGCTGCCGTAGCCATGCTGGCCAATACAGGCATACAGCTGGCTGTGGATGCCTATGGCCCGATTGCCGATAATGCGGGTGGCATTGCCGAAATGAGCGAACTGGAGCCGGAGGTGAGAAAACGTACCGACAAGCTGGATGCGGTGGGTAACACTACTGCCGCTATCGGTAAAGGTTTTGCTATTGCCTCAGCCACCTTAACGGCATTAGCGCTGTTTTCGGCTTTCATGACCCAGGCGAACATCAATCAGATCGATATCTCTCAGCCCCACATTATGGCAGGACTGCTGGTGGGCGCCATGCTGCCCTACCTCTTCTCTTCCATGTCGATGGGCGCTGTGGGACGAGCCGCCATGTCGATGATAGAAGAGGTACGCAGACAGTTTACCACTATCCCCAAGCTTACGGAAGCCCTCAAGATTATGAAGAAATACAACGGGGATGTATCCGAATGCAGCAATGAGGACAGAAAAGTGCTGGATGATGCGGATGGAGCCGCAGAGTACGAAAAATGCGTGGCTATATCCACCAAAGCGTCGCTGAGAGAGATGGTGCTGCCCGGCACCCTGGCAGTGGCAGCCCCTGCATTGGTAGGATACATCGGAGGCCCGCAGATGCTGGGCGGAATGCTCGCCGGAGTGGTGGCATCAGGAGTGCTTCTGGCAATCTTCCAGGCCAACTCAGGTGGCGCATGGGATAATGCCAAAAAAATGATTGAAGAAGGGTATGACTATAAAGGAAAACACTATCAGAAGGGAGATGAAACACACAAAGCCACGGTGGTGGGCGATACAGTAGGCGATCCTTTCAAAGATACCTCAGGGCCATCCCTCAACATCCTGATTAAGCTGATGTCGGTGGTAGCGCTGGTTATAGCCCCCGGAATTGCTATTAAAGACCTTCCGGAAAAAGAAGCCAAAGCAGAGCAGCATGAGAAAAAGATTATATTGGAAGAAAAAAGTACGGAACTGAGCGACAACACCTTCCGGATGAAGTAATCCTCCGTGTTTACGCATCAAAAGAGGTGAGATACTGATGGTCTCGCCTCTTTTTTTTTAGTTCAGACAATGTTTATCCTTAAATTACCGTGGATCAGCAACTTTTTATACCAATTGTATTTTTAATGTTTCGCCAAAGCTCACTTTGAAATACAATTGGTGTTACCAGCTGCCTGAGGCTGCCGGAAAAGTGATGCCGGCCATGACAGCAAACATTCCAGGGTCTTATGATGTTAGATAAAAAATAAATACGGTAATGAAATATTTAACAATTATAATCAGTGTAGTGATGCTTACTGCATCTTACGCACAAAGCCAGGAGACGACTATGAGTGACCAGGATAAAGTTCAAAAATCAGACAGTGCATGGAAATCGGACCTGAAGCCTATGCAATATCATGTATTACGTGAAAAGGGCACGGAAAGACCCTACACCGGGAAATATGATAACCATTACGAAGAAGGTACCTACTACTGTGCCGGATGCGGTACAGCGCTCTTCGATTCCGACACAAAATTTGATGCCGGCTGCGGATGGCCTTCATTTTGGGGCCCTAAAATAAAAGATAACGTAAAAGTAAAAATTGATAAAAGCCATGGCATGGTGCGCGATGAGGTGTTGTGTGCCAGTTGTGGCGGCCATCTGGGACACGTCTTTAATGATGGGCCGGAACCTACCGGACTGCGCTATTGTATTAATTCGGCATCCATGACCTTTAAAGCGCATAAAAATGAAAAAGACGATTAGTCTGAGGCAGGCAAAGAAAAGAGGGAGGTTAAGCTATACAAAATAATTAGTGTTTTGTCCATAATGTCCAATCTCTGCGTTGTTGCTCAAATTTTAAATCCTCGAATACGTTAGTATACTGCGGTTTAAAATTTTCGCACGCCCCCGATAAAATGCGGGGCAGGCTTTGATCTTGAAC
>Ga0307958_1000124_pt1 | contig 46236 bp, 51 predicted proteins | sample OrgLakmetagen492_FD_201826 | JGI IMG/M metagenome (GOLD analysis project Ga0307958, IMG submission 201826) | Saline water microbial communities from Organic Lake, Antarctica - #492 | ecosystem: Environmental > Aquatic > Non-marine Saline and Alkaline > Saline | place: Antarctica: Organic Lake... | reverse complement strand
ATCAAAAAAGGGTACACCACACGAATGCGGAGGTACCCTTGCAGGCTAACTTATAGTTGCCTTCAGATATCAATATTAAATAAATAAATTGAAATATAACTTGATTATTAACACAGAATCTATCGGGGTGAACTTTCGCTGTATTTTTCTAGCAATTTAAATTTCATCTCAGAGTATTTTTTAAGATTCTGGATATATACTTTGCTTTTCATCTTTTTGATGTGTTTCTCAATGGCTAAAGCTTGTCCCTTAGATTTGCATTCAATCTTTAAATATACCTCCCAATCCTTCGCCTTATAAGTGAACTTGTGAGATTCCGCATTATGATGAAACTCCAGTCGTTTTTCCAAGTTTGACGTAAATCCAATATAGAACCTATCAAGCTTTTTAGAGAACAGGATGTAGACACTATAAGTCATCGATATCCCCCGCTAAAAAAAGCGGGCCACTCAGCCACCAATTCATAAGTGTCATTCCGACAGAGAAGCCTTTTTGCTTCGACGAGGAATCTGTGTAAGTGGTGTATTTAAGCTTAAAGTTTCACTCCTTATTTAAGCTTTAGATAGAATTAATGCCTTCATTCATTTTTTCCATTGCCCAATCCCGAAAAATCGGGAGAAACCAACCTGCCTGCGTTCCTTGGAAGGCAGGAAAAGACTAGGCTTACGAACTTCAGTCTAAAATTTTACAACACCTTCACTTCAATTTTAACGTTTGAATTTTGTAGGCCGTTTTCTAACTCTCGAGAAACTTGTTACCTCGAGACTGTCACTTCGAGTGATTTTCGATAGAAAATCGTATCGAGAAGTAGTTATAAGTTAATGAAGATGCTGAAGTGATCCCAAAACCATTTAAAGATCATAACAAAGCTTTATGAGGTGTCACATTCAACCTGCCTTTGTCATCTTGAAGGAAATGCAGTGACGAAAGATCTTTCTCAACGTGGCTTCGATACACCCCGCTAAAAAAAAAGCGGGCCACTCAGCCACCAATTCATAAGTGTCATTCCGACAGAGAAGCCTTTTTGCTTCGACGAGGAATCTGTGTAAGTGGTGTATTTAAGCTTAAAGTTTCACTCCTTATTTAAGCTTTAGATAGAATTAATGCCTTCATTCATTTTTTCCATTGATGAATCCCGAGGTGTCGGGAGAATCAACCTGCCTGCGTTCCTTGGAAGGCAAGAAAACACTAGGCTTACGAACTTCAGTCTAAAATTTTACAACACTTTCACTTCAATTTTCACGTTTGAATTTTGTAGGCCGTTTTCTAAATATATAGAACTGATTTTTTTTCAATTTAAAATTCGTGATTATAAATTAATAATTATTGCAACTCACCCCTCAATACTCACCTCTCAAGACTATTCGTTCACCCTCTAAAGTGTTATTTTAAATGAAAATAAAAATAAAACAACTTACCAAATAGGTATAGACACAATACTGAAGATTTGAATATGGTGTATACGGATGTTGGGTGTAGGGCGAAAAAAATTCGAACATATAGAACATCACGCTAAATTTCGTAAATTTATAATATGAAAAAACAGCGAATATATTTAGACACTTCAGTTTTTGGAGGATATTTCGACAAAGAATTTAAAGAGTTTACAGCACCACTCTTTGAGAGAATATTTATTGGCGAATTTACTATCCTACTCTCTACGATGATTGATGAAGAATTGGAATTTGCGCCTGAACGAATAAAAACTCTATTTTCAAAATTGGATGATAGTTTTACCGAATTTCTAAAAGATACGGACGAGGCAGTAGATTTAGCAAGTCAATATATTGAAGAAAAAGTTGTTGGACAAACAAGTTACGCTGATTGTTTACATATTGCGCTTGCAACCGTTTATCAAGCGGATTTGCTTGTAAGTTGGAATTATAAGCACATCGTAAATATCGAGCGGATACGTGGATATAACTCAATAAATATTAAAAACGGATACAGGCATTTAGAAATACGTTCGCCTAGAGATTTAACGAACCATAAAAAATAAAAACATGAAAATTAAAGAAAAAAAAGATTTTGATGCTGTCAAATATGCAAGAGAGCAAAAAGATAGATTAAGCGCATTATTCTCAGAAATGACAAAAGAAGAGATTTTGGAATATTTGAAACGAAAAAGTGTAGAAAGAGGACGCGTAAAGCCCGGTGCATAACAAATTATATAGTTCAAACTACGTAGTTGTTTAATTTAAGTTAAGGTATGCCTGCGTTTCTTGGTAGGTAGATGATTTTCGATAGAAAATAGTATCGAGAACTGACATTTTTTCAATAAAAAACTCATAATTATTTCAACTCACCCCTCACTACTCACCTCTCAAGACTATTCACTCACCCTCTAAATTTTAGAAACTCGGCTGGTAAAAACAGCCTCAAACAGTCTAAAATTTTACGAGGCTTTTGCTTCAATTTTCACGTTTGAATTTAGTAGGCCGTTTTCTAACTATCAAGTAACTTCACATTCCGTACAAGGCGATAGCCGCGATGCGGAATGTGTTTAAGTTATGTTCTGCGTTTTACTATTTTAATTGCTCTTTCTTTTTTGCATCGCCCAAAAAAGAATCAAAAAAGACTAGGCTTACGAACTTCAGTCTAAAATTTACGTTTGATGTCTAAATTTTAGAAACTCAACCTCCTAAAGTCGGTCTCAAACAGTCTAAAATTTTACGACACCTTCACTTTAATTTTTACGACCTCTTTTCGTAGGCCGTTTTCTAACTATCGAGAAACTTCTTACCCCGAGGCTGTCACTTCGAGTGATTTTCGATAGAAAATCGTATCGAGAAGTAGTTTGAAATTATGAGCTAAAAAGTTCTCGATACAAATTTCACCTTTTTCAAAAGTAAAATTCACTCGAACTGACAGAGTCTAGATATTTGTCACCTTGAACTTGTTTCAAGGTCTAAGCCTAAGTTAGTGAAGATGCTGAAATGAATTCAGCATGACAAAGCTCATGACTCACCTCTCACGACTATTCACTCACCCTCTAAATTTTAGAAACTCGGCTGGTAAAAACAGCCTCAAACAGTCTAAAATTTTACGAGGCTTTTACTTCAATTTTCACGTTTGAATTTAGTAGGCCGTTTTCTAACTCTCAAGTAACTTCACATTCCGTGCAAGGCGTTAGCCGCGATGCGGAATCTGTTTAAGTTATGTTTTGCAATTCACTATTTTAATTGCTCTTTCTTTTTTGCATCGCCCAATCCCGAAAAATCGGGAGAAACCAACCTGCCTGCGTTTCTTGGAAGGCAGGAAAAGACTAAGCTTACGAACTTCAGTCTAAAATAGGTACCCTGATTTTTATAAGGAAAAAGTTGACTTTGACTTAAATCTCGTGGAACAGCAGTAAATTCAATACTTAAGGAAGGAAAAATTTAAAAACAAAAAAACCCGATATTTTCATATCAGGCTTACTTGCTCCTCCTCAACCCCGATACCTATCGGGGCGAACTTTCGCTGTATTTTTCTAGCAATTTAAATTTCATCTCAGAGTATTTTTTAAGATTCTGGATATATACTTTGCTTTTCATCTGTATGATGTGTTTCTCAATGGCTAAAGCTTGTCCCTTAAATTTGCATTCAATTTTTAAATAGATCTCCCAATCCTTCGCCTTATATGTGAACTTATGAGATTCCGCATTGTGATGAAACTCCAGTCGTTTTTCCAAGTTTGACGTAAATCCAATATAGAACCTATCAAGCTTTTCAGAGTTCAGGATGTAGACCATATAAGTCATCGAAACACTATTCTTTAAAACAAAAAAGCCCGATATTTTCATATCAGGCTTACTTGCTCCTCCTCAAAGACTCGAACTTTGGACCCTCTGATTAACAGTCATATTTTACCCGCAAAGCAAACAAATAGCAATCTAACAAAAAGACATACAAAAGCTTTTAAAACCAATACTTTAGAGTTATTATATTTACTTATTTTAAGTGTTTATTTTGCTTTATTGTGTTACATTTGTGTTACAAACGTGTTACAATTAAAAGTTGAGGTTATGAAAACAGCAGATGCAAGCATTTATCTAGATAAGACCAGACCAAAGAAAAGCGGTAAATGTTCCGTTAAGATTAAGGTAACTTATAACAGGAAGCGGAAATATTTTTCAACTGGAATAGATTTAACACCTGATGATTTTGAACAAACGTTTTTTGGTAAAAAGAAAACAGCAATTCAAAAAGAAAACAAAACCAAAGTTGAGTACTTTGAAAAAAAAGCATCAAAAGTAATTGACAACCTCTATGTGTTTTCTTTTGATGCCTTTGAGATTGAGTTTTTAGATCAACGCAATACAGCAAACAGCGTTTCATTTGCATTTGATAAGTACGTATCTAACTTGAAGTTAGAGAGCAGAATTGGCACGGCTGAAAGCTATGAATGTGCAAAAGTTAGCATTCAAAAATTCAATAAGGACTTAACCCTCGCAGAAATAACACCTACTTTTTTAAAGAAGTATGAAAACTGGATGATTAAAAACGGCAGGAGCATTACAACCGTTGGAATTTATTTAAGAAGCCTTAGAGCAATTTACAACCTTCAAAATATTGATAGAAGCGTTTACCCTTTTGGTAACGATAAAAGCAAATATTCAATTCCTACCAGTAAGAACACTAAAAAAGCATTAACCATTCAGGAAATTGGGAAAATTTACAGCTATGAAGCTGAACCAAACAGCACTAAAGAGATGGCAAAAGATTACTGGTTATTCCTTTACTTATGTAATGGAATGAATGTGAAGGATTTCTGTTTATTGAAATGGGAAAACATAAATGAAAAAATGCTAAGCTACAACCGAGCTAAAACAAAACGAAGTCAAAAGGAAAGCAAAAAAATATCAGTTGCATTGAAGCCCGAAAGCTTAGAAATAATAAAGAAATGGGGGCAACCTTCAATAAATAAAGATGCTTACATCTTTCCACACCTCAACACTAAAATGAGTGAAGTACAAAAAAGAACCACTTACCAAGGCTTAACTAAAATTATAAATAAGTACGTTAAGCAAATAGCTAAAGAAGTAGAAATAAATAAGGGGGTTACTACCTACTATGCACGCCACAGCTTCGCCACCGTATTAAAGCGTTCAGGGGCTAAAATTGAAATGATTAGCGAATTACTGGGTCATAGTTCAGTTCATGTTACTGAAAGCTATTTAGATAGTTTTGAAAAGGAACATATCCAAAGGGAAACTGATGTACTTACAACTGGATTTAAGAAAGCCAACTAAAAAAAAGGTTTGTTTAAGCCTTCACTTTTTACACTAATTTCACTTAAAGCATAAAAGACAGATGGACACTAATAGAGAGATTCTTAACAATTTGATAGCTAATAAATTTTTTACAATTGATAATTTTATAATGGAGTATGACAAAGAACTTCAAAAAGAATTTAAAACAAACTACCGTATTAAATTAGAAACTGAAAATTGGGACCATCATAAAGTTGTTTTTTTCAAACAAAGAATGGAGACTTATAAAGGTAGTTATGCACTTGAAGAAAAGGTAAAAGAAGAACTTAGTACACTTAAAAAGCGTCCTACAAATAGCGCAGACCATAGAATTTTAAAAGACCGATACGAAAAATATTTAAAAACTCTCTTATCACAACCAACAACAAACCAAAAACCTGAATTGAATGGAGTAGAACAGAATAAGGTAAACTTCACGAACAATTTTGATAGAGTAGATGAAAATGAAATTTACAGATACTTTTATGATAAGTTGGTAAAAAAGAAAATGCTAACTGAAGCTGAATTAGATAAATTTTTGATAAGTGCATTTCAAGAAAAGACACCACCAAAGAAACGTTTCAAATTTAAAAAACCACCTACAAAGAAAAAAGTAACAAGGATATTTTACGGCTATTTTACAGATACAGCTCAAAGACCTCACGGAAAGCAAGGACAATATGCAAGCCTGTTAGGTGAATATTTTGAAGGCTACAAAACAAGCACTGTTAAAACTAATTTTAGTAAATAGATATACTAATTTATTACGAATATTACTAAAACAATACTAACCTTACTAGCTTGTTTTATAAGGTTTTAAAGGCTGTTACCTATGCAAAAGAAATAATAAAAATCTTTTGTAATGGACCAAATTTTAACCTTCAATGATTTACCCGAAGCGGTAACAAGGCTAACAGATGAAGTTAGCAAACTCAAAAGCCTGTTAATACAAAAGCAAGCTGAACCACCCACCAAAGAAGCTGAAAAGCTACTCACCATTAAAGAAGCAAGCGAGTTTCTTAAACTCACAGTTCCCACTATTTACAGTAAAGTAAGTAGGAATGAATTGCCTTACATGAAGCAAGGGAAACGCTTGTATTTTTCAAGTACTGAATTAATGGAGTACATTAAGGAAGGGCGCAACAAGTCAAGAACTGAAATAGAAGCAGAAGCAGATGCATATTTGTCTAGCAATAGAAAAGGGCTGAAGTAATGGAAAACACTAACAACAGCCCTTTGCATGAAAGACAAAGTAAACATACGCAATTGAAGCCAAACTTTGATGACTTACAGAAGCCTGAAACGATTAAAAACCATATTCAGGAATTGGTGAATAATAAAACCAAAGATTTACAAGAAAAGTTTGCAGAACTTGAAGTAAAAGCATCTGATGTAATACCACCCCCACAAGTAGCATGGGAACAAGTTGTAAAAGAAAATAAGGCGATTTTAGGTACGCTTGGTAATTTTTCTTTAATAATTGGAAAAGCCAAAAGCAGAAAATCATTTTTTATAAACATAGCGGTATCAACTGTATTGAAAAATGATTTGCTCCTAAACCAATTTAGGGGCGCTTTGCCACAGGATAAAAGAAAAGTAATATACTTTGATACAGAACAAGGAAAGTACCACGTACAACTAGCATTGAAGCGGATTTGCAAGCAAATAAGCGTTGATATTCCTAAAGACTTGGAAGTGTATTATTTGCGCACTAAAAAGCCAGCAGAACGGCTTAAAATCATTGAAGAAATAATATACAGAACTGAAAATTTAGGTTTTGTTGTTATTGACGGAATTAAAGATTTAGTTACTTCAATAAATGATGAAGGCGAAGCAACAATGATTGCGAGTAAACTTTTGAAATGGACAGAAGAAAAGAATATTCATATTACAACTGTATTGCATCAAAACAAGAGCGATAACAACGCAAGAGGACATATTGGTACTGAATTAATAAACAAAGCTGAAACCGTCTTAGCGGTATCTAAAAACGAACAGGATAAAGATATTTCAATAGTAGAAGCGCAACAATGTAGAAACAAAGAACCTTTGCCTTTTGCATTTGAAATTAATGAAGACGGCTTGCCAGTAATTGCAGAAAACTTTGAAATTAGAACTGAATCAAAGAAAAATAAATTTGATGTACTGGATTTAGAAGACAAAAAAACATACGATATTTTAAAAGAAGTTTACGACAACGGGCAGAGCTTTACTTATTCAAATTTGGTTATTCAAATTAAGATTGCTTATAAGAAGTTTTTCAATAATAAATTAGGTGATAATAGAGCAAAGGAATTAATAACACTTTGCAAAAACAAAGGTTGGCTTCAACAAGTGAAAATAAAAGGACCTTATCTACTTAATGAGTTTAAGGGAAATAAAGAAATAAGTTTTTAGCACGGTTTAGTTTAAGCGTAAATATACGCTTATAAACTGTAAACCGATAACAGTTGAAAGTTTAGTAAACTAGTTTAAACCTTAAACCGATATGAATACAGCATTCAGATACAAGCTAGAAAATGGAAGTAAGAAGCACATTTGCCCAAACTGCAATAAGAAACGCTTTGTTAGATACATTGATACAGAAACAGGAGAAATATTACCTGACGATTATGGAAGGTGCGACCGAGAGAGTAAATGTGGTTATCACCTCAACCCTTATAAAAATGGATATACCGAAAGGATAAAAGAACAGGGCAATACGGTAAACTGGGAACTGAAAGCACCATCCTATAAACCAAAAGCACAGCCGAAAAAAGAAACGGTATTTATACCAGTTAGCGAACTTATAAAAACCCTTAAAAATTATGATAAAAATATTTTCATTCAGAACCTATTCAACAAAGTTAAATTTCCATTTGATGCAGAAGAGATTGAAAAGACTATATCTTTATATCGTTTGGGAACTAATGCCGAAAATGGGGCGATATGCTTTCCTTTTATAGATGTAGACCAAAATATAAGAGCAGTACAAGAGAAAATATTTGATGACAACAACCACACCGATAAAAGCAAAAAATATCATACAAGTTGGCTTCATTCAAGATTGCAATACAGCCAGTACAGAAATAAACCTTTGCCCGATTGGTTGAAAGCTTATTTAAACAACGATATAAAGGTTTCCTGTTTGTTTGGCGAACACTTACTAAACAAGTACCCACAAAACCCCGTTGCACTTGTAGAAGCCCCCAAAACGGCTATTTATGGAACGTTATATTTTGGCTTTCCTGAACAGCCTGGTGAATTACTTTGGCTAGCAGTTTTTAATTTAAGCAGTCTTACTTATGAAAAATGTAAAGTATTAAAAGGGCGTGATGTTTATTTATTTCCTGATGCTTCAAAAGAAGGTACAGCCTTCAAGGATTGGAGTAATAAAGCGAATGATTTACAAAGCAAGTTAAGCGGTACTTACTTCAAAGTTTCAAACCTACTAGAACGGCTTGCCCCCGATCCTGATAAGGAACAGGGCAACGACCTTGCAGACTATTTAATTAAACAGGATTGGAAGCAATACAGGGAGCAGGAAACAGAATCACAGCCCAAACCTAAACCAATAGAGATTCCTACCAGTGAAAAAAGTGAAAAAAATGAAGCTTCAAACAAACCTTTTTTTTATGGAAATGAAATACAACCAAAGGTTGAAGTGATAAAGGTGGATTGTTTTTTCGACATAAAAAAAGAACAGATTAGAGAATGGAGCAATGATATTGCAGAACTGGAAACCTATTTTGAAAATACTACAATTATAAATAAACCAGTACAGCTAAACCAATGCACAATAATAACGGATTGCCACAGCTTTATAAAAAGTCACCTTACAATAGTGAAGGCAAATAATGGAAATCAGACTTTTATTCCTTACCTGAACCGATTACAGGAATTGAAACAAATATTAACTATAAAATCAAATTGATGTGAAAACTAAAGAACTAATTTTAACAAACGATTTAGAGAGAAACTAAAAAGAACAATGCAACGCTACTTTTTACCTAAGCAAACATAAAAAACATCTAACAAAAGAATTTGAGCATTACAATTAGGCTATTAAATTAAGTTTTATCAAATAAAAAGGAGCGACTTAAAAAACCGCTCCTTTTGCCTTTTGTCTAAAACGTACCAGTTAGGCAACTAATACAAAAAATACTTCTTTAATCGAATGAAAATAAAAAGCAGTAATATCCTTGCTAATTTGCTGTTTGTGTTACAAATGTGTTACAATAGGAAATAAAAAAAGGGCTACATCTCTGTAACCCTTTGGTAGTTAAGCTCCTCCTCAAAGACTCGAACTTTGGACCCTCTGATTAACAGTCAGATGCTCTAACCAACTGAGCTAAGGAGGAATTTATCGTATGTAATGAACTCTAATCTTTTGCGATTGCAAATATAAAACAATATTTAGTTTTGCAAAATATTTTTCTGGAAAAAAATTAGTTTTTTAGTCTCCCGTAATCCAACGGTAGACATCATTTCCATTTGCAAAAAGCACTAAAGCAATCAAGATGAAAAAACCGACTATCTGCGCATATTCCATCACTTTTTCGTTGGGCTTACGTCCAGAGATCATTTCATAAAGTAAGAAAACCACATGTCCTCCGTCCAATGCTGGGATGGGCAGGATATTCATAAAGGCTAAAATAATGGAAATAAAAGCAGTTGTGGTCCAAAAAGACTGCCAATCCCAAGTATCTGGAAACAGACTTCCAATAGCTCCAAAACCACCCACTTGCGTGGCCCCTTTTTTGGTAAATACATATTTAAATTGAGACACATAATCGTTGAGCGTCCAGTAGGCAAAGTCAAATCCAGCCGGTATACTCTCACCAAAACTATAAGTCTTAGTCAAAATATCGTCTTGACTAAAAGCAGAAGTATACACGCCAATATCGCCTTCTTCGTTGGTGGTGATATTTACGGTACCTAAACCTTCAGCATTAAGTTCTTTATTAAGAGCTTGGTTTTCACCAGGGGCTGAAGTAAAACTAAGATCGAAGGCTTGGCCTTGTGTAGCTTTCACTTTTTTTCTAAACTCATGCCAGTAAGTTACTTTTTCGCCATTTACAGCTGTTATCAATATCCCTTGGGTCAACCCTGCCCTTTCTGCTGGCGAATTGGGGATCACACTGTCTATTACGGGTTTTCTAACCGGAGAAAAAGGCTGAAAATTTCCAGACTGGAATAATTGCTGGCCTATGTCTTCTGGCATGGAGAGGCTTTCTGTGGATCCATTGGCACGTTGCACCTCAATATCATTTACATCCCGCAACAAAAGCTGTCTATTAATATCTATTTGGCTTTGCAGAGGTTTCCCGTCAACATTTAAGATTTTATCGCCATCCAAAAAGCCATAGTCTTTCATCAACTCGGCACTTTCCAGACCATTATCAAATACTTTTGGGTCTAGGTAATCTTCGCCCCAAACAAATAGAACCATCATATAAATAAGAAAGCCAAGGACAATATTCACCGTTACACCACCTAGCATAATAATAAGACGTTGCCATGTCGGCTTGCTTCTAAACTCCCATGGCTCAGGCGGTTTGGCCATTTGTTCTTTATCCATGCTCTCGTCGATCATCCCAGAAATCTTAACGTATCCTCCAAGAGGTAACCAACCAATTCCATACACGGTATCCCCTATTTTCTTTTTGAAGAGCGAAAATTTAACATCAAAAAAGAGGTAGAATTTCTCTACCCGAGTTTTAAATAACTTGGCCGGTATAAAATGACCGAGTTCGTGAAGGACAATAAGTATAGATAAACTCAATAAGAGTTGTATTGCTTTTATAAAAAATGGATCCATTAATTTGTAATTTTTCAATCGCAAAAGTAATCTTTTATTGGGGCATAAAAAATTTTTGAATCGCTTCCCTTTATACTTAACATTTAATTGTAACCTATAGCACTTTGTAGTCCTGTTTTTACACGTAATTTTGTGGTAATTATATAGTCATGCTAAAGTTTTTCGCCAAATACAAGTTTTTCGCCATAGTGATGTTAGTTCTCTCTGGAATAATCATGACCCTAATTTATGGCCAACTTAATCCCACTCCAAAACTTCCAATATACCAGCCTAGCATGGTCACAGCAGATCTTGTGGATACCACGGTCCAGTACATTCGTAAATACCACAAAGTAAAGGACTTTAAGCTAGTGAACCAAAATGGTGATACCATTACCCAAAAAAACTATAAGGATAAAATTTACGTGGCAGATTTCTTTTTCACCACCTGCCAGAGCATTTGCATAGACATGGCGAAAAGTATGCAGACTTTGCAAAGTGAATTTGAAGATGACAAAGATATTTTATTGCTTTCCCATTCGGTTACACCAGAAATGGATGACGTTGCGCAGCTTAAAAAATATGCTCTAGAAAAAGGAGCGATCGACAGCAAATGGAATCTGGTGACTGGCGATAAGAAACAAATTTACAACTTAGCCAGGAAAGAATATCTGGCTTCCAAAACCCAAGGTGATGGTGGCAAATATGACCTCGTCCATACCGAAAATTTTGTGCTAGTGGATAAAGAAAAACGCATTCGAGGTTTTTATGACGGCACCAATCCCGAAGAAATAGAACAACTCATCGAGGATATCGATATCCTTAGGCTAGAATATCTCCCAGAAGAGTAATACCAAATTAAATTTTTATACTGAATTTGCCTCTGCTCATATATTGCATTTGCGAAACCAAGTTTGGCGCTTTCAACAAACTTAGTTTTACGTCTATTGTCGATAAAGCTTCAGACTTTACGGCTGCATTAATCAAAACGATAATTTGAAACATTTTCTAAATCCCAGACGATTGTATAGCTCTTATCTCAATTCTTAAAGCTTGATGTCTTAAGGCCTGAAACTACGAGGAGCAAATTCAAAAGAAATTGTTTAAAAAAAGCGTTTTATCAAGGTTTCGATATCTATTAGTATAATGCTAAAAACACCAAGTACAATGATGAATTTTAAAAGGTTGTGCAGGAGTAAGTAATGTGGCTTTTGTTTGGACCTCCAAAGTTGCCACAAGAAAATAATGAGTAAAACAACACAGAGCAGGAAGTAATAATCCATATATCCTGAATCGAAAAATAAAATAAGAATAAGGGCTGGAACGATTGTTGAAATCACCAAAACAGAAATCAATTTTTTGGTAAATTCCACGCTATATTTTACAGGAATAGTAGAATAATCGTGTGTAAAGTCTCCCTTGAGATTTTCTAAATCTTTGACTAATTCTCGAATAAGAATGATAAAAAACAAAAAGACAGCGTGAACTATAATCACTTCCTCAAAATTTCTGTAGTACACGAAAATGATGAAAAACGGAAGTATCGCCGCAAGGCCAGCAGTGAGCGTTCCTAAGAAAGGGTAACGCTTGAGTTTATGGGAATACAACCAAAGCAGAAAAATGTAAGACGAGAAAAAGAGAACAGCTTTAAAACTGATGTAACTCGCAATGATAACACTCAAAAAATTGAGAATAAAATAAAAGCTAAGTTTGGTTTTTTGACTAAGGTAATTATCGAGCAAGGTTTTACTGGGCCGATTGATGAGGTCTTTTTCTGAATCGTAAAAATTATTGATAAGGTAGCCAGAAGCAATTGCGAGGGCTGTAGACACTACTATAAGAAATAAATTGGGGTCCAAAACCACTTGTCTCAAAGGTAAATGGTAAGCCATTATAAAAATGGATGCCAAATACTGAGCAATAATAATAATGAGAATGTTGTATCCACGACTAACCGAGAACAAGCTCAAAAATTTGAGCCAAATACGTTTGTTCTCCCAAGACATCTAGATGGTTTTAAAAAGTGTAAACGACTTCTAATTTGTGCCCTTCTAAAGCTTTTTTAGCTTTTTCGAAATCTTCAGTGAAGCCTAGGATATAACCACCACCTCCAGAACCACAAAGCTTTAGGTAGTAGTCATTGGTTTCTATACCATTTTTCCAAAGTTCGTGGAACTGTTTTGGAATCATAGGTTTGAAATTTTCTAAAACAACGTTGGATAAATGCTTGATGTTTCCAAAAAGGGTTTTGAAATCGCCGTCTAAAAAGTTATCTACACAAGCATCTGTGTGCTTAACGAACTTATCTTTAATGATATTTCTAAAGCCTTCCTGCTTCATGTTTTCCATAAAGATCTGAACCATTGGAGCTGTTTCGCTAGCAATTCCACTATCTAATAGAAATACAGCACCATTACCATTTTGAGCTTGTGACGGAAGACCTGCAGGTTCTATATTATCTTTAGAGTTAATTAAAATGGGTAGGCTTAAATAACTATTAAGGGGATCCAGACCTGAAGATTTTCCATGGAAAAAAGATTCCATTTTGGAAAAAATAGTTTTCAGTTTTAGTAATTTATCTTTAGTCAGATTTTCTAAAACAGTAATCTTATCGAAGGCATACTTATCGTAAATAGCAGCTACTAGTGCTCCGCTACTTCCTACGCCATAGCCTTGCGGAATGCTACTGTCGAAATACATTCCTTTTTCAAGATCTGCATTAAGCGCAGAAATATCAAAACGAACGGGATTATCGATTTCACTTTGAAATTCTTCCAGATAGGAAGAAAATCGTTTTAAATCGGCATTGGATTTGACAGCTTTTGCATCGGGTTGTTCATCAACTTTGAGGGCGCCGTTGTAAAAATTGTAAGGGATGGATAAGCCTTTGGAGTCTTTGATGATACCGTATTCACCGAATAACAATATCTTAGAATAAAATAAAGGTCCTTTCATAGTGGTTAATTTTAGAATACGTCTATTCTATACTGCAAATATTAATGAAAATTAAGGGATAATACGTCCTTTTATTAAAAAAATATCGTCTCTTTTTAAAATAATTGCGGTGCAAATTTAATGCTTTTAATTCAATTTGAGTCTGAAATCTTTAGGTAAGGTTAGAATTGAATTTGGTCATGAATCACCTTGTTATTGTGGCAAAACGGAAGCAACTGAGAATCGATAAAAGGCCTCACAACAGCTTCCGAAGATTCTGGATATAACAAATGAACGTTAGCACCTGCATCTAAAGTAAAGCCCAAGTGAACGTTTTCCTTTTTTCTGAATTCCCAAATCTTCTCAATCACCCGTAAAGTGTTGGGTTGCATAAGAATAAAATAGGGTGAGCTTGTCATCATCATGGCATGTAAAGACAAGGCTTCTGACTCTACCAAAGCAAAAAACGCTTCATAATCCCCAGATGTTAAGATAGACTTGAGCTTTAAAATATTTTCATCGGCTTGTTGAAAACGCTGCTCTGCAAAGGGATGGTTATGCATAAGATTATGGCCAAGACTACTACTCACCTGCTTCTGCCCTTCATCAATAAGTAAAATAGAATCTCTAAATGATCTAAAATTTGAGTGGACATCGTAAGGGTAATCTATACCATAAAAGCTGGAACTGCCTTCGATCTCCTTATGTTCTCCCCAAACTACGAGCTTCCCCCCCGTACTTCTACAGGCACTTCCCGACCCTAATCTCGCCAAAAAAGACGTTTTATGCTCTAAGTAGACATTCGAAATTTCAGGAAATACCGATACCTCTATTTTCATAAAACATTTAGCGAGGGCTGCCATTCCACTGGCTGAAGAAGCTATTCCGCTACTGTGTGGAAAGGTGTTTTCTGTGTGAATTTCAAATTCGAAAGAGGTTAAGAAAGGAACATAGATTTCAATTCTCTTTAGAAACGTATCAATTTTAGGCTCGAAGGATGCTTTCCGCTTTCCTTCAAAAAACACTTCAAAATGAAATTGATCATCAGCCTTTATTTTCTTTTTAAGCACGACCTCAGTTTTGGTCTTACACTCCTCTAAAGTGAAGCTTATAGACGTATTTTTAGGTAATTGTTCTCCATACTTCCCCCAGTATTTTACCAAAGCGATGTTACTAGGGGCTTCAGAAGAGTACTTTCCTAGTTCTGGAAGAATAGGACCGGGCTTATATATAAAATCTTGATTTTGCATTCTTGAAATTTCACACAAATATAAACAAAGACTCTAGTAAAGCTAAGCGTTGCACATTTGGAAAAATAGTAATACTTTGCTATAAAGAACTCAACTTATGAAAACCTCTACAGTAGTTAGAATCTTTATTGCAATTATAATATGCGTAGGGATAGGGTTTTTGGGATCCATTGCTACTCAAACTAGCGTAGATACTTGGTTTTCCACTTTAAACAAACCTAGCTTTAATCCTCCCAGCTGGCTATTTGCTCCTGTCTGGACAGCTTTATATATTTTAATGGGAGTCGCTGCTGGTATTGTTTGGAGCAAAGGTTTTTACCATGTATGGGTAAAAACAGCACTTTATCACTTTGGTATTCAATTGATTTTAAACGCCTCTTGGTCTATTGTTTTCTTTGGTTACCAGTCACCACTTATAGGCTTAGTTATCATTGTAGCTCTCCTTATACTGGTCTTACTCACTTTCAAATGGTTTAAGATTGTCAATAAAACAGCAGCATATCTTCTTATTCCTTACATACTTTGGATCGCTTTTGCTACTGCGCTTAATTTTGAAATCTGGAGACTAAATTGAATTCCATTAGATAGTTCCTAAAGCGTAAAGTTGTTTTAAATTTGGTTGCTCACTTCCTCCCTCAGGTTCTAAAGTAATTCCAAAACCTTCAGATTCTGTAACATTTCTAAATCTAAACACTTTATTTTCTAAAGAATTTGCCTCGGCTAAAAGCCCTATGCTTTTTGGCGTGAGAGGCTCAAATTTAAGTGACCAAACTTGATAAACCATGCCTTCTGGTGTCTCTGGCAACCTACTAATGTCCAAAATTAGCTCTTCTTTTTCAACTGTATAAAAGGCTACTACAGAACTATTTGGAGCATTTAATTTATTTCCTAATAAAGTCAGTTTACGCGTACTAGGATCTCCCATTTGTAAAAGCAGTTCTTCCAAAGTCTCTGCTTTTTGTGAAGCTTTAGTAACTTGAACCTCTTTCGTCTCTAATTGAGAATTCACAACTTCTATGTCATTTTGAAGATCTTGATTCAATTTCAATAACCAAAGGATACCCCCTAACAAGAGAATGGCTGCGGCCCATCCAAAGTAGGAGTAATTGGAAGTGATAATTTTTACCTTGGGTTTGTGCTGAAAAGATTTCGATCTCAATTTTGTTATTACGGATTCTTTAATGGAAGGCTTTACACCTGGAGATGTCGCTTTAGAAAGCTCCAACAAAATGGTTTCAATCGATTCTACTTCCGCTTGAAGTTCAGGATCTTTAGCTACATCTTTAGCAATTTTAGCTTGCTCTTTGGGCGATAGTACTCCGTAAACATAAAGCTCAAGCAATCCAGATTCTATATAGTCTTTGGTATCCATATTATCCTAATGTTTCCCTTAGTGAGTTTAAGCAACTTCTATTTCTCGACTTCACTGTCCCTAAGGGGATGTCTAATGTCTCTGAAACTTCCTTTTGCGTATACCCTTTAAAAAATAGCAAATCGATTAATTTTACACACATTGGCTTAAGTTTATCTACAAATTTTCTTAGGCCATAACCATCACTCTGACTATCTAAATCCATATCATCTTTTATGAAAAAAGAGAAGTCATCGAAATCAAAGTTTTTAAGTTTGTTTTTATAAGCTTTTGACCTGACTTTGTCTATCGCTGCATTTCTAGATATATTCAATAGCCAAGTGAAAAAACGCCCTTTATCAGCGGAATAAGAGTCAGATTTATTCCACACTTTAATGAAGACGTCTTGAAGAACTTCTTCTGCAATTTCTACATCTTTAACTATATTATTTATGATTCCAAAAATATTTTCAGAGTACATATCGTAAATTTGGGAGAAAGCAGCTTCATTCTGTTTCTTCAACTGTAAAATGAGCTCGTCTGGTTGCATTTATAATTTTCTATAAAATTACTTAATTAAAATCATTTGGCAATTCTTCTTTAAAAAATGGAAATTGTGGAATGTTAACCACAATTTCCAATCTATCAACAAAAAACAACCTTAGCAAAAAAATACTCTACTCTCAACTACACTTATTTACGCAAATAAATCTCTTAAGGTTTATTATAATATTTGAAATCAATTGTAGTTTCACACGACTATATCTCTAAAAGCGTATTTTCGCGGCTTATGAAGATGATACGAGTTATTATACCAGCGTTTAACGAGGAGAAGTCTATTTCTAAAGTCATTGGTGATATCCCCGCTCACATTACAGAGATTATTATCATAGACAATAATTCTACAGATCACACCCACAAAGTGGCTGCAAATGCTGGCGCAACCGTTCTTTCAGAATCCAATTCTGGCTATGGAAATGCTTGCTTGAAGGGTTTGTCTTATTTAAAAACTCTGGATCAGCAGACCGATATAGTTGTCTTTTTGGATGGGGATTATAGTGACTACCCCGAAGAAATAGATAAAATCCTCGCGCCAATTATCAATGATCATATTGATTTTGTGATAGGAGCTAGAGTCAAATCAAAACGAGAGTCTGACTCAATGACTTTTCCACAAGTATTTGGCAATTGGCTAGCTACATCATTGATGCGAGTTTTCTTTAAATCAAAATTCACAGATCTAGGCCCTTTCCGGGCTATAAAATATAAAAAGCTGTTAAATTTGAAGATGGAAGATAAAACCTACGGGTGGACTGTAGAAATGCAACTGAAAGCTTTAAAACACTCTTTATCTTACACTGAAGTTGAAGTCCATTATAGAAATCGAATAGGACAATCTAAAGTCTCTGGAACTGTGAAAGGGGCGGTTATGGCTGGCATAAAGATACTAGGTTGGATTTTTAAATATACATTTAAATGATACTTGACTATATTATAATTGGTATTTATAGCATTGCTTTATTAGTTATATTACTCTACAGTTTAGCACAGCTTCAACTTGTTCTGAATTATAAAAAGGCCAAACAGCAAGTTTCAAAAAACCCTATTGAACCCCAAGAGTGGCCAAAAGTGACTATCCAACTCCCCCTGTATAATGAAAAATATGTGGTTAAGCGCTTATTGGATAATATTTCTAAACTAGAGTATCCTTCCTCCCAACTCGAAATTCAAGTTTTAGATGACTCTACAGACGAATCTAAAGCCTACACCAAAAAACTAACAGAAGACTTAATACAAAAGGGTGTAAATGCTAAATATATCTATAGAATCAATAGAAAAGATTTTAAGGCCGGAGCTCTACGTGAAGGTCTTGATGTGGCTGAAGGAGAATTTATAGCGATTTTTGATGCGGACTTTTTACCTCAGCCCAACTGGCTAAAGCGAACTATTCCTCATTTCAACACTCCTCATATTGGTGTAGTCCAAACCCGTTGGGGACATGTGAACAGAAATTACAGTCTATTGACCAAAATACAAGCCTTTGCTTTAGATTTTCATTTTCTCGTTGAACAAGTAGGCAGAAAATATGGGGGCCATTTCATCAACTTTAATGGTACTGCCGGAATCTGGAGAAAATCTTGCATTTTGGATGCAGGGAATTGGCAGGGAGATACGCTTACAGAGGATCTAGATTTAAGCTATAGAGCCCAGCTCCAAGGCTGGAGCTTTATCTATCTTAAAGATGTGGTAACTCCAGCAGAACTGCCTGTGGTTCTAAGCGCCGCAAGGTCTCAACAATTTCGATGGAATAAAGGGGCTGCAGAAAACTTCAAGAAGAATTTTTATAAAATTTGGAAAAGCAATGATCTAAAACTGCTTTCTAAATTACACAGCTTTTTTCATTTGCTTAATTCCAGTATGTTCTTGTTGATTTTGACGGTGGCTATTTTAAGCATCCCTATCCTTTATATTAAATTTCAACAAGAGTCTTGGGATATTATATTTTATATTTTGGCAGCTATGGGATCTAGTACCTTTATTTTTATATATGGATATTGGATCAGTTACAAAGAAATCCATAAAAGTGGATTGGTTTCTTTTTTTAAGTTTGTAGGCTTGTTTATCCCTTTTTTCTCTATTGCTATGGGTCTTTCTGTTCATAATAGTTTAGCGATTTTAGAAGGTCATTTTAATAAAAAATCAGCTTTTATTCGCACACCAAAATTCGATATTTCGTCCAATACCGATACTTGGAAAGATAAAACCTACATCAACAAAAAACTTTCTATCCTTAACGGTATTGAGTTTTTGCTCTTTTGTTATTTCATATACGGTTTATACAGCGCTTATCTAACTCAAGATTTTGGTTTGGTCATTTTCCACTTGATGCTCACCTTTGGTTTTGGTTTTATTTCTTTTAAAACCTTATTTCCCAATCACTGATGGACTCAAAAGCTATGCATCTTTTCCTGAGGTTTTTTGGCGTGGCAGTACTTTGCACCCTCTACTATTGGATAGGCTATAAGCTAGATAGAACCAGCTTTTGGTTGTTGTTCACTCTTTATACAACAGCTTTTACAGCCTCCTACTACTTGATGCAAAGCAGTGTCAAATTAAAATATTTAATCGGTCTAAGCTTTGGCTTAAAGCTCATCTTCCTTTTTGCTGTTCCTGAATTGTCTCAAGATTTTTATAGATTTATTTGGGACGGTATGCTAACGGTAAAAGGCTATAACCCTTATTTACATCTCCCTGTTGAACTAGTGACTACTCCAGAATTTAATTCTGAAGGTTTCAATGTGCTGCTTTATGATAAGATGGGTGAACTGAGTGCCAATAATTATTCAACCTATCCACCTGTAGCGCAGTTGTTCTATAGTTTGAGTTATGCCCTTGGAGGTAACAACCTACTATTGAATATTATAATACTAAGACTCATCAACCTAGTCGCGGAGTTAGGGATTTTATATGTTGGACTTAAAATTTTAGGGCACCTTAAACTCCCTAAAGTTCGCATTCTGTATTTTATTTTGAACCCATTGGTGATTTTGGAATCTACCTTCAGTTTACACTTTGAGGTGGTTATGCTATTGTTTTTGGCTTTGAGTTTGTACTATCTCTACAGGAGTCAACTTCATTTATCGGCCATTGGATTAGCTGGGGCTGTTGCGGCTAAGTTGATGCCCCTTATGTTCTTGCCTTTATTATTTTCTTTTTTGAATAAAAAAATGAAAGCTTTTAACGCTAACCAAATCTTTAGATTTCTAGGCTTTTGTACAGTGAGCCTTATTAGCCTAATCATAGCCTATAGTTGGCTTTGGGATCCTGAATTACTCTCCAAGAATTTTGAAACTTTATCGCTCTATTTTTCTTCTTTTGAATTTAATGCGAGTATTTACTATGTCCTTAGGTGGATAGGTTATCAATGGACGGGTTATAATATGATAGGGCTATTTGGAAAAGTAGGATCTATAGTGAGTTTAGGCTTTATTGTTTACTTGAGTTTGAGATATAAAAAGATAAGCTTTAGAACCTTACTTCAACACATGCTTTGGGCCAGCACTCTCTATTATCTGTTTTCAACAACAGTACATCCATGGTATCTAATGCTCCCTCTATTTTTGGGTGTATTTACTAAGTTTAACTATATGTTGGTTTGGAGTTGGCTGGTATTTTTAAGCTATGCGGCTTATAATAATGCCAACTTTGAGGAAAACTTATGGCTAATAGCCCTAGAATATGGAATTCTAGCTAGCATTATATTTTATGAAGTGTTCTTAAAAAAGAAATTATTTTTGGGTAGAAGTTCTTCGAGAATAGATAAAGTAGACTCCTAAGAGTATTGCTAAAATAATTCCAACCCATAGGTGTTCATCAATGGGTACGGGGATATCGCCACCATCAGTAGGAGGAGGAGGAGGCGGGTCACCTTGAGCATATGCATAGCCCATTGAAAAAATAGAGGCTAGTAGAAAAAAGATTAATTTTTTTATTTTCATAAAAAGACTCAATTGAGTTCTATTAATTTGTTAATTTAGTTTATTGAGTTGTACCAACATAATTTTTTTATAAAAACTAAAATTAATTTTTTATTAACATTCACCATTATACTTATTTGCGACTTAAAAGAAAACTGAGTTCAAGTATATTTAGTTATTTTTAAATTAACTATAAGTTATGAAAGCTCACCTTTTTCGCGTTTATTCTATTACTGCTTTTACATTTCAATAAAAAGACGCAAAGCAGCAATAAAATTGAAAACATCGCTACTATTGAAATTATTAATGATGAAAATGTAAGTATCCAAGGAGATACTATTTCTGTAAATAAGATCCACAAAAAGGAAATAAAATGACTTAGGTCGATGCCAATAGACTTTTTAAAAGACTAGTTGCCTTTAATTCTTGTCCACAATTCAGAAAACAAGGCCTTTACATCCTCTCTGTTCTTTGGCTCTTCAGTAATTATTAATTCGTTATCAACTTCAGATAAGTTGTAAGAAAAAACAAATTTCTCCGATGCTGGATCTAGACTCACAAAACCAAAACGCAAGTCGTTTAAATACAGTTCATTCTCTCGTTCAGAAATTGTAAACCAGCCGTTGGTTATGTTGGTTAAGCGCTCTAAGTTTTCGTATTTCAACAAGCCCTCTATTTTTTCATGTTGCTTTGGATAGGCTCTAAATTGAATAGGTTGTGAATCAAAAATAGAATACTCACCAATAAGAAATGCAGTTGACGTTTTTATATTGGCAGACCATAATAAAATATTAAGTGGTGATGGCCTAGTCTCTAGTTCAGAATAGGTAATGTTTTGAGCAGCTAAAGCATTTTCAAATTTATCGAAGGCAAATCCTTTCAGCACAAGAGACAGAATAAGATAGCTAGAACTGAGTATCAATCCCAATCGATTCAATCGACGCCGCTTTACAGAAATTCTTTGGCACCTTGAGGCCGCAATTAAACAAATTAAGAATGGTAAGGTATATAAAGGATCTATCACAAAAATTGATTTGAAGGCTATTCTCAAATCAAAGGGCCAAAATAGTTGAGTTCCCCAGGTTGTAAAACAATCTAGTAATGGGTGGGTAAAGAGACCCAAAAATACAAGTAAAGACCAGTTTTTCCAGCTCGCCTGTTTATGAATTCTGGACAGCAAATAGCCCAAAACAGGAGCCATAAGAACTGAGAATACGATAGAATGTGAAAAGCCTCTGTGAATCTCTAAAGCAGTGACGGTATCGTAGAAGTTACCTATAAAGACATCCAAATCTGGAATAGTTCCTGCGACGGCTCCGTATATCATTGCCTTGTTGCCCACTTTACGTCCTAGAACCAGTTCTCCTACGGCAGCACCTAAAACGATTTGTGTTAGCGAATCCATTAAACTGTTACAAATTGAATCGTTTCTTTATACGATTGCTTTAAAAGTACAGTTTTGTCTTTTACTATATGCTTTATTGCTGCATCGTCATAATGACGTATAGTAAACAGAGAGACGCCTTTCTGATGGTCAACTTTGAATTTCGCCCTAAATATATCAATAAGTTTATCTACGTTTTTAAATTTATTATCTACACAAACTGAAAAACTAATCGCTGAATTCTGAATAAGATCTACTTTGACTTGATATTTGTGAAAAAGGGCAAAAACTTCACTGATATTTTCTTCGACAAAAAAGGAAAAGTCTAAAGTGGAAAGTGAAAGAAAAACTAAGTCTTTTTTAACAATAAAGCAGGGTAACAAAGGGGTGATCAATTTACCTTTTCCAACTTTTGTACCTCTATTTTTGGGATTATAAAACGACTTTACAAAAAGTGGGATTTCTTTTTGTTGCAAGGGTTGTAGCGTTTTAGGGTGAATGACAGAGGCCCCAAAAAAAGCAAGCTCAATGGCTTCTTCATAAGAAATTTGCTCCAAGAGTTTAGTGTTTTCAAAGACATTAGGGTCACCATTAAGCACACCAGGAACATCTTTCCAGATCGTGACATTTTCTGCATTGAGACAATAGGCGAAAATACCCGCTGTATAATCGGAGCCTTCTCGGCCTAAGGTGGTTGTAAAATTATTGGAATCGGAGCCAATAAAACCTTGAGTGATACTTAATTCCTCCTTATTAATACCATTGAGAATTTTTCGCTGAGTATTTTCCCAATTTACTTCAGCATCTCTATAGGTATGATCTGTGTCTATCAAATTCCTACAATCATGCCACACGTTGTCTAACCCAACAGACTTGAGATAGTAGCTAACAATACTCGTGCTAATAAGCTCACCAAAACCTACCACTTGATCGTAAACAAAGTCGTAATTTGGGGACTTATTTCTATCAAAAAAAATCGACATTTCATCAAAAAAATAATTGGTTTTGGTATAAACAGGATGAGATCTGTCTTCAAACAATTTATCTAAAATTTCATAATGGTCGTTTTTGAGTTCAGAAATCGCTACTGAAAAATCCTCGCTTTTATCAAAATAAAGTGAGATAATAGTTTCGAGTTTATTGGTGGTTTTACCCATGGCAGAAATGATAACGACTTTCTGTTTAGGACCTGTCGTTTTTAAAACTGTAGCTACATTTCTAACCCCTTTGGCATCTTTTACAGATGCTCCTCCAAATTTGAATACTTGCATTTACTTAAGACTTAAAATGGTTGATTTGCTCTTCGTTAAGTTGGACAGTACGCCATTCCTTAAAAACTTTTGCTCCATATTTTTCATAAAAATCTATAGCATTTGTGTTCCAGTCTAGTACGACCCACTCTACCCTTTTAATTTTTTGAGTTTGTGCGTACATTATAACAGACTCAAACAAAGCTTTTCCAATAGATTTTCCTCGCACAGGTTTGGTAACAATTAGATCCTCAAGGTGTACCGTTTCTCCCTTCCAAGTAGAAAATCTTGAATAAAACAAGGCCATACCTATCACTTTATAATCGACTTCGGCGACAAAACACTTGTAAAGAGGATTTTCTCCAAAACCGAACCTTCGAAGTTCTTCTATGGTAACTTGAACAGCATCGGGTTCATTTTCATAGACCGCAAGTTCTTGAATAAGTTCTAGCATATCTGGCAAATCCTCTTGAGTAGCAAACCGTACTTTGAAATCCATTTTTTGATAATTTTGAAGTAAAAATAATGAAGTAAAAATTAAAACGATTCACTTTCACGATTACATTGTGTTTTTTTTCTATTTTTGGGGCAGCTACAACGTTTTCGACATGAAAAAAACCAATCAAACTCTCGGAGAGTTTATTATTGAAAATCAAGAATCTTTTAAATATACATCTGGGGAGCTCTCCAGACTCATCAATTCTATCAGATTAGCCGCCAAAGTGGTTAACCATGAGGTAAATAAAGCCGGTTTAGTAGATATCGTCGGCGATTATGGCAGCCAGAATATTCAAGGTGAAGATCAAAAAAAACTGGATGTCTATGCCAACGAAACCTTTATACAAACCCTAATTAATAGAGAGATTGTTTGTGGAATTGCTTCAGAAGAAAATGATAGTTTTATAACCGTACATGGCAACAATAAAGATCATAAGAACAAATATGTGGTCTTGATGGATCCACTTGATGGTAGTTCCAATATAGATGTGAATGTCTCGGTTGGTACTATATTTTCAATTTATAGACGGATTACACCTGTTGGACAGCCTGTAGAAATGCAGGATTTCCTCCAACCGGGTAATCAACAAGTTGCCGCGGGTTACATCATTTACGGCACCTCCACAATGCTGGTTTACACCACAGGTCACGGCGTAAATGGATTTACGCTTAACCCAGCTATTGGAACTTATTATCTTTCACATCCTGACATGAAGTTTCCAGACGATGGAAATATTTATTCCATTAATGAAGGGAATTATATCCATTTCCCACAAGGGGTCAAAGATTACATAAAATACTGCCAGGAGCAACGCGATAAAGATCCTTATACCTCTAGATATATAGGGTCCTTAGTGTCGGACTTCCATAGGAATATGATAAAAGGAGGCATTTACATGTATCCTAAAAGCTCAAGTGCAGAAAAAGGAAAACTAAGATTACTTTACGAATGCAATCCTATGGCTTTTATTGCTGAACAAGCAAATGGAAAGGCCTCCGATGGTTTTCAAAGAATTCTAGATATCCAACCCTCAGAGTTACACGAACGTGTTCCTTTTTTCTGCGGAAGTAAAAAAATGGTAGAGAAAGCGGAAGACTTTATGAAATCAGCTCATCCTAAAGAGGCGCAAACTACTGGGGCTTAATCTTCAGATTCTATAAAATGCTTATAAAAATCGAATGAAAAGTTTCCTTCAAAAAGCTTTTTGGACTTATTCACAATACGTCGTGCCTGCTCTTCAGAATAACCAAGACCTACAGCATATTTAATAACTAAAAATTCCTCAGCTTCGTCCATTTTACTATCCACATAAATAATCCTAAGCAGATCAAATAAATAGTCTAGCCTTTGGGTTTTAGAATTGATGGCAAACACAGGAAATGAGGATGAATTATCAAGGATTTTTTCATAGTTCTCTTCAGAAACATCAAATTTCTTTGAAAAACGCTTTAATAACTTTTCTTCAATTGGCTTTATTTCTCCATCTATGGCAGCAAGGGTAACTAAGTTGGCGAAGTGATTAAGTTTTGTTGATTTTCTTATATTTTCGTAAAAATCTTCGTTAGACATGAGATTAATTTTTTATAAATATAATATTATTTAAGCCTTAAAATTAGATTGAATTTCATTTTTGTAATTTGCGATACCATGAAGAAAAAAATTATTGGACGATTGGACAAAGCCAATTTTCCTGAATTAAACTTAAAGGACATCTCTATAAAAGTAGATACTGGTGCCTATACATCGTCGATTCATTGCGAAAATATGGAGGAAAAAGAAGATGGTCTGCACTGTCTTTTTTTAGATAAAGAGCATTCAAAATACAACCATAAGCCTTTCATTTTCAATAATTACAATAAAATAAGAGTGAAAAGCAGCAATGGAATTGCTCAAAAAAGATATGAAATAAAGTCTAACATCGAAATTTTTGGAAAAGTTTATAAAATTTCACTTTCTTTGAGCAATAGAAAAGAGATGAAACATCCCGTGCTTTTGGGGCGTAAATTCTTGAATAAAAAATTTATAGTCGACCCAGAATTAAAGAATATATCCTATAATAATTTTCAGCATGAACATTAAAATTTTATCGAGAAATCCAAATTTATATTCTACAAAAAGACTTGTAGAAGCTGCCGAAAAAAGAAAACATAAAGTTCAGGTTATAGATCCTTTAAAATGTGATTTGGTCATTGAAAAGCGCAATCCAAACATATACTATAAGGGAGAATATATTCTGGACACCGATGCTATTATCCCAAGAATTGGAGCTTCGGTTACCTTCTATGGGACTGCTGTTGTGAGACAGTTTGAAATGATGGGAGCTTTTAGCACTATAGATTCTGAAGCCTTGGTGAGAAGTAGAGACAAATTAAGAAGCTTACAAGTTTTATCGAGAGCAAAAATAGGCCTTCCAAAAACGGTCTTCACCAACTATTCTAGAGATGTGAATGGGGTGATTCAACAAGTTGGCGGCACTCCCTTGGTCATTAAACTTTTAGAAGGCACACAAGGACTGGGCGTGGTCTTGGCCGAAACTAAAAATGCAGCCAAATCTGTTATTGAGGCCTTTAATGGTCTTCAGGCTCGAGTGATTGTTCAAGAATTCATCAAAGAAGCTAAAGGGGCAGACATACGAGTATTTGTGGTGGACGGCCATGTTGTTGGTGCTATGAAAAGACAGGGGAAAGAAGGAGAATTCCGTTCAAACCTTCACCAAGGAGGTTCTGCAGAAGTCATTGAACTTACAGACGAAGAAGAAATTGCCGCAATAAAAGCAGCTAAAGCTATGCGTCTAGGAGTGGCCGGGGTAGATCTATTACAAAGTTCTAGAGGTCCGTTAATTTTAGAAGTAAATTCTTCGCCAGGTCTTGAAGGTATAGAAAAAGCAACGGGGAAAGACATCGCTAAAACTATCATCCAGTTTATTGAAAAAAATGTGTAATGCCACACATCGATTCTAAAAACGTTCTTCACATCCTAGAGAGAAAAGTATTTCCAGGAGAAAAGGCGCGTATCAATTTTAATACTGCAAAACTATACACAACAACTTCAGTAGAAGTTCCTGTAATTATAGAACGAGCAAAAAAACCAGGCCCTATCCTTTTGGTGACCGCTGGAATTCATGGCGATGAAATTAACGGTGTAGAGACGGTAAGGCAATTTATAGCCAAAGGTATCCACAAGCCTACTCGAGGAACGGTTATTTGTGTACCTGTTCTCAATGTCTTCGGATTTTTGAATATGAAACGGGAGTTTCCAGATGGTAGAGACCTTAATAGGATGTTCCCTGGATCCAAAAAAGGAGCTTTAGCAAGTCGATTTGCTTATCAATTTGCAACTGAAATTCTACCTATTGCAGATCACTGCTTCGATTTTCACACTGGTGGTGCTAGTCGTTTTAATGCTGCGCAAATTCGTGTAGACAAAACCGACAAAGCCTCTGAGGATCTCGCCAAAGTCTTCAACGCTCCGTTTACCGTTTACTCTTCAACCATCAAAAATTCTTACAGGAGTACTTGTCTCAAACAAGGCAAGACCATTCTTCTCTTCGAGGGTGGTAAATCTCAAGATAGCAGCAAACATATCTCAAAGTACGGTGTAGATGGCTTAAAGCGAATCATGAAACATTTTGACATGCTAAAATCTAATTTTAGTTCTGAAGATCCTTTGGAGTCCACAAAATTTATTTCCAACACCTATTGGATGAGAGCCAAATATAGCGGACTTCTTCACATCAAGATTCCTATTGGTAAATTCGTTCAAAAAGGAGAATTTGTAGCCACTATTACAGATCCCTATGGAAGTTTTAGGCATAAGGTAAATGCTAGCAACACAGGTTATATAATTAATGCTAACCAGTCCCCCATCGTTTATCAAGGTGATGCGATTTTTCATATTTCCAAAGAGGACACAGATGGATAAAACAAGTCTAAGGCAAAAATATAAAGCGCTAAGAAGTGATATTTCTTTAGACCAAGTTGATGAGCTAAGCCTTCAAATTGCCAACCAAAGTTTAAAACTCGACATTTGGGATTTTGAATTTTACCATATTTTTTTAGCTATTGAAAACCAAAAAGAAATCAATACAGAATATATACTTCAAATTATCTTTGGAAAAGACGCCAATGTCGTCATACCAAAAATGAGAGGTGAAGATCTTCAGCATTATTTATTAACAGATACCACTAAACTAAAGCTTAACCAATGGAAGATTCCTGAACCTGTGAACGGAATTAAAATAGATCCTCAACAACTGGATCTTGTCTTTGTTCCTTTACTTGGATATGATACTTTAGGGAACAGAGTTGGTTATGGAAAAGGATTCTACGATAGGTTTTTATCGAGATGTAAAAAAGACGTCATCAAAGTAGGTCTCTCTTTTTTTCCTCCAGAAGAGAGTATTTTCGAGGTCGAAGATTTTGACATTGCTTTAGATTATTGCGTTACTCCAAAAGCTGTGTATACCTTCAAACAAAGCTAGTCTTTACAACCACAATCTCCAGAGCCACATGAGGATGATCCCGTTTTAGACTTGAAAAAGAATTTCTTAATCAGAAAAGCTATGGCTGTCGTAAAAATAAGAAGAACTAAAATTTCTTGTAACATCAATCTATTATTTTAAAATTTGAAAAGCTATTAGAGCAACCACATAGGCAAATCCGGACATTCCGAATAACTGTATCATCGGCCACTTCCAGGTTCCAGTTTCTCTCCTTACAATAGCTAATGTACTCATACACTGCATCGCAAAGGCATAAAATAGCAAAAGGCTAATTCCACTTGCAAAAGTGAATAACGGGCCTCCTAAAATTGGATTGGTCTCTGCTGCCATTCTGTTTTTTATGGTTTGCTCATTATCATTTTCCACACTATAAATCGTCGCTAAGGTGCCTACAAATACTTCGCGAGCTGCAAAAGAAGCGATGATCGCTATTCCTATTTTCCAATCGTAACCTAAAGGAATAACAGCTGGCTCTATAGCTCTACCTGCATATCCAATGTAAGAATTCTTGAGCTTATAGGATGAGATTTCAGTATTGATTTGTTCTTGGGATAGCCCTGTCATATCTAAAGATGCAGTAACAATAGATTCAGCGTTATCAAAATCGTCCGTAGGGCCATAACTTGCCAAAACCCACAAGATAATAGAAATCGCAAGAATAATTTTCCCGGCTCCAAAAACAAAAGATTTAGTTTTTTCGATCACCGTATAAAACACATTTTTAAAAATGGGCATCTTATAATCTGGCATTTCCACCACGAAGTAAGACTTAAATTCAATTTTTAGCATTTTGCTAGCTAACCAGCCAGAACCAACGGCAGTCACAAACCCGAGCAAATACAAAAGCATCAAGGTAATTCCTTGATAATTAAACACCCCAAGCCAGCGTTCGTCTGGAATCACCAAACCTATGATGATAAGATATACAGGAAGCCTTGCAGAACAGGTAGTAAAAGGAACCACTAAAATAGTCACTAGCCTCTCTTTCCAACTTTCTATATTTCTAGCAGCCATAACCGCGGGTATAGCACAGGCCGTCCCAGAGACTAGAGGGACAACACTCTTCCCACTCATCCCAAATTTTCGCATAATTCTATCCATCAAAAAGACGACTCGACTCATATAACCCGTTTCTTCCAAAATAGAAATGAACAAAAACAAAAAGGCTATTTGTGGAACAAAAATAACGATCCCTCCTATTCCTGGTATAATTCCTTCAGAAATTAGGTCTGAAAGCATTCCTAAAGGGAAAACATCTTTTACGAATTCGCTCAGCGCCAAGAAACTTTCGTCAATAAAATCCATGGGATAGGTCGACCAATCATAAATAGTCTGGAAAATTAAAAAAAGAATGGCTAAGAAAATTACATAACCCCAGACTTTATGAATTAAGAGCCTATCTATAGAAGCTCTTAAGCCTTTTGCTAAAGCTAGATCCTTGGTCAAGGTTTCTTTTAAGGTTTCATTGATAAACTGATACCTCTTTATTGTTTCCTTTTGCTGAAGGCGTTTAATTTCTGAGTCTGATTTTGGTTTAAATCCATTTTGTGATGAAATCCTATTCCTATTGGTTTTACCAAAATTGACATCCTGAGTAATCACCAACCATAATTTGTACAAATCTTGTTTAGGGTAAGCTTTCTTTAAAGATTCAAAGTACTGTTCATCTATTTTTGAAGCCTCTAAACACGGATTTACAGATAGCTTTTGATAATCCATTATGGATTGCTTAAGCTCTGCAAATCCTTTATTTTTTCGGGCACTTATAAGATTAACTTTAGTCTTTAGGCGTTTTTCTAATAAACCCACATCTAGCTGAATGCCTTTCCTATGCATACGATCTGCCATATTAATAGCTAAGATGGTGGGCAAACCTAAATCCTTGATTTGGGTAAACAATAAAAGGTTTCGCTTTAAATTTTCAATATCACTTATAACGACAACAACATCTGGGTAATCTTTATCATTCTTATTCAACAATAATTCAATGACCACATTTTCATCTAAAGAAGTTGCATTAAGACTATAGGTCCCAGGAAGGTCTAGAATATGAGCTTTTAGGTTTCTGGAGAGTTTTACAACCGCTTCTTTCTTCTCTACAGTAATGCCAGGATAGTTTCCAACCTTTTGGTTGAGACCAGTCAAGTTATTAAATACTGAGGTTTTACCTGTGTTGGGATTCCCAACTAGAGCGACATTTATTTGTTTACTCATCAGGAATAAGTTCAATGTGAATCAGCTTTGCTGTTTCTCTTCTAATGGATAAAAAAGTATCATTAATGTTGAGATATAGCGGATCTTTAAAAGGAGCAATTTGTATCAATTCAACATGATTTCCTGGCAAACATCCCATTTCTAAAAGCTTAAGTGGTATATCCTGAGAAGTCATCTCACCAATAATAGCCTTCTGTCCTTTCTTTAAACTAGCGATCGTCAACATTTATTTAGAATGATTTTAAACAAAGATATGAAGCTTTTGCGAAAACCCACAAACTTTTAAGCATAATTACCACAAGATTCTAAAATGAGTACAAGTCAAGACTCTTCATCTATTTTGAGAAAGGCATTGTAAAGCCTTGGGGAAAAATTATCTTTGCCTTTGTCTTAAAACAAACGAAATGATAATTAAAAAAGTAGTTGAGCTTATAGAAAGCGATCAAGTTCTACAGGACTATAAAGTTAATGGTTGGGTGAGAGCCTTCAGGAGTAATCGGTTTATCGCTTTAAACGATGGATCTTGTTTAGAGAACTTACAATGTGTCGTCGATTTTGAAAATACAGATGATGAGGTGTTAAGGAAAATAACAACAGGTGCTGCGATTTCTGTTTCTGGAACTTTAAAAGAAAGTGAGGGAAAAGGACAGAGTGTAGAATTGGAAGTGAAATCCATCGACATTCTTGGAGAAGCCCATCCAGAGGATGTTAAGAAAACCATTCTTCAACCTAAAAAGCACTCTTTTGAAAAATTAAGAGAACAAGCTCATCTAAGGGTAAGAACAAATACGTTTGGGGCGATAATGAGAGTGCGATCCAAACTATCTTTTGCTGTTCACCAATACTTTAATGACAACGGTTTCTATTATGTGAACACGCCTATAGTCACTGGTAGTGATGCTGAAGGGGCAGGAGAAATGTTTAAAGTCACTAACTTAGACTTAAAAAACCCACCAAAAACTAAAGACGGCGAAATTGATTATTCCCAAGATTTTTTTGGAAAAGAAACTAATCTAACGGTTAGCGGACAATTGGAAGCTGAGACTTATGCTATGGGCCTTGGCAAAGTATATACCTTTGGACCCACCTTTAGAGCAGAAAACTCAAATACGACTAGACACCTAGCGGAATTCTGGATGATTGAACCAGAAGTAGCCTTTTGTGATTTAGAAGGCAATATAGATTTAGCCGAGGATTTCATACAATATGTCTTAAAATATATCACAGAGCATTGTAAGTCAGATTTAGAATTTTTAGAAAACAGACTTCTTGAAGAGGAAAAATCTAAGCCAGAAAAAGATAGATCACCGATGCCTCTGCGTGAAAAGATAGATTTTGTCCTCAAAAACAATTTCAAACGAGTCTCCTATACTGAGGCTATAGATATCTTAAGAAATTCGAAACCTAACAAAAAGAAAAAATTCAATTATATCATTGAAGAATGGGGGGCAGATTTACAAAGTGAGCACGAGCGCTATCTTGTAGAGAAGCATTTTGGCTGTCCTGTAGTGATTTATGATTACCCAGCAGATATCAAAGCCTTTTACATGCGACTGAATGACGATGGCAAAACCGTAAGAGCCATGGATGTTCTTTTCCCCGGTATTGGTGAAATTGCAGGAGGTTCACAAAGAGAAGAACGCTACGATGTTTTACTTTCTAAAATGAGAGAAATTGGGATAGATGAGAAAGAGTTGTGGTGGTATTTGGACACCAGAAAATTTGGAACTTGTGTTCACTCTGGCTTTGGATTAGGCTTTGAACGTCTTGTTTTATTTGCTACAGGAATGTCGAACATAAGAGATGTCATCCCTTACCCTAGAAGCCCTCAAAATGCAGAATTTTAAGCCAGTAAATTGCATTGAAAGTCATCACGTGTTGGCCCTAGAAAAACAGATAAGGCTTCAGGAGTATGGATTTACTGTGTTTGAGTCAATTAAAACTAAGAGTGCTCTAAAAAAGGCCATTAAGAAGGGACTTATTTTTCTTAATGGTCGAGTTGCTGAAACATCAGATTGGATAGAAGAAGGTCAAATTCTGGAATTGTTTGCTGAAGAGCTTCATCATAAAAAGAAAGTTTTTACATTACAACTTGACGTTATTTTTGAGGATTACTGTATGGCTGTTGTGAATAAGCCTGAAGGATATCCTACCAATGGGAATTATTTTAAAACCATTGAAAATGCCTTAGCCTTTAATCTAAAAACCTCTTCAGAGAAAGATAAACTCCCCTATCCACAACCTGTTCATAGACTTGATAATCCTACAACTGGCCTACTGATTATTGCTAAAACGCAGTCATCAAAATCCTACCTTTCGGTTTTATTTGAGCAAAATAAGGTTCATAAAATTTATTTAGCTATCGTAGAAGGACACTTCGATAATCTTAGTGATATCATTAGTCTGGATATTGATGGAAAACAAAGTTCTACCAACTATAGCGTTGAAAAGGCGTTTAAAATAAATCAAGAGGATTTAAGTTTACTGAGCTTAAAGCCTAGCTCCGGGAGAACCCATCAGCTGAGAATACACCTCGCAAAAATTGGTCACCCTATAGTTGGAGATAAAACCTATGGTTCCCTAACAACATCTAATAAGCTAATGTTACACGCTTCCTCTCTTAAGCTCCATCATCCTAAAACCAATAAAAATTTAAGTTTCGAGACAGAAGTACCACATAAATTCGTTAAATTTATGAATAGGAGTTCGTAATATTTTAGATTTGAAATAAATAACCCAACCTGATTTTTGATTGGGGTTCTCCGTCGAATAAGTAAAAAAATGAATATAACATAATGCTTAAACAAGGCCTCAATTTAAAGTTATCACAAAAGCTGTCTCCTCAACAAATCCAGTTGATGAAGCTGATACAGCTACCTACCTTGGCCTTTGAACAAAGAGTAAAGCAGGAATATGAAGAAAATCCTGCCTTAGATGCTGGCAAGGAGAAGGACGAATTTGAAGATGAATTTAGTAATGAAAATGCCGACGAGGAAAGGGATATTATTGAGACAGAATTTGATGTAGATGATTATTTGAGTGATGATGAAGTTCCTAGTTATAAGTTAAAGGCCAATAATTACAGTGCCGATGATGAAGACAAACAAGTCCCTTACGCCTCTGGCACTTCCTTTTCTCAGTTTCTTAAGACACAATTGCAAACCTTCAGTTTTAAAGAAGATCAGGAAGAAATAGCTTTTTTTCTAGTAGGTAGCGTCGATGATAGTGGATATATAAGGCGTTCCCTTATAGATATTGTAGATGATTTGGCTTTTACTCAAAATATCTATACCGAGGAAGAAACCGTAGAAAAGGTCCTAAAAATAGTTCAATCTCTAGACCCAGCTGGAGTTGGAGCTAGAGACTTGAGAGAATCTTTATTAATTCAACTTCACAGAAAAAATAAGACAGAGAGCGTTGACCTAGCCTATAGAATCGTAGATGAAGCGTTTGATAAGTTCAGTAAAAAACATTACGCAAAACTTATTCAAAAGTTTTCTATTTCCGAAGAAAAACTCAAGAAAGCTATTGAAGAAATTGAACATCTCAACCCAAAACCTGGCGCTTCTTTTTCTGGAAATAGTAGATCGGTAGAACATGTCATTCCAGACTTTGCCATTCACATAAAAAACGGGGAGCTAGAGCTCACCTTGAATGGCAGAAATGCTCCAGAAATGCATATTTCTCGTAATTATTCTAATATGCTAAAGGGATACAAAGAATCCACTAAAAAAACAAGAGAACAAAAAGAAACAGTCTTTTTCATCAAACAAAAACTAGATTCTGCAAAGTGGTTTATCGATGCTATAATACAAAGACAAGACACCTTGTACTCTACTATGTTTTCTATTATGAATCATCAAAAAGACTATTTTTTGTCTGGTGATGAAAGAAGCTTAAAGCCGATGATCCTAAAAGATATCGCAGAGAAAATAAATATGGACATCAGTACTATTTCTCGAGTGGCTAATAGCAAATATGTGGAAACACCTTATGGAACTTTTTTGATTAAAAGTTTCTTTTCAGAATCAATGACAAACGAAGAAGGAGAAGAAGTGTCCACTAGGGAGATTAAAAAAATATTAGAAATGACTATTAATGCCGAAGACAAAAAGAAACCTCATACCGACGCAAAATTGGCTCAAATTTTAAAAGAAAAAGGCTATCCTATAGCTCGACGAACTATAGCTAAATATAGAGAACAATTGGATTTACCTGTAGCCAGACTTCGTAAGGAAATATGAAATCACTAAGGCGATTTTCTAAAGCGGTTTCCATTCTTGGCCATCCACTCTGGATGCCATTACTCGGATGCTTGTACTACTTTTATGCCATTCCAAATTACTTAGATAACCAACTCATCACGGCAAAATTACTTGCCATTTCCATTATTACTATTTTCTTACCTATAGTTTTTCTATTTATATCTAAGAATTTAAAACTCATTTCAGATTATGAGCTTTCAAAAGTCAAAGAAAGACGACTATTTTTAATGCTTTTCATCCTTTTAATTTTAGTACTGCTTAACAGAATTATAGACGTCTACAACTATAGAACTCTTTTTTATTTTTTCTCAGGCATCTTATTTTCCGGTATTATATCTTTGCTCTTTAGTATGTTTAGAGTAAAAATAAGCCTGCATGCTTTAGGAATAACTGGATTAACCTGTTTCATTATTGGATTGAGTTTATCCTTTCAAGTAAGTATGCTGTTGTCTATTGTGTTCTTTACTTTATTCTTAGGCATTGTAAGTTCATCTCGATTATTTCAAAACGCACATACTGTCCCAGAGATTATTTTAGGAATTATAGCAGGGTTTTTACCTCAATTGTATTTCTTTAGTTATTGGGTATAACTAAAGAAAGAAAAATACGAGACCTACCTTTATGGGGGTTATGCTCACACGCTCTCCAGTTGACTCAATTTCACCATCAAATACTGGGGTTAGGCTCATGTTTACAAAAAAGTTGATGGCACCATAACCAAAAGTGAGTTTAGCGCTTGTTCTAAAAGAATTAAGAGCGTCGACATCTGTAATGGTGTATTGTTCTTCAACAGACTCGAAAGTAGATTTAAAACGAAATACATAGCCAAAATGAACACCGAAATAAACTCTCCAAAAAGCATACTTATCTATGTCTGAAGATCTCCACCTCAACTCTAGGGGAACTTCAACAAGATTGGTCGAAAAGCGGTTGACATCATAGTCGCGATCTGGACTTATAGGAAGAAATATATCTTGACCAGCATTAGAATTAACCTGGAGAGATTGACCAAATGTATTCAGATTAAAACCAAGCCCTAAGCCAATTGACAGATTACGCCGTTTATTAATGGGCATGTCTCGAATATAGCCAAACATGAGACCCCCAGAAAATCCAGATTGTTCAACATCTGAAGGTAATTCTGTCAAAAAATTAAAACTAAACCCAAAATAAAATTGATCCTCCCTGTAGAGTGAGTCATTTTTATTTTCTTTTAACCACTCAAGCTCATCTTGAGCAAGAAGTGAAGAAAAAGAAAAGAGCAGGAAAAAGAAGCCTATAAATTTCATGAATAACAAAGATAAAGGAAAGATAAGCTAGTTTATAAACTAAAAAAAGGCATTCCTAATTGAGAAATGCCTTTTTTTTTAGTTTTGTGAAATCAATTGCTTAATCCAGATTAAGCGATGCTTCCCCTTGTTTAGTAGTATAATTAATTTTTAAAGCTTCCGCTTTACGCAATTCTTGTTTGATGTCTGATACTAAGCCCATATTAGTTTCTTTATCAACTTTCAAAGCGGTAGTCAACTTATCGCGTAATTCTTCACGCTTAGTGAGACGTTCCTCTTTTATAAATTGTTGCACATCATCGATACTTGCGTATTTATCATTCAATTGAATTCTGGCTTCTGTACCAAAGGTCTCTTGATATCTTGGTGAAGGTTTCCCTGCATAGATATACATAATCAGATTTTTCTTATCCAATTTTTCGACTTGGTCTGCGAAAGGTAAAATATTTTGAACCTTTAGAGAATTGTCTCTCATTACAGTAACTACCATAAAAAAGAACAAAAGCATAAAAACAATATCCGGTAAAGAGGCAGTTGATATTGCTGGGGTTCCTCCCTCACCTTTCTTTTTAAATTTTGACATAAGTGCTCAAATTTTTTATCGTTTAGGTTCTGCTTCAGATAGTTTCTGTGGGAATAACTCTTTAATAACACCAATTCTTTCCTTCAACTTTTCCTTATCCCCTTGAAATTCTGGATCGTTGTAAGTATTTTCCATTTCTGTAAAATCGATGTTGTATAATCTATTCGCCTCTCTATCTCTTAAGACGTTATAGGCAGCGACAAGTTCATTTTGTACCGCTATATATCTTCCGTATTGAGTTTTTCTGTCGTTCTGTAAGGAAACAACAGCTTTTACAGGATTATCCGAGGAGCTAGTAAGTCTAGGGCCTTGGCAATAATCGCAAGCTTCCTCACCTAGTCCGCCTCCATTATCTAGAAAATCAATAGTGGCTTCTCTAAGATTCTTAAACTCCATAATCTCGTCCTCAACAAATAAATCTCCATTAGCATTCACAAGAACAACAAATATATTACGTTCCTTCAATATTGGTGGATCTTCTTGTTCATCATCTATAGGAGGTAATTTCCTTGTAATCCCGCTATCCGTTTCTATAGTTGTTGTGACTAAGAAAAAGATAAGCAAAAGGAAAGCTATATCCGCCATGGATCCAGCGTTTACCTCTGGTGCTGCTCTTTTTGCCATAATTATTTGGTTATGATTTTTCTTACGCTAGATAAAAACATCGCTAGTACTGCCAATGCTGCAAGGATGTAAAAAGAAACTAATCCTGCGCTTACCCATCTAGATCCATTTGCAGATAAAATATCTCCGTCTCTTAAAGCTGTTTCAGTTCCGCTAGAAACGACATAGGAAATAGCTATAACTAAGATAAAACCACCTAATGATAAAAGTGTTTTCTTAATATCCCCTGTAAAAAGAGCTTTTATCGCAAAGAAAAGAACAGATAATATGGTCACTCCTAAAATAACATAGGACACCCACATAAACGGAGCCAAAATACTAGATTGCAAGGCTGCATCTGCTTCTATCGCCTCGTCTCCAGCAAAGAGAATCCTTGCAAAAAGGATAGCTCCCACAACACCGAAAACGATTTTTATGATATTAAATATTTTGTTCATACTGATTATTTGTTTTTATGTGCAACTAAAATGTCAATAAGTGTAATTGAAGCATCTTCCATATCATTCACAATACTATCAATTTTAGCAATGATATAATTATAAAATATTTGAAGAATAATAGCTACAACCAGACCAAATACAGTAGTTAAAAGGGCGACCTTAATACCACCAGCTACTAAAGAAGGTTGCATATCACCCGCTGCTTCGATTTTATCAAAAGCTTGAATCATACCAATTACAGTACCCATAAAACCAAGCATTGGTGCTAAAGCGATAAATAAGGAAACCCAAGATACGTTTTTCTCTAATTGTCCCATTTGAACTCCACCATAAGCAACGACCGCTTTTTCTGAAGCCTCAACTCCTTCATGCATTCTGTCTAGGCCTTGGTAATAGATAGATGCTACTGGACCACTTGTATTTCTACAAACTTCTTTTGCAGCTTCTACACCACCACTCTTCATTGCATCCTCTACGCTTTGAGCAAGCTTTTTAGAATTGGTTGTTGCTAGGTTTAAGTAAATAATTCTTTCAAAAGCGATTGCTAATCCAAGAATAAGACAAAGAAGAACAATACCCATAAACCCAGGTCCACCTTCAATGAAACGCTTTTTTAATTCTTGATGGAATCCTTCTTCACTTACTTCAGAACCTTCTGCAGAAGCACTCGCATCATCTTGAACGAAATTGACAGCAGCTTCTGTAAAAACTTCAGAAGTGTTTGCTGCAGTTAAAGTTGTGTTACCAACTGCCATGATTGCCAAAATGGCTAAAATTGAAAATAATCTTTTCATTGTTGTCTGTCTTAGAATTAATAATTAATGGTTAAATGATTTTAGTTTATGAATGAACAGCAGAGAGGAAGGGATTCGAACCCTCGGTTCCGATACAATCGGAACATACGCTTTCCAAGCGCACACCTTCGACCACTCGGTCACCTCTCTAGTTTTTAAATGAACTTTTATTAACGCATAGCAAATAAATAAAAAAAAATAGTTCTACAAGAAGAAATGAGCGTTAATTTTTTAATTCATTTCTCCACGCAGTGAAGTTTCAAATATAGTTTTAAATACTTTAGGGCCTAATTTTTTGGATAAAAGATACATCATTTTCCCGACAGCAGCCTCTGTTGTAATGTCTCCCCCACTTATAACTCCAAGATTTTTTAAGCCTTCACTTGTGGCGTATTTGCCCATTACCACAGACCCTCCTACACACTGAGTTACGTTTACAACTTTCACTCCACGATCTATCACCGATTTTAAAAGCTCCATAAACCATGTATCTGTTTTCGCATTTCCACTCCCAAAAGTTTCTAAAACAATCCCCTCGAGATGCGGAATGTTAAAAATATGACTTAAAGTTTCATAATTAATTCCAGGAAATAGTTTCAATATGAGAATATTATCATTTAAGAGCTTATGAACTAGCATTTTCTTTCTCATATTGGGCTTGATCAATTTATCATAACTGATCTTAAGATTAACACCCGATTCTGCAATAGGAGGAAAATTTGAAGACGCGAACGCTTCAAAATGCTCAGCATTCACTTTAGTCGTTCTGTTAGCTCGGTAAAGTTTATATTCAAAATAAAGTCCAACTTCTTTAATAACGGTTTCCCCCTGCTCTTTAAGACCAGCTAACTGTATGCTAGTGATTAAATTTTCTTTTGCATCTGTGCGCAAGTCTCCTATAGGAAGTTGAGATCCTGTGAAAATAATGGGTTTTTTTAAGTTTTCGAACATAAAAGAAATTATGGAGGCAGAATAAGACATGGTGTCGCTTCCGTGCAAAACGACAAATCCATCGTAGTCTTCAAAATTGATTTCTATCAACTCCGCCAACTTTACATAATCTGTTATATCCATATCTGAAGAATCCACAGGTTCTTCAAAACTAACCGTACTGATATCGTGTTCCAACAATTTCAACTCGGGAATATTAGACAAAAGCTCGTCAAAATTGAAAGCCTCAAGGGCACCAGTTTCAGGATTTTTCACCATCCCAATTGTACCGCCTGTATAAACGAGTAAGATTTTAGACATAAGTAGTGCTATATTAGATTCCGAAGACCTCTTTTGAGTTTTTTGTGGTTTGCTGGGCAATGTCCTCAAGACTTAAGTCGTAAAGTTCGGCTAATTTCTCCGCAACTTTCAACACATAAGCACTTTCATTTCGCTTCCCTCTATGAGGCTTTGGCGCTAAGTAAGGTGAATCTGTTTCTAGGACAATATGTTTTAAGTCAATCTCATTTAAAAACTGATCTATTTTACCGTTTTTAAACGTTGATACACCCCCTATTCCCAATTTCATGTGGTAACCTATAGCTTGGTCGGCTTGAGCTTTTGTTCCTGTAAAGCAATGAAAAATTCCGCGTAAGTCCGTTCCTTTCTCTTCTTCAAGGACTTCAAAGACCTCATCAAAAGCTTCTCTACAGTGAATCACAATAGGAAGTTTATAAGACTTAGCCAGTTGAATTTGACGCTTGAAGGCTTTTCTCTGGGCTTCTAAGAAACTTTTATCCCAATACAAGTCTATCCCAATTTCACCGATGGCATAAAATTTTCTTTTCTTAAGTTGCTCCTCCACATGCTTTAGCTCCTCTTCCACGGTTTCGGAGACAGAGGTCGGATGTAGCCCCATCATCAAAAACATTTGCTCTGGATATCGACGTTCCAAATCGTACATGGCTTGGGTTGTCTCTGAATCTATAGCAGGAATAAAAAACCGCTTCACCTTATTATCTATAGCTCTTTGAATCATTTCTTCTCTGTCTTCATCAAAAGCTTCAGAATATAAGTGAGTATGTGTATCTGTAATTATCATAAGGGCAAATTTATTTAAAACGAAACTTTATATTTGCCGAAAACTCTATAAATGTCTTCCTTAAAATCATTTTTACTAGAAAAGAAGTATAAAGCACTTAAGATGAATAGCACAGAAACTAATCATTTTGAATGTAAAGTCCTTATCAACGGTGTTGAAGGGAGTTTTATTATAGATACTGGGGCTTCCAGTTCTTGTATCGATTTTATCTATGCAGAGCATTTCAATTTATTTTCTGAAGATAGTCATATCAAAGCTGCTGGGGCGGGGGCGACCAATATGCTTACCAAAACGTCTACCAGTAACAAAGTGAGCATTGGCAAGTGGACCAAAAAGAAAGTCGATTTAATTTTATTCGATCTCTCTCACGTCAATAAAGCCCTAAGCGATCATGATGCTGAACTAGTTCACGGCATCATAGGAGCCGATATTCTTAAAAGAGGAAAAGCGGTTATCGATTATAAAACCAGTCGCCTCTATTTAAAGTAAGGGTTTTTTGTATTTGAAATAAAATAGATCTTGCTCAATAGATGATTGGCTTTAACCACAAGTCGCTATTTTTTAAATCTTTCATCGAATTTTAACGATGTTTGACATATACCAAATTAAACCTATAATGTCGCAATAAATCGTTTCTTCTTCGCCTGCTTTTCATCAAAAATAATTACCGTAGCTAAGGCTATGCTAATTATTTTTAACTTCAATCAATCAAAAAATAATTCAATTTATTTATACGAGATTATAAATTTAATTTGGTATTTTAATTTTGATCTTTTCAGCATCTGGATGAAGTGGGTTAATTAGATAATTGTGTTCTTGAGGAATTATACAACTTGGAACTTTGAGAATTGCTGCTTCACTATTTAGAACAAAGTCATCACCAATTATTTGTGTAACAAGTAATGGGGGTTTTGAATCCCATTTTTCTGGTAGATCTTTTAATTTCACTTCAAGTGCAGAGATATCATCTGGTATTTCAATTTCAACAAAATATCTATCATCAGGTAAATCTTCACTTATGTCTAAATGAACTGAAACTTCCAACATGGCAAGGGCTCTTGTATCAGCAGTGTAGACTAATCGTGTATCTTCACTATTCCATCTGAACCCTTTTGATTTCGAAGCTCCAATCCCTGTCAATGTCGATTTTAGATATTTTTTTCGTTCAATTCGATAGAGTTTCATTAAGCAAAGTTTCCGTATTCTATTCTGCTCAAACAAAATTTCACTTCGTTTATTCCGCTTATCGTATCAAAGAATTTAATTGGAGGACTTCCCCCTAATGAGAGATTTCGTTTATGAAGCCATCTTTGAAATTTTTCATCCTCATTATTAAAAGTATCAATACCGTAATCAATTACTTCAGAAATCCTTAATATGAGTTCACTATCCCGGCTATCCAATAAAGAATGATTACCTTTTTTCTTGTTGTAAGTAGTTTGAGGAACCCCCACAATATTTAAAACAGTTTTGACAGGGCTGTTGATTTTCTTACTAACACTACCTATTGAGCCGTAAGGGATACCTTTACGGATAACCTGAACTCTTTCTAATCTATTTGACCAAGTAAAAGTCTGCCCATCAGCAACTAAGATCCATTTACGAACATTTTTTTTGCTAAGCTTAGCTTTATCAATACTGAATTTTGTATTGAAAGGCTTTGTTTTAAGGGCATCATTCATTACAATAGTTTTGTTGTAAATATACAATCAAATTGCTGTAATTGAAATTAATTTATGAGTTAGTTAAGATTTTATATCCTATCTTAAAAATACATCTTTTTTTTAAAAACCCACGGTTTAAACCGTGGGCTATGTGTGGTACGTGTGCATTTAATGGTTTTAACCATTTAGGTCAAGAAAAAATTCGTTTTCAACTAGAAGTTTACTTACTAAAAAAAAATGTAGCTTCCCTTTGCAGGACTTAAACACCCTTTGCCTGCGGCATTTCCCTCAAGGGAAAATCTTGATTCTAAACTAAAAGGTTTAATCTAAAAAAAACATCCTCTTCCCTTGAGGGAAGATAAGAGATGGGTGTAACACAGCTATAACAGGGAAGATAAGAGATGGGTGTTTCTCGCTACTAAGAAAAAATTCGTTTTCAACTAGAAGTTTACTTACTAAAAAAAAAGTAGCTTCCCTTTGCAGGACTTAAACACCCTTTGCCTGCGGCATTTCCCTCAAGGGAAAAATCTTGATTCTAAACTAAAAGGTTTAATCTAAAAAAAACATCCTCTTCCCTTGAGGGAAGATAAGAGATGGGTGTAACACAGCTGAGACAAAATTACACTATTTAATCTTTCATTTCTTTAATCTTCTTATTGAGTTTTTCTAGCACATTTGATAGATTATATTTGAGTTGTTCATTTGAGAAGCGGATAAATGTCACTCCTAACTTCTCTATTCTTCCCTGACGAATTACATCTTCTAACTCTTTATTATCATGACTACTGCCGTCAATTTCTATAACTAATCCTATTTCTTTGATATAAAAATCAACGACATAATCTAGAATTGGCATTTGCCGTCGCATAACAATACCTAATTGAGAATTTTTAGTAGCGTTCCAAAAAATAAGTTCGCAGCCAGTCATTTTCTTTCGTAGTTTTTTAGAAAGCTCACGGGCATTCTTTGTATAGGGTAGTATATTATGATTTCTCATACAGATGAATAATAGTGAAATATAAACAAACTTTTTAAAATAAACTCCAACACCCTTTGCCTGCGGCATTTCCCTCAAGGGAAAATCTTGATTCTAAACTAAAAGGTTTAATCTAAAAAAAACATCCTCTTCCCTTGAGGGAAGATAAGAGATGGGTGTTTCTCGCTACTAAGAAAAAATTCGTTTTCAACTAGAAGTTTACTTACTAAAAAAAAATGTAGCTTCCCTTTGCAGGACTTAAACACCCTTTGCCTGCGGCATTTCCCTCAAGGGAAAAAACTGTTTCTATGCACTCATACAGAGCATTTGCAGTTTTATATTTCTTCGGCTTTATTTTACCAAGGTTAAAACCGTTCAGAATACATGGAAGCTCACCGTTAAAACTGATAAAACGCTTATAGCCCACAGTTTAAACCGTGCAGAATACATGGAAGCCCACCGTTGAAACACCTATAGCCCACGGTTTAAACCGTGGGCTATGTGGGGTACGTGTGCATTTAATGGTTTTAACCATTTAGGTCAAGGAAAAATCAAGAAAGCACCTGACATAAACCTGCCTAGCTCCAACAGGCAGCTTCAGGGTGGCAAATCATCTTTCGTTAAACCACAAAAAAACCCTTGCTTATCGCAAAGGTTTTCCACTATGTGGTCCAACTTGGGGCTCCCTTCAATCCCGATGATTATCGGGACTCAGGATATCCCGATACTTCGGGACTCGTCCAAGATTTGCTTCGCCAATACAAACAAAGCACTTTGTATTCGTACTAATTTAGTCGTGTTTGTTTCTCTAATCCACAAGCATTTGTTGAATTACTTCTTTTAATGCAGTGACTTCTTTAAGTGATAATTTTGAAATTTTTGTACCAAGACGGCTTTTGTCCACTACTTTTAATTGATCCACTGCTATTTGTCCAGTTTTATTTGTAATAGAACACAAAACACGCCAAGGATACTCTTTTATCGTTGAGGTTATAGGGGCAATAATCAGTGTACGTAAATGATGGTTAAGTTCATTTGGACTTACAATTACGCAAGGTCTTGTTTTGGACATTTCACTGCCTTGGGTTGGATCTAAAGCAATCCAATGCACCTCATATTGATTATAGTTCCTTACCATGTCCATTCCGTGTTTTCAAAATCGGTAGGTAACTCTTCAATTAAAAGTTGATCATCACCTGCCAAGTGCTGTTTTTGTGCAGAATCTGCCCAACCCGTTCGGTGCCGTACTTTTTTAATAAGGATATAATCATCCGTAGCCTCTATTTCAACCTCGGTTTGAGCAGCCATTTTCAATCTTTTTAAAATGGCTGCTGGAAGTATAAGTCCTTTACTGTTTCCAATATTAATTATGTTTGCCGTCATCTTCTTTTTTACAAATATAGCAAATAGTTACAACAGTGTACTAACTTTGTTGTTTTTTTACACAAAACCGTATTGGATTGCATAGGTATTAAATGCTTTATTTTGGTTTACCTTGGTCATAGATACACTTTCTGGATAGCTAGGTGCAGATTCTTTTATTATATCTTCTGTATTTCCTGTCATCGTCATCGCAGGCATTACAGTAAATAGACACTAAGCAGATATGCCATTGATTTTTAAACCTAGCGTTTATTAAAAGAAAACGAAAGTTTTTGCGTTGTATAGGCTTCAAATTTTTTATCAGATGAAACCAATATTAATTTTTCGGTAATGGCATGCGAAATGATGGAATGATCAAAAGGGTCGTTGTGGCCTGTGGCAATTTTGAGTTTTGAAAGTGTTTGAATGTGCTCCTTTGCGAAGGGCAAAATTTTTATAAAAAAATCTATTTCTATGCACTCATATAGAGCATTTGCAGTTTTATACTTCTTCGGCTTTATTTTACCAAGGTTAAACAGTTGCAAAAGTTCCACAACGGCAACTGAACTAACATATAGTTGATTATTGTAATCGTTTAAAATTTCTTTTGTTTTGTTGGTTAAATTATCAAAGTCGCTTGTAATAAAAAAAGCAATACTATTAGTATCCAATAAATATCTAGCCATAAAACTATTTCAAAACCGCTTTCATATCCACAATAACACCTCTTTCTTAATTTGCCGACATAGCAGCCCAAGTTCTTGAAACTTTTTTGCCATCAATTAGTACAAAGTTTTTTTTCTACGACCTTTGGTGCTTTTATTTTTTTGGTTTCTGTTGTTTTCATAATTGTATTTATTTTAAAACAGCTTGCATATCTACTATTTCAAAAAGAGGATTATTCTTATTTGCCAACATAGCAGCCCAAGTTCTTGAAACTTTTTTGCCATCAATTAGTACATAGTTTTTTTCTACGACCTTTGGTGCTTTTATTTTTTTGGTTTCTGTTGTTTTCATAATTGTATTTATGTTATCACAAATATAATACTTTTTAGATTCATTATTGTCCTACTAAGCTACTAGACACTTCGACAGGCTAGTACATCACCTAAGACTTGATAGGTAAACATTTGAAAATCATCTCCGTTTGATTTGAGTTTTATGCTTATCCGTAAATAACCTACCCATTAAATTCAGCTAAATTTTCGTTCGCCCTTCCCGAAAGCTAACGGGACTAAAGGGAACGCATCTTACTTTTTACTGTTAATTTTACTATTTAGTCACCCTACTTTGTTTTCCACCCTTTAGGGAGGGGAAAAGAAAACAAAAAATT
>Ga0307958_1000119_pt1 | contig 47859 bp, 38 predicted proteins | sample OrgLakmetagen492_FD_201826 | JGI IMG/M metagenome (GOLD analysis project Ga0307958, IMG submission 201826) | Saline water microbial communities from Organic Lake, Antarctica - #492 | ecosystem: Environmental > Aquatic > Non-marine Saline and Alkaline > Saline | place: Antarctica: Organic Lake... | reverse complement strand
GTACACCAAATTTCACTTTATGGAACAATGTATTCGCAGTGGGTGACTCCGTATCGCTACAAAGGTTACAAGTTCGAGAATGGTTTTTCCTTTCTTGATATTTTGTGTGTCCACATTTGCGGCATTTGTAGCCATTTGCCCATTTAATTTCGGATAAATACATCAAACAATCTTCATCCGTTTTGAAGCGTTCAGTAAACTCTATAAGGTTTTGACCTCTGAATATTTCCATGTTTTCTCTTGTTTGTAGGGTGTAAAGATATGAATTTAAATGGTGACCTCTAAACAATTTTATTCCATGTCAAAGGCCATCAATGCTATGGGCAGGGCATTCTCTTCTTTAGCTGCGGGCGAAAGTTATGTTCCCATGCGTTTCGTGTCAAAGCTTCCTACAAATGAATTGCTGATGCTTTTTAAACCGGCTTTTGTGGATAAAGACCAGCGGGTAACCCTAAAATTCCTGACGCAACGCACATCCGGTTTTATTCCGGGTATTCCCACTATTCAGGGAATTGTATTGGTGATAGATTCCAAAACGGGCGAAATCCTGGCGATTATGGACGGTGAGTATCTGACAGCTTTACGAACAGGTGCAGCCAGTGGACTGGCAACGCGCTGTTTTGCCCGGAAAGATGCGCGAATCCTGGCATTGTTTGGTTGTGGATCGCAGGGCAGAACCCAGCTGGAAGCGGTAGTTTGCGAACGGGATATCAAAAAAGTTCTGGTTTTTGATCCCAACGAGGAGTTAGCCCGTCAGTTCATTAGCGAAATGGAGCAACGGTTGAATCTGGAGATGGTTTATACTACTGACACCAACCAATTAAAAGAAGCCGATATTATTTGTACAGCTACTAATTCCCAAAAGCCACTCTTTAAAAGAGAAAACGTAAAAGAAGGGGTTCATATCAATGCAATAGGATCTTTTCAGCCCCATATGCAGGAGCTCGATCCATTGTTAATACGGGATGCCCGGGTTTTTCTCGACCACTCAGAACCGTGTTTGAAAGAAAGCGGCGACCTGATAAAGCCAATTTCGGAGGGAATAATCAGTGAAACCCATATTGCAGGTGAAATTGGCGATTTTCTTTTAGATAAAATTACAGGCAGGGAGTCGGAAGAGCAAATCACCCTTTTCAAAAGTGTAGGGGTGGCCATACAGGATTATGCCGTAGCAACCGATATTTACAAATCCTCGTTGGAGGAGGGATTTGGGATTGAAATTAACCTTTTTGAATAAGTGAAGATGAAGAAATTACCCGGCATATTTAATGATGTAATCGGACCCGTAATGCGGGGGCCTTCCAGTTCACATACTGCGGCATCGTGGCGCATTGCAAGGATTAGCCTTGATATTTTAAACAATCCCCTGGAAAAGGCACTTATCGAATTTGATCGCGATGGGGCCTGGGCACCAAATTATCGTGAACAGGGAACAACGATGGGTATGGACGGCGGCCTTTTGGGTCTTGAAATGACCGATGAAAGAATGAAAGATGCGGAGGGTTACGCCCGCCGGAAAGGAATTACAATCGAATATAAGGTTAGCTCGTTCCCTGCTAACCATGCCAATACCGTGCGACTCACTCTTTGGGGGAAATCAAAGAAAAAGGTGCAAATAATTGCGGTTTCTTTGGGAGGAGGCTCTTTTGAGATTAGCTCTGTTAACGCGTTTCCGGTAAAGTTATATGGAGATTTATATGGAATGATGATATTCACCAAAAACAAACCTGATTTACGTGATGAACTAAAAACCATAATACCTCCTGAAATTGAATTTTTATCTGAACAAAAAGAGAATATAATCAAGTATGAGTTTAAATCGTCGTACCCATTTTCTTCTGAACTAACAGCGCAACTTAAAAATTACCTGGTGATTGAGGAAATATCGGTTATTAAACCAATAATGCCCGTAATTGATGGAAGACAAACTGAAATGCCGTTTACCACGATTCAGTCGCTAATTGATTATGCAGATAAAAAACGAGCAGATTTGGGTGATTTGGGGTTACTCTACGAAAGATGTATTAGTGGACTTAGTGATCAGGAATTAACCGATAAAATGAATCACATCATCAAAATCATTCATAATAGTATTGATACCGGATTAAACGGAACCCAATATGCCGATCGGATTTTACAGCAACAATCTCACTTCATTGGAAAGGCAGAAAAAGAAGGTAAAATAGGGGATTCTGTTATGAACCGGATAATAGCAAATGTTTCGGCCTTGATGGAATCGAAAAGTGCTATGGAAGTAGTGGTTGCCGTGCCAACAGCAGGTAGCTGCGGAACCGTTGGAGGATCGCTGCGGGCCATATCCGAAAATAGAGGTTCTTCGGGGGACGAATTAAATAAAGCATACTTTGCCGCCGGAATTGTTGGAGCCCGTTTTGCGCAGGGCCCCGGTTTTTCGGCCGAAGAACATGGTTGTCAGGTGGAATGCGGGGCTGCTTCGGGCATGGCAGCGGCAGGAATTGTGCAATTAATGGGAGGTACTGCAAAACAAGCCTTGGGGGCTGCATCCATGGCTATTCAAAACATGATTGGGCTGGTATGCGATCCGGTAGCCGACCGCGTTGAAGTTCCTTGTTTGGGTAAAAATATTACTGCTGCTGTCAATGCTTATTCTTCCGCAATTATGTCCGTTTCCGGATTTGATGCAGTAATCCCCCTGGATGAGGTAATCCAAACCGTTTCGGGCGTAAGTAAAACAATGCCATCCTGCGTGAAATGCACGGGAAAAGGGGGTTTAGCAATAACAGAAACAGCCCTGAAAATTAAAAAGAAACTAAAAGGGTAATCGAATTATAGAGGTCATTAGATAACTGCATATTCAATGATCTTGATTGATTTCCGGAAATTAGATGCTTCCCTTCGATGCTCCGTTTCACTTTGCATCTCCGGTCAGCATGACGTTGTTTTTGGGGTGTACAAAGAAATTGCGCAAGTATAGGGTAAGAATTCTTACGCAAATTTTTAGCGCAATTGAGGGAGGAGGAATCTAATGGCTTCAACCCCACAATGTCTAAACGAAATCTCGTACTAAAACATAGAGCTGACAAATGAACATTTTGACGTTGAATAATTCCAAATATCCCTTGATTTTAATGAATACTACCATATGTAGTTAACTGCTGACCTCTATCGAATTATACAGGACTGAGAAAAATCTTGAATTGATCTTCACGATTGGGAGTACTTTACAGACAAAGCCTCCCGCAATCCCATAACGATGGTGCGCTATTTCATCCTTATCCATAAAACAAATCCCCGATGTGGTGGTTAAAGATACAAATATCTTTATATTTGTATAGTTATAAAAGAATCATTTTCTATGGATTATCAAATTCTGAAGTCAAACACAAAGCAACAAACTGCGTTCATCACCATTTCGCGGCCAAAGGCAATGAACGCCCTCAACGCAGCCTTTTTTGAGGAGATGGACCTGCTGCTGGATGACCTTGCCGACAACAAGGAGTTGCGGGCGGTGGTCATCACCGGCGAAGGCAAAGCCTTTGCTGCCGGCGCCGACATCGCTGAGATGTCGGAAATGTATGCCCGGCAGGGCGAAGCTTTTTCTAACACAGGACAGAAAGTGTTTAACAAAATTGTGGCCTTCCCTGTTCCGGTTATTGCCGCCGTTAACGGCTATGCCCTTGGCGGGGGCTGCGAGCTGGCTACGGCCTGCGACATCCGCATCGCTTCCACCAAAGCCATGTTCGGTCAGCCCGAGGCGGGCCTGGGGCTTATCCCCGGCTATTCAGGCACACAGCGCCTGCCCCGCACGATAGGGAAAGCGGATGCCGCCTACCTGCTCTTCACCGGCGAAACCATTACAGCCGATGAAGCACTGAGAATAGGACTGGTGCAAAAAGTGGTGGAGGCCGACAGCTTACTGGAAGAAGCCACCAAAGTAGCTGAAAAAATTGCTGCCAAAGGTCCTGAAGCGATTAAAACGCTGAAAAAAACGCTGAACGAGGGAATGCAAATGCCTTTCGATGAGGCAGAATCGCTGGAAAGCTCCCTTTTTGGCTCCCTTTTCGAAACAGCAGAAACAAGGGAAGGCATGGAAGCTTTCCTGAATAAAAGAAAACCAAACTGGTAAAAAACGATTTTTATGGATTATATCAACCGATTGAAAAATGTAGCTGTACTGGGTTCAGCCGGCAAGATGGGTAGTGGTATATTGCTGCTCACCGCCGTGGAGATGACCAACCAACGGCTGAAAAAAGAGAACAAAAACGAAACTTTTTCGCTATACGCTATCGATGTTTCTGACAAAGCGCTGCAGGGACTGATCCCTTATGTGCGTAGTCAGGTGACCAAAGTCGCTGAAAAATCAATTGTGAAACTCAGGCAAGCGTATGCTGACGACCCCTCGGTGATAGAAAACAGCGAGGTGATTGAAAAATATGTCAACGATGTGGTGGCGGTTATAAGGCCCACCACCCGCATTGAGAGCGCCTATGAAGCTTCGCTGGTATTTGAGGCGGTGAATGAAAATCCCGATCTGAAAATCAAGCTCTTTCAGCAAATAGACAAAAACAGCAACACCACGCCATGGTATTTTACCAATACTTCATCAGTCCCTATTCACTACCTGAATGACCAGGCCGGCCTTCAGGGACGCATCATCGGATTTCACTTCTACAATCCGCCGGCGGTGCAGAAGCTTGTGGAGATGATTCCGGGAGCGGAGACACTGGAGGAGATGCAGCAATTTGCCACAGCATATGCCGCCGCCTTGAAAAAAGTAGTGGTGCCGGCTAACGATATTGCCGGATTTATCGGAAACGGCCACTTTATGCGCGATGCCCTTTACGGCATTGCTGAAGCGGAAAGGCTGAGCCGCGAAAAAGACCTGCTGAAAGGCATTTATGCCATCGACAAAGTTACCCGCGATTTCCTGATACGTCCCATGGGCATCTTTCAGCTTATCGACTATGTGGGTATAGATGTGGTACGCTACATCCTGCAGGTGATGAACCCCTATTTTAAGGAAGACCTGCACAGCGCGTTGTTAGACCGTTTCCATGAAAAAGGCATTAAAGGAGGGCAAAACCCTGACGGGACCCAAAAAGACGGATTTTTAAAATATGAAAAAGGCAGGCCCGTAGCCGGTTATGACCCGGATAGCGACCGTTATGTTGCTTTTGAAGAGTTTGCTGCCGCAGAAGACAAAAGCCTGGGCGCCTTGCCCGATGAGTGGATGCCCTGGAAAAAGCTGGTAAAAAGTCGGAACAGAAACCATACGCTGAGCCATTATTTCCATGCACTGAAAAAAATGGATGCCGAGGGCAGCACGCTGGCCATAGAATACGGCCGGAAATCGAAAGATATCGCCAGGCAGCTGGTAAAGCAAAAAGTGGCCCATAACGACGAAGATGTTAATACGGTGCTGATGACCGGCTTTTTCCATGCCTATGGACCAATAAATAAATATTTTGACTAAAAAGGATCAGAAGATGCGTAAAAATATATATATGACTGCCGGATACAACACGGTATCCTTTGGCACCGGAAGAAAAGAGTTCAATCCTAAGAAAAGCCGTCCCGGCCTGGAGCATTACCTCTCCGAAGCCGGAAAAGCAACTATAGAGAAGCTGGGCGGAGCACAAAATATCGATGAGAGTGTGGTGGGTAATTTCATGGCGGCCCGCTATAATAAGCAAGGCCATTTAGGGGCTTTTGCCCCCATGATTGATCCCAAACTAACCTACAAACCCTCGCTGCGCGTGGAGGCCGCCTGCGCCAGCGGCGGCATGTCGTTGCTCACCGGCATGAAATCGGTTTTAGCCGAAACAGCAGATACCGTCCTCGCTATGGGTGTGGAAGTACAAAACAGCGTAAAAGCAGTCTACGGCGCCGATATCCTGGCAGGGGCCGGCTGGTTTCAAAACCGCAAAGCAGGGCATGCCCATTTTTTTCCCGGCCAGTTCAGCGACCGTGCAGGCGCTTATTTCGAAAAGTTCGGAAAAGAAAAAACCAGGAAAGCTTTTGCGCGGTGGTACCGGAATGCTATTGAAAATGCCCGCAGATGCCCTACAGCGCAGGAATATGAAAATAGCCATCCCAACCCGGAAAAGCTGGCGCTCGACACCCTCCCGATGGCTGCCTTTGTCCCCAACCTCACCGTTTTCGACTCCTCCAAGGTGTCTGACGGAGCCTCGGCGATAGCCGTTCTTTCTGAAGAGGGTTTGAAAAGAGCAGGAATCGACAAATCTAAAGTAGTGGAAGTTATAGGCTTCGGCCATGCCGTGGATGATCTTACGGAACACCCGCAGGAGCCTACCCGCCTGCAAACAATGAAAGCAGCCATCGACAAGGCGCTGAAAAGCGCCGGAATCACAAAAGATGAGTTGGCCACAGTAGAAACCCATGACTGCTTCTCCATAGCCGGCATCTTGTCGGTAGAGGCTTTGGGCCTCGCAGAACATGGCAGAGGCACCGATTATGTGCTGGAAGGAAATACCGCCCGCGACGGAAAAGTGCCTTTTAATACCACAGGAGGATTAATTGGCTGGGGACACCCCACAGGAGCTACCGGTGTGCACATGGCCGTAACTATCTGGGAGCAGCTCACCGGAAATGCCGGAGAAGCACAAATCAATATTCCGGCAGACAGGCCCTATGGTATGACCATCAACATGGGGGGTGACGACAAAACAGTAATGGCAATCGTGTATAAACGTGCCCGATAAGCAGCACGGATAAACAATAAAATCAGCACTAAAGCGTCATATTTTATGGCGCTTTTTTTTGATCTGCGGGAAAAGCACTAATTTGCAGCAAGTTTATCGTGTTTAAGTTGTCATAAGATGAAGTGTTCATATGTTTACATTGAGTGAGTAATACCAATTGCAAATCAAATTGCAATTAAAGTCTGCCAAAAGCTTTCGATATTGATTTTTGCAATGGTTTATGCCGATACATATTTGAGAAGTGCCTTTAGGAGTGAAACGCCTGCCCCGCCAAAGGCCTTGGGGAACTAAAGGCGCAATTCAAATAGTAATCGGTATAATAGAATCACAAAAACCGGGACAGGCTATGATTTACACTGAACAAAAACTAAAATAATTGCTGAAAATGTCTACTACAGACCGGCATAATTCCGGAAAAATAGTTTATTTCAGCAGGTTAAAAATGACCATAAAACAACGTATTTAAAGCACGTGCAGGATACAGATTTCATTCAACGGTTAAAGCAAGGCGATGAGAAGGCTTTCAGGCAGCTGGTGGCGCACCATGGGGAGATGATCTTCAATACATGCTACCGCTTTCTGCAGGATACTGATGATGCTAACGACATTGCACAGGATGTTTTTGTGGAATCGTATCGCTCGCTGAAGCAATTTCGCAGCGAAGCCAATATCACCACATGGCTCTACCGCATCGCCGTGAATAAATCGCTCAATTTCCTGAAAAAGCACAAACGCTGCACCCTGACGGATGATATTGCCAAATATGCCAATGACAGCATGATGCAGGAAGACGCCTTCGCTCATGCTGAAAACGAAGAACGGAAACAGGTGCTGGCTTCCGCCATCGACAAGTTACCGGAAAATCAGAAAACAGCATTCACACTCCATAAATTGGAAGAGAAATCCTATAAGGAGATCGCACAAATGACTGTAAACACTTTACCGGCAGTAGAGTCGCTGATACACCGGGCGAAAAAAAATCTGCAAAAAAGTCTTGTCACCTATTATAAAAATGAATAACATGAGCAAGTTTTTAATACCTTGGTTGTCACATAAAAAAGAGAGAGATGCACTGCTACGAATTTGAAAATAACATCATCAGCTACTACGAGGGAAAAATCCCGCAGTCACTGGCGGCAGCAATGCAAAAGCATATGGAGCATTGCAGCTCCTGCATGGCTTTATACCATAAAGTCACATCCACCTACACTGCATTGGATCACCCCGGAGAAGTTCCGCAATTCGCGGCGGAGAATTTTCTGGCAGGGGTGGAAGCAAAGCTTCAGCAAGGCAGGCAAAACCGGGCTGCCCTGTTTATTAAGCGTATCTCTGCGGTGGCAGCAACTGCCATTATTATCGCAGGACTGGCCGGCGGCTTTTTCCTCGGGAAAGAGATCGCCCCTGCAACAGACGGCAATAGCCTGGCAACGCAGGAAACCTATATCAACACTTTAGCCAGTGAGTTTTACATAGAGACGGAAGAGAAATACGCATTCGATACCTATTACGAGGAGGGGGAAAAATGAAATATTTTACCAATAAAAAACTTATTGCGGGCCTCATTATTCTTATCACGGCTGTTAACCTGGCCTCGTTAGGAACCATCATTTACTATACCCGCTATGCAGCCGGAGATGCTGATTACCCACAAAAGGACAGGGTCCTTCGCGAAAAGCAGGATAGATACCATCCCGACAAGGAGGCCAGGCAGTTTTTTGACGAGGCGCGCTCCCGTTTCAAGGCTCGCGTGCATCCCCATATCGAACAGATTCGCAAGACACAATCGCTGATAATGGAAGAGTTGCTAAAAGAAGATTCTGACACGGTAAAACTTGACTCCCTTGCCCATGCATCAGGAGAAATCCACGCACAAATCAAAAAAAATATGACTGAAGTGTTCCTGATAATGAATGAAAAAGCCACACCGCATCAGCAACAGCACCTGGAGAGGTTTTACCGGCATGTGATGATCGACAGCAAAGGACCCGGAAACCGCGACGATAAAAGAAAATTCAGGAACAGAAAAAATAACAGGCCCTAACGCATGTTTTTTAAAAGAACATTGTCTAATACGTGAACTTAAAAAAACGATTATGTACACAGCAAAGCACAATTTTTTAAAAACAGGATTCTTAATGATCCTTTTGGGGATAACCATTACCTCTTTTGCACAACGCGGACAAGGCCAAAAGCGTGGCGCAATGTCTGAAGGCCCCTACCAGGGCGAGTGCGTTATCCCCGACCTGACGGAGGAACAGCAGCAGCAGATAAAATCACTGCGCATGAATAACCGCAGCCAGATGCAGGATTACCAAGCCGAAAGGCGCATTTTGCGCGCAGAGTTAGATGCGCTCACCCGTGGCAGCAGCTACGACACCAAAGCAGCCGCCAAAAAAATAGATGCTATCACTTCGCTGAAGAATAAAATGATGAAGCAGCGTATGGAGCACCGCGATGAAATACGTGAGCTCCTCACCGATGAGCAAAAAATGATCTTTGACCAGCGAAAAGCAAAAAGAGGCAAAGGATTTAAGCGTGGTAATTATCACCACAAAAACTGCGACCAGCCTGGAGCCGGCGAGGGATATGGCCGCCGCGGCGGGCAGGGGGCCCGTTATTAAAAGGGCATGTGCGAAATAGTATTGATTATTGCGGCCCCTGAATTCCGGGGCCGTTTTTTTACAACCGGTTTGCAAGGTGAGGAGAAGTAGGGCGAAAAACCACACACGCCGCTGCGCACTCGTCGTATAAAAGAAACAGCAGGCTATGCAGAAAAAGCCTCAACAGGTTTCAACGGCTTCCCTTTTTTTGGCGGAGACGGAGGGATTCGAACCCCCGGTTCCGTATAACGGAACAACGGTTTTCGAAACCGCCGCATTCGTCCACTCTGCCACGTCTCCGTTAAGTATACAAAATTAATGGTTGCAGGCTGTAAAACAAAACATACCTGCTAAAAACAAAAAAGGGAGACTATAAAGCCTCCCGGTGGTACCACCTGGAATTGAACCAGGGACACACGGATTTTCAGTCCGTTGCTCTACCAACTGAGCTATGGTACCTTTTGCATATTTGCGCTGGCAAAGGTAAAAAAATAATCTATTTAACATCAGAAATGGATTATTTTTTCCTTGAAAAAGTATCTTTTTGTTTCTGTTAAATTCCGTTAAAATGGTGTTGCTTAATTATCAAAGCGTTAATTTTGCGTCATGAATTTAGTGGTAGATACCGGCAACACACTCACTAAGGTGGCCTTGTTTGACAAAGGAGCCTTAATGCATCTGCATACCTATCACACATTCGATTATCAGGACCTGCCTCACTATTTCAGAAAACATCGTATCAGCAAAGCTATTGTATCTTCTGTGGCAGCAGATCCTATGCCTGTTGTTGACTGGCTTCGCGGGCAGGAAGGGTGCCGTGCTATTCTTCTGGATGATTACACCCCCTTACCTTTCAGGAACAATTACACCACACCGGAAACATTGGGCAAAGACAGGCTGGCAGCTGTTGCCGGCGCTTTTTACGAGTTTCCCGCGCAAAATGTGCTCATCATCGATGCAGGTACATGCATCACCTATGATCTCCTCACCGCTGAAGGCACATATGAAGGTGGCGCCATCAGCCCCGGTATCAGGATGCGCTATAAGGCGATGAATACGTTTACGCGTAATCTGCCTTTGCTGGAAACCCGGGAAGATGCTGAACTGACCGGAAAAAGCACTGCGGCATCTATGCATTCGGGTGTCACCAACGGCATTATCTATGAGGCAGAAGGAATGATAGCGCAGTACAGCACCCTGTATGATAATCTTTCTGCCGTTATCACCGGGGGCGATTTAATTTATTTTGATAAGAAGGTAAAAAATAACATATTTGCACGGCCAAATATCGTGTTAACAGGATTAAATAAAATTTTAGATAACTATTTTGAGAAGAATTAAAGCAGTACACAGTTGGCTTCTGGTCATAGCTATGTTGACCGTTACTAATGGATTTTCACAGGCAGACTACAGTTCGCCATACTCTCGTTTTGGGATAGGGGATTTGTTACGTACCACCCACCCGGCACAGATGGGCATGGGCGGATTGTCGATTGCAAAACGTGATGCCAGGCTTATAAACTACCAGAATCCTGCGGCATATACCGCCTACGATTCGCTCTCTTTTGTATTTGACGGTGGTGCCAGGCAGCATTTTAGCAACTGGCAAAGTCTCGACAAATCACAGCGCTCCGAATACTCCTCTCTGGGGTATCTCACCATGGGGTTCCCAATAACGCAGTGGCTCAAAGTAACTACAGGGTTAGTGCCTGTAAGCGATGTGGGCTACCAGATTAACAACTTGCGCAACATCCCCGATATTGGCAGCGTAGAGCAAATCTATGAAGGAGAGGGCGGCATCAGCGAATTCTTTATTGGTGGCGGGGTGCAGCTCTCCAACCGCCTCTCGGTGGGAGCTAATGCCTCGTATGTGTGGGGGGACATTGACCTTAGCCGGCTCACTTATTTCCCCGACTCTATCTACTACTGGGCAGCTAAAGTGGCGCAAAAGCGCCATATCAGCGACATTAAATTTTCGTACGGCTTACAGTATGTACAGCCCCTCAGCGAGGAGTGGCAGGCTACAGCAGGGCTGACATATAGTAATGCCACCGAACTTAGCGCCACAGAGCAACGATTATCCACACAGATAATACGTAATCCTAACGGAGCTGAATCGGTGCACGACACCGTCAGCTACAGCCCCGATAATAAAGGTAGTATTACCATGCCGGCCAGCTACGGAATCGGACTGATGTTTGAAAAAAATGACAGGCTGCGCATTGGCGTAGACTACCGCCATGATAACTGGGAAGAGTATAAAGCTTTTGGTAATCCGGAGGATTCACTACAAAACAGCAATTTTTTCGCCATTGGTGCTGAATTATGGCCCGAGCATAATGTGTTATCGAGCTACTTCAGGAAGATGAAATACCGTATAGGATTCCATTACTCTGACACCTACCTGAACCTTAATAACACAACACTTTCAGAAGTTGGCATAGGATTTGGTGTAGGACTACCAGTACAAAGTTCCGGTTCTTCAGTAAATTTAGGAGTAGAAATTGGAAGAAGAGGAACAACAGATAATGCGTTAGTTAAAGAAAATTATATTAAATTTACACTAGGAATTTCAATTTTTGAGCGTTGGTTCATTAAGCGAAAATATCAATAATCAAAAGCTGTATCATGAAAACAAAAATATTAATCGCCGGTTTTGCCTTTCTCTTTGTTGTTCTGCTCTCCTCGGGTCTTCAGGCTCAGGAAGACACCAAGCAAATTCCTAAGTATGGCAAAGACAGTATCAAGACATTAACCAAACTGTCATTATACCAGGAGTTTTATAATCAATGGCAAAAAGACGGATATAAGGGTAACAGTATTCATGATGCCCTTAATTCATGGAGGTGGGTTTTTGATAATGCGCCCCGTTCCTCACAAAACCTCTATATCCACGGAACAAAAATGTACCGCTACCTGATCAATAAAGCAGAAAAAGAATCCCGCAAAGAAGGGCTCGTGGATACCCTGATGCAAATATATGATAAACGGTTAACCTATTTCCCTACCGACAGTCGTGGAAACAGCCAGGAAGGAAAAATCCTTGGCTACAAAGGTGTTGACTTGTACCAGTTTAAGCCCGAGGTTACCAACAAGATCTTTGACATCCTGAAAAGATGCGTTGAGCTGCAAGGCACGCAATCACAAAGCGCCGTTTTGGTCTATTACTTCCGCACAGCAATTCAAAAATATGAGGATGGTAACGCCGATAAGACGCTAATTGTTGATACCTACGACCAGATATCAACCATCATTGATGAAAACCTCGAGAAGTATGCCGATAATAAGCGCTACCGCGGGATGTGGGAAAACGTGCAGGCAAATATTGAGAACTCCTTTGAGCCTTACGCCACCTGCGAAGACCTCACAGGTTTATACAGTAAGAAATTTCAGGAGAACCCTGAAGACACAGAGTTGCTGAATAAAATCATAAACATTCTTGATAAAAAAGACTGCGACGATACCGACCTCTTTTTCGATGCTACCAAAAAGCTTCATGAATTGGAGCCTACCGCCGAATCGGCCAAGAAAATGGGACGCATGCTACTGGCAGAAGACAAACACGAGGAGGCAAAAGAATACCTGAAACAGTCGATAGAGCTGTTTGACGATGATGTGGAAAAGGCCGATGCCTATAAAATCCTTGCCAACATCTACTCTATTGACAAGGAATTTGTTAAAGCCCGCGAGTATGCGTATAAATCACTGGAGCTTATCCCGAAAGACGGATCGTTGTACATTATGATTGGCGACATGTATGCTTCTTCGGCCAAACAGTGTGGCGACAACGACCTTACTTCGAAGGTTGCCTACTGGGCTGCTGTAGACAAATATCAAAAAGCAAAGCAGGTTGATAGTACGGTAGCAGATAAAGCCAATAATCGTATCGACACCTACAAGCAGTATTTTCCCAGAAAAGAAACGATCTTTTTCCACGACCTTAGTGAAGGGGACTCTTATGAAGTAGAATGCTGGATAAACGAAACAACCACTGTCAGGGCTTCAAACTAAATAATGGACTATATCGCTTAAAACCCGCCTGAATCATCAGGTGGGTTTTTTTGATGAAAGGTCTTATCTTCGTGGAAAAGAAAATAATGGACAATTCCCATATCATAAGCAGCCGCAAAAAACGCCTTGTACAAATAACAGGGAATATGGTAGCTGCTGCTGTTTTTTCCGCATTTCTTATTTCCGCGGTTTCATGCAGCAACGACCCGGAAGAAGTTCGTAAAATGACACAACATGACACGATGCCCCAGCAGCAGGCAGAAGATGTTAAGATGTACTACAGCGAATATGGCGATGTAGTGTTTGAATTATTCAGTCCCAGGATAGAGACTTATCAGAACGATAATGACCGCACCGTATTCCCCGAAGGACTTACCGTGGTTTTCTACGATTCCACAGGCAAAACAATTGAGTCGAAAATTACCGCCAATTATGGTATTAAACTCGAGAAAGAAAAACGTATGGTGGTGCGGGGTGATGTGGTGGTCAATAATTTTGAAAAAAACGAGCGGCTGAATACAGAAGAACTGATATGGGATCAGCGGCAGAAGCGTATCTATACCGATAAGTTTGTTACAATAACCACCGAAGAGCAAGTGCTTTATGGCGAAGAGGGCATGGAGTCGGATGAGACATTTAACACCTGGACTATAAAAAAGTTAAAAGGACAGATAGAAGTTGAGGAAGAATAAATGGAAAGTTATTGTACTTTTATCATCATAAATGAGGCTATGGTAGCTTATGAGTAATGTTTGGATTATTATTGTTTCCACTTTAATCCTGTCGGCTTTTTTTTCAGGCCTGGAAATAGCTTTTGTCAGCGCCAACAAACTAAAGCTGGAGCTGGATAAGAAAAGAGGGGCTTTTACGGCGCGGCTCGTATCACATTTTGCAGAAATGCCTACACGTTTTATTGGGGCGCTGTTGTTGGGCAATAACATCGCCCTGGTCCTCTATGGTATGGGGATGACTGCCGTTCTGGATCCATACCTGATAAATGTGCTGCCCGAAACGCTATCAAGCAAAACGTTCATCCTGCTTCTTGAAACAATTATCTCCACCCTTATCATTCTGTTTCTTGCTGAATTTATCCCTAAAGCCACCTTTCGCATTCACTCTAATGGTTTATTGCAGTTTTTCTCGATCCCGGTAACCATATTTTACTACCTCTTTTACCCGGTCATTATCATCTACCTCAAAATATCGGAGTTTATTATTAAGAAATTGTTCAGGGTAAAAACCATGAACCGGAAAGCAGATTTTACCTATGTGGATCTAGACCACTACCTGAAAGAGTTTGCCCCTGAAAACAAGCAGGAAAGCGATATACAACAGGAGCTGCAAATGTTCCAGAATGTTATTGACTTTAAGACGGTTAAGCTGCGCGAATGTATGGTCCCGCGCACAGAGGTGGTTGCCGTCAGCGAAAACGACCCGGTAGAGGTATTGAAAAATGCTTTTATAGAGTACGGCCTCTCCAGGGTGATGATATATTCCGAAACCATGGACAACCTCATAGGATATTGCCACTCCTCGGACCTTTTCAAACGCCCCAATGCAATCAGCGATGTGGTGAGGCCCATAACGTATGTGCCAGAAACTATGCATGCAAATAACGTGCTTTCATTGTTTATCGACAAAAACCAGAACATTGCTGTGGTGGTAGACGAATTTGGAGGCACTGCCGGACTGGTAACCATGGAAGATATCATTGAAGAGATATTTGGCGAAATAGAAGATGAATATGATGAGGAGGTGATGATAGAGAAGAAGATTGATGATGATGAATATATCCTCTCCAGCCGTCTTGAGATAGATTATCTTAATGAAAAATATGACCTGGACCTGCCGGAATCTGAAGATTATGAAACCCTCTCGGGACTACTGATCCACTACCAGGAGAGCATCCCAAAAACAGGACAACGCATAGAGGTGAATAACTATACCTTCATTATCCTCACCGCTACCCGCAAACGGGTGGAAAAAGTACGCATGCTCATCAACAAAGACAAAAGACAGTAAGGCTTCGCTTATCGGTGTAAAAAATTACACCTCAACAACTACAAAGTCTTCCGAAAACAAAAAAAATTTTTTATCCTTCGTATTCTGTTGTAGATTTGCACCCTTATTTATGAAAAAATAACAGAGAGAAAATGGCAGCAATAGGAAGAATAAGAAGAAATTCCGGGTTACTCATCGCAATTATTGGCGTCGCACTGGCCGCTTTTGTTTTAGGAGACCTTTTCAAATCAGGGGGTAGTGGCAGACGCCAGAACACCCCGGTAGCCGTAGTCAATGGCGAAGAGATCCCTTACAGGGATTTTAACCGCCAGGCAGAGCAAAACCTGGAAAACCAACGCCAAAGAAGCAATACCGGAACCCTTTCCGACCGCGAGCGTTTTTCAGTACGCCAGCAAACGTACGAGCAAATGGTTCGCGAAATTCTCATGGAAGAGCGTTATGATGAGCTGGGTATTGATGTAACCACCGAAGAGCTTTATGAGCTGGTGCAAGGCAGCAACCCTCACCAGGTAATCGTCAATAACTTCCGCGATCCAAATACCAACCAGTTCAACCCCGCAAGGGTGCGTGAGTTTTTGGCCAATCTCAACCAAATGGAGCGCGCCCAGCGCCAGCAATGGATTAACCTGGAACAATACATCAAAGACGACCGCAAGCAGCAAAAATTCAATAACCTGATTACGAAAGCCTATTATGTTCCCGATTCGCTGGCAAAGATGGCTTATCTGGAGCAGGGCACCACGGCAGACATAGACTATTTTGGCGTCAAATATCAAACTGTAGAAGATGACGAAATAACCATTACAGAGGAGGATTACAAAAACTTCTATGAAGAGAATAAACACCGTTTTAAGAACGAAAAAGAACAACGCAATATAGAGTATGTTGTTTTTGAGGTGCAAGCTACCCAGGAAGACATTAATGTGATAGAAAAGCAAGTGAACGAGCTCGATGAAGAACTTGCCGAAATTCCGCTGGCCGAAGTGCCTCAGTTTGTCAATGCTGTTTCAGACCAGCCTTACGACAGCTCCTGGAAAAGCCGCGGAGAGCTCCCGGCACGCCTGGAAAATACCATGTTTACCAGTGACCCCGGCGCCAAGGTAGGCCCCTATGTGGAAAATGACCAATATCATATCGCCCAGCTTCTGGAAACAACCATGCGCCCCGACTCAATGAAAGCCAGTCATATCCTTATCGCTTACCAGGGCGCCAGCCGTGCACAGGACGTATCCAGGTCGAGGGCAGAAGCTCAGGCAATGGCCGACAGCCTTCAGGGTGTATTGAAGAACAATCCCTCACAGTTTGGCGCTTTGGCGCGTGAGCATTCCGATGGGCCCACAGGAGCACAGGGAGGAGACCTGGGCTGGTTCGCCGATGGCGCAATGGCATATGGCTTTAACGAAGCCGTAGTAAATTCCCGTGAAGGGGATATCACGCTGGCAGAAACGCCTTTCGGCTTCCATGTTATTGAAGTGACGGGTAAGAAAAAAGCGGTGAAAAAGGTAAGGGTAGCTCATATTGTCAGGCAAATACAACCCAGCGGACAAACCTATCAGGATGTATACACGGAAGCCAGCGCTTTTGCCGGAGAAAATAATACGTATAAAAAATTTGAAAACGCTATTGCTGAAGAAGGACTCAACAAACGAACCACCGGCTTTTTCGATAAATCCAAATTTAATATCCCCGGAATCGACAACCCACGCCAAATTGTAAGGTGGGCCTTTGATGAGGAGACTGAGCTGAAAGATGTTTCTAAAGTGTTTGAAGATGAGGAGAAATTTATTATCGCAGCCCTCATAGACCAGCGTAAACCGGGATATATGGCTATGAAAGAGGTAAAAGACCAGATAGAACCACTGGTGAGAAGAGAGAAAAAGGCAGAAATAATCATTGACAGGATAGAAGAAAAAACAGGCGATTTCAACGCTATGGCGATGGCTTTAGGTGCTGAAATCAGGCATTATGACAACCTGCGATTCAACGGGCAGAACCTCAAAGGTTTTGGCCGGGAAGTGGAAGTGATAGCTAAAATTTTCAACCTTGAAGAAGGTTCTACATCTTCGCCAATACAAGGAAACATGGCCGTATATGTAGTGAAAATGAACACTATTTCTGAACCCCGGGCCATTACAAACTATCAGGGCACCAAGTCTTCTATGGAACAGCGCTTCCAGAGAAACGCTGCCAGGATATACCAATCCATTAAAGAAAGTGCCGATGTTGAAGACAATACTTTGGTGGCCTTTTAAATAAAGAAACTGCCAGCACAAAAAAAAAGCAATCACTACAAGGTGGTTGCTTTTTTTTGATCAGGTAAGGATGTTTTTTCTGTTAGCATCCAGCTTCAGGAAAATAAAAAGCAAAATGGTAAACGACCATAACGACGAGCCGCCATAACTAAAGAAAGGCAGCGGGATACCTATCACAGGCACCAGGCCTATAGTCATCCCGATGTTGATGAGAAAATGGAACAGCAGGATAGCAATAACCCCATACCCATAAACCCTGCTGAATTTCGTTCGCTGTCGCTCCGCCAGATAGAGCAGTCTCAAAAACAGTAACAGATACAGCACGATAACGGTACTGGTGCCTATAAAGCCCCACTCCTCTCCTACGGTGCAAAAAATAAAGTCCGTGCTCTGCTCCGGAACAAAGTTAAACTTGGTCTGTGTGCCTTCCAGAAACCCTTTTCCGGTGAATCCTCCTGACCCTATGGCTATTTTTGACTGGTGCACATTATATCCCGCTCCCCGGTTGTCGATCTCCTGACCCAGCAGGACATTGATCCTGGTGCGCTGGTGATGTTCCAGTACATTATCAAAAACATAATCCACCCCAAAGGAGATGGCTGATATTAACAGCAGCGAAGAGACTATTATAAGTGTGGCCCTTTTTTGCTTTCTGAAAAGCAACACTATGATAAGAGCTACAGCAGTCAACGCCGATACTACCATCCATTTTCCGGCGATGAGCGTCGCAAGAAAGATAACGATTACCGCTCCGGCAAAAAACAACAGCCCCGATGGCATCCCTTCGCGATAGAGCACCAATACAAAAGCAGCAAAAACCAGCGCCGAGCCTGTATCGTTCTGCAGGATAATTAGTACTGCCGGAGCACCCAGAATAGCAAAAGCACGTAATAGATACTTTCCTTTCTTAAGGTCTGTCATGGGAAGTGAAAGATATTTGGCCAGGGCCAGCGCTGTGGCAAACTTAGCAAATTCCGCCGGCTGCAGCGCTACCGGCCCTATTTGAAACCATGATTTGGAGCCAGCTATCTCTTTGCCGCCAACAAGGACGCCCAACAAGAGAATCATTAAGGCAATAAATATCAGGAAAGAGAAATTCTCATACATTCTGGCATCTATGAGCAACAGTAAAAAACCAAGGAAAGCCGCAGCAGCAATCCACATCATTTGTTTGCCATAACGCTGCGAAACATCAAAGATGCTTTGGTGTGCCTCATCAAAAACAGAAGAGTAAATATTTATCCAGCCAAAGAGCACCAACACCGCATAAATAAAAATCGTCAGCCAGTCGATATTAGAAAAAATACTGTTTCTGTCACTCATCATTCTCCTCTTGTGTATTGTTAATCAGATCTCCCTCAAGCATGCGATCCTCCACCCACTGGCGGCTTATTTCCCTGTTCAGGTATTTTTCAATCATCAATGTAGCCATTGGCACCGCCCACCTGGAGCCGAACCCTGAATTTTCCACGATAACCGAAAGCGCAATTTTCGGATTATCTAAAGGGGCAAAGGCGATGAATATAGAGTGGTCATCACCATGCGGGTTTTGTACGGTTCCGGTCTTTCCTGCCATAGGAATGGTATCGATATTATACCATCGCGCTGTGCCGTGGTCAGCCGTAAACACCCGGTGCATTCCTTCTATCACCGGCTCAAAATTAACAGGCTCTGCCAAAGTATAATGTCTTTCCATGAAAGGCTTACGAATTTCCTCTTTGTCTTCAATAGAATCGAGCAGGTGCGGAGGGTAGTAGTATCCGCGGTTGGCCACCGTAGCAGTAAAGTTGGCAAGCTGCAAGGGAGTGACCATGATCTCGCCCTGACCGATAGCCAGCGAACGTATGGTCATCGAGTTCCAAAACCCCCGTTTATAATAGCGGTCATAATAGCTGTCTTCAGGAATAAAACCTTGCTTTTCATTGGTCACATCGGTATTAAAAGTTCTGTTAAAACCCATGCTTACCACATGTTTGCGCCACTCGTTAAAACCTTCGGCGCTGTTGGCATAGGCAGGGCTGGAGATAATCCTGTTGAAAGTCTTCCAGAAATAAGGGTTACATGACTGCTCTATGGCCTCGGGGAGATTAAGCGGCGATTTGTGGTTATGGCTGCATTTGATGGGCCATTCCGTAACGCCGCTGCATGCAAACTGAGTGTTGCGGGTGATGGCTCCTGTCTGCAATCCCACTATGGCATTCACAGGCTTAAAAGAAGAACCGGGAGGATATTGGGCCATCAGGGCCCGGTTGAATAGTGGATTAAGGCTGTCGCGGTTAAGCCTGGTATAGTTCTCCCCGCGCACGCGGCCTACAAGCAAATTAGGATCATAAGACGGAGAAGAGACCAGGGCAAGTATTTCTCCTGTGCCGGGTTCCAAAGCCACGATGCTCCCTATCTTATTCTGCATAAGCTTCTCACCATAGCGCTGCAAGTCAATGTCGAGGGTGGTATAAAGGTCGTGCCCTTTAACCGCCGCCGTATCATACTTGCCCTCTTTGTAAGTGCCTTTCTCCCTGTTCAGGACATCCACCATAACCAGCTCCAGACCTTTCTTTCCACGCAAAACCTTTTCATAGGTACCCTCCAGCCCACTGACCCCTATATAATCACCCTGCTGATAATAGGCATCTTTTTGCAGATGGCGATTGTTCACCTCTCCCACATACCCCAGGGAGTGTGCTGCTGCAGGATAGGTATAATTACGCAAATAGCGTGTCTGAACGTAAAACCCGGTAAACTTATAGAGCTTCTCCTCAAGGTAGGCATAATCTTTCTTGGAAATCTGACGTAAGAAAACCGAAGGCTTAAAATAAGAGTAAGATTTAACCTTGCGCAGCTGCTTTGTAATATACTCCTTATCAACGCCCAGCAACCCGGCAAGCTCAAGGGTATCGAATGCCTGCACCCTGCGGGGTATTACCATCACATCATAAGCCGTTTGGTTATATACCAGCAGCTCTCCGTTGCGGTCATAAATAAGGCCGCGGGCAGGGTATTTGGTTATCTTCCTCAGCACATTACTCTCTGCCGAAAGAAGGTAGCTTTCATCAACCACCTGCAAAAAAAACAACCTGCCCATAAAAAGGAGGCTCAACACTACAATAAAAGCTAAAATAAAATACTTCCTTCCCGAATAATCCTTGCGCATATATTTCTTTCCTTGACACTACAAAAATAATCATTTAAATCCAATCAGGACGACACTATCATGCAGCAGTGTAAAATGAAAGAGTGCCGCTCCGGCAAGTGAGGTCTGCAGATGTAACCCCCCGGCACATCTCAAAGAAAACCAGTGCTTTGGCAGCGAAAAGACTTCCGTTTACTCATGCCCACCCGCCAGCAGCTCCTGGATCCACTTTTTCATTGACTGATAGTGGGTTCCTTTCCAGTAAATCTTTCCGCAGGATGCGCAGCGACAGAACTCATCACAGCTTTTTTTGGTGTTCTCTTCCAGCATCTCAATAATCTCCTTTTTGGAAACCCATTGCAAAAGCCCATTGCAACGCATGCAGCGATTAAAAGGTTTTATCAGCGCTTTAAGGTCAAACCGCCGGAGGACTTCTTCCAGCTGCTTTTTGGGGTTTTCGGAGCGCACGAAAAAGCCACGGGCAACGCTTTTGTTTTTTAAAATGCCTTTGTCGCGGGTCAGGATAATTCTTTGCTGCGCTGCAGAAATCCTGATAATCTCTTCATCTTCCAGGGTGTTATGATACAGGCAGTTGAAGCCCAGCATACGCAAATACCCGGTAAGTTTTCCGAGGTGAACATCTGAAATGAAAGCAGGTTCCCGCAAAGGTTTCTCCCGCAGCTTGGCAACCGTGGAAATGTCAAAGCTTTCAAAAACAGGAAAAACCGACATGTCGTCACCATCCTGTAATTCATCGTCAAACGCTGCAGCCCGGCCATTAACAAGCACCAGGTCTGCTTCGGTATGGGGCACTCCGAATGATTCCATGGTATTGCGCACGGTATCCTTCGTAATAAATTCATGCTCCACCCTGCATTGGCGGAGGTGCTTAGCCAGGAAATCGTTCAACTCTGCGTAAAACCGGATGCTGATTCGCTTCATGCCTCCCTCCTTGTAAAGTTGGTTTCAGCGTTAAAGATAATGGTATTATACTAAAAAAACCACCCCTAAAAACACACTGCCTCGGGCGCTGCAGGCTCTTAATGGGTGGTGGTTAGGTGCAGTAGCAGGAACGCTTCCTTTTCTGATGTATAAACTACAGGATGGTGTGCCGGACACTAAAAATCTCCTTCCATCTCCGCATCCGGTTCTTCGCCATCCTGGCGCCCGTTGCGTTTGCGCTTATAATCGTTGATTTTGTAGCTCACGCTTAGCCTGACGATTTGGGAGTCGCGGTTGAAATCCTGTTTTACGTAATAGTTCGGTTGGTCGGTAATGCTTTCGCGGCCCATCGTGCCAAACACATCCCGCATGCTGGCAGTAACATTCAGGCGTTTTTGCATAAAATCGTGGCGCACCGCTACAGAGGTATAAAAAAAGCTTCCCCGCTCGCCCTGGATGCTTATGCTGGGGCCCCGGTAATAGCCGCGCAACTGAATGCGGGAATTCTCAGCCAGTGTAAAGTCATTGTTCAGCCTGAGCGTCCAGTTGTTGCTTTGCCGGGAAATATTGCGCCCGTCAAGGTTATCTTCCACAACAAACCGGTAATAACTGCCCGAGACATTAGCGCTCCACCATTTTAAAAGGTCTGCATTTATCATCAGTTCGGCCCCCATCCGCTCTTCTTTGTTGATGTTCTCGAAAGTCATGAGCATGATGTTCTCTTCAGCATCATAAAGCTGATTAATTCTGGTGATTTCGTTGGTGGTATTCCGGTAAAAGGCTTCAATAGTGGCAAAACCTTTATCAAAACGCTTCATCAGCGATAAATCATAAGAATCGGTGTATTCCGGTTCCAGCGCAGGATTGCCCTGCCGCAAGGTATAACGGTCGCGATAGCTTATAACCGGATCCAGGAACCATCCGCGCGGCCTGCGAATGCGCTTGCTGTAAGAGGCCATTAGCTTGTGTTTATCATCAATATCGAGACTCGTGTGCAATGACGGGAACCAATCCCAGCGGTTGATGACAAAAGAATCGCCGGTGATATTGGAGATGCTGCGGTCGGTAAATTCTCCTCTGAATCCGGCCTGCACTCCCAGGATACCTATAGTCCCTGAATAAGTAGAATACACCGAAGAGATATGCCTGTCAAAAGTATATTCGTTGTAGAAATCGGGGTCATTTACCCATTGACCGGTCTCATTCTCATAATTCTCATAAAAAGAAAAATCATAGGTGTTGTTTTCTTCACTCAGGCGGGTTTGTGCTCCGGCTTCAAACTTCTGGTCTTCGGTAATCGGCAATGAATAATCGATTTTAAAACGGTAACTGTCTTCATCCCCTTCTTCGGTGCTCCTGACACCTTCTAACACGCCATCTTCAAAAGGCTCAAAATTTGCATCTGCCGGCAGGTCTTCCTGATTATCATACGATTCATTATCACGGGTAGAGTAATAGGCCATGGCCTGCAAACGGTGTCCGTCATCATTAAACTGTAAATCATAATTTAACGTTCCCTGGTAATAATCGCCGTTTCTGTCCATGACACTCTCACTGTGAAAGTACTCGGTTAAGGTTACCGGATCAGTATAATTGGTGATTTTGCTGTTCATGTCGATCCCAAAACCATAATTTCCGGCTGTCCCCGAAAGGGAAAGTGTGTTTCTGTCATTAATCTCATAATCAAACCCCGTCTTAAAAGAATAACCATCGCGGATGAATTCCCGCTCCCTGCTGGCACTGTAAAAGAATGTGGTATCGGGGGCATATGTCTCGCGGTCGATTTTTCCCTGGCCCCCAAACCTTCTGTCGCGATAATCGGCGCCCACAAACCACTTCACTTTTCCGGTTTTGTAGTTGAGTAGAAAATCGCCGGACATGCTTTCATCGGTACTGACAGAAGCGTTGACGATGCCATTCACGCCGGCGCGGTGATCTTTTTTCGTGATCACATTAATGATGCCGCCACTTCCGTCAGGATCGTATTTTGCCGAAGGGTTGGTGATGATTTCTATCTGTTCGATGCTGCTGGCAGGCAGTTGCTGTAAAAAGTCGTTGCCATCCAAAACGGTGGGTTTTCCGTCAACATACACTTTAAAGTTTTCACTCCCGCGCACGGAAACATTGCCTTCAATATCCACTTCCACAGAGGGTGTGTTCTCCAGCACATCCACAGCGGAACCTCCGGCCGCATTCAGGTCTTTACTAACGTTAATGATCTTCCGGTCTATTTTGTATTCCACCCTGTTTCTTTCTGCGGTAATGTTGACCCCTTCGAGGTTTTGCGAGGCTATTTTTAGCTTTACCGGGTCGAGCTTTACTTTCATATCCGGCGGGCGCAGCGTAATATTCTCTATCTTCTGTTTGCTATATCCTATAAAATTGGCAATGAGATAGTATTTGCCGGGCGAAACCGGTTCAATAATATAATGCCCTCTCTTGTCGGCAATGGCACCAGTTACCATGCTGGAATCGCTGGATTTAAAGAGCGATACATTGGCAAACTCCAGTGGCTCGTCATCCCCGGCATCATATACGTGTCCTTCGATGGTGCCCTGGGGCTTGTTCCCTCCTCCATTATTGCCGCGCTGGGCATTAACGCTTCCTGCTAATAAAAATATGGCAGCTACTACTGCCAAAATGTTTTGTGTTGACTTCATAATTTTCATTCTATGACGGGATATTACCTAATTTGCCTCTTTAGACAACAAGGCAACCAAAAACTTGTTCCTGAATCCAAAAAAATATGTGTTATAACAATTGTATTTCAAAGTGAGCATCAGCGCAACTTGAAATTATAATGGTTAATGCCGATATACAATAAAAGAGACTTAAGGAGCGAAGTGCCCGCCCCGCCAAAGGCCTTGGGCACTAAAGGCTCATTTCAATTGATAATCGGTAAGACGGCATGGAAGGGGGCAACACAGATAATGGACATTCAGGAAAAACACAATTTAGATACTCAGAAAACCAGGAGGATTGTTAAATAGCCCGGAATTCCGGATTTCCGCCCCAAATCAGCTCTCAGGACGGGGCTTGTATCTCGAAAAAAAATGCGTAGTAGGAGAGAGAGAAAGGAAAACCTTTTCCCGCTCACTCTTCGAGGTGCCGTGAAATCACCAGCCGCTGAATTTCCGACGTTCCTTCCCCGATTTGCAGCAGGCGCTGGTCGCGATAGAAACGTTCGATATCATACTCTTTGATCAATCCATAACCGCCATGAATTTGTACCGCTTCATCGGCGACTTCTTTAGCCACTTCGGAGCAATAGAGCTTAGCCATGGCCGATTCTTTCCCGTAAGGCATACCCTGGTCTTTCATCCAGCAGGCATTGTAAAGGAAGCTGCGGGCATGCTCAATCTTCATAGCCATGTCTGCCAGTTTGAAGGCGTTGATCTGAAACTTGCCGATAGGCTTGCCGAACTGCCTGCGCTCTGCGGCATACTTCTTCGCCATCTCGAAAGCGCCTTGTGCTAATCCGAGCCCCATAGCGGCAATAGAAAGCCGGCCCCCATCAAGGGTGGAGAGCATAATTTTAGAGCCCTCGCCTCTTTTGCCCAGAATATTGGACTCCGGAACGCGGCAATCATCAAAAAACAACATGGAAGTATCGCTGGCGCGCCACATCATTTTTTGGTGCATGGTTTGCCGCGTAAAGCCTTTAGTGCCTTTTTCCACGATAATGCACGTAAACTCCGGTTTTCCCCGTCCGTCTTTTCCTGATACGGTTTGCACGGTGGCTCCCTGACTAATTTCTGCCGAGCCGTTGGTGATAAATATTTTGGAACCATTGATGACCCACGCCCCGTTTTTAAGCTCGGCACGCGTCTTGGTGCCCCGCGAATCGCTACCGGCTTCAGGCTCGGTAAGTCCAAAAGCCCACAACGTTTCGCCGGTAGTGAGTTGCGGCAGGTATTTCTCTTTCTGCTCCTGCGTACCATATACATAAAGCGGCGATACGCCCAGCGAATTATGGGCAGCCAGCGTTGCGGCATGCGAGCCGTCGACCCTTGCCAGCTCTTCCACGGCAATGATGTATGATAAAATATCAAGATTTTGTCCGCCATATTCTTCGGAAATATTCATCCCGAAAAGGCCTAACTCGCCCATTTTTTTTGTCAGTTCAGGCGAAAACTCTTCCTTTTCGTCCAATTCTCCGGCCACGGGTTTAATCTCGCGCTCGGCAAAGTCGCGCACGGTTTGCCTTATAAGTTCATGCTCTTCGGTCAAGTAGGGTGATTTCATATTGTTTTTTATATCGTAAAGGATTAAATCCAGTTTGTTTAATATCTAAACCTTGTTTTTAAACATTTGTTTTTACTGTTCTCTGAATTTTTGAATAATACCTCCCGCCAGCAGCACTTCAATCTGCCTGTCGCTGAGCGAGTAGGTAGCTTCAAAATATTGATTCTGAGTGAGGTTTTTTACTGTCACCATTTCGCGTTTTTTTAAAGCATCACGCAAGCCCTTGATTTCGATAACGTCTTCCTGCTGAATTTTTGTGTAGTCTTCAGGGTTAACAAACTCTAAGGGAGCAATGCCAAAGTTAACCAGGTTTTGCCACCCAATGCGGGCGTAGCTTTTGGCAATAACAGCCTGCTGACCCAGGTAACGCGGCGCCAACGCAGCATGCTCACGGCTCGAGCCCTGTGCATAATTATCGCCGGCTACCACAATATGGCCCTGATATTCATTGAAAGCCTCAAGAGATCGCTTGTGGAAATTCTTATCGAGGATGTAATAAGCCCATTTACTAATTTCCGGAAGGTTGCTCCGAAGCGGCAATACATCGGCTCCGGCCCTTAGAATCTCATCGGTAGAAACATTATCTTGCATCTTCAGTAATACGGGCACTTTAAAGGCATCCTTTAAGGGTTTCAGTTTTGGCAATGTTTTGATGTTAGGTCCTTTTACCAGCTCCACATTTTCTCCGTTTTCGGGTGGTTCCAGCAGCAGCTCCCTGTTAATAATCTCTGATTCCTGCGGACAAAACTGCGGATACTTCATATCGTATATCTTTTCCATATCCCGCGGGTCGGTAATCTTTCCTGTTAAGGCAGAGGCTGCTGCTACTTCAGGGCTACACAGGTAGACTTGATCATCGAGTGTTCCTGATCGTCCGGGGAAGTTTCTTGGCACGGTACGCAGGCTGATTTTTCCGGACGCTGGTGCTTGTCCCATTCCGATACATCCCATGCATCCCGACTGGTGAAAACGTGCCCCTGCATTCATCAGCTTGCCAAAAGCTTTCTGGTCGGCCAGGTTCAGGATCGTTTGCCGCGACGTGGGGTTAATGTCAAGCGAAACGCCCGGAGCAATCGTCCGGCCTTTCACCATCTCACTCACAATCCAAAAGTCGCGGAAGCCGGGGTTGGCAGAAGATCCCACCATTGCCTGATGAATTTCATGGCCTTCCACTTCGCGCACGGGCACCACATTTCCGGGGCTGGAGGGCGTGGCTATCAGCGGCACTAACTCTGACAGGTTTATCTCATCATAAGCATCATATTCTGCTCCTTCATCTGCAAGCAATTCTATAAAATCATCTTGCCGCTCCTGAGTCTTCAAAAACGCTTTTACATTTTCGTCAGCAGGAAAAACGGTGGTTGTTGCTCCCAGCTCGGCACCCATGTTGGCTATTACATGCCTGTCCATCGCGGAAAGCGACTGTAACCCCTCGCCATAATATTCAATGATGTAGCCTCTTCCGCCTTTCACATCGTAGCGCCGCAACATCTCCAATATCACATCCTTGGCGCTGACCCAATCGGGTAGTTTCCCGGTGAGCTTCACGCCCATCACTTTCGGCATCTTCACGTAGAAAGGCTTTCCGGCAATGGCGGTGGCTACATCTAATCCGCCGGTACCGATAGCCACCATTCCCATCGCCCCCCCTGCGCAGGTGTGGCTATCAGAACCCAGTAGTGTTTTACCGGGTTTTCCGAAACGTTCCATATGCACCGGATGGCTCACTCCATTGCCCGGACGGCTAAACCATAGTCCGAACCGTTTTGCTGCCGACTCGAGAAACACGTGGTCGTCAGCATTTTTATAGTCGGTCTGCAACAGGTTGTGATCCACATACTGCACAGCCACCTCTGTCTGTGCTTTTTTTAGCTTCATGGCTTCCAGTTCAAGCATCACCATTGTTCCGGTGGCATCCTGCAAAAGGGTCTGGTCAACCTTCATTCCGATTTCTTTCCCGGGAATCATTTCTCCATCCACGAGGTGTTCCGAAAATATTTTCTGCGTTACGTTTCTTGGCTTCCTCATCATTTCTTTCTTTAAGGTCTTAATAATAATACATTTCAGAAAAGAAATCGTTTAACGAAGCAGCTCCACAGGCACCTCCACTTCCTGGTTAAGAAATGCCGGGGCAAAGGTCTTGCCCTGGGCATCAATCATCAGCGATTTGGTGCCGCCACCATCCAGGGCATGATCCAGCAGAAAATTCAATCCCAGCAAATTATCCAGCTCAAAGCGGGTCACAGGGCCATGGCACAGCGATGCAAACATCGCCTTCATATAATCGGCCGTCAGGTGCTCCTTCAAAAAATGATAGATCTTTTCGCTACGCGCAATAACGCCTACATTAACCATATCGCCTTTGTCGCCGGAGCGGGCAAGGCATATTTCAGAAAACTTCACCCGCCGTGTATTGTCATGCCTGGGCCACTGCTGCTCTTTCACCTCACTGCTTTTCTGGTGGGGCGTATCCACCATTTGATCATCTCTTTCGAACCCGGTAATGGAAGAAACCACCCATTTTTCCTCAACATTACCCGATAAATCAAGCGTTTTCACTGTGGTTTCCACTTCTTGTTTAGGTACCAGCGTGGGCCAGTAGGTCATTACGCTTTGCGGACGCGGCCTACCCCCTGTTACAGCTACTCCGGGAGGGCCGCTAAGAATGACAGGAGCGATATTTTCGCCAAATTTTTTGATCTTCTCTTTATCTTTATCATACACCGAGAACTGCAACAGGATTTCGTTGGGCGTTTGATTCTCCGAAAGGTCGTGGTGGGTAGCATCATAGCCGATATATTCGGTGTTTTGTTTTTCATAACGCTCATCCAGGCGCTGCCAGAAGATTTTTTTAAAAAGACGGGCTTTCTTCAGGGCTTCGCCCCCGGAAATAATCAAAGAACCTTTCGCTTTCATCCCATCGGCGTAAGCCATGGATACCTTCAGAAAATGGGTGGAGGGCCTTCCTTTCACTCCAAAAACTTTAACACGGTTTTCTCCTTCTTCTTCAATTTGAATGGAAGTAAAATCCACCACCACATCCGGACTGATGTAATTTTTGGGGTCGCCCATTTCGTAGAGCAGCTGCTCCTGGACGGTATCAGTATTGATGAGCCCGCCTGTGCCGGGATGTTTGGTTATCACAAAAGAGCTGTCGCGATGCACTTCCGTTACGGGATACCCGAAATTATCCCATTTTTTCACCTTTTGCCAGTCCGTATAATTACCTCCTGTAGATTGCGCTCCGCACTCCATCATGTGTCCTGCAATCAGTCCGCTGGCCAGCTTGTCCCAGTCATCCAGCTTCCATCCGAATTCATAAATCATGGGCGCTATGGAGATAGAAGTATCCGTCACCCTTCCGGCAATAATCACCTGCGCTTCCTCTTCCAGCGCTTTAACGATAGGGCCCACGCCCAGGTAGGCATTAGCGCTCTGCACCTCGGCATGTATTTCATTAAACTTGCGGCGGTCTTCCAGGTTCTGAAAGTCTGCTTTATCAGGATAAAGTACGTCAATGAAGGGATAGATATCATCGCCTTCTATGACAGCAATTCTTAACTCGTTTCCGCTGCCTTTCAGCTTTTTAAGGATGGCGCGGGCACACCCCAGCGGGTTCATCCCGCCGGCATTCACAATCACTTTGGTTGCTGATTTTTTCAGCAGTGGGGCTACATCTACCAGCTGATCCACAAAGTCTGTTACATATCCCAGGTTTTCATCTTTGAGCTGCTGCTTTTTCAGGATACTCATTGTGATTTCCGCCAGGTAATCTGTGGAAATGTAATCCAGCGGGCCACCTTCGAGCTGCCGGCGCATCGCCAGCAGGTCATCACCCCAGAAGCCTCCTGCATTTCCAATTTTAATTGTCTTTTTCATATCGTTATCGTATTTAGATATTATATGGTTGATTTTCTGTTTGTTATCAGGATTTTTCTTCCAGTAACATGATAATTTGATTACTGCTCACCTGCATACCCTCTTTGGCTTTTATTTCTTTTACCACACAGTCTGCTGAGGCTGTTACCACATTTTCCATTTTCATCGCCTCCACAATGGCCAGCGTGGCGCCTTTTTTTATTGTATCTCCTTCCTTACAGGGAAGTTGTATCAGTTTTCCGTGCATAGGCGAAATCACTACGTTATCATCGTCCACCGACAATTGCCTCATATCTTCGTAAGAAGCGGTTTCGTCCAGCAAATCCGCCCTGGAAAAGTGGTAATGAAAACCCAGGTAATCGATGGTGGTTACCAGCTTTTTCTCTGAAAAGAATGCTATTTGATACGTCTCATCATAACAGAAAGTGACCTTATTTTTGCTTCGATTATAGAAGCGCACCGTGTAGCTTTGGCCACCGGTGTCGATCAGATAATCGCTATCTCCCGTGCGCCTGACCTCCACATTAAACTGCTTATCGTTACGGATGACGGGGATATTCAGAATATCGCCCCACAAACCGATGGTTCTCCACAGGTTTTCGTCGCCGGTATCGCGCAATTCTTTCAGGAGATATGCCAGCAGCGGAACAGCATGCGACAGCTGCTCCTTTTGGATATTGAGCTGTTCCACAATGCCGGGCGTGCGCTCATCGCAATACTTTGTGGAAATGCGGTTTTTCTCAAAATCTTCGGAAGCCACCAGGCTTTTCAGGTATGCCAGGTTGCTTTTTATACCCTGGATGTGATAATTCTCCAGCGCCCACAGCATTTTTCCGCGGGCTTGCTCGCGGTTTGCGCCATAGACGATTAGTTTGCTTATCATCGGATCATAAAACGGTTTGATTTCCGTATTGGATGTGATGCCTGAATCCACTCTCACATCCTTCCCTGCCGGCTCTGAGTACAGCGACATTTTTCCGGGCGAAGGCATAAAATCCTGCGAAGGGTCTTCGGCATAAACTCTGGCTTCTATGGCGTGTCCATTTTGGTGAAGGCTTTTTTGGGTGAAAGACAGTTTATTGCCTGCCGCCACCAGCAACTGCTCTCGCACCAGGTCGGTACCCGTTACCATCTCCGATACCGGATGCTCCACCTGGATGCGGGTATTCATCTCTAAAAAGTAAAAATTCAGCTCCTTATCCACCAAAAACTCGATGGTTCCGGCATTGTAATACCCTATAGCATGCGCTATTTTCACTGCCGTTTCGCCCATTCTGCGGCGCGTTGCCGGGTTAAGGGTTACGGAAGGCGATTCTTCGATAATTTTTTGATAACGTCGTTGCAGCGAACACTCGCGCTCGTAGAGATGCACAATGTTTTGATGCTTATCGCCAATAATCTGTATTTCGATGTGGCGTGGATTATCTAAATATTTTTCGATGTAAACGGCCTCATCCCCGAAATACGCTTTTGCCTCCCTGGCGGTGGCCTTCAGCGCTTCCTCCAGTTTTCCGGGTTCCCGCACGATGCGCATCCCCTTGCCGCCGCCTCCTGCCGCGGCTTTCACCAGTACCGGGAAATCCATCTTATCCTTCCCATCCAGAAGTTCTTGCGGTGTGCCGGTAATTCCTTCCAGCAAAGGCACATCGATGGCTTTCATTTTTTTGCGGGCTTCAATTTTATTTCCCATCAGGTGGATGGCTTCGGGAGAAGGCCCCACAAACTCCAGCCCGGCGACCCTCACCGCTTCCGCGAAAGCGGCATTTTCTGATAGAAACCCGTATCCGGGATGGATGGCGTCACATCCCGACTTTTTCGCCACCGCTATCAACTTTTCAGCGTTTAAGTAGGTCTCCGACAGCTCCGACTCTCCCAGGCGGTAGGCTTCATCGGCCTTAGCAACATGCAGGGAGTCGCGGTCGGCAGCAGCATAAACAGCTACAGTGCGTATTCCCAGCTCATGAGCTGAACGCATTATACGCACAGCAATTTCGCCACGGTTAGCAACGAGAAGTTTGCGAAATATTTTCATCAGTATCACTTTTTTAGTCTATTGTTTTTTCAGGATAAAAGCTTTTCCCGAATGTTTTCGGGACCAAATCAAAATTCCGGGCTTCAATTTCCAATAAGAAAAAAGAATGCTTTGATTCAGATTTGTTGTTTTGCTAATCCTTTTTTGCAACCCAATTTGGCTTTCGTTTTTCAAGGAAGGCCTCCATTCCTTCCTGACCTTCTTCAGAGGCGCGAATCTCGGCAATTATCCGTGCGGTCTCGCTCAAGGCTGTTTTCATGTCCCACTCATTCGACACATCATGCAGCAGTGTTTTACAGTGCGACATGGCTTTAGGGCCACTGGTGCGCAGTAAGCCGATTTTCTCTTCCACATGTTTTTCCAAACCATCTCCGGCAAATGATTTATTAATAAGCTTGTATTCTGCTGCTTCTGGTCCTTTGATGCGGCGCCCTGTAAGCATCAGGTCGCGTGAGCCGAACTCCCCGGTGCGTTTCACCACATAGGGCGAGATGCAGGCCGGAACAATGCCGATTTTCACTTCACTGAGCGAGAAAGTGGTGTTTTCATCCGCGAAAGCGAAATCGCAGGCAGCCAAAAGGCCGTTAGCACCACCGATAGCCGCCCCATGCACCATGGCAATAGTGGGTTTGGCAGAGGTGTAAATGGCGTAAAAACACCTCGAAAGGTTGTAGCTCTCCTCATAGTTTTGCTCAAAGGAGTAATCTTTTACCCCGCGCATCCAGTTCAGGTCGGCACCGGCGCAGAATGATTTACCACGACCGCGCAGAATAACCGCCCTGACATCCTCCATCTTATCGATTTCACTGAAAACGTCAATCAGTTCACTGATCATGGTTTCGTTGAATGCATTGTGAATCTGCGGACGGTTCAACCAGACTGTTCCTACATCCTTTTTCTTTTCAAACTCTATGGTTGTGTATTCTTTCATGCTAATTATTTTTTCTCTGCATTTTTCTGATACTTTTTCTCACACTCATTTTCGATGATGCTATCGACAATTCCCGGATCGAGCAGGGTTGTGGTATCGCCAAAGTCTTTGGTATCGCCTTCAGCAATCTTCCGCAGGATACGGCGCATGATTTTTCCTGAACGCGTTTTGGGCAGCCCTTCCACCAGCATTATTTCGTCGGGTTTGGCAAAGGAACCGATAATTTTTTCGACGCCTTTTTTCACGGAGGTTTTAATTCCTTCTATACCTCCTGTGCTGAGTTCCTGACAAACCACAAAAGCGAAGATGCCTTGTCCTTTCACTTTGTGTGGATAACCCACCACTGCCGATTCCACTACCAACGGGTGCTCGTTGATGGCGTTTTCTATTTCCGCTGTTCCGAGGCGGTGGCCTGAAACATTGATCACATCATCCACACGACCCAGTATGCGGTAATAACCGTCCTCATCGCGCTTGACGCCATCGCCGGTAAAATAGTATCCTTTATACTGCGAGAAGTAAGTTTTCTTGTAGCGTTTATGGTCGCCCCACACGGTGCGCGCCATCCCCGGCCACGGAAATTTGATGCACAGGTTTCCTTCCACGCTTTTGCCTGTCTGCTCCCTGCCCTCACCATTCATGATGGCGGGCTGGATGCCCACAAAGGGAAGCGTGGCATATGAAGGCTTGGTGGGAGTAATCCCTGCCAACGGACTAATCATGATGCCGCCGGTTTCGGTTTGCCACCAGGTGTCTACAATGGGGCAGCGGCTCTGTCCCACAAAGTCGTGATACCAGTGCCAGGCCTCCTCGTTGATGGGTTCTCCAACCGATCCCAGCACTTTCAGGGAGCTGAGGTCTTTGCCCTCGAAAGGCTTTTGACCGTAGCCCATCAGGGCGCGGATGGCGGTGGGAGCGGTGTAAAACTGATTGACTTTGAACTTTTCCACGACATCCCAGAAGCGTCCGGCATCGGGGTAGGTGGGTGTTCCTTCAAACATAAGGGTGGTAGCTCCGGCAAGCAACGGGCCGTAAACAATGTAGCTGTGCCCGGTGATCCAGCCAATGTCGGCAGAACAGAAAAAGACATCGCCGTCGCTGTACTGGAAAATATTTTTAAAGGTGTAAGAGGTGTAAACCATGTAGCCAGCGGTGCTGTGCACCAGCCCCTTCGGTTGTCCGGTGGAACCGGAGGTGTAGAGAATAAACAGCGGGTCTTCCGCATCCATTACTTCGGCCTCATTTTCCTTGGAAATGCCTTTCAGCGCATCCTCGAGCCAGACATCGCGATCTTCCATAAATGCAACTTTTTGCCCCGTGCGTTTGACGAGCAAAATGTTTTTTACGGTGTTGCAATCGCAGTTATCCATCGCTTCGTCGATAATCTCCTTCAGCGGGATTGTCTTAGTGCCGCGGAAGCCACCATCGGCGGTAATAATCATTTTCGCTCCGGCATCTTTCACACGGTCGGCCACTGCCTGCACCGAAAATCCGGCAAAGATGACCGAGTGAATGGCCCCTATGCGGGCACAGGCCAGCATGGCGATAGTGAGCTCCGGGATCATAGGCAGGTAAATCACTACGCGATCGCCTTTGCGGATGCCTTTACTCAGCAGCATGTTGGCAAACACACGTACCTCATCGTAAAGCTCTTTATAGGTATAGACCTTCTCCTTTTCTTTTGGATTATTTGGTTCCCAGATCAGGGCAGGCTGGTTTTTACGCTCGAACATATGGCGCTCAAAAATATTCTCAGTGATATTGAGCTTCCCGTTAAGGAACCATTTCACTTCCGGTTTTTCAAAATCCCACTCCAGCACTTTATTGAACTTCTTTTGCCAGTAAAACGTCTCTGCGATGGACTCCCAGAACGATTCCGGGTTACTTACACTTTTTTGGAATTCATAAATAAACCCTCCGAGGGTGGTGATCTTATTCGTCATAGTCGTTAGTTTTTATGGTTAGGAACAATTTTATTTACATCCTGTATACGCCGTTTGTGGGTTCAGGGAAAGGCTTGTTCAGTGAAGCAGCAAGCCCCATTGCCAACACCAGCCTCGTGTCTGCCGGGTCGATGATGCCATCGTCCCAGAGCCGTGAGGTGCTGTAGTATGCCGAACCTTCGTGTTCATACTTTTTCAGGATTTCCTTCCTGATTTTTTCGCGCTCGTCTTCCGACAGCGACTTTCCTTTTGCCTTCAGCTGATCTTCCTTTACAGTGATTAGCACGTTGGCGGCCTGCTCACCACCCATCACCGATATTTTGGCGTTGGGCCACATAAACAGCAGGCGTGGCTCATAAGCACGTCCGGCCATGGCATAGTTGCCCGCCCCAAACGAACCGCCGGTCACCACCGTAAATTTAGGAACATTGGCTGTGGCTACTGCATGCACCAGCTTAGCACCATCGCGCGCAATGCCGCCGTGCTCGTATTCTTTCCCCACCATAAATCCGGTGATATTTTGCAGGAAGATAATAGGTATTTTGCGATGCTTACACAGCTCGATAAAATGTGCCCCTTTGCGGGATGATTCGGCAAACAAAATTCCGTTGTTGGCCAGAATACCAACAGGATAGCCCATGATGTGGGCAAAGCCCGTTATGAGGGTGGCCGCATAGCGCGCCTTAAATTCATGAAACCGGCTGCCGTCAACGATGCGGGCGATAATTTCGCGGGCATCCACCGGCTTTTTAAAGTCAAGCGGAGCGATGCCATAAAGCTCACGCGGATCATATTTCGGCTCTTCCGGCTCCTGCCTATCCAGCTCCTGCTGCTGTGGCTTGTTTAGCGTGCTGAAAATGTTGCGGCAGATTTGGATGGCATGCTGGTCGTTCTCAGCGTAATGGTCGGCCACTCCTGAGATAGAGGTGTGCACATCGGCGCCCCCCAGCTCTTCGGCGGTAACATCTTCGCCGGTAGCGGCTTTCACCAGTGGCGGCCCCCCGATGAAGATGGTGCCCTGTTCCTTGACAATAATGGTCTCATCGCTCATAGCCGGAACGTATGCACCGCCGGCCGTGCAGGAGCCCATCACGATAGCGATTTGCGGAATGCCTTTGGCCGACATCTGCGACTGGTTGAAAAAGAAGCGACCGAAATCATATTTGTCGGCAAAAACATTAGCCTGCTCGGGCAGAAATACGCCGCCGGAATCCACCATATAAACCACAGGCAGATGATTCTCCAGTGCAATTTCCTGTGCCCTGACATGTTTTTTGATAGTCTCGGCAACGTAGGTGCCGCCTTTCACGGTGGCATCGTTGGCGATGATGACCGTTTCGCGCCCCTTAACCAGGCCTATTCCGGTGATGATTCCCGCTGAAGGGAACTTATCGTCATATTGTCCGTTAGCAGCTAAAGAAGATAACTCCAGAAAAGGGGTGTTTCTGTCGGTAAGCAAATCAATACGCTCGCGCCCAAGTAGTTTTTTCCGCTTTTTGTGTCGCAAAGTAGCTTTCTCACCACCTCCCTTCCGGGCTTCGCGCAAAGCAGCTTTAAATTGATGGACTATCTCTTTATACTTTGCAGCATTCTCCGCAAACGTTTGAGATTTAGTGTCGATGTTGGTAGTAATTGGAAACAAAGCTTGATAAATTTAGTTATTCAAATATATTTGACGTTAAAGATTTATAACGCGTTAAAGCGCTCTTTTGTTTTAACCAATATCATCCGGATATCAGAATCAAATATTCACATTTAAATATATAAATATACACATTCCCGGGAAAATGACAACTTTTTTTGCCAATGCACAAGCTTGCGGCGTGCCTGTGGGTCACCCCGCAAGCTTGTTGATAATTTTTGTTTCTACGTAAATACCTGTACTTTCGTTTACGAAAACTGTTGTTTATGGTCGCAGGAACTATCTCATTTGATTTTGACTATCTGCCGTTGCTTATTGTAGTGGCGATCGGGTGGGCTACGCCTATGCTGATGCATCTCCTGAACCTGAAGCGGGCCCCGACGGTGGTGGTCGAAATAATTGCGGGATATATTATCGGGCATTTTCTCTTTGACCTTTCGGCCTCTTCAACCGAACATGCGTTGAATTTTGCGGCCTTATCAGGGTTTCTGCTGCTGATGTTCCAGAGCGGCCTGGAGATAGATGTAAAGAAGATACATTTTAACCTTCCACGCCGTCGCGATAGTTTTGCTACAGCGCTCCAAAACCCGCTGGTTTCAGGTTCTGTTATCTTTTTATTAACCCTTTTGCTCTCTTTTCTCAGCACGCTTTTGCTGGGATTGGTAATCCCCATCAAAAACACCTGGTATTTTGCTCTTATCATGATCACCACTTCGGTAGGCATCATCCTGCCCATTCTTAAAAACAGTGGCGAAATCGACACCCTCTACGGTCAGGTGTTGATTACCGGGAGCGCTATTGCCGATATTCTGAGTATTTTGCTCTTCACTTTTTCCGCTTTTATCATCAGGCATGGCTTTCAATGGAAGATTTTCCTGGTTTTGCTGTTGTTTGTGTTGTTATATCTTTTTTATTACCTGGGCTCGCATATTAACAAGCAAACCATTTTCCGAAAGCTTACCCATGAGCTCTCCCATGCGGCCTCGCAAATCAAAGTGCGCGGAACGATACTGCTGATACTTATTTTTGTAGTGCTCTCGCAGCAGATGGGTGAAGAGGTGATGCTCATGGGAGCATTTCTCAGTGGCGTCCTGCTGTCAGGTTTTGTTAGCAAAGAGCGTGACCTGCTGCTGCAAAAAATAGATGGCATTGGATATGGCTTTTTTATCCCCATATTTTTTATTATGGTTGGCGCCCGCTTCGATGCTTCGGCGCTTGGCAGAATTGATGGCTCCCTGGTAGTTTTTCTGCTATTGATGCTTATTACCTTATACGGTGTAAAAATACTCCCTGCACTCATCCTGAAAAAGCAGTTCGGGATGCGCAAAGCACTGGCCGCAGGGATACTTTTATCTTCCAGGCTTAGCCTAATCATTGCTGCAGCCACCATCGGTTTAGACCTGAATATTATCTCAGAGGAAACAAATGCTGTTTTTATCCTGATGGCTGTAATTACCTGCCTGCTCTCGCCCGTTTTATATAGTCAAATAACGTTTAAAAGCATGCATGGCAGAGATAAAACGTTGATTGTAGGAGGCGGCAGCACGGCTGTTTTGTTGGCAAGGCGCTTAACGATGCATGGAAAACATGCGGTAATTATTGAGAAAGACACCGTAAGATACCGCGAAATCGTTGCCAAGGGATTGCATGCCATATACGGAGACGGGCTCCGCGGCGAGGCCTATAAAAAAACGGAGCTTACCCATAACGATTACGTTGTGGTGCTCACCGCTGATAACGAGCTAAACTATAAGATCTGCTCATTCCTTCGCAATAAATTGAATCATGATAAAATCATTACCAAATCCAACACACGTAAGCTGGAAGAGCAATTGAGTTATATTGATGTAAAATACCTGGATGTGACCCGCACGCTGGCTACCGCCCTGGAGAACCAGATTCTGCGGCCTACCGCCTACAAAGCGCTGGTGGAGACGTTTGAAAACTTTAATATTGAGGAGGTAGTGATGACCAACCGGACTTATAACAACTACAAAATCAGCGAGATGCCCCTGCATCCGGATGTGTCGTTCCTGCTCCACAAACATGAAGATGTGATGGATTTACCACATGGAAACACCAAAATACACACCGGAGACACGATTTTTATCTTTGGAACTGAAAGCGCCCTGCAGGATACTCGGAAAAAATTAAGAGCAGAGTAGCCGGCGAACACCGCTGTGTATCTTAACGCAAATACGCAGTAGCCCGTTATGGAGCCATCCTCTCCACCACCTCTTTCCTCCTTATTTTTCCGGATGAAGTTTCGGGGAATTTTTCGCAGAAAAGAATCTTTTTTGGGGCATGGTGTTGTGCTACCTTCATCCTGATGCGGTTGTGGAGGGCTTCGAGGCAGCTCTCCTCCATCGGTTTTCCTTCTATAACGAGGATTACTTGTTGCCCCAGCTCCTGGTGCGGAATGCCGGCGATGAAGAAACGGCGGTATATCATGCCGCTGATCTTGCTTTCCACATCTTCGGGAAAGACTTTCACCCCTCCCGAATTAATAACGGAGTCGTACCGCCCATGCCACCGGAAGCGCTTTTCGTCTTCCAGGGTCACCACATCGTTGGTGGCTACCGGCCCTGGCAGGTAGTCTGCGCTGATGATCAGGCGGCTTTGTTTATCCGTCTTAAGATTTACCCCTTCCATCGCACGATATGTCTGCGCGGGATTCTCGCCGTTTACCCACCGCACCGCCACATGGGTGAGTGTCTCAGTCATCCCAAAGCTCTGATAAACAACAGGCTTAAAGCGCTGCACTTTTCGCTCCAGGGTATTATCCATAGGTGCTCCGCCCACCAGCACAATACTGAATAAGTGGTGTTTTTCCGGTTTTTCCAGCAGCCGGCGCAGTTGCATCGGTACTACCGGAACAAATTTCACCTGCTCTGTCCAGGCCTGCCAGGGATCGGAGGAGGGCTCCGCAATCAGCAGGTTGAGCCTGCCGGCAAAAGCGCGTGCCACCATCATTTTCCCGGCAATATATTGTGTGGAAAGACACAGCAAAACAGGGTCTTGTGGCTTTAGCGCAAAAAAGGCAAGTGTGCGCTGTGCCGATTCGATTAAAGCATCCTTTGAGAAAGTGAGCTCCCTGGGTTTTCCGGTGGTGCCTGAAGTGGTTACGGTTATCTCCTCATTTTCGAGCCAGTCGGCCACAAATTCATAAAAATTACGGTACCATTCCGGGCGGGCAGGGTCCATTATGCTTTTCCGGGCTTTCTCAAGTAAAGCTTTCGGACCATATTCTTTTCCGTTGATAATGAGTGTATCGTATACCATAATGCGTTTTTACAGATTCTTGTCCCATTTCTTCTGTGGGCGGTACCAGATATGCCCTTGCGATATCTCCAGCGGCGAAGAAATATTGTTACTGTAGAGCTGGCCGGTACCCAACCCCTGAGGCATATTATTGCCCAGGGTGTAGGTCCACTGGGCAATAGCATTTAGTCCGATATTGGATTCCAGTGCGCTGGTCACCCACCACCCGGCGCCCTGCCTTTCGGCAATGTCAATCCACTCGCGGCTGCTTTCGAACCCACCTACCAGGCCAGGCTTCAGGATGATGTATTGCGGTTTGATGGTGTTGATAAGGTTCTCTTTCTCCTCACAGGCGTCAATGCCTATTAACTCTTCATCCAGCGCGATGGCGACAGGCGTATTCCTGCACAGCAGCGCCATTGTTTCGGGCGTGCCTTGCTTTATCGGTTGCTCTATGCTATGCACGTGCAGCTTTTTCAGTGCTTCCAGCTTTGCGGGCGCCTCCTGTGGCGAGAAAGCCCCGTTGGCGTCGACACGCAGCTCCAGCGTTTTGCTGCCATAGCTGTTACGCAGACTTTGTAAAAGGCTAAGCTCTGATTGCCAATCTATAGCCCCTATCTTCATCTTCAGGCAGTCGAAGCCCTGTTCCAGTTTATTATCAATCTGCTGACGCATATAGCGCTTGTCGCCCATCCAGATAAGGCCGTTTATTTTCATAGAGCGCTCGCCACGGGTGAAAGGCGAGGGAAACAGAATCCGCTCGTGCTCCACAGCCATATCCTGTAAAGCCATCTCTACTCCAAAACGTATAGAAGGCCAGCGCGTTAATTTGCCGGGAGCAATTTTATGAATATTCTTACATACCTCCGCGAGCTTTTCCTCATAGCCGTTGCCCTCATCAGGGCTAAGCCCCCGCAGCAAACTGCACTCCCCAACGCCTTTCTTTTCAGTATGCTCCGTATCCTCCAAAAAAATAAACCAGGATTCTTTGCTCCTGAGCGTTCCCCGCGAAGTGCCTGCCGGCCTCCTGAACTGTAGTGTGTGTTTTTTATAACGTGCTGTAAGCATACCTATATATCACTAACTAAAGTTTCGCATTTCTTATATAATCATGAATATTAATCTTTTACTAAAATACTGTTGTTATAAATAGTTCTATATCTAGTTATAATATTCTCCATTGGTGCTATACAACTATCTTAGTGAATCTTTGTTCCCTTGTGTCTTAGTGGCCTTCTGGAAGGTCTGCCACGAAGGCACCAAGACTCAAAGCAACACAAAGTTAAATATTATTTGATGTTAACTTATTAAAATTCACCACTTCACTATACCGACTTTCAAGTGCAAAACTTTAGTCACTAATTTAACTGAAACAACTCTTTAAGAACAAGTTGTGAGCACTATACATCATTTTTCCCGATTATTACCAGGAGGTCTGAAATTTATCTCTTACATTGTGTTCATCCGTCGAAAACACCTCACAAATCCTGAATTTTGTATTTTATCGGTATTATTATAAATCCCGGCATCAATCATCTATAGCTATACACACTAAAAGTACAAATTACTTTTGACAGAAAAGGCGTGCCGGATTAAAACAATATCCCTATCCCGAATGTAAAGGCAAAAACCAGCGTGGTTAATGCCAGTCTTTTCAATTCAGGGTCAAGCTCTTTTGGAATCGTGTTTTGCATTACCGCTTGTATGTGCTGCACAAGGAAGGGTAAAATGATGAGATAAAGAAACTGGAAAGGGGTGTGGAAGTGCAAAAACGAAAAAATCAATCCTGAAATGATGGCCCCGGAGAGCAGCGCGATATGATATATTTTTGCTTTTTTGGTGCCCATTATCACCACCATCGTTCTTTTTCCGGAGTTTTTGTCACTCACCTGGTCGCGCAGGTTATTAAGGTTGAGCACGCCCACACTCAACAATCCCACGGAAGAGGCCGGTAAAAAGATATCGGCCGGCAGCGTGTTGGTGTGGAGGTAAAAAGTGCCTCCCACCGCCACCAGGCCAAAAAATACAAAGACGAAGAGATCGCCAAGCCCCCGGTATCCGTAAGGATTTTTCCCTACCGTATATTTTATTGCCGAGGCTACCGCTACCAGGCCTAAAACCAGGAACAGCAAAGAATACCAAAAATTCTCTCCCTTTGTGCCGGTGTATACCAGCGCTGAGCCGGTAATAAGGGCCAGAGAGGAGAAAACAATGACAATCTTTTTCATCTGCGCCGCACTAATAAGGCCGCTCTGCACAGAACGTTGCGGGCCCACCCGTGTTTTGTTGTCTATTCCGTTTTTAGAATCGCCGTAATCATTGGCCAGGTTCGATAATATTTGCAAAAACAGCGTGGTAAGCATGGCTAGAAGAAATACCGGCCAGCTGAAAGTGCCGCTGTAGTACGCCAAAAAGCTTCCCAGCACTATACTTGACAGCGACAAGGGCAATGTGCGCAGCCTAAAGGCTTCTATCCAGCTTTTGATATTTGAATTCATGTGGCTAAAGTATAAAATATCCTTACAGGATGAAAATGAAATTCTCCTGCAATCATATCAGGAAACATCGTAAAATCTCTTTTTGTTTACTTCTCCTGTTAGGGAAATTTGGGATACTTGTGAAAGTCCGGGTCCCTTTTTTCGAGGAACGCATTTTTCCCTTCCCGGGCTTCTTCGGTGAGGTAGTACAGCAAGGTAGCGTTACCTGCCAGCTCCTGAATTCCGGCTTGACCGTCAAGTTCGGCATTGAGTCCCATCTTAATCATCCGCAGCGCCATGGGCGAGCGTTGCATCATGGTTTTGGCCCAGTCTACCACTTCATTCTCCAGCTCATCCAACGGCACCACTTTATTGACCATCCCCATTTCTTCGGCTTCTTTAGCAGAATACTGCCGGCAAAGGAACCAAATTTCGCGGGCTTTCTTTTGGCCCACGTGGCGTGCCAGGTATGAAGAGCCAAATCCTGCGTCAAAGCTGCCCACCTTAGGGCCTGTCTGGCCAAAGACAGCATTTTCGGAGGCAATGGTCAGGTCGCACATCACATGCAGCACATGTCCGCCACCTATGGCATAGCCGTTCACCATGGCAATTACGGGCTTGGGGAGTGATCGTATCATGCGTTGCAGATCCAGCACATTGAGGCGTGGCACCTTATCCTCGCCGATGTAGCCCCCTTTGCCCTTTACGCTTTGGTCGCCACCGGAGCAGAAAGCTTTGTCACCGTTGCCGGTAAAAACCACAACATTGATGTCATTATTTTCACGGCAATGATGCATGGCCTCTATCATCTCATTTACCGTTTGCGGACGGAAGGCATTGCGCACTTTGGGCCGGTTGATGGTGATTTTTGCTATTCCTTCAAAAAATTCAAAATAGATATCCTTGTACTCTTTAAGCTGTTTCCACACTCTGTTTGCTGCCATTATTCTTCTTTTAGTTGTTTGAAATAGTTTTTGAGCACCACATCGTTGTCATTTCCCGGCGTTCGTACCTCCAGAATCACCGCATTATCATGTGGTTGGTAAATATCTTTCAGAACGTCTTGCAGGTGGCTTTGTTCATCGCAATAGTAGTAATGCAGGCCAAAAACTGCGGCCATTTTTTCTATCTCGAACTCCTGCTTTGTTTCGAAAAATTCTTCCATTTTCCCTGTAGATGCCGGGCCGGGAATAATCCTGAAGATGCTGCCGCCCTGGTTGTTGATGACGATAATGCGCAGATTTGCGGGAAGGTGCCTGTTCCACAGCGCATTACTATCATAATAAAAACTAACATCGCCGGTAATCACCGTATTTATTTCCTGGGATAGCGATGCATATCCTGCCGCGGTACTAACGATGCCGTCAATCCCGCTGGTGCCCCTGTTGGCCATATAATTTAATCCTTCCCGCGGGGCAAAGAGCATTGCGTAGCGCACCGGGGTGCTGTTGCCCAGATGCAGTATGCCGGGCGCCGGGATTTGTGCCATCAGCAGGTTAAACGTGCACAGGTCCGACCATGCAGCCTTGTCCATATATTTTTCATGCACCCTGGTGGCACAGGCTTCCAGGCCCGCCCATCTTTCCGAAAAAGCTGAAGGCCTGGTTTGCAGTTGCGGCACCAGGGTCTCCAGAAAACGCTCCGGTGCCACCGGAACAACACGCGTAAGGCTTTTATAGGTATCGGTGTGTTGCCTGCCTTCGTCGATATGCCAGTGATTTTGTGGCTTATGTTTTCTTAAAAAAGCTTTTATCTGTTTCGACACTACATCCGTGCCCAGGGTGATGAGCAGGTCAGGAACATAATCTTCGAGGTGCTCTTCAGGGATGGTGTTCAGCAAGCGATCGATGTAATGATGAAAACTTTCATGATAAAGATTGGAAGTTCGCTCGGTAAGTACGATGGTATTGGAATGACGAGCAACCTTTACCAAGAGCTCTTGCAGGTTATTTCCTGGTGGCAGCACGCCGGTAAGTATCATCACTTTGGCGGTATTATTCCAGCTCGATGACAGCGACTGGATTTCCGGCTCGCTGAGATACTTATCGGCATAACTGAGCTGAATATTTTTTGGAGGCTCAATCTCTTTTTGCTCGCCATAAAGGGGTTCCCTTAGCGGGATGTTAAGGTGCACCGGGCCCCGGGCAGCAGTAACTGCCTGGTTAATTGCTTCGGCGATGATGCGCTGGCCATACCAAAGCCTGTCGTCATCCAGTGGCTCCTGGGGCAGTGTAGCTTCAAATTTAATAAAATTGTTGTAGGCTCCCGGCTGCCGGATGGCTTGTCCCTCGCGCTGGTCAATGAGTTCCCCGGGACGGTCGGCCGTCAGGGCAACCAGGGGCACGTGCTGGTAATAAGCTTCCGAGAGCGCCGCGGCGTAGTTGAGCATGGCCGTTCCGGAGGTACAGGTGAGCGCGACGGGGGCATCCAGCGAGAGGCTCATGCCCAGGGCATAATAAGCGGCAGAACGCTCATCGATAATACTGTGGCAGGTGATGCCGGGGTGTGCTGTGAGTGATTTGATGAGCGGGGCATTGCGCGAGCCCGGAGAAATCACCGCATGGTGCACCCCTTTGGCTGCAAGCAATGCCACTACCCTGTTTACCATCTCTTTATCAGAATACATATCTTATAAGTTTTCTGCTACATTTAGCAGTGTTCTGCACTTGGCTTGTGTTTCAGCCCATTCCTCTCCGGCTGTTGACCCTCTGGTGAGGCCACCGCCGGCATAAAGGACTGCTTTATCTGTAAACACCTGCATACACCTCAGGTTTACGTAAAGATTCACTTCTTGTTTCCCGGGGTTGATTTCTCCGAGAAAGCCGCTGTAAAATTCGCGGCGATGCTTTTCTGTCTGTCCGATAAGCGCTCTGGCTCTGTCGCGTGGAATACCACATACGGCCGGAGTGGGATGCAGATGCTGCGCCACCTTTAAATATTTCTCACCCATCTGATCTTCCGGAATATGGAAAGTGGTCTTCAGGTGCACCAGATTGCCGGCCTGGCAGGTTTCAGGGCCTTCCCTGTGGAAGTGATTCACCTGGTGTGTGTGTAATGCTTGTTCGATAAATGCTGAGACCACAGCCTGCTCATGGATCTCCTTTTGGCCCCACGTTGCGGGCTCTTCTGCGGGCCTGGTTCCGGCTAAGGCCACTGTTTCGAAGGCCTGCCCCTCTTTAGAAAGCAACATCTCGGGCGTAGCGCCCAGCCAGCTTCCCCGCTGCGGAATATTAAAAATATATACCATCGCTGCGGGATAAGATTTTTGGAGCTTAACAAACAGATCGGCAGCATTTTTACGATTAACCAGCGAGGTTTCTTTTGTCCTGGAAAGGACTACCTTAGTTGCCTGCCCGCTGTTTATGGCTGTTTTCATTTGGTTAAAAGCTTCGATATATTCCTGCCGCGCAGTGATGTGCACACAGGTAGGTGCGTCAGGAGGGTGCGTCTTGATTTTTTCCAGTGCCTCATTGGTTAGCGATTCAGCCCAGGCGAGTGTGGCGGGAATAAAATAACCCATGATATCCTTTTCAGGATGAAATAGCGCCATGAAAAACCCTCTCTCTTCCGGCATCTTCTCTTTCTTTACAGGGATGGCCTCATGAGAAAAGGCCCCTTGTATCTGCTTGCCGGGATAGCGCCAGAGCGCAAAAGCGATATTCTTTTCCAGGCAATGCCGGATGATTTTTTCAGGCTTCATGTGAATTCTCCATGCGTTGAATAAAGTTGGTGAGGCGCGAGATAGACACCAGGTTTTCCTCCTTATCACGGATAGCTATCTGGACGATGTGGCTGTTTTTTCCGCGATGCAGGAAAGTGGCAGTAGCTACCACCCTGTTGCCGTGGGGTACGCTGCGCACGTGGTTGGCGTTAATCTCCATTCCTTTTACGGTATACTCTTGCGGATTCGTCACCATGACCGACAAGGCGCCCCCCACCGTCTCGGCCAGGGCCAGGTTTGCGCCGCCGTGCAGGATTTTAAAAGGCTGTATGGTTTTATCGTTGACGGGCATTTCAGCCTTTAGAAAATCCTCACCTTGTTGTGTGAAAAAGATATCCAGATTTTCGATAAGGGTGGATTTGCTCATCGTATTAAAGTCCTCCAGCGAAAAATAAAGCTGCTCTTCCATAGTGCAAATGTAGCAATTTGTCGATTTTTGTCCTACTTTTATCGCAGCAGCAAAATTAAAGGAAGAAAGAGATTGTATAGCGCCTGCTTAATATGTCTCGAATTACCAGCCGTCATTAATTATTTGGTGGTTGGTTTATTGATCAATCGTTTGATTATAACCTGAACTTACTTTAGAGCTTTAAAGGGATTTAACCCTTTATCATGCATTGCTCTTATCTCATTTCCCGTTACTTCCCCTTTTCGAATAGCTTCTTTTATCAATTCCGGGTTATCATCTTTGTGCCAGGCAAAAACGCGGTTGTCAACCAACCAGGGGGCTTCCCATAGACATTCTCCATAACGTATCAATATCACAAAATCGGCAGAGAATTGCTTTTCCTTATCAAATGTCAAGCCACGCTCCATAAGCCATGCGATATTATGCTCATCGGCATTCATTCTTCTGAGATTAACCAGCATATTATCTTCCTGACCATTCTCTTCATCGGTGTAAATAAAATCCTTTTTAAACTGGCTCAGGCCACCTTGATATTCTTGGTGAACATTATTCTTCTTAACTATTTATAATAAAACATTTTACGCCTCGTTCTGTTATTAATATATAAATCAAAAAGGAAAGAATTATGATGAAAAAAATGGTATTTGCTATTGCAGCACTTTTTATTTTCAGCGCCTGTGAAGATGACACCACAAATGAAAAAGCAGTTTTAAGTGTTCATTTAACAGATGCACCGGCAAACTACGAAGAAGTTCTTATTGATATTGAAGAAGTAAGATACAACATGTCAGCTGAAGAAGAAGAAAACTGGCATACACTTGATAATTTAAATGCAGGAGTATATAACCTCCTTGATTTTACGAATGGTATTGATACCTTACTTGTGGAAGAAGAGATTCCGTCAGGTACGCTACACCAAATTCGCTTGATTATAGGAGATGATAATCAAATAAAAGTGAACGGAGAATATCATGATATTCAAACACCATCGGCCCAGCAATCAGGCCTGAAACTAAATGTGCAGGCGCCTATTGTTGCAGGCATTACTTACGAGATCTGGCTGGATTTTGATGCAGGACGATCTGTTGTTGAAAAAGGAAACGGCGATTTTCTTCTCAAGCCAGTAATACGTGCTTACACTGAAGAAACCAGTGGGGCCATTGCAGGAGTGGTTGAGCCGGTATCAGCGGAGCCATATGTAATGGCTGTTATGAACGGTGATACTATTGCTACATACGCCGATACTGTCAGTGGTGAGTTTATGCTAAGCGGACTTGAATCAGGAAGCTACGATGTAGAGTTTGAGCCCGTTGAAGACTACATTCCTCAAGCTGTCGACAATGTTGATGTCGTTACGGGTGAAGTCACCACCATGGACACTGTTACTCTCCAAATGAACTAAGCAGGATCACAAAAGTTCTTGTGTAATGCATCCCTCAATGCTGTAACAAGCTGACATTGCTCAGTAGATTTTGGGGGATGTTTTTTTTGCTTTATACAAAATCTATCACCCAACAAAAGGCTTTTCTATGATCTAAATTGAGCGATTCATGAGCTCGGTGTCCCATTTTTACTCGGCTGGTTAAATTAGTATTCATATTATTTGGCAGTAAAAGGGATGTTTTGCTTTATTTGGAATAAACCGGTCATTTTTTCATTCC
>Ga0307958_1000114_pt1 | contig 48779 bp, 39 predicted proteins | sample OrgLakmetagen492_FD_201826 | JGI IMG/M metagenome (GOLD analysis project Ga0307958, IMG submission 201826) | Saline water microbial communities from Organic Lake, Antarctica - #492 | ecosystem: Environmental > Aquatic > Non-marine Saline and Alkaline > Saline | place: Antarctica: Organic Lake... | reverse complement strand
AAACTAATCAAAGAAGGAATTGACCCAAGAATCCCATGGATGTATAACTTCAAACTCGATTTTAAATTTCGGTAAGCCCATTACTAAAATAAATTGTCCGTGGAAAATCGCTGAAAGCTTTCGGGAGTCGCTGATAAGGTGGATCTTTAAAAAGACCTGCGTTTAACCACGAATTCCCGGAAAATGATTGGTATATTTTCAATGTTTCGCTGAAGCTCACTTTGAAATACAATTATTATAACAGTAAGTTTTCAATGATAAGAAAATGCGCTCCTTTTAAAGACAAAAACTATTTAGATAAATTATGAATAGCATTTATATATAATCATTTGCAGCATTGTTTTAGCTATATACCAAAAGGCTATGCATGTTCTTCTAAAGCGGTTTATCTACCCTTATTACTTAATCGTCATATATTTAGCCATGATTTTTTCCACTACCAGCAAAGCTTCGGCAGGGCGGCTGTCACAATCTTGTTAAACATTTGTATTAACAAAATAAGCTGCAACTTTAACGAATATTATGTTGTCATTTTTTCAATGTCGGTAAGTTTATTATTTTTACAGCATGGAGTCAGTTTTTGTGATTCAATAAATTGTTATATTTTTAGTCAAATTTTTATCGCACATGGAAGATTTTATAATAATCCTGATAGGTTTTGCTTTAATGGCTTATTCGGCATACAGCAGGAACCGGAAGGCTAAAAATGATAAGGGGGCCATCCGTGGAGGTCATGAGACATCGTCAGAAGGGCAGCAAGCAGGTGGCTCTTCTGAAAAAAAGGATGTTTTGGAAGAGTTCTTTGGGTATGAGCCGGAGCAAGAGAACCATCCTTTTGCAGAAGAGGAACAATATAACGAGGCCGATAGTTCCGGCACGCCCCGGCCGGTAACCGGGCAGTATGAAAACAAAAGGCAGCCGGCTCCTGCAACAGAAAAACAATCATATGAGCCGCTGACGTATAAAAAGATAAATGAAGAGGGAGGAGTGTTTCACGGAAAAGCAGAAAAGAGTCAAACGCCGGAGGCTTTTAAAAAGTCTTACAAGAAACAGGATAAACGAAAAAGACATCACTGGTTTAACTTACGTAATGCTGTGATTTACTCTGAGATAATGCACCGAAAGTACTAACCGAAAAAAATAAATGTAAAATACAAGACTATGTTTTTTGGAGCTTTGATGAATTTATTAGTAATTTTACGCTCCGTTTATAGAATTTTAAGCTAACATTAAATTATATAATATGTTGAGAAATCTACTATTGACTATTGGAATTATACTGACATCCAGCGTGTTAGTATTTTCACAATCAGGCACCCTTCAAGGTAAAGTCCTCGATAAAGACACCGGGGAGCCCATTCCTTTCGCCAACATTGTTATTGAGTTGGGTGGCTCGCAAGAAGGTGGTACTACCACCGATTTTGAGGGTAATTACACGATAAAGCCTATCGATCCGGGCCAATACAATGTAAGGGCCAGTTATGTCGGGTATCAGCCTGTTCAGCAAAATAATGTAATTATCAGGGCAGACCAGATTACTTTCCTTGACCTGGAGATGACCTCGCAGGCACAAAACCTGGAGGAAGTGGTTATTACCGACTACAAGGTGCCCCTGATAAGTAAAGACAAAACATCCAGCGGCGGTACGATGACCTCTGAGGAGATAGAGAAAATGCCGAATAAAAACGCTGAAGCTATTGCCACCAGCGTGGGAGGAGTCTTTTCCGAAGACGGCGAAGTATCGAGTATCCGGGGTCAGCGTGAGGAAGGAACAGTGTATTATATTGACGGTATTAAAGTTACCGGAGGCACTAACCTGCCTGAATCCTCTATCGACCAGGTATCTGTTATTCTGGGAGGTGTGCCTGCACAATACGGAGATGCTACCGGTGGTATTATCAATATTACCACCAAGGGCCCATCGCGTGATTTTGGCGCTGGATTTTCAGCACAATCCTCTGAATATCTCGATGCTTACGGATATAACCGTTTAGGGCTAAACCTCAACGGCCCGCTGCTGAAGAAAAAGGATGGTAACTCTTCTACCTCTTTGCTGGGCTATTACCTGTCGGGTGAAGTTATCTATAAAGATGACGGAAGGCCTACAGCTACCGGGGTGGATAAAGTGAAAGATGATGTGCTACAGGATCTGATAGCCAATCCTTTTAGCGTTAACCCCGAATCAGGAGCTATTGTCAATAATTCAGCGCTGCTTAGGGAAGACGCCTTCGAACATATGGATGCCACACAAAATACGAACTCCACCAGGGTTAACCTTTCCGGAAAACTGGATATTAAGACCACTCCTACTGTTAATCTTACGCTGGGTGGTAATATGAGTTATACAGATTATAACAGCTTCAATTATCAGCATTCCTTATTCAACTGGCAAAACAACCGGCAGGTTACCTCGAATACAACCCGCGGCTTTGTGCGTTTTACCAATAGGTTCCCCAACACCGGTAAGGAGGATGCTTTAATCACCAATACATACCTCTCTTTCCAGGCCGACTTTTCCAGGATAGCACAAACCATACAACATCCTGTGCATAAAGACAATTTGTTTGATTATGGTTATGTAGGCCAGTTTACCACCTACAAGGAACGCAACTACACCAACGAAATGGAATACGACTCTGTGGCCGGAGTATATGCTCACCGCATGGATAATTGGAACGACACATTGGTTAGTTTTGTTCCCGGAACAGATAATGAAGCAAGGGCCAGCTATACATCAACGGTTTACGACGCTTTTGACAGTCCGATAGGTAATTATGATAATAAAAACAACATCACCTCCAACGGGGGACTGCTAAACAGTAATTTCCCTGATGATGTATACGGACTGTGGGCTAATGTAGGGGCATCGCAAGCCGATTATGACTATTACGAGGTGATGAATGACCAAATTGGCTTAGACCTGAAGGTTTCTACAGATATCGGAAATCATGCGGTAAGGTTTGGATTAAGCTATGAGCAGCGCAGAGAGCGGTTTTATGGATATAATGCCGGCCAGCTCTGGCAACAGATGAGGGACCTTACAAATGCTCATATTCAGCAGCTTGACCTCGATAACCCGCAGCCGGTTTATCTGGACGGACAGTTTATGGATACTATTAACTATCCCAGGCTCTATGATGGAAATGCACAACGTCATTTTGATGAACAATTGCGGCAGGCCATGGGCCTTGAGGTAGCAGGGACGGAATGGATTGATATAGACTCCTATAACCGCGAAGAAGGCACTATCAGCTATTATGATGATAATGGTAATCAGCACATCACCTCCCTGAACCGCGATTTGAGCATTGAGATGTTCAGTCCGGATGAGCTTTTGAACTCAGGAAGTTATATGGCTTCAGCCTATGGTTTTGATTATTACGGAAATGTTTTGGAAAACAAGCCCGGCTTTAGCGATTTCTTTTCAGCTACAGACGAGAACAATATCAATACCCGAAATATTGGCGCTTTCGAACCAATTTATACCGCAGGATTTATTCAGGATAAATTTGCCTTTAAGGATTTGATTTTTAATATTGGAGTAAGGGTAGACCGCTTTGATGCCAACCAAATGGTGCTTAAAGATCCCTTCCTGTTATTCCCTGCATACCGGGCAGGTGAAGTAAGGACCAACGAAGACCTTATGCTTGGCAATATTCCCGGTAGCATTGGGGATGACTATGCAGTATATGTTGATGATGCGCAGAATCCTTCAGCATTTACAGGGTTCCGTGACGGAAATACATGGTTCGATGCTTCAGGTACCGAGGTGGCAGACCCCGAGAGCGCACTGAGTTCCGGTAGCGGAATACAGCCTTACCTGCAAGACCCTGGAAATGATAATGTATCAGCTGAGGTCTTCGAAGATTACGAGCCGCAAATCAACGTGATGCCTCGTATTGCTTTCTCTTTCCCGATTTCAGACGAGGCCCTCTTCTTTGCACACTATGACGTGCTTACTCAACGGCCTAAGAATAACCTGAGGATGAACCCGGCAACCTATTTCTTTATGCCTACCTCCGGTGGGGGAACAGCATCAATTAATAACCCCAACCTGAAGCCGGAGCAGACCATCGATTATGAATTGGGCTTCCAGCAAAAACTTAGCAATACTTCTTCCCTGATCATTTCAGCATTTTATCGTGAAATCAGAGATCAGATACAGAGCTATCGTTTTACGGGCGCTTATCCTACAACGTACTATTCGTATAACAACCTCGACTTTGGTACGGTAAAAGGATTAACAGTTACTTATGACCTGCGCCGCACCAAGAATATCAGGATGAAGACCAGCTATACGCTGCAGTTTGCTGAAGGTACCGGATCGAACACCGAAACGGCTAAAGCACTTATCCTGTCGGGACAACCCAACCTGCGTACTTTGTTGCCTCTAAATATCGACCGCCGGCACGCTATTAATATGATGCTGGATTACCGTTTTGGGGAAGGCAAAAATTATAATGGCCCTACAAGCACACGCAATATTGAGGGCAGCGACAAAGTAAAAACAATACAATGGTTGAAAAATACCGGGGTTAACTTTACACTTAATGGAGGATCAGGAACACCATATACAAAATCGAGCCGTATATATCCCCTGGGAGGACAGCGCGTCATCCAGGGCTCTATCAACGGTGCTCGTAAGCCTTCGCAATGGAGGATTGATATGAGGATGGACCGCGATATTGACCTTGTTTTCGGAGCTGATGAAAATAAACGCGGGGCGTCACTGAATTTATACCTTCAGGTGCTGAACCTTTTCAATACAATGAATGTCCTTAACGTCTATTCTGCCACAGGTAATGCCAATGATGACGGTTACCTTGCCGCCGACGAATGGCAGTCGAATATTAACGATAAACTCGATTCGCAGGCTTACCGTAATATGTATATGATGAGGATTAATTCTCCTTTTAATTATAGCGCGCCACGGCAAATACGTTTAGGTGTAGAGTTAAATTTTTAAAATAACACGATAAAGAAAATATTATGAATATGAATAGAATTATATTATTTCTACTGTCGTTAGCAGTATTTTTTATCAGCCCTTCGGGGGCCTTGGCTGAAAAGCAGCAGCGAGGTGATTCGGGAGGATCTAAAAATGCAGAAACAGTGAAAGCCACCGCAGCAGGCTGCCTGCCTGCCACCAACTTTAAGTATTTGAATATTAACAATGTGAATGCCCGTATTAATACCGGTGGCGACATGTGGTGGGATTTTGAGAATGGAAAATATGAAATCCCCAAAGGCTCCGGTAAAACAGCCATGTTTTCCGGCTCTTTATGGTTAGGAGGTATCGACGTCAACGACCAGCTAAAACTGGCGGCACAGATGTATCGCTACGGTCCGGATATCCAGGGAAGAAGTGATGTTGATTACTGGACCGGGCCACTCACTGTGGATGGAGCTGCTTCTATTGACCCTGAAACATGCCGTGCTTACGACCAAATGTTTCCGATGACCCGCGAGATGGTCGATAACTATGTTGCGGCATATGAAGCCGGCGGCGAAGCCTGGCAAGAGTATGTGGCGAAAATGCCTGATGAAATTAAAAACTGGCCGGCACACGGCGACATTTCTAAAGGACAAAGCTATTACCTCGCTCCTTTTTATGATGCCGATGGTGATGGCAATTATAACCCGATGAATGGCGATTATCCCTATTATGACCTTTCAGGAGACCTCTGCGGAACAAAAACTCCCACCGCCGATGAAATGGCAGGAGATGTTATTGAAGGTACTTCGGTACTTTCCGACCAGGTCATTAAAGGAGACCAAACACTTTGGTGGGTAACCAATGACAAAGGAAATACACACTCCGAAACAACGGGTACACCCATAGGTGTGGAAATCCGGTCGCAGGCGTTTGCCTTCTCTACAAACGATGAACTCAATAATATGAGTTTCTACTCTTACGAGATTATTAACCGCTCTACGTTTACCCTCGCCGACACCTATTTTAGCCAGTGGGTAGACCCTGACCTGGGCTATTCTTATGATGACTATACCGGATGTGATGTGGAACGCGGTTTAGGATTTGTTTATAACGGCTCGGAAGTAGACGGAAACGGACAGCCCTGGGCCTATGGCTCTAATCCTCCGGCTATTGGGGTAGACTTTTTCCAGGGGCCCTACATCGATGCTGATGGAGAAGATAATGAGCCTTTTACCGGCGACTGCAATATTTTTGATTTTAATGCTCCGGCAGGTAGCGCTAATGACGGTAGTGCGATAAACGGGATCAACTTTGGTGATGGAATTGTGGATAACGAGCGTTTTGGAATGCGTCGTTTTGTTTACCACAATAATGCCAGTGGTGCTACCGGAGGCCCTTATCAGAATGACCCCCGCTTTGCTATTGAATATTACAACTATTTGCGGGGCATATGGAGAGACAATTCTAAAATGATTTATGGAGGTAATGGTCACGAATCTGCCGGAGGGTATGGCCCGGAAGCGGACTTTATGTTTCCCGGAACTTCTGACCCATGTAACTGGGGTACCGGAGGGCAGGAGCCCAATGGACCTAAAGAGTGGGATGAAGAAACCGCTGGAAACCAGGAAGGTGACCGCCGCTTTATGCAGTCAGCAGGTCCTTTCACCCTGCAACCGGGAGCGGTTAACTATATTACTGTAGGTATTCCCTGGGCGCGCGCACAGAGTGGCGGACCCCTGGCCTCTGTGGAAAAGCTTAAGGTGGCTGATGATAAAGCACAGGCCTTGTTTGATAACTGCTTTCAGGTGGTAAACGGGCCAAATGCTCCTGACCTTACCATGCAGGAACTCGACCAAAAATTGTTGATTTATATTACCAACAGGGATGTCAATAATACCGGGAATAACTATCAGGAACGCTATGAGGAGATCGACCCGGCCATTACTTCGCCTGACACATTAACCGGTGAAGACCGTTATGACTCCACGTATGTTTTTGAAGGCTACAAGGTCTATCAGATTAAAAGCCCGGATGTTTCTCCGGCTGATTTTGATGACCCGGATAGGGCGCAACTGGTGTTCCAGTGTGATATTAAAAATGGAATAGACCAGATTATTAACTATGAATATAATGCTGAACTGGATACCGATGTACCAATGATGAAAGTAGACGGTTCTGATGACGGAATAAAACATACCTTTACGATTACGGAAGATGCTTTCTCCAATACGCCGTTGGTCAACCACAAGCAGTATTATTATAAAGCGATAGCCTATGGGTATAATAATTATCTTACCTATAACCCGGATCCGGAGTCACAAACACCGGATGCCAACTTTTATGGACAGAAACTACCTTACCTGGAAGGACGCAATAATATAAAAAGTTATACCGGCATTCCGCACAAGAATGTAAGCGATGATCGCCTCGCTTCTGACTATGGTGATGGTATAGAAGTTACACGCCTGCAGGGTGTGGGTAACAGCGGCAACTATCTGCGCCTGAAAGAGGAGATGTATGATGAACTGCTTGCCAAGAGCCCTTATGATACTTCTATGAATATAGAGGATGATGCTTACCCGATTATTAAAGAGATCACGTATGAAGCAGGGGGAGCACCTATTAGCGTCAAAGTAATTGACCCGCTGAATGTTAAAAACGGAAGTTATGCCGTTATACTCGATTCACTCCGCACCTACCGGATATCGGATGTAACAGGAGAACCCAATGTTGAAGCCGGCGGCGACACTACAAGCATACAGGTAGCCTCTTGGTTTTTAAAAGATATGAATACCGACGATGTTTTTAAATCTGATACTACAATCATTCGCAACAATGAACAGGTATTCCTCGATTTAGGCATCTCTGTAGAATTAGAGCAGATGTATCGCGCCGGCCCCAAAATTGTGGGCAGGGTTGAGGTTGGTGAAGTGGGTGGTAATCCCCAGTTCGATCCGCTGGCTGCTATAATGGATGAGAATAATGGCTATATCGGAGCTAATATCGTCTATGGCGATTCATCCTTACGTTGGTTATCAGGTGTAACGGATGACGACTCCAGCCCCACAGGATTAACCGACTGGATTCGTTCAGGAACAAACCAGACACAGGATGTGGGGCCAGACCAGCCGGACCTGTCTGATGTTGATTTATCTCCCGACGGACAAGGCTATATTTCCGACCCGCAATCAGTGTACGAAAGTGTGCTGAATGGAACATGGGCGCCCTATAAAATGACAGCCACCAGCAAACAGATTGCTACAGGGGTGTCTTATCATGGTAAAACATCGGGTGTAAATCATAATAGAAATTATTACTCACGCAAAATGGCCAATTGGGAGGCACTCTCGAGTGTGGATGTGGTCATCACTCCGGACTCTACAAAGTGGACGCGGTGTCCGGTGTTAGAGATGAGTTCTGACCCCACACTTGCTGAAGGAGGCGCAGAGCCGTTCTCTCCACGCAAATCGCCATCGGTCAATATCCATGGAGAAGCCGGCGTGGAAAGTAGCGATCCGCTTCTGAATTCCTACTATATCGATAGTGTGGGGATGTCGTGGTTCCCGGGATATGCTGTTAATATCGAAACTGGCGAACGCTTGAATATGGCCTTTGGTGAGGACTCATGGCTGGTGCAGGATAATGGACGCGATATGCTGTGGAATCCTACCTCCAGGACATACAATTCCACCTTTGAAGCTGTATTGGGAGGAAAGCATTATGTTTATGTCTTTGCTCATGATACCATTGCACCGGAGATTGTGTTTAATGTTTCTACTACCATGCCTCCCTATGATGCGGGTAAGAAATTGAAATCAATGCTGGACAGCACAAGATTTAGTATACCTATTCCACCGCAAATAACCACACCTATCGAGTTTATTATGGCCACAGCGATGTGGGCAACTATCCCGCTGGCCAATCCGGATCATCCATGGCTGTCTACCGAAGTTAAAGTAGAGCTGCGGGTTAATAAGCCATATGATAGTTTTTATACCGGACTTTCGGATTACTCAGATTACGAAGTTCCAGGGGTGGATCTCACACAGGGGTACCCGCTATATAAGTTTGTTACCGAAGGGGTGGCTCCTGTTCCCAAAGAGGACAATGAAGTGGAGCAAGACCTTGATTTGATTTCTGTGGTTCCTAACCCTTATTACGGGTATTCTACATATGAACAAGACCAGCTTGATAACAGGGTTAAGTTTGTGAACTTGCCCAGAACATGTACTATCTCTATCTATAATGTTAGTGGTACCTTGGTGCGTCAGTATAAGAAAGACGATTTAAGCACTCAGCTCGACTGGGACTTGACCAACTTTGCAGGGATTCCGGTCTCTGGTGGAATATATTATATCCACGTGGATGCCCCGGGCAAAGGAGAACAAGTTATTAAGTGGTTTGGTGCCCTGCGTCCTATCGACTTGAACGCATTTTAATAGACAATGAATATTTGTAAATGAGAAAAAGTTTAAATATGAAAACGATATATCATTATTTATTAACAGTTATTTTATTAGGAGTAACACTATTTCCGGCCAGCAATGCATTGGCCGGAAACAAAGACCGCTCGGGAGAAGCCGGGGCGTCAGAACTTCTGATAAACCCATGGGCGCGCAGCTCAGGATGGGGTAGTGTTGGTACTGCCAGTGTACGTGGTCTGGAGAGTATGTTTGTTAACGTTGCCGGCGCGGCCTTCACCCAGGGGACGGAGGTGAATTTTAGCTCCACCAGTTGGATGCAGGGATCGGGAACAGATATCATGGCCTTTGGAGTAGCCCAGCAAGTGGGTGCTTCCGGCGTTTTTGGCCTCAATATGATGTCCATGAGTTTCGGGGATATCCCCCTGACCACCGAAAACAGCCCGGATGCCTCCGGGGGTATTGGAACATTTGCCCCTACCTACATGAATATAGGAGTATCTTATTCCAAGATCTTTTCTAACAGCATCTATGGTGGCGTGCAGATGAAAATTATCTCTGAAAGTATTGATAACCTCAGTGCTCAGGGAGTGGCTATTGATGCTGGCGTGCAGTATGTTACCGGCCCCGAGGATAATATCCGCTTTGGGATTACCCTGCGGAACTGGGGTACCAAACTCTCCTTCAACGGCGATGGTATTGCTATCAGAGTATCACCCCCGGGACAGGAAGACCAGTTTACCCTGGAGCAGCGCTCAGCAGCCTACGAATTGCCTTCGCAAATGAATATCGGAGGAGCGTATGATTTTATCTTCGATAAGCATACCGTGACCCTTGCCGGCAATTTCCGCTCTAATGCGTTTACTGCCGACCAAATCACAGCAGGTGTGGAATACAAACTGATGGATTACCTTATGCTCCGGGGTGCCTACACCTACGAGGAGGGTATTGATGAAGCTATTGACAGCGGAAACCGCTTTACTGTGGATAATGGCCTCAGCGGCGGGATGACCGTACAGATACCTTTAAATAAGGAAACCGGGACAACATTTGCCGTGGATTATGCGTTTCGTTCTACGGAGCACTTTGACAACACCCATAGCATTGGTGCACGAGTGACTTTTTAATAGTACGTAATTAATTCATTTTATATATTTTAGGAGATGCAAGAAAACCCGCTTAGGGTTTTCTTGCTATATTATTTACAAGGGTTAACAAAAAAACAGAGTGATTATGGCAGATGTGAAATATTTTACGAAGGAAGCGCTGGAGAAGCTAAAGAAGCAGTTAGATCACCTGACGAGAGTTGAAAGGCCCGGTATTTCTAATCAGATTGCCGAAGCCCGCGATAAGGGCGACCTTTCGGAGAATGCAGAATATGATGCTGCTAAGGAAGCACAAGGCATGCTTGAGATGAAAATTGCCAAGTTGCAACAGAAAATTTCTAAAGCCCGCATCATCGATGAATCTAAGATAGATACCTCGAAAGTGTACTTGTATGGTACCGTCACCATTAAAAATATGGACAAAGGGGTACAGATGAAGTATACACTTGTCAACGAAAGTGAAGCAGACCTGAAAAAAGGAAAGATTTCTGTAGATTCCCCCATTGCCAGAGGACTGTTAGGGCATGAAATTGGCGATGAAGTGGAAATTGAAGTGCCGGCAGGTAAGCTGCCCTTCAAAATTATAGATATTCAATACTAAATATTTTTTATTATGAGTACTATTTTTTCTAAAATCGTAGCCGGAGAGATACCTTCATACAAAGTGGCTGAGAATGATAAGTTTTTGGCTTTTCTGGATATCAACCCACTGGCAAGAGGCCACACATTGGTAATCCCAAAAAAGGAAGTGGATTATCTTTTTAACATTGAGGATGATTTACTGGGTGAGATGATGGTGTTTTCCAAGAAAGTAGCCAAAGCTATTGACGGTGTGATTCCCTGCAAACGTGTCGGGATGACCGTTATAGGCCTTGAAGTGCCTCATGCACACATCCACCTTATCCCTATCAACTCCATTTATGATATGGATTTTAAACAGCCTAAGTTAAAATTCACTGAGGAGGAGTTCATGGAAACAATGCGCCTCATCAGTGAGAAGGTAAAAGAATGATGCGTGGATTTTTCCCCCTTGATGAATGAGCCTGTTGAATGTTATCAATAGGCTCTTTCATTTTTACCCTCTATGTAGTTGATAAATGCCTTGTTTACCACCTTGTTGCCGCCGGGGGTGGGATAGTCTCCCGTAAAATACCAATCTCCCTGGTGGTTGGGTATCGCCTTGTGTAACGACTCTATGGACTGGTAGACTACTGTCACCTCTGCATGAGTGCCCGGAGGCGTTACCAGGCATGCAATTTTATCAGAAATTTGCTTGGCGCTGAATGGTTTATAGATATCTTTTACATAGTTTATCACCGCTTCTTTGGGTAAATGTTCCTGCGCTTTAGATTTTTTATATACTTCATTAATCACATGGCTCTGGCCTGTCTCTTTCAAAAGAGCAATGGCGGCATTGAAAGCGATGAAGTCGCCTAATTTTGCCATATCAATACCATAGCAGTCAGGGTAACGTATCTGCGGAGCTGAGGAGCCTATGATAATCTTTTTTGGTTTCAGCCGGTCAAGAATACGGATAATACTGTGCTTTAGGGTGGTCCCCCTCACGATAGAGTCGTCGAGCACCACCAGGTTATCCTGGTTATTACGGATTACGCCGTAAGTAACATCATAGACATGGGCCACCAGGTCATCGCGCTTTTGGTCCTCGGTGATAAAGGTGCGCATTTTCACATCTTTTACCGCCACATTCTCTACCCGTGGCTTTAATGCCAGGATATTCCCTAACTCTTCCTTTGTTATCTCAGGGCCTTTGGCAAGTATTTCATCCTGCTTGATGCGGTCGCAAATATGAGTTATCTCACCCACCATCCCCTGAAAAGCAACGGAAGCCGTATTAGGGATATAGCTGAAAACGGTGTTTTTCAGGTCGAAATTAACTTCTTCCAGAATGCTGTTTGTGAGCAGCGCCCCTAACTTCTTTCTTTCACGATAAATATCCCTGTCGGTTCCGCGCGAAAAGTAGATGCGCTCGAAAGAACAAGGCCTTACTGTTGCCGGTTTCATAAACTCCACCTGCCGGCTTGTGCCATCATTTTTTATCACCAGGGCATGACCGGGACTGACCTCTTTCACCGATTCTATCGGGATATTGAAAGCGGTTTGCAATACCGGGCGCTCTGAAGCGGCGGCAATAACCTCTTCATCTTCATAATAGAAAGCAGGACGTATCCCTGCTGCATCGCGCATCACAAAAGCATCGCCATGACCAAATATGCCCCCGATAGCAAAACCGCCATCCCAATCTTTGGCCGACTCTTTCAAAATAGCCTGCACATCAATATTTTCAGCAATCAGTGCGGTGATTTCAGCCTTCTTATACCCTTTCCTGCGGTACTTTTGATAAAGTCTCTCATTTTCTTCATCCAGGAAATGACCTATTTTCTCCAGGACGGTAATCGTATCGGAAGTCTCCACAGGATATTGCCCCAGCTCTACCAGCCGCTGAAACAGCTCCTCAACATTGGTCATGTTAAAATTGCCGGCAAGCACCAAATTGCGGGTTTTCCAGTTATTTTCCCTGATTACCGGGTGCAGATAGGCTATGGCATTACCACCAAAAGTGCCATAGCGCAGATGACCCAGAAAAACCTCGCCCGTAAATTCCATATGCTCTTTTAGCCATCCCACATCTTTCAGGCGGGAGGGCTTTTTGCTATGCAGTTCGCTGACAGAAGAAAATATACGGCTGAAAAGATCATTGATGGGGCTGGAAGCATTAGAGCGGATGCGGTTAATATAATGATGGCCCGGTGGCATATTCAATTTCAAGTTGGCCACGCCCGCTCCGTCTTGTCCGCGGTTGTGTTGCTTTTCCATCAACAGGTGCAGCTTGTTTAAGCCATAGAAAGGAGTGCCGTATTTCGACAAAAAATACTCTAAAGGCTTTTTTAGCCTCACCATAGCTATTCCGCATTCATGTGTTATCAGTTCGCTCATCAGTGGTTCCCCCTCATCTGTTTTTCGGCATTTATAATTATGCTTCCCGATTTTATCGGGATAATCTGTGTGTGTCTGATAATTATCGTTGTCATGACCAGATTCATTTTTTGCAAAAATACAATAATCCATGTGCGAAAATATTTTTATCTTTCCGCTTTTTCATAGTAAATATATCATTATGATAATACGACGAGCGATATCTTCTGATATTGAAAGTGTTGTGGAGTTTCAGGTAAAGATGGCTGCAGAAACCGAGGGCGTGGAGTTATATACCCACACAGTACACGAAGGAGTCTTTGCCGTTTTTCAGCATACTGAAAAGGGTGTATACTACGTTGCCGAGGCGGATCAGCAAGTAGTGGCATCCACCCTGCTGACACCCGAATGGAGTGATTGGCGCAATGCTATGGTATATTGGATACAGTCGGTGTATGTTCTGCCCGAATATCGCCGCAAGGGTGTTTTCAGGCAGATGTTTGCAACAATAGAAAAAGCAGTACAAAAGGATGAAAAAAGCGCCGGGCTGCGCCTCTATGTCGATAAAAACAACCTGGAGGCTATCAGCGTATATGAAAAGCTGGGCATGAACGGTGACCATTACCGTCTTTTTGAAAAAATGAAAGAGTAATAAACTAAAATTATAATTATGATATTTAACAGAATTTTTCTTGCCATAACTTTTATAGTTTATGGCGCTGCCATTACACAAGGTCAGGATAAAAGTGACTGGATGGGAGGGGTGCCCGAAGGATGTACCTCCATTACTGTGGGGAAAAAGGCTTCTGACGACGGCTCGGTGATTACTTCACATACCGACGACAGCCACAGGACAAGAAGCTGGATGAGTATATTGCCTGCCAAAGATCATCAGCCTTCGGCCACGGTACCTATGTATAACCGTAAAGCTACTGATTCTTTAATTATGCCGGCTTATGCACATCACAAAATAGGGGAGATACCGCAGGTGGATCATACCTATCAGTTTATCAACACTGCTTATCCCTCGATGAATGAACACCAGCTGGCTATTGGCGAATCTACCTTTGGTGGCCGCGATGTGTTGCAGTCGGACCAGGGCCTGATAGATTGCCAGCGCCTGGCCAGGCTGATGCTGGAGCGGACTACTACCGCACGTGAGGCGATACAGATGGCCGGAGTGCTGACAAAAAAATATGGCTGGAACGATGCCGGAGAGGTTTTAACCATCGCCGACCCTAAAGAGGTGTGGCATTTTGAGATTGTAGGCCCCGGCAAAGGGAAGACAGGATCTATATGGGTGGCCCAGCGGGTGCCTGACGGGCATGTCTCCTGCAACGCCAATGCCAGCACCATTAAAGAGATAGACCTGGAGGATGAAGACTATTTTATGGCTTCAGAAAATATCTATGATATGGCGCTGGATAGCGGATGGGCAGAATCTAAAGCCTCTTTCCGTTTCTGCGATGCCTACGCGCCCTCGAGCCGGCAATCGCTGGCGTCGCGCCGCCGCGAATGGAGGATATTCGACCTGCTGGCCCCCTCCAAAGGGTTTGACCCCAATGCACAACACTATCCTTTCTCGGTTGAGCCAGATGAAAAAGTGACTAAAGATAAGCTGGTAACCATCTTTAAAGACTATTACGAAGGAACACCGTATGATATGACACGGAAGATTACCGTAACCGATGACGAAGGCAATGAAGTGGTGTCTCCGCTGGCAAACCCTTTCCTGCCATACGATCAGCTTAAAATTGATGATGTTAACGGCGGGTGGTATCATGTAAACGAAGAGTCGGGAGATATCCGCTTCCTCGGGGAGCGCACCATAGCCCGTTGGTATACCATGTATGCAACTATCACTCAATCGCGCAGCTGGCTGCCCGATGAAGTGGGTGGCGTGGTATGGCTGGCACAGGATAATGTGGCGACATCCATTTATATCCCTGTTTATTCAAATATTACACACTTCCCTGAGTCTTATAAGGTCAAAGGCCGGGAAACGGGATACACCCTTGAATCGGCATGGTGGGTGTTTAACAGGCTGGGAACACTTACAGCTCAACGTTGGGGCGATATGCGCCACGATGTGGATGAAGTGTGGGTGCCTATGCAGCAGGAGCTTTTTGCTAATCAGCCTGCGTTCGAAAAAGAAGTGCTTAAGCACCTGGAAGCAGGAGAACGCGACAAAGCTGTGGAAAAAATGACAGACTACACGAATAAGTGGGGAGATAAAGTGGTAGATGAGGCCATAAAGCTTGCCGATCACCTCTGGACGAAATATGATGAAATGTTCTGATAGTATTGCAGTTTTGTAAAGAGCGAAAGAAGAACAGTCACATGGCTGTTCTTCTTTTTTTCCGATATTTGCACCAATAATCAGCGCAATGGGCAAAGAAAATGTAAATAGTGAGGCTTTGAAGTGGTATCAGAAGCTTCGCGTTAAGTATAAGCTTACCATACGGCGGCAGGACACCTACGAGGAGCGGTTTACTTTTCAGATATCACGGATGAATGTGATTATCTTTACAGGGGCCTTTGCTGTGTTGGTAATTATGCTTACCACGTTGTTTATAGCTTATACGCCGTTAAAAGAATATATTCCTGGCCAGACGGACCCGGAGACAAATGAGCAACTCTATGCTTTGCAACAGAAAACAGATTCTTTAGATCGGGAGATGCGCCGTAAAGACCTGTACCTTACCAGCATCAAAAAGATACTCAGCGGTGGGGAATTGCTGTCTATGGCTCAGGAGGTACAGAATGATTCTGTAGATTATGAAAACTTAGAGCTGAAGTATTCCTACGAAGACTCCGTTTTGCGCCGGCAGTTTGAATTGCAGGGTGAATACACGCTTTCAGCTTATCATTCTAACAGCAGGAATACTTACCATGAAGAGAGTGAAAAGCTGGTAACGGCAAGTTTTTTTAAACCGCTGTCAGGATATATCACCAATTCTTTCGATGCAGCACAAGGGCATTTGGGGGTAGATATCGTTCCGGGGAATGATAAAACGGTAAAAGCAACGTTATCCGGTACTGTTATCTTTTCAGAATGGACGGTAGAAACCGGCAATGTGATTGTGGTTCAGCATACTGGAAACCTGATTTCTGTTTACAAGCATAACGCCACACTCCTGAAAGCGCAGGGAGCAAAGGTGGATGTCGGCGATCCGGTAGCCATTAGCGGAGAATCAGGAGAGCTGTCCAGCGGGCCACACCTGCATTTTGAGCTGTGGTTTCAGGGGATGCCGGTCGATCCGGAAACATACATTTTGTTTTAACTATGAGGAGAAAGATAGCGATATTAGGTTCAACAGGCTCGATAGGGACACAAGCGCTGGAGGTGATCAGTGAGAACCCCGACGCCTTTCGGGCAGAAGTGCTGACAGCACAAAGCAATGCCGAAAAGCTTATCAGGCAGGCGAAGAGGTTCAGGCCTAATGCGGTGGTAATTGGCAACGACAAATGTTACCAGGAGGTGAGTAAAGCGCTGGAGCCATTATTTATTAAGGTGTATGCCGGCCAGGAAAGCCTCACACAAATTGTGGAGATGGACGAGATAGATATTGTCCTTGTGGCGCTGGTTGGATTTGCCGGTCTGCTGCCCACCCTGCACGCCATTCGGAACCGGAAAGTGATTGCCATCGCCAACAAGGAACCGCTGGTGGTGGCAGGGGATATCGTAACCAGGGAAGCAAGGAAATATAATACGCCCGTAATACCGGTAGACTCAGAGCATTCAGCTATCTTTCAGTGCCTTACCGGAGAAGAAATGAGTAGCCTCGAAAAAATTTATCTTACCGCTTCCGGAGGCCCTTTCCATAATCGTGACAGACAGTATCTGGAAAACGTAACCAGGGAACAGGCATTGGATCATCCTAACTGGAGCATGGGCCAAAAGATATCTATTGATTCGGCAACTATGATTAATAAAGGACTGGAGATCATAGAGGCCAAATGGCTCTTTAACCTGCAGCCCGGCCAAATAGACGTTATCATTCACCGGCAATCTGTCATACACTCTTTGGTGCAGTTTTGCGATGGCAGTATTAAGGCACAGATGGGACTTCCCGACATGAAGCTGCCCATACAGTACGCATTTAGTTATCCTGCCAGGTTGCCCAATACATTTAAACGTTTTAATTTTGCCGATTATCCTGAGCTGACCTTCCGGAAGCCGGATACCGAAATATTTCGCGGGATAGCATTGGCTTATGAAGCACTGGAAAAAGGGGGTAATATGGCATGCATTATGAATGCTGCCAATGAAGTAGCCGTGGAGGCTTTCCTGAATAATGAAATCAGATTTACGGAAATTTACTCCATTATTGAACAAACGATGCAAAAAGCAGATTTTATTAAAAATCCGCTTATCGACGATTATTTACTAACTGATAAAGAAACACGCAAGGTGGCAGCAGCCCTCAGGTGAGCTGTCCGTAACAAAAGAAATATATGGAAATTTTAATACAAGCACTGCAATTAATCCTCAGCCTCTCTATTTTGGTGGTATTCCATGAGTTTGGTCATTTTTTAGCAGCAAAGATTTTTAAGATAAGGGTGGAGAAGTTTTATCTCTTTTTCAATCCCTGGTTTTCTATTTTCAAAGTAAAGATAGGGGAAACAGAATATGGTATGGGCTGGTTGCCGCTGGGGGGATATGTGAAAATTTCCGGCATGATTGATGAGTCAATGGATAAGGAGCAGATGAAAAAACCGCCCGAGCCGCACGAATTTCGCTCGAAACCTGCCTGGCAGAGGCTTATTATTATGCTTGGAGGTGTTACGGTGAATATTATTCTGGCCGTTTTTATCTATATTTTTATGCTCACCGCCTGGGGAGAGCAATATCTTCCTGCCAAAGAAGCCAGGTATGGGGTCAGTGTCGACTCGCTGGCCTACGAAATGGGATTACGAAATGGAGACAAAATTATCGCCGTAAACGGTGAAGAGGTGAAGACCTTCAGCGAGATACCAAGCAAATTAATCCTGGATAAAGCGAAAACAGTTACGGTAATCCGCGACAGCGAAAAGAGAGTAATTCCCATTCCTGATGGGTATATCTCCAAAATGCTGGAAAGAAATGAGCCACAGTTTATTTCGCTGCGATTCCCCTATGAGGTAGGGGCTTTTGCCCCGAATTCCACGGCGAAAAAGGCCGGACTGGAAAAGGGGGATCAAATTATTGCCCTTAACGGGAAGCCCATGAGGTTCTTTGATGAATATGTGGAGGCCATTCCTAAACATAAAAACGATACCATAAGCCTTACAGCTGTTAGAAACAGTGACACCTTACTCTTTGAGGTGCCGGTACCTGATAAGGGCGTTATAGGTGTTTCGCCGGGCAGCCTGGCCAACTATTTTAAGATGGAAGAGAAGCGATACTCGTTCTTCGAAGCTATTCCGGCTGGTGTTTCAAAGGCATATAAAGGGATAGGTGGCTATATTAAGCAGCTGCAGCTGATTTTTTCGCCGGAAGTGAAAGCCTATAAATCGGTGGGTGGATTTATAACTATTGGTAGTATTTTCCCTGCTACATGGAACTGGGAGGCCTTTTGGAGCCTTACCGCTTTCCTGTCTATTATGTTGGCCATCCTTAATATTTTACCTATTCCGGCCCTCGATGGCGGACATGTTATGTTCCTGCTCTATGAAATAATATCGGGAAGACCGCCCAGCGAAAAGTTTATGGAATATGCTCAGATTGCCGGAATGCTGGTGCTGCTTTCTATCCTTATCCTGGCTAACGGCAATGATATTCTTAAGCTCATTTACGGAGGATAGCACTTGTTACTGATATTTTATTAACAGGAAAAGCTTTAATAATTTGCTTATTGTTTTTATAATAACAAAAAGTGAATATTTTTGCCGCTGAATGAAACAGCGGTTATGAAAAAAATCGAAGCATCGGAATTCCTGGCAAAAAGGCGGTATGAAGCCTTTGTATTTATCCTGATCTTTTTTGGTTTTTTTGGGTACCTCGGACATGTTATGGGGGTAACCAATCTGTTGAATACCATTATGAACACCGCCTGGGATCTGTTGATGAATACGGTGTTTTTTATTATGGGAATAACTGTTTTGTCTGGCGCCCTGGGCAAACTGATGATAGAGTTCGGGGTCGTGAGGCTGCTTGAGTTTATTTTGGCCCCCTTAGCGTCCGCTCTTTAATTTGCCCGGGGTGGCTTCGTTAGCCGGACTAGATGACCTTTTTTTCTGATAACCCGGCAATTATCAGCTTGTCTAATGATAAAAATTTCAGGAGCTACTTTAAAACGCACGAATTGGTTTCCCTCACCAACTTTGGTACTGCCTTTGGTATGGGACTTATCGTAATTACTTTTATGACTGGCTTCGGTTATTTTAACGCTGCTATGATAGGTCTGGCAGGGGCTCTGGCAGGCGCTGTGGTAAGTACAAGGCTGATGCAGCGGCTTATCAAAAACGAAGCTGTCCTGGATGATGGTGTGATGGTGAAGGAGACGCATGAAAATATCTCTTTCCGTTCGGAAGGCAGCACGTTTTTACGTTTTCTTAATGCTATCCTTGATGGGGGTAAGCAAGGGGTAAACCTTGGGCTTGCTATTATTCCGGGGGTTCTTATTATCAGCACCATGATAATGATTGTAACCTTTGGGCCCAAAGAGGCAGCTGAAGGATACCAGGGGCTGGCCTATGAAGGGGTACCTGTTTTGTCGGAAATTGCGGGTTACATTTGGTGGCTGTTCGAGGGATTATTTGGCTTTAAAAACCCTGAGCTGATTGCTTTTCCCATTACCTCGCTTGGCGCCGTGGGCGCAGCGTTGTCGCTGGTTAAAGCTTTTATCGCTGAAGGCTATATCGGCAGCAACGAAATTGCTGTGTTTACAGCTATGGGCATGTGCTGGAGCGGATATCTGAGCACCCACACCGCCATGCTCGACACACTAAATTTCAGGACGCTTACATCCAAAGCACTGCTGGCACATACCATCGGAGGGATTGTGGCCGGCAGCTTTGCCCATTATCTGCATGTACTTATCGTGATGACAGGGGTGCTCTGATGTCCTGCCCTAAAAACACTGACAGGCAGTATTTATACTAATTGTATTTCAAAGTGAGCTTCAGCGAAACATTGAAATTATGCCAATTGCAAATCAAATTGCGCTTAAAGTCTACCGAAAGCTTTCGGTATTGATTTTTGCAATGGCTAATGCCGATACATATTTGAAGTGCCTATAGGAGTAAAACGCCTGCCCCTCCAAAGGTCTGGGGAACTAAAGGCACAATTCAAATAGTAATTGGTATAAAGGCTCATTATTGATAATCGGTATTACCTAAAAGCGTTTTAAAACTTCAATTATTCAGCTGTTGAAAAATCCATTATCCTGTTTTGCCATGGCTGTTACGCTCACTTATGCTTTTGCGATGTTTTGTTGCGGCCTATTTATCCGATACTTTATCCTTCAGGGATTTAAATCCATTTCCTAAAATCTCATTGGCGTTAGACACGGTTAAAAAAGCATCCGGATCTACTTCATGAATATAATCTTCGAGCATGGCCAGTTCACGCCGGTTCACCACCGTAAAAATTATGGGTTTGTCCACATTGCTGTATAATCCTCTGCCGGGAATATAGGTGCCACCACGGTTTAGGTCATTGATTATTTTCAGGCGTATTTTTTCATGCTCTTTCGATATGATATACAACGATTTATCGTAGTTAATACCCTCTAAAACGATATCTATCACCCTTCCTGTAACAAAAATTACTATCCAGGAGTATAAAGGCACTTTCCAGTCTTTAAAGATGATAAGTCCCAGCAACACAATAACAGAATCCACCACAATAAGAAGCTGGCCAATAGGCAGGCGGGCATATTTGGCGGCAATCATGGCAATGATATCCGAACCCGCTGAGGTGGCTTTTGCTTTAAAAATGAGCCCCAACCCCAAACCGATAACTACACCACCAAAGACACATGACAGCAGGATTTCATTTGCCAGGCCTAAGGGGTCGTCTTCCCCGATAAACATTGTCAGCACATCCATAAACAGAGACGTCAATGTCATCCCCACAACGGTTTTGATCCCGAACCGGGGCCCTAACGTTTTAATAGCTAATATAATGAGCGGAATATTCAGCGCCAGCCCGAAAGTACCCACAGGTATTTCCGGCACAAGGTGGTGAACTACAATACCTACACCATAGACGCCTCCGGGAACAATATTATAAGGATTAATAAACAGCACGAAGCCTGCAGCCAGGATAAATGCTCCGGTTACGATAAGCCCGTAATTATAAAACCAGGCTTTTGAAAATACACGCTCATTCCTTAAAAATGCCATTGTCTGTTGTTATTTTATAAACGGCAACAAAAGTAGAGAAAAAAGAGAGATTTTTGTTCTTTGTACAATATCTTACCATTACATGGTGTTTATTTTACCGTCACTTTGATCGATTTAAAAAAATATATACTTTAGCAGCGATAATTGGATAATATGGACATACGTTCAGGCGTACTAACTTTCTTCTTGATAGTTTTAGCATATATGGCTCACAGTCAGCAAGAAGCACAAGTCACACAAAGCATGTTTAACTATACTTCCGTAAACCCGGGCTACTATGGGATGCGTGAAGGCATATGTGTTACAGGCCTTGTGAGGCAGCAGTACGTGGGGCTTAAAACAATGGAGGGGGATGCGGTGAACCCTGAGACTTTTTTCCTCTCAGTGGATGCTCCGGTAAGTGTCTTGCGGGGTGCTTTGGGGGGAACTATCTATCAGGATCAAATTGGTTTTACCAGCAATGTGGGAGTTGAGCTGGGGTATGCCTATCATACCACCCTCGGGTATGGCGATTTAGGTGTTGGCTTAAATATGGGCTTTTTTAACGAGACCATCGATTTTAGTAAGTTTGTTATGATTGATGAAACAGATCCTGTGCTGGAAAACCGACAGGGAGAAGAGCAGGATATGATGATCAATTTTTCGCTTGGAGCTTTTTACCAGGTAGAAAACAACTACTATTTAGGCGTAGCCACCACACAGATGGCGGAAACGCAGGCCGCCAATACAAAGTATACCCAACGCAGGCATTATTTCCTGATGGGAGGCTATCATTATCAATTAACAGCCGACTATGAAGTGGTGCCCTCGCTGATGATTCAGTACGACGGGGCCACCACACAGTTTCATCTGAGCAGCGTTGTTCAGTTTAAAGAAAAATACTGGGCCGGGCTGGGTTATCGTATGCAGGATGCCGTAACCGTAACGGCCGGCCTTTACTGGAAAGATTTTAAGTTTGGATACAGTTACGATTTAAACACATCAAGGCTGGCAGGGGCGGGCTCTTCAGGTGCTCACGAGCTGATGTTAGGCTATTGTTTTAAACTGGAATTAGAAAAAGATAATAATAAATATCGAAATACGAGGTTTTTATAATATTAACAAAAAATTTGCGAATTACAATATAAAATGTAGTAATTCGTTGTCTCGTTATAAAATATGGTCATTAATATGAGAAAGCTATTTGTAATATTGTCGTTGGCAGCCATGCTGTATGGATGTGGTAATAGTGGCAACGGAGAACTTGTAGGTGTGCAGAGCCGTCAGAAATTTCATCAGCCCGATCCTTACGGAATGGTTTATATTCCTATGGGAAGCTACACCATGGGTATTGGAGGAGAAGACGTACCCACAGCGAATATGCGGGATCCAAAAACTGTTACCGTTACCGCCTTTTATATGGATGAAACGGAAATAACCAACAATGAGTACCGGCAGTTTGTTAACTGGGTGCGCGACTCTATCGCCAGACGTTTACTGGTGAGTAATATGCCCGACCAGTTTTCTGAAATGATTCAGCAGCCGGAAGGGGAAAATGCCATTCCACTGCCTCCCGAAAAGGCTCCGCTGAACTGGGATACGGATATCGAATGGGAAGATGAGCAGGTTTCTGACGTGCTGGAGAACCAGACCGATTTTTATATCCCCAAAGAGCAACGCTTTTTCCGTAAAAAAGAGGTGGATGCCCGGCAGCTTAATTATAAACACTATTGGATAGATCTTCAGAAGGCTGCCAGAAAGGATTATTCCAAGCAGGAGCCCGAAGCCGGAATGTTCGGAAACAGGGATGTTGACAGGAGAGATCTTGTAAAAGAGGCGGAAATCAATATTTTCCCCGATACCCTGGCCTGGATTCACGATTTCACGTATACACACAACGATCCTATTGTTAAAAGATATTTCTGGCATCCCGCTTATGACCACTATCCGGTTGTGGGTGTTAACTGGAAGCAGGCACGCGCTTTCTCCATCTGGCGAACCCAGCTGCAGTCATCTTACCTGCGCAGTCGCGACAAGGCCATCTCTCATGAGTTCAGACTGCCTACCGAAGCAGAATGGGAATGGGCTGCCCGCGGAGGTTATGAAGGGAACCCCTACCCATGGGGCGGCCCCTATACCCGCAATGCTAAAGGTTGCTTCCTGGCTAATTTCAAGCCTATGCGGGGTGACTACGTGGACGATGGGGGTGGACTGACTGTAATTGTCGGACACTATCCTCCTAATGATTTCGGATTATATGATATGTCGGGTAATGTGGCAGAATGGACGGCAGACACCTATGATGAGCTTTCGAATGTATACAAGTGGGACTTTAATCCTTACTTTGGATATGAGGCAAATGATGAAGATGCTGAAGCATTGAAAAGAAAAGTAATTCGTGGCGGATCCTGGAAAGATGTAGCCTACTATCTGAGGGTTACCACACGAGCGTACGAATACCAGGATACAGCCAAAAGCTATATCGGGTTCCGTAATGTGCAGGATTACCTGGGCAGGCAAAAAGGAGGAAATCCGTCAAAAGCATCTAATGTATATTAATTAAGCAGGAAAAAAATTGGCAATTTTAATATCGAACTAACTAACCGAAGAATAATGAGTAATAAACAACCGCAAAAAAGGAGTTTTCTCGAGAGCAAAGGCTTTAAGGGGTTTATGGCCAAGCTTTATGGTTTTGGTGCATCAATTGTAATTGTTGGGGCTTTGTTTAAGATACAACACTACCCGGGAGCGAATATCATGCTGCCTGTTGGTCTGGGAATGGAAGCGGTCATCTTTTTCTTTTCTGCATTGCAGAAGCCTCATGTGGAACCCGACTGGAGTCTGGTGCATCCACAGTTCCTGGATGAATTCCATACACCTGCTGAGATTGAAAAGCTGAAAGCCGCAGGCAAGATTCCTGAAGATGTCTCCACAGATAGTGCAATGCCATCCCTTGGTGGTGGAGGAGGTGCCGGAGGTGACTCCGGATCGGGCGCCGTAATGGACAAGCTTCTCGAAAAGGCAAACATCGACGATGAAACCATAAAGCAATTTGGCGAGGGGTTGCAGAAATTTGCTAAACAGGCCAAAGGATTTAACGATATCGCTGAGGCCAGCGTAGCCAACGACGACTTTGTGAAGAACATGCGTCAGGTTTCTGTTGCTGCCGACCAGATGAATAAAAGCATGGAAAATGCTTCTTCCAGTGTGGACAAAACCTCAGAAGCGAACACCTCTTTTGCTGAGAATGTGAATAAGGCTTCAAATGCCTCTGCCGGTCTTGCCGAGGTGTATCAAAGTGCATCGAAAATTATTGATGACCAGAAGAATGCTTATAAGCAGAGTGCTGAGAAACTTACCGATAACCTGGGAGCGCTCAATGCGGTGTATGAATTGCAGCTGAAAGAGAGCAATAAACAAAAGGAATCTGCTCAACAGGTTGCTGCAGGAGTCAATACCTTTATGAAGAACCTGGAAGCATCCAACCAGGCTACCGAAGCTTACCAGAAAGAGGTGGAGGTTTTATCCCGGAAAGTTTCAGCGCTTAATAATGTATATGGAAATATGCTGTCGGCAATGAATGTAAGTTCATCGAAGAAGTAATATAAAAAAATTATTTAATGGCTGCATATAAAGAAACCCCACGGCAAAAGATGATTGGAATGATGTATTTGGTGCTGACAGCAATGTTGGCGCTGAATGTATCTAAGGAAGTTATCGAAGCTTTTGTGGTGGTCAATGAGAGTATTGAAGAGACAAACAAGAATTTTGATGATAAAATTGATCAAACGTATGCCAAATTCGAATTTCAATATAGCCTCAACAAAGAAAAAGTAGACTCCTTATGGCAGAAAGCGCAAACGGTCAAGCGCCTTTCCGATGATATGCGGGCATACCTCACTGCCGCGCGTGATACGGCGATTATGAAAGCCGAACATAAAACAATGGAGGAAATTAAGGCCAAGGTGGCCGCTGAACTGGACAGATCGCCCGATGAGATAGATAAAATACCTATCAGGTTGCTCAAAAGCCGGGATAAGTATGATGAAACCACCAATTATTTTGTGCCTAATCCGGAGCAACCCCGGAAGAAAGGAAAAGCACAGGAGATTAGAGCAAAGTTTGAGGAGTACCGCGCCGAGATGCTTTCAATGGTGCATCCTAACGTCCATGACAAGTTCAGGATTGGGCCGAATTTTGAAAAGCCTTATTATGACGCCAATGGAAAGGAGGTGGAATGGGAAGTGAGTAATTTCTACCACACTATTATGGCAGCCACGGTTACTATACTTAATAAACTCATTACCGAGGTAAGTAATGCCGAATTTGATATGCTCAATCACCTCTATTCTTCCATCAGTGAAGAGGATTTTAAATTCTCAACCATTGAAGCCAAGGTTATCCCAGAAAGGAATTATGTGTTATTGGGCGAAGAATACCAGGCAGATGTTTTTGTGGCCGCCTATGATACAACACAACGGCCACAGGTATACATACAAAGAGGGGTAGACAGAATCACCAACCTCAATGCAGCACAAAGAATAACCTCCAAAGATGATTTGGTGAGCCTTTCGTTAAAGGGAGAGACCGTAGGGGAAAATAAATATGCCGGAATTGTGAGACTACAGGCGCCCGACGGTTCTTATAACACATACCATTTCAGCGACACCTATGAGGTGGGTAAACGTGCCGCAACTGTTTCTGCCACTAAAATGAATGTGTTTTATAAGGGGGTGGAAAACCCGGTATCGATTTCAGTGCCGGGGGTGTCGTCATCACAAATAAGACCGCAGATAGATGTGGGGGAAATGCGGAACGTGGGCAACGGTAAATATGTCGTGACCATTCCCGGAGAGGTGGATAAGAATGCTATCATTCGTGTTAATGCCATTGTTGGCGGCAAAGAGTCATTTTTTGATTCTTATGAATACAGAGTTAAGAAAATACCTGACCCTACGCCAACAGTGGGAGGCGCCTATACTTCGGGTGAAGTGGAGCGAAATTTCCTGAAAATATCCAGTATTATTGCAAAAACTCCTGAAAGTTTTGATTTTGATTATACTTTTCCGGTAACGGGATTCGTTATGTGGTATCAGGGAGCCGATGGTTACTGGGTAGACCTGGAATCAGAGAGCCATGAATTTACCGATGCCATGAAAGCACGGTTCGACAGGCTGCCCGTTAACTCAAGGGTCACATTCGAGAATATTAAAGTGCGTGCCCCGGAAGGAGAACGTGAATTAAAAACGACAATTGCGATTAAAATCCGATAGATTATGAATACAACAAAAAAAATATTTCTGCTGGCCATACTTCTGTTTGCTGTTAGTACAATGGTGGTTCAGGCTCAGTATGATACCGATCCCAGGAAAAATCTCTCCGGAGATTTGGATGAACCCGATGCTAATGTGGTGGAAAGGCAGCACTACAAAGAACGCTTTCCTATTCAGTATCCACCTCTGCGCGAAGCCGATCTGATGTGGCAGAGGCGGATATGGCGCGAGATAGACTTCATTCAGAAGCAAAATCATGCGTTCTATTTCCCCACGGAACCTAAATACGGCAGGGCCAGCTTTGCTTCTGTGGTTATCGACTCCATCAAAGCAGGACATATCATAGCTTATGAACATAACGAACCGATGCTGTTCCAGTTGCCAATGACACCTCCCCAGTTCGAAAAGTCTCTTACCACCTCAGAGGTGAGAGAAACTATTGAGCAGCGCGAAGATGGATCACAACAAACGGTGGAGCGGACTATTGAATCAGAATTGAAGCCCTCTGATATCCGCCGTATAAGGTTAATGGAAGACTGGTATTTCGATAAGCAGCGGTCAATGTTTGAGGTGCGTATTATTGGCGTGGCCTTTATTGCCCAGGAAGCAGATGGCAAGATGACCACTAAATTCTGGATATATTATCCTCATGTCCGCAGAGCGCTGGCCAGGGCAGAAAATATTGTTCAGGGAGGCAACAGGGCCCAGGCATACTCCTATACTTCTATGCTTGAAAAAAGAAAATTTTCGGCGCTTATTACAAAAGTGGATAACGTTTACGACCGCTATATCAATAGCTACACTAAACAGCAGGAGTCGCTATACGAAGCTGAGAGGCTGAAGCGCGAAATACTGGAGTTTGAGAACGATTTGTGGGAATACTAAGAGATTTGACAGATAGCTCTGGAAAGCTCTCCTTAACCGGGGAGCTTTTTTTATTTATGGCTTTTCCGTAAATTTGGACGTTGGTTTTGTGTTATACCAATTGGATTTCGAAGTGAGCTTCAGCGAAACATTGAAATTACAATGATTATGCCGATACATATTTGAAGTGCCTTTAGGAGTGAAACGGCTGTCCCGCCAAAGGCCTTGGGGAACTAAAGGCGTAATTCAAATAGTAATCGGTTTAATGGCTCATTTCAATTGATAATCGGTATTATATTGGGGCGGCGGCACTTTTACAGTAAAATCACCCTGAGAAATTCTTTTCATCTGGAAGTAAAGCACGATAAAGTTATGGATACCAGTTTCCTCAATAATTCAATAGAATATATTAAAGGAGTGGGCCCCAAACGGGCTGAAATGATAGCGCAGGAGCTGGGTATATACACTTACGGGCAGTTGTTGGTTTATTTCCCCTTCCGTTACATCGACAGAAGTAAATTTCATACTATTCAGTCTTTGCATGCCAATATGAGCTATGTGCAGGTAAAAGCGAGGCTGCAGCAATTAAAAGAAGTGGGAGTGGGACGCAGCGCACGCCTCACAGGTTACTTTACGGATGGCTCGGGAATGCTGGAGGTGGTTTGGTTTAAGGGGGTACGATGGGTTAAGGAGAAGCTGAAGGAAAACAATACGTATATCCTGTTTGGAAAACCGTCGGTTTTCAATAACAAGATAAATCTGGCCCACCCCGAAATAGAAACTCCCGAGGCGTTTGCCAGCAGTGGTTTTCAAGGCATACAGCCTGTATACAATGTTACGGAAAAACTGCGCAAAAGATTTGTTACCCCACGCATCCTGGCAAAAATTACCCATCACCTGCTGGAAAAAATTACAACTACGATACCCGAAACACTGCCTGCTTACCTGGTGGAAAACCTTAACATGATGTCTTTTGATGAGGCTATAAGGAATATCCACCATCCCGAATCGTTTGAAAAGCTGGAAAAGGCACGCGAGCGTATGAAGTTCGAAGAGTTTTTCCACATCCAGCTAAAAAATATTCACTTTAAGGAGCGCAGAAAGCAAGCTTATGAAGGATTTGTTTTTGACCGCGTGGGCGATATCTTTACTACTTTCTACGAAACCAAACTGCCTTTTGAGCTTACAGGTGCACAGAAGCGTGTAATCAAAGGAATACGTGCTGACCTTAAAAAGGGCAGGCAAATGAACAGACTGCTGCAAGGCGATGTGGGTAGCGGCAAAACACTCGTGGCCCTAATGGCGATGCTGCTGGCTTCTGGCAACGGCTTCCAGTCGGCCTTGATGGCGCCCACCGAGATACTGGCCACACAGCACTACAACACGCTTTCGCAAATGCTCGAAGGGCTCCCTGTAATGGTGGAGCTATTAACCGGTTCGACGAAAAGTGCCAGGCGCAAAGAAATTGATGAGGGATGTACTGCCGGGATCATCCATATTCTTATCGGAACACATGCTTTGCTGGAAGATCGCGTGCAGTTTAAAAACCTCGGGCTGGTGGTGATTGATGAGCAGCACCGCTTTGGGGTGGCACAGCGCGCCAGGATGTGGAATAAAAATATCCTCCCGCCACATGTGCTGGTGATGACGGCTACACCCATACCACGAAGCCTTACCATGACGCTTTATGGCGATATGGATTATTCGGTAATCGATGAGCTGCCGCCCGGCAGGAAGCCGGTGCATACCTATCACCTAACCGATAAGAACAGGCTGAAGCTGTTTGGATTTATTCGCAAAGAGATCGACAAAGGACAGCAGGTCTACATCGTCTATCCTTTGATAGAGGAGTCGCAAAAACTTGATCTTAAAGATTTAATGGATGGATATGAAAGTATTGTCAGGGAGTTTCCCCTGCCCAACTATCGCGTAAGCATCGTTCACGGAAAAATGAAACCCGGGGATAAAGCCTATGAAATGCGTCGTTTTGTGAAGGGGGAAACGCAAATAATGGTGGCTACTACGGTGATAGAAGTGGGTGTTGATGTGCCTAATGCCTCCGTGATGGTTATAGAAAACGCCGAACGTTTTGGCCTCTCCCAGCTTCATCAGTTGCGGGGGCGAGTGGGACGCGGCGCTGAGCAGTCCTATTGTGTGCTGGTTACCAAAACAAAGCTCTCCAAAGAGGCAGACCAGCGCATCCGTACCATGGTCAGCACCAATGATGGGTTTAAAGTGGCGGAGGTAGACCTGCAGATTCGCGGGCCCGGCGACATGGACGGAACACGCCAGAGCGGAATAGACACCCTTAAAATAGCCGATATTATCCATGATGAGAAAATCCTGAACACGGCTCGCCGAACGGCAATAGAAGTGGTGGAAAAAGATCCGGATTTTAAGCTGCCGGAGCATGCTACGCTGCTCAATATTATCAGAAATAAAGAAAAAAACCAGGCCATTGCCTGGAGCGATATTTTATAATTCCGCGCAGCCGGCTGACATAATTACAGGAGTATTGCCATATTCCTGTCAAAATGCTTATTTTTGCGGCTTAATAAAAATTGAATTCGTCTGATGAAAATCTCTTATAACTGGTTAAAGCAGTACATAGATATTGACAAAAGCGCTGAAGAGGTCAGCGAAATTTTAACCAATACCGGCCTGGAAGTAGAAGGTCTGGAGAAGGTGCAATCGGTCAGGGGTGGCCTCGAAGGAGTGGTCATAGGCAAAGTGCTTACCTGCCACAAACACCCTAATGCCGATAAGCTGAGTGTAACCACCGTGGATATCGGCAGGGAAGAGCCGGTACAGGTTGTGTGCGGAGCTCCCAACGTAGCGGCAGGACAAACCGTACCGGTTGCCACGGAAGGAGCTACCCTTTTTATGGATGACAAGCCTTTTCAGATAAAAAAAGCGAAAATGCGGGGGCAGGTTTCGGAAGGGATGATATGTGCCGAAGATGAGCTGGGGCTTGGGGCTTCGCATGATGGCATTATGGTGCTGGATGCCTATGCCGAAGCAGGAACACCGGCAAAAGACTATTTTAACATTGAAGAAGATTTTATTTTTGAGATAGGGTTAACACCCAACCGCACCGATGCCATGGCGCATATAGGCGTTGCCAGGGACCTGGTAGCTGCCGTAAATTTCCTCGAGGGTGCATCCCTGCGCCTTAACCTGCCGGCTGTGGATGCGTTTAAAACTGATAATGAAAACCTTCCTGTGAAGGTGGTAATAGAAGATGAGCAAGCGTGTCCCCGCTACTCCGGCGTCACTGTTGCTGATGTTGCGGTGGGCGATTCACCGGACTGGCTTAAAAACCGCCTTAACGCTATTGGCGTGCGCCCTATCAATAACCTGGTAGACATCAGCAACTATGTGTTGTTCGAAACGGGCCAGCCTTTACACTTTTTCGATGCCGATGCCATCACAGGCAATACGGTCAGAATAAAAAAATTACCCGAAAACACGCCTTTTGTTACACTCGATGAGGTGCAACGGAAACTCTCTTCGCAGGATTTGATGATCTGTAATGATGAAGGTCCTATGTGTATTGCCGGCGTTTTCGGAGGTATCGCTTCAGGAGTTACCCGCAGCACCAAAAATATTTTTATAGAAAGCGCTTATTTTGATGCGCCCACTATCCGGAAGACCTCCAAACGCCATGGACTGCAGACAGATGCTTCCTTCCGCTTTGAGCGTGGTGCGGACCCCGAAGCAACATTATATGCCCTTAAAAGGGCGGCGATGATGATTAAACAGGTAGCCGGAGGCACTATTTCGAGCCCCATTATGGATGAATATCCAAATCCTGTCCCCCGTGCCAAAGTCACCCTCCGTTTTGACAGCGTAGCAGCCCTTATCGGGAAACAGATTCCGGCAGAAGACATCAGCAGGATACTGCATTTGCTTGATTTCAAAATCCTGGAACAAAAGGAAAACTCCATGGTAGTGGAAGTACCGCCAAACCGTGCTGATGTTACGCGGCAGGCCGACATTATCGAAGAGATACTTAGGATCTATGGCTATAATAACATCAGCTTCACTGAAAAAATATCGGCATCACTCTCTTATGTCGAGAAGCCCGAGCCCGACAGGGTGAGGAATGTGGTTTCTGATATGCTCGTCAGTAACAGCTTCTACGAAATTATGAATAACTCACTCACCAGGGCTGCTTATGCAGAGCTTTCTGACGCCTTTGATGAGAAAAAAAGTGTAGGGATCCTTAACCCGCTGAGCTCTGAGCTCAACGTTATGAGGCAGACAATGCTCTTCGGGGCTTTGGAGTCGGTGGAATATAATCTAAACCGTCAGAATCATAACCTGAGGCTGTTTGAGTTTGGAAATATCTATCAAAAAAACACCTCTTCTGATAAAGCAGGCGACCAATTGAAAGGCTATCACGAAGAACAGCGGCTTGCGCTGACTATCTCGGGTGCTGCGGCTCCGGAGAGCTGGAAGGCTAAAGCGGCATCTTCTGATTTTTATGAAGTAAAAAAATACACGCTTAATGTGATGGAGCGGCTGGGATTCGATCTTTCTGCTCTTTCTGAAGAATATGTTAGCGGAGAAGTATTTAAAGAAGGCCTCATCATCCGGCAGGACAAAAAGGAACTGGCCTCGCTGGGAGCCATCAGCAAGCAATGGCTGAAGCATTTTGACATCAAACAGGACGTGTACTTTTCCGAAATCTATTGGGACACCATCCTGGAGATGATGAAGGATCATCAGGTGGTTTACAGGCCGGTGCCGAGGTTTCCTGAAGTAAGGCGCGATTTGGCATTGTTGATCGATAAGAAGGTATTGTTTTCCGAAATAGCCGCCATAGCCAGGCAATATGGAGGTAAGTTATTGAAAGAGATCAATTTGTTTGACGTATATGAGGGAGAGCATATTGACGAGGATAAAAAGTCATATGCAGTGAGCTTTACCTTGCAGGATCCCGGAAAAACGCTAAAAGATAAAGAGATAGACAAAGTGATGCAAAAACTGACCCGCGGTTTTGAGAAGCAGGCGGGAGCAACGATTAGAAAATAAACCGCCCAAAAGGTTGAGGAAGGTGGAGAATATTGTTTATTTTTACATAATACCAATTACTATTTGAATTGCGCCTTTAGGGGTGAAACGCCGGCCCCGCCAAAGGCCTGGGGAACTAAAGGCACTTCAAATATGTATCGGCATTTTGCAAAGATCAATACCGCAAGCTTGCGGTATTGATCTTTGCAATTACTATAAGATGCAAAAAGAAGTAAAGAAGATATAATCATGGACTTGCAGGCAATAAAACAACGTTTTGGAATTATAGGCAATTCTGCCGAACTGGAGCGTGCCATCTACACCGCGCGGCAGGTGGCTCCTACAGATATTACCGTGCTTATCACCGGAGAAAGTGGTGTTGGGAAAGAGGTGTTCCCTCAGATTATCCACCACCTGAGTTCCAGGAAACACGGCCCCTACATAGCCGTAAACTGCGGTGCCATCCCTGAAGGCACTATTGAATCGGAGTTGTTCGGCCATGAGAAAGGGGCCTTTACCGGCGCCACAGATACGCGCAAAGGATATTTTGAGGTGGTGAATGGTGGCACCATTTTTCTGGATGAGGTTGCTGAGCTGCCTCTCTCTACGCAAGTGCGCCTGCTCAGGGTGCTGGAGTCCGGGGAATTTATGCGTGTGGGCTCCTCTAAAATGGTTAAAACGGACGTCAGGGTGGTGGCAGCTTCCAATGTTAGTATGCTTGAGGCCATAGAGGAAGGAAAATTCCGGCAGGACTTGTTTTACAGACTGAGTACCGTGCCTATACATGTTCCGCCTTTAAAAGACCGGGGCGAGGATATTTTTTTGCTTTTCAGGAAATTTGCCGCCGATTTTGCGGAGAAATACCGCATGCCGCCGCTGCGCCTTACCGAAGAGGCCCAGGAGGTGCTGAAAAAGTATCGCTGGCCCGGCAATGTTCGTCAGCTGAAAAATATTACCGAGCAGATATCTATTATAGAAAAAGAAAGGGAGATAACCGCCGAAATGCTCAGAAGATACCTGCCCGAAGACTCAATGAGCCAGCTTCCGGTGTTGTATAACAAAAAGCAACAGGAGACCTATTCTGACAGAGACCTGCTTTATAAGGTGCTCTTTGATATGAAAAAGGATATCAGCGACCTGAAAAGAGTGGTGGTGGAGATTATGAAGGAAGGGGACGGCGTGCCGTCTAATCTCGGTAAAAATGATTCCAAACTGGTTAAGGAGTATTATGATAATATTCATGATTATGATATCGATGAATCGAAACAAGAGGAGTATGACAGTAATATTTCTTTGATGGAGAACCCTGCTGAGGAAGAGCCTATTCATGAGTCGGAAGTGCTGGAAGAGTCGCTATCACTCGAGAAAAAAGAGATAGATTTTATTAAAAAGGCACTCGAAAAACACAAAGGCAAAAGAAAAGATGCTGCCAAAGACCTCGGCATTTCGGAGCGTACCTTATACAGGAAAATTAAAGAATACAATATTAATTGATGAAGCAAACCTTGTTTGCTATAAGCTGAGGCAGCCATGATGCATGATAATGAATATTGAAAAACAGATAAAAACCATTATAAGACTTAAACAGATGAAGATAAAGCTGCTGCTGATACTTATGCCGGTGTTTTTTATTCAGGGCTGTGGCGTATATTCCTTTACAGGCGCTTCTATATCGCCCGAAGTGGAATCAGTACAGATTAAGAGTTTCCCCAACGAGGCGGATTTGGTGCAACCTACTTTGGCGCAAGATCTTACGAATTCCCTGAAGGAGAAGTTCTCCGCACAAACCAACCTGGATGTGCTCGATAGTGAAGGCGATTTGGTTTTGGAAGGGGCGATAAGAAAGTACAGTACCGAGCCAGTGGCGATTCAGGGAGACCAGACAGCAGCGTTAAACCGTTTAAGCATTACTATTTTTGTGAAATTTACTAACAAAATAGAGCCGGAACAGAATTTTGAATCTACTTTTACGCAATACCGGGAATATCCAAGCGCGCAACGTTTATCTGAGGTTGAAGACGGCCTGATAGAAGAGATTAATGGCGACCTGGTAGAAGACATTTTTAATAAAGCGGTAGTGAATTGGTGATGATTAATAAGCAACAAATAGAGAAGTATATTACTAATCCGGGCCAACTGAGCCTCTCCACCATTCCTGAGCTGGAGAAGCTCCTGGAATTTTTCCCGTATTTCCAGACGGCACAGCTGCTCTATGTAAAAAATCTTCGCAAAGAGCATAATATCCATTACAATCATCAGCTGCGCGTAGCGGCGGCCTATGCCGGCGACAGGGCCTTTTTAAAGCGCCTTATCGATGTGTCGGAACAGGAGAGGGCCTGGCAACCGGAACCTGAAGCAGGCAGGCCACAGGAGCCGGATACCGCAGAGGTGACGGCTAAGGAGAATGCTGAGGCTACCCCCCAGGATTCCGCCAGCCAACAAGAGCAGCATGTTGAAGTGCCTGATACGGCATCGCCGATACAGGAAGCCACGGAAACCAAGGAGAAAAAATCTCAACAGCCGGAGAAAACGCAGGAGTCATCACCGGAGAAAGCACAGGAGGTTCAGGCTTCATCTGACAACAAAGCTCCTGAAAAGGAAGTGCCGGTTAGTGACGAAGGATACCCTTATCGTGAAAGCGAGATAGCCGGAGAGGAACAGCCTGCCGGACAGACCCCTGCCAACAGAAGAAAAAGGGAGCTGGAGAAGCTGAAAAGAGAACTCAATGAGCTGAGAAAAGAGCGGCAAACCATAGAGCAGGTTATCAGGGAGGAGGAACAGCGCAAGGAAAAGCAACACCACAAGAAAGCGGCACCATTACCCGCCCAAGAGGCCGGTAAGCAGGAGGATACCTCTGAAGGGCAGGAGCAGGAGAGTGCAGCCCACAGTGGCTCCGGAAAAACCGGGAAGGCTGCCGGCAGCTTTCAAACACGGAGCCGCCATAGCGAAAGACGAGCCAAATCAAAACAGGAGCTTATCGAAAAATTTATCCGGGAAGAGCCTTCCATTAAGCGGGGTGTTGGTATTTTTTATGATCCTACAGAAGCAGCACGTAAAAGCATCATGCAATCCGACGATATTGCCACAGAAACCCTGGCAAAATTATATCGTAAACAAGGTAAGGTGCTGCAAGCCATTAAAATTTATGAAAAGCTTTCCTTGAAATTTCCGCAAAAAAGTGATTACTTTGCAAATCAAATTCAAGAACTTAAAAAAACGAATAAATAAACAAGTACAATGGGAGCGTATATTTTTGTGTCAGTGTTAATTCTGATTGTTTGTGTCCTTTTAGGGTTGGTAGTGTTAGTGCAAAACTCTAAAGGAGGGGGCCTTTCTTCTACATTTGCCGGACAAAATCAATATATGGGTGTCCGTAAAACAGCCGATTTCCTTGAAAAAGCTACATGGACACTTGCTATTGTTCTTCTGGTGCTTAGCCTGTCCACAATTTTTGTCATTCCGCGCAATGTAACAGAGTCGCGCCAGGACAGCGAACTGCAGAAGATGATTCAGGAGAGCGAGCCCGCTAACTACCAGGCTCCGCCGCCATCAGAGCAGATCCCGGAAACGGAATAATATCTGCAGAAAAAGATTTAAAAAATGTCAGAATGTCATAAATATTCTGACATTTTTTTTATGGAATCCTTCCCAATTACCCCCTTTGTCAGATTTCCGGCAGGCAGGCAATGATTTTTTCGGGGCGATGATCTGTTAAATTAACAGTAAAACAGCATTATACGCATACGGAGGTGCTTTCGCCATATGCCTTCCGGTTGCTTTTGGCATAAAATATGTCAGGGGAGAGATGAAAAAACGAAATAAATTAATAATTATCTAATAAAATTAAATCCTAAAAATTATGGCAAAGGACATTAAATTTGACATAGAAGCACGTAACATGCTCAAAGAGGGCGTTGACAAGCTTTCTAACGCCGTGAAAGTGACTTTAGGCCCTAAAGGGCGTAATGTTGTTCTCGGAAAATCGTTCGGAGCGCCACAGGTTACCAAAGACGGTGTAACGGTGGCTAAAGAGATTGAACTGGAAGACACCATAGAAAATATGGGTGCCCAAATGGTTAAAGAGGTAGCCTCCAAAACCGGTGATGACGCCGGCGATGGCACAACTACGGCTACTGTGCTGGCACAGGAGATTGTTAATGTAGGCCTCAAAAATGTTACCGCAGGGGCTAACCCGATGGATCTGAAGAGAGGGGTGGATAAGGCAGTAAGAGCCGTTGTGGAAAACCTCAAGAGCCAGTCTAAGAAAATTGGTGATGATTCCAGGAAAATAGAGCAGGTGGCCAGCATCTCTTCCAACAACGATAACACTATCGGTAAATTAATCGCCGAAGCAATGGCGAAAGTAACCAGCGATGGCGTAATTACCGTTGAAGAGGCCAAAGGGATAGAGACCTATGTGGACACGGTGGAAGGTATGCAATTTGACCGCGGATATATCTCGCCTTACTTTATTACCGACCCTGAGAAGATGCAGACGGTGTTCGAAAACCCATACATCTTGCTATACGACAAGAAGATATCCGTTATGAAGGACCTTCTTCCGGTGCTTGAGCCCATCGTACAACAAGGACATCCACTGCTTATTATTGCTGAGGATGTGGCCGACGAAGCGCTCACTACGCTGGTTTTGAATAAACTCAGGAATCCATCCTTTAAGGTAGCAGCTGTGAAGGCGCCAGGTTTTGGAGATCGCCGTAAAGCGATGCTCGAAGATATCGCCGTGCTTACAGGCGGGACAGTGATCTCTGAAGAGAAAGGTATGAAGCTCGAAAACGTATCCCTTGATATGCTTGGCCGTACCGAAAAGTTGACCGTAGACAAGGATAACACTACGCTGGTTAACGGCGCCGGCGATAAAGAGAACATTGATGCACGCGTTTCGCAGATAAAATCTGAAATTGAAGCCTCTACATCCGATTATGATAAGGAGAAGCTTCAGGAGCGTATGGCTAAGCTTGTTGGAGGAGTGGCTGTTCTTTATGTTGGTGCTGCCAGCGAGATGGAGATGAAAGAGAAGAAAGACCGTGTGGATGATGCCCTGAGTGCCACACGCGCTGCCGTGGAAGAAGGCATTGTTCCGGGTGGAGGAGTAGCTTATATCAGGGCAGTTTCAGCGCTGGAAGGCTTGAAAGGAGAAAATGAAGACGAAAGCCTCGGTATCCTTATTGTGAAAAAAGCACTCGAATATCCCCTGCGCCAGATAGTAGAGAATGCAGGTGGTGAAGGCTCTGTGATTGTCCAGAAAATCTTTGAAGGAAAAGATGATTTTGGATTTAATGCACGTACCGGCACTTATGAAAACCTTTATGAAACAGGTGTTATAGATCCCACAAAAGTGGCCAGAATTGCCCTTGAGAATGCAGCATCTGTTGCAGGAATGTTGCTGACAACAGAATGCCTGGTTGCTGAAATTAAAGATGAAAACGACAACGCCGGTGGCGGAATGCCCGGCGGCGGAATGGGCGGCGGAATGCCCGGTATGATGTAATATCGATTAAAACCACCCAAAATAATTTACCCCTTTCTGATTTTTCAGAAAGGGGTTTTTCTTGGGATATGGATACGAAGTGAATTGGAGATATTCTATACACTCCCGTTTTTATCTCCAGATTATTGAGAATTTTATCAAATGGCTTGTCCCAAAAGTACCAAAAGGACAAGCCTGAGAGTATTGCAACAAAAGCTACGCATGAAATTTGCTGCGCCATTCATCCCGAAAGCTTTCGGGAGTCGCAAATAAGCCGGAGCTTAAAAAGATTTGCAATTGGTATCACTCGCGAATGGCTTACGCAATGCCTGCCCTAAAATTTCGCGCTTATTTTGTAATCAATACCCTATGAGGGCAAAGGACAACAGGATATAAAAGAACCGCCCTGTCCCCGGCAATACACTGGAGCAGAGGCGGGAAATAGCATGGAATGGGACTAAAGTTCGTGAAAATTAGCGGGTATCTCTCAGACCGTTCGCTAAATTGAACAACCTGTCCCGCGGTTACGGGAGCAAAGTCAAAACAAACCATTTAAAACTGGTAATTTACAATTGCAAAAAAATGATGAATTAAAATTGCTATTTACATGGTATCAACATTAGCATGACAGATAATGGTGATCCTTTGGAGTATGCTGTTGCTGAGCGGATAAATTACATTTTAAAAGATGAATGGCTTAATGACATCAAAATCAAATCTAAAAAACAACTTGTTGATGAGTTATCAAAAATAATCAGAATTTACAATAGCATGAGATCTCACAGCAGTGTAAGTATGTTTATCCCGGAGAAAGTTCAATATCAGTCATTAAAGGTAAAAATAAAATGGGAAAATTATTATAAAAGCAAGCAAGATGCATGTAAGTCAAAAAAAGAATTAACTTTGGGCAAGCCCAAGCCAGGATAGCGATTGCTTTTAATAAGCAGCGCATCGTCATGCTTGAAGAGGTTAACGCGGCACTGAAAAAACTGCGAACAGGTGGCACTTTAAAAGCGATGAAAGAGAAATGGCTTTATCGGGATGACAACCAAATATCTGCTTTGCCGGAATCTGCGTAAGGAAGCAGGGTTTTGTCCACTTCGCCCTTCAGCGAATTTGAAAAGATTACCCATTCCTTATCAGGACAATAGCCCGATGGCGCGGATGTACTTCGGATAGGCGTTTACACGCCGTTTCCTCCCATGATGTTTGTGTACAATAACCGGATTACCGTCTTCGATATGGAGTTAGCGATCCACACAGGAAATATCCTGGGTAGGAAGATTCAAATCGTTGATATGAGTTTTGACAGTTTAATCTTGTCATGGCAAGCTGAAAAGATAGATTTCGCCATATCTTACTTTGACCTAAGTTGAGCGGTTTGAACAAAGTGAAAAAGCGCTTTACTTATCCGCCTCAGGCGGACGATTTAGAAATTGTTGTATTTCACCGAATGGGTAGCCTGTCCCGCAGAATTGCGGGAAGGTGAAATGCTTACAATTTCTTTATCGTGAGCGAGAATCGCTCAATTTGGGTTTGATATAACGGATGAAAGAAAAGAGTTTGTAATTTTTTCGGATCCCTATCTGGTTCCGGATATATCGGCATTAGTGCTCAAATGAGAATGAAAACAGAAACCTTAAATGGCTAAAAATAAAACGACGATGATGAAAAATTTGATACTGACATTGATGGCGCTGTTTGCTTTATGCTTTGCAGAAGCGCAGACCACAACCATAAGGTTTGCACCCCAATGGTTTCCGCAGGCGCAATTTGCGGGCTATTATGCCGCACTCGATCAGGGATTTTATCAGGAAGCCGATCTGGAAGTAAAAATAATCCACCCCACGGATGATGAAAGTTCTATGAATATGCTGATCTCCGGAAAAGCCGATGTAGTTTCTTCATTCCTCATGGATGGGTTGACATCCAGGCTTTCTCAGGAAATCCCGCTGGTAAACATCGCGCAACTTTCACAGCACTCTACACTGATGTTTGTAACCAAAGCGTCGAGTGGTATTGACACGCTGAAGGCGCTGGACAACAAAAAAGTGGCTATCTGGAGTTCGGGCTTTGATAAGCTTCCCAGGGCACTGTTAGAAGAGGAGGGTATCGATGTGGAGTTTGTGCCGATATACAATAGCATAAACTTATTTCTTGAAGGTGGCGTAGATGCCATGACAGTGATGTATTATAATGAATACGATCAGATTATCAACAGTGGTGTCAACGAAGACGAACTCAACAAGTTTTTCTTTTTGGATTATGAGGGGTTTGATATCCCTGAGGATGGCCTGTACTGTCTTCAGCAAACTTTAGATAAAGACAAAGATGCTTTGCGGAAGTTTGTAAAGGCCTCGCTAAAGGGTTGGGAATATGTCGACAAAAACCGGGAGTATGCCCTTGACCTGGTTGTGGAAAAGATGAACAAAGCCAGGTTGGCAAACAGCCGTGCCCACCAGCGCTGGATGCTGGATAAGGTAGTTGGGCAACTCGCGCCAATGGATAAAAATGTTAAGCAAGGCCATTTGCTGGAAGCAGACTTTCAGCGGGCGCTAAACATTATCCAGTCGGAAGCCCGTTCGGGTGCCGAAATGAAGACGCTGCCATTCGACTCCTTTTATGAGCCACTTGTTGATTAATGAACAAGCCGTAAAACGCTATTAACCAAAGCTATGAGAAAAAACACTTTATCCACAAAAATCATTACGCGCGTGCTCCTTATTATCCTGATAATAGGTGCAGTGGTATTTTCTATATACTATTATTTTACAAGAGCCACGCTTGAGGAAATGACTCGCCAGAACGCTGCTTCCTTAGCAAACAACACTGTTCACAAGATAGAAATGGTCATTCGGCCATCGGAGAAAATCCCTGAAAACCTGGCATGGATGCTCGAAGCAGGAGCCGTTCCTCATGATTCTGTTTTCCCTTTCCTTAAACAGCTATTGAAAAATAATCCTTCCATCAGTGGATGTGTTATCGCGTATGAACCCTACTCCATAGATCCGGAAAGGAAATATTATGCCCCCTTTGCTTATTATGACAAGCAGGGAAATATAGACACCAATTACCTTGGTGGCGAAGACCTGAATTATTTTATCCGCGATTGGTACCAGATACCGGTGATGTTAGAGAAAAACTACTGGACAGAGCCCTATTTTGCAGAAGGTGGTGGCGATATGTTTCTTACTTCTTACTCGGTGCCCTTTTATAAAAGGAAAAATGGCAAACGTCAAGTGGCCGGCGTAATAACCATCGACATTTCACTCAACTGGTTAACCGATATCGTGAACTCTGTGGAAATCCTGGAAACAAGATATGCCTTCCTGTTATCAGGAAACGGGGTTTATGTAACCCACCCTGACCGATCGAATATCATGAATGAGACCATCTTTACCCATGCAAAAGAACTGGATGAGCCAAAGATGCGCGAGGTAGGCAGAGATATGATTAGCGGAAAAAGCAAACTGCGTTCTGTGAAGCTTAAAGATATCGGTAGCGTGCTGGTCTATCATACGCCCATCCCTTCCACCAAATGGTCGCTGGGCGTTGTGTATCCAAGAGACGAAATTTTTGCCAACCTGCATCAGCTCACCTGGCTTATGATAGCGCTTTCTTTACTGGGACTTGTCGTGCTTACGGTGGTAACTATCCGCATCATTAAAGGGCTGACGCGGCCATTGTCGCAGTTCGCCCAATCGGCGCGGGTGATTGCGGAGGGTAATTTTAATATTGCTTTGCCCGATACCGGAAAAACGGAAGAAATCAAGGAGCTAAGGACTTCCTTCGAATTTATGCAGCGAGAGTTGGATAATTACATCGTCCATTTGAAGGAAACCACATCCGCAAAGGAAAAAATCGAAAGCGAATTGCGCATTGCCAAAGAGATACAAATGGGAATGATTCCGCAAATTTTCCCTCCGTTCCCGAATCTCAATCAAATTGATCTTTTTGCAATGTTGGAACCAGCCAAGGAGGTGGGTGGCGACCTGTATGATTTCTTTATGATTGACGATACGCACCTTTGTTTTGCCATAGGAGATGTGTCGGGGAAAGGCGTACCGGCATCACTCTTTATGGCTGTAACCCGAACGTTGTTGCGCTCGCTTGCTCCCAAACAAAATTCCCCTAAGAAAATCGTAGACTCGCTTAATAATTCGCTTGCGCAGGGAAATGAGTCGAGCATGTTTGTGACTTTCTTTTTGGGGATACTCAACGTTGAAACAGGTGAACTGAAATATACCAATGCCGGCCACAACCCCCCACTCATGATGCACGAGGGTGACGGAACAGCGTATTTTGAAATCACTAAAGATATTCCGGTAGGCCTTATCGAAAACTTTGAATATACAGAGTTGGAGCGCACAATTCATAAAAACGACCGAATCTTTTTCTACACGGATGGAATTACTGAAGCAGAGAATAGCAAAGAAGAATTGTATTCAGATGAAAAATTACTACATTTACTCACCTCGATAGAGAGCTTGTCGCCTGCCGAAATCATCCAAGATGTGGAAAAGGATGTAAAAATCCATGTGGGTGACAATGAGCAATCGGATGATTTAACTATGATGTGTGTTATTTATTATGGGAAATCAGAGGATAAAGGCAATGCCTGAGATAACATTCAGAGTTAGATAAACACGGTAGAATCCAGTACAAAGCTGACACAACAAAGATAAATTAACAGATGAAAAAGGAACACATCCATATAAAAAATAGAGTTGACGAGCTTCCCACACTTGCTCAGCAGCTGGAAACGCTGGGTGAAAAATGGCAATTGTCAATGGCGCTTGTTACAAACCTGAACCTGGTTTTGGAAGAGGCCATCAGTAACATTATTTTTTATGCGCATGAGGATAAAAAAGAACATCAGATCGATATTGATTTTGTGTTGGAAAAAAAGCAATTGAAAATAACTATCACCGACGATGGGAACCCATTCGATCCGACCAGCAAGGAAGATCCCGACATTACGCTCTCTGCTGAGGAAAGAGAGATTGGCGGACTTGGTATTTTCCTGATGGGAAAAATTATGGACAGTTTGCAATACAAAAGAGAGAATGAAAATAATATATTAATACTAAAGAAAGAAATATAAGCATGGAACTACAATTTGAAAAGAAAGCTGATTACACAATAGCCTATGTTCAGGGCAGGGTAGACACCACAAATTACAATGAGTTTGAGAAGAAGATGAGTGAAAAAATTGGGGAGTCGGATGACAGCGTTATTATCAACTGTAAAGATATGAACTTCATCAGCAGCTCAGGTCTCAGGGTTTTTCTTATGACTCAGAAAAAACTGATGGGAGCTAAACGAAAGCTGCACCTTTGCAATATGCAGCCTGCGATTAAAGAAATCTTTGATATCTCTGGCTTTTCACAAATTTTTTCCATTTATGATACAGAAGAGGAAGCGTTGAAAAGCTAATCCTCTTGCAACAATTGTGGTGTGTTTTCTGCGGTTTTAACTGATGGGAAATGCATACCCGTTTTCTGAACATTTGATACTGATGCAAAGTCAGTGAACAGTTGAATCCAGAGAAATGAAACTATGGTTAAATACATTCACTTCCGTAATCCGAATTCTACTGAGTTAGATGATCTGCTTGATAAAATCCCTAAAGCGCCGGGAACATGTCTTTTTATAGACATTGTAGGCTCCACAAAAATAAAATATGAACACGGTTTGAAGCAGTGGGGTAAAATGCTGAATAACACGTTTAACTTCATCTCTATCCTGAATGATTTCCCTGATAACATCGTTAAAGGTATCGGAGATGAAATAATGCTGTATATCCCCGATTCCGAGCTGAAAAGCAAAGACTCATACGACGATTACTTTAGTTTGCTGCAGGAAATTTTTGCTACTGTGGATAACATCAAAAATTTCCCGGTTGAGGGGATGTTTTTGCCTTGCAAGGTGGCTATTCATTACTGTACCAACGCCTATAATATCACTTTTCTGGAAGGATTCAACGATTATTATGGCAAAGACATTGATTTAACGGCCCGTCTTACCTCAAAAGCCAGGGCTAACCGAATTGTTATCAGCGAAGCGTTTTATCAAAAAGTACATACCGATTATCATGCAAAATATGCAGAGAAAGGGGATAGTGTCATGCACATGATTTCCGGGAAATACCTGGAAGATTTTAAAGGCGTGCCTGATGCCACCGAATTTCGTGTGATTGATGCTTAACGAGTCCAGTCAAAGTATCGGGAGTGCCGGATGATTTTATTTAAATGACGTCAGTCGTTCGTTTTCTCATTTCTTTTTCTATATTTACACAACCTATCAATGGAGCTCAGAGGTTAGAAATCACATCGGTATAAGCTGCAGCAAAACAGCCAGCGTTTTTTATAACTGTCAGGTTAAACGAAGCAGCCGATTTGTTTGTAAGAGTCGCTAAAAACCCAAAAACCTGAGGATGCAATATGTTGTCAGTCTGTCACCTGTAATTGTTTTCTCAAAGTTTTCTAAAAAGGTCTTCCCGCTCAAACTTAAACCATACAACTGGCGTATTTATTCTACGAATTCCTTTTTAAGGTAATTTTTTTCCTGTCTGACAAATAAAATATCAACCTGAGGAAAAAATAGATGCCAGAATAGATAAAGAAGGTAACTCCGGTTAAAAAAGCGATTTCAATCAGAATATCAGAAAGCTCGTAATAGGGCGGTATTCCACCTGATAAACCATCCCCGGCCCAAAGAAACATAGCCATGAAAAAGGCAATGGCTAAGACGACTCTTAAATGCTTTAAAGTTTTCATGGGTGTAAATTATTATTTCTTTATCAATTTGTTATACAAAATTTGTTTCTCACGGTTTCAATATACTGCATAATCAATCACCGGATTCTCTATGGTTACGCTGTCAGCCTCTATGCTCACCGGGCCAATAAAACTATCGCTCCACATGTTCCTGTAGTACTTCCCTTTTTCGATGATAAACAACGAGTAGCGGCCGGTGTCGAGCCCCAACTGGAAAAATCCCTCTTCATCGGTTTCGGTTTCGGCAATCAAATTTGTATGAATTTTTTCGAAAGATGGGCCACGGCCTTCAGCATCTTCCGGAGATGTGGGTTCATAAACCTGAATAGTTCTTCTAACCGCATAATTACGGCATGGATTGTCGCCTTCATAAGGCCCAATCATAGGCATGCAATTGCCTTCCTTCAAAACAAGTGTTCCGGCTACTCCTTGTTTGATGGATATTTTTGATTGGTTTTTTTGATAGAGCTTCTCCAGATTTTCTGTTTCCCTGAGTGTTTCATTTTGTTCTTCTTCACAGGAACTAAACAGGATGGCCAGTGTTAATGCAATTGCTAATATGTATTTTATTTTAAGCATAGCTATATTTTTTTCTCTGTTAAGGTGATGCATAAAAGAGCCAGTGAGTTGCTTATCGGTTCAAATCTTATGATTGCAATTGCATTAAAAAAAGTCTATAATAGCTAAACCAACCTGCAAACAAATCTAAGGTGAAATTTCTTAGAAAGAAGATCAATTTACAAGGCATAATAAATTTGCCGATCATAAAGACACTTTAAAGGCAGCAAATCATTGATATCTCATCACAGAAGAAATCACAAGCTTACCAGTGGCGCTAATCAGTGCAAGCATTCCACTTGCGGAGAGCCATTTTTTCCATTTTGCAACGTCATTAAAATTGGAGTTAGCTACTGCCCTAAAGATTCTGGGAGAAAGAAACACAAAGTTTAACACCGCCAATACTACCAGCACACCAGATAACAAATGTTTGATAAAGAAAGAATTCCCCAGGCATGCTCAAAATGAATGATGCTCACATAGTGTTCACTTACAATTTTCATAGGAATACCGGTAATCCCCCATATCACAATAGAAGCATACACAAAAATTCTAAACCTTTTCATCAAGGCCTGGATAAACTTTCCTGCTACAGAAAGCTACAGAACTTTGGTGGCTGTTGGTCTGACGATCAATAAATTGACAAACATTCCACCAATCCATACTACGGTAACTATTACGTGCAGCACATCCAGGAATGATTTTACAAAAAAGATTGTCCATAGTCTATTTATTTAGCTAAATGAACTGACAAAAAACAGGTAAACACTATACTTAAACATTCATTATTATATGTATTTATTTACTTTTGTTCTTGCTAAAAAAATGTTATTATTGTAGATTGAAACAAAAACTATGAAACCAGAAAATACGTTTATCCTTGAAGGCAATATTGTTGATGTGGTGAACCGCCGCATTTTTAAGGGGCGTATAGAAGCACGTGACGGTGTTATAACCGCTGTTACGGAAGCGCCTGTTTCGGCGAACACATACATCCTTCCGGGCCTCGTGGATGCCCATGTGCATGTAGAGAGCTCAATGTTGATCCCCTCAGAGTTTGCCCGCCTTGCCGTACCACACGGAACCGTTGCCAGCGTTTCGGATCCTCATGAAATAGGGAATGTTTTAGGGGTGGAGGGCGTGCGCTATATGATAAATAATGGCCGCAAGGTGCCCTTTAAGTTCTTTTTCGGGGCGCCGTCCTGTGTTCCGGCTACTCCCTTTGAGACCTCGGGAGCTGTTATTACTGCCGACGATGTGGGGGCCCTGTTGCAAAATGACGAGGTGAAATATCTTGCCGAGATGATGAATTTTCCGGGTGTGCTGGCAGGCGATGAGCAGGTGGGCAGGATGCTGGCGGCAGCCAGGAAAAATGGAAAACCCGTGGACGGGCATGCCCCCGGAGTGCTGGGTAAAGAGGCGGCGCAATATGCCGACGCCGGAATCTCTACTGACCATGAATGCTTCTCCAAAGAAGAAGCAATCGACAAGATTAAAGCCGGAATGAAAGTGCAAATCAGGGAAGGCAGTGCAGCAAAGAATTTTGAGGAGCTGGTAAGTCTTTTGGAAGAGTATCCTGATAAGATAATGTTTTGCTCGGATGACAAGCATCCCGATAACCTGGTGGAAGGGCACATTAACAAGGTGATAGCGCGTGCCATTGCTAAGGGATACGATAAAATGGATGTGCTCAGGGCGGCAACCTATAACCCGGTGAAGCATTACAGTCTGGAGGTGGGGCTGCTGCAGCAAGGCGATGCAGCCGACATGATTGTGGTGGATAACCTCGACGACTTTAACGTGCTGGAGAATTATATTAACGGGCAGTTGGTAGCTTTGGACGGACAGTCAAAAATCGCTTCGGTGGAGGAAGGGACGCCCAATATTTTTGCAGCCCGGAGAATATCGGCCAAAGACATCAGGGTGGCACACCGCAGTGATAAGATGCGTGTTTTCAAAGCGTTTGACGGGCAGCTGATTACCGGAGCATTTACAGCCCGCCCGCTGGTAAAAGATGGCCACGTGGTTAGCGATACAACCAACGATATTTTGAAAATAGTGGTGGTAAACCGATACGAAAAGGCCAGCCCTGCCGTAGCCTTTGTTAATAATTTCGGATTGAAACAGGGAGCCATAGCCTCCAGCGTGGCGCATGATTCGCATAATATTATTGCTGTGGGAACCACCGATGAGGAGCTGGTAAACGCCATAAATGCTGTAATTGAAAATACAGGAGGGATTAGCTGGGTGAAAGAAACTGAGGTGCAAGTGCTTCCTTTGCCGGTGGCCGGAATAATGAGCAATGATAACGGCTACACGGTGGCCACGAAATATGCCGAACTGGATGCCAAAGCAAAAAGCCTGGGCACTTTGCTGCAATCGCCTTATATGACGCTCTCGTTTATGGCCCTGTTGGTCATACCCCACCTGAAGCTTAGCGATAAAGGCTTGTTTGATGGCGACAACTTTGCCTTTGTGGACCTCTTTGTGAAGGATGGCGCCTGACAAGCGAAAAAATGAGAAATATACACGTTCAAATGCATATATTTACTTCTTTATAATATTTATTATTACTTTTGCATCAACAAAAAATGAGTGACATGAAAAAACTGGAATTAGACGTAATAAAGCTGGAAGCGGCAGCAAGTAAACTCAGGGCTATTGCCCATCCGATGAGGATCGCCATTATTGATTTGCTGCACGAAAACCAGAAGCAGAGTGTTACGGAAATTTATAAGAAATTAAATATCGAACAAGCATCAGCTTCCCATCATCTTAATATCCTGAAAAATAAAGGGGTGCTGATTTCTAAAAGGGATGGAAAAAAGATTTATTACTCGCTGAAAAATCAAACGCTCACCGAGATAATAGAGTGCATCAACCGGTGCAACGAAGAGTAAACTCGTAGTAATTTGATTGCTGTGAGAGATTATTTTTGGATAGAAGAAATTGAGCCTTAGATATTTTGGGTGCAGCTCTCATATTACGCAGCTAATTTGTTATAATATCTTTCGGAGAGTTCATTCCAAAAACCTTCCCATCTGTTTGATTTTACCATTGCCCTCAGGTTAAGAATGGCCTGCCCACCTTT
>Ga0307958_1000106_pt1 | contig 51209 bp, 40 predicted proteins | sample OrgLakmetagen492_FD_201826 | JGI IMG/M metagenome (GOLD analysis project Ga0307958, IMG submission 201826) | Saline water microbial communities from Organic Lake, Antarctica - #492 | ecosystem: Environmental > Aquatic > Non-marine Saline and Alkaline > Saline | place: Antarctica: Organic Lake... | reverse complement strand
CCTGAAATAATTTTCCTTTATATCGCCTAAGTAGCAAAAACAAGTTCTAAATCAATTGAAGTATGTCCACACAATTGCTTTTCACTAAAATGATTTTCTGTAATAAAATCGCTGATAGCTATCGGGAACAAAATAATTGTGGCTTTTTAGACCAACCTCATTATTGAAACTCACACCAGCTTCACATCGCTCTTTATTTCCAGCAATGCAGGCCCTTGATGGGCAAAGAGTTCTTTCAGGGCCTCTTCCAGCTTGTTTTCCTCGGTTACCCGGATGCCTAAAGCTCCACAGCTTTGTGCATACGCTGCAAAGTCGGGATTCACCAGGTCAGTGGCCCATTTCTCCCAGCCGCCGGAGCGCTGCTCTTTAGATATTTTTCCGAGTTCATTGTTGTTGAGAAGGACCACTTTTATAGGCATCTGGTGCTTTACAGCCGTAGTAACCTCGGCCATATACTGGCAGAAGCCTCCGTCGCCGGCTACGGCGATTACAGGTCTGCTGTCGCCCACGGCAGCCCAGGCGCCCATAGACGCCGGAAAAGCAAAGCCGATGGAGCCCAGATATCCCGACATCAGAAAAGCCTGGTTTGTTGTTTCAAAATATCGTCCTAAAGAATACGCATTGTTACCCACATCCACGCATATCACAGCATTTTCAGGGGCATGTTTTGTGAGGGCATCATAAATAACCGGAGATCCCAGTCCTTTGCCTCTTTTCTCTTTCAGCCTTTTTTGTTTCTCTGCTCTCCATATTTTCCAGCGCGATGCCACTTCAGACTGTTGATTTTCATTCCCCGCAGCAAGTTCTGCTGCTTTTTCGCGCAACATTTTAACGGTTACGGAAATCTCACCCATCACCGGCGCATCGATTTTATGAAACTTACTCAGCGCCAGCGGGTCAAAGTCGATTTGAATGGTTGGTTTCTTGGGTGTGATTCCGGTATGATTGGAAAAGGAGGCGCCGATTACAAGAAGCAAATCCGATTCATTCATAAAGTAAGAGGCGATAGGTGTACCGCTGCGCCCCAGCACGCCACATCCCAGCGGGTGGGTGTCCGGTATCAGCCCTTTTCCTTTAAATGTGGTAAGCACCGGTGTTTCCAGCGCTTCGGCAAGGGCAATAATATCTTCCATATGCTTGCGGGCGCCGTGGCCTACGATAATTACAGGACGTTTTGCTTTTTTGAGCATCCCTATGGCTTTTTGCAGCGCCTCCTGTGGTGGCGCTATCCTCAGATCGGCCAGGCGGTTTTCCGGCGTTTGTGCTTCCTGTTGTGTTGCCTCTATGTTCTGCACCTGGTCAGGAAACGTCAGGTGCGACACATCCCGGTTCAGGATAGCCTGTTTTACTGCCAGGCTCATCAGCTCTGTATGCTGGCTGTCGCGCTCCACCCGGTGGTTAAACTCCGCCACCGTACTGAAAGCCCGCACCAGGTCCAGCTCCTGGAAATTGCCGGTACCCACCACTTGCGTAGCTACCTGTCCTGTGAGTGCCAGGATGGGGGCGCGGTCTACTTTCGCATCCCACAAACCAGTAAACATATTAGTAGAACCCGGGCCGGCGATAGCAAAGCATGCTGCGGGCCTGCCTGTGAGCTTTCCGTAAGCGGAGGCCGCAAAAGCGGCGGCGCCCTCGTGCCGGATGCCGATATACTTTAAACGGCCGTTTTGTTCCTGCCGTCTGAAGGCATCTGCCAGTCCCAGGTTAGAGTGGCCCACCATTCCAAAAACCCGGTTCACACCCCAGTTGATCATAGTCTGAACCATCACATCTGCGATAGTATCCGTGTGGGGTGCCTCCGGCTCAATGCCTACATAAACTTTTTCCCCTTTCACTTTAACAGGATAGGTATCCACACCATCATCAAAGCCGGGGGCTTTACCGGTGTCAGGGTGATAATCCCACCCATGCCACGGACAGCGCAGCAGCCCTTTTTCTATGCTGCCTTCGCCCAGCGGGCCGCCCTGGTGCGGACAGTGATTATCCAGGGCGTTGATTTTGCCGTCATAATGGGTGAGGCAGATGTCTTTATGTCCCGCTGAAACGGCGGTAACGCGGTTTTCCTGTAATTGGTTTTTGTCGTCTAAAACTTTATGCCAGATTATTTTTTTGCTCATGATGATTGCTTTTTCAGGTTTCTAAAGAGGGATGATTTATTATTCGTTGATACCGGCATACCGTATTCCTGTAAGATGATGCATATCGCGGCTCAGGGTACTTAAGTCGCCGGGATTGAACTCCTGGGTATCGATGTATCCGCAAGCGCGGGCAATTACTTGCATCAATTCCGCGGAAGCGGAAAAGAAATTAAAGAGCTGTTTGGCGGATGTATTCACTTGTATGCGCGCTCTCAGACTCTCTTTTTGGGTAGCTATTCCCACAGGACAGTTGTTGGTATTACACGCCCGCATGCCCAGGCAACCAATAGCCTGAAGCGCGGCGTTAGCTACTGCCACGGCATCGGCTCCCAGCATCATAGCTTTGGCAAAATCTTCAGGTAGGCGCAGTCCGCCGGTGATGACCAGCGATACATCCTCGGCGCCGGCTTTGTCAAGGTGACGTCTTGCCCTGGCTAAAGCAGGAATGGTGGGCACATTGATGTTATCGCGCAGGATTGTTGGCGCCGCTCCTGTGCCGGCGCCGCGGCCGTCGAGGATAATGTAATCCACACCCACCTCTAAAGCAAAGTCAATATCTTTTTCGATATGGCTTGCCGCCAATTTAAAGCCTACCGGAATACCGCCGGTGCGTTGGCGGACTTCTTCAGCAAATTGGCGGTAGTCTTCAACGGTTTTCAGGTTTATAAAAGTGGCAGGGGATATCGCATCTTCGCCCTCTTTTAAGCCACGCACGGCAGCAATTTCGGCCGAAACCTTGTCGGCAGGCAGGTGCCCGCCGGTGCCTGTTTTGGCGCCTTGTCCGGCTTTAAAATGAAACGCCTGTGCTTTTTTTACCTTGTCCCACAAAAAGCCAAATTCACCCGATGCATATTCATAAAAATAGCGTGTATTGTTTTCCTGCTCTTCGGGCAGCATACCTCCTTCGCCGCTGCAAATGCCAGTCCCGGCCATTTCTGCTCCTTTTGCCAGCGCAATTTTTGCTTCACGCGATAAAGCGCCAAAACTCATATCCGTAACAAAAAAAGGAATATCCAAAGCAAGCGGTTTTTTGGCTTTTTTACCGATGACGGTTTTCGTGTTCACCTCTTCGTGCTCCTGAAGCGGTCTGCGCGCCAGTTGTGCCGGTAAAAACTGAATGTCTTCCCATTTGGGCAGGGTGTTTCTGTCTACCCCCATAGCTGCCGAAGGGCCGTGGTGACCAAAGTTTTTCAGGCCATTGCTTGCCAGCTCATTGATATAACCGGTGTAGGGTTCTGTTTCTTCGGGATGGGTATCCGCGTAAGCGCCAAGGTATTGGTCTCTTTGAAAAGGCTGCGGGTTTTCTTCCAGAAAAGCATCTATCTCTTCTTCTTCAATCCAAACATATCCATCTGCAACTTCGCTGCTGAATTTATGCAACGCTTCTTCGTTGTTGTATTCACTAACGCCGGTGTCATAGCGGTAGTCCCAGCCATGCACACCGCATATCAGGTTATGACCTTCAATATGACCGTCAGACATTAAGGCGCCGCGGTGCAAACATCTTCCATAAAGAACGGATACATTTTCGCCATAGCGAATAACCACCAGGTCAACCGTTTTTACAAGTTGGTGTAAAGGCTCTTTTTCAGGAAGATCGTGAAAAGAACAAAGTTTAATCTTAGACATCGTTTATGGTTTTAACTGTTTTTTATCTTTTAGCTGTTGCTTTTCAAATGTAAAGATTCTCAGAATGCATTCAGCATTTCTCCTTGAAACCATAAAAGTAATTACATATTTTGCTTTAACAATATTTGCAGTTGGATTAATTGGGGTGTTAATCTGGTTATTTATCTGTACGGTTGGATTGTTAGCTTATTATTACTTGGATATAGGCTCTTAAACAGGTTGATAAGGCTCTTACCCTCACCGAATTCCGAAAAACAGATTCCCGTCGTGCCAAAGGTTTTGGGGAACTAAAGGCGCAATTCAAATTGTAATCGGTATACCAGCGTAGTGATAACGCTATGGAACCCCGGCTTCCAGCCGGGTATGCGAAGCATTTTAAATCCGGCATTCAGGCCGGGGCTTTGAAGCCCCCTACAGCCCTCAAACGCTGTCGCCGGGAACAGTTCAGAAACGCACAATCAGAGACAGTCAGAACCTGCGGAATATATTTCACTACTCACGTTTCACTGTTTTTTGTGATGTGGTGTAAAAAGATTCGACCCGCTCCGGGGTCGGTGTTTCTATTGGGAGCAATCATTTCTACAAATATGTGACGCCTCCGGCATCAGGATTGGCAGCCTCAAACGGTTTTCTTCTCCATGGGGAGAACCTGTCCCGTAAAACAGGAGTCAGGGATGAGGGGTAATAACCCAACCCTCCTGGTTTCTTTCATGTGGGTCGTTGCGCCATTATTCCTGTTACCTCAAACTTTCATCTATGAAGGATGCGAACCTTCGGGATAAGGTAAGGGCGGAAAACTGGTTCCCTGAAATCAATCAGGTTCAAGGGTTTTTCCCGGATTCGTTTTTTGTTCATAATCGGCGTTCTCGCTCTATGTGAACCTATGTTCCTATACCGAATAAGTCGGTACGGGTTGTGGTTCAATTTCTTCTTTAAACCACATAGGCACATAGAAAACATTAGAATGGTTTTGCATATGATCTTTGAACAGTGATTTCCGTGGATTTTTCCCGGATTCGTTTTTTGTTCATAATCGGCGTTCTCGCTCTATGTGAACCTATGTTCCTATACCGAATAAGTCGGTACGGGTTGTGGTTCAATTTCTTCTTTAAACCACATAGGCACATAGAAAACATTAGAATGGTTTTGCATATGATCTTTGAACAGTGATTTCCGTGGATTTTTCCCGGATTCGATTTTTTGTTCATAATCGGCGTTCCTCCTCTATGTGAACCTATGTTTCTATACCGAATAAGTCGGTACGGGTTGTGGTTCAATTTCTTCTTTTAACCACATAGGCACATAGAAAACATTAGAATGGTTTTGCATATGATCTTTGAACAGTGATTTCCGTGGATTTTTCCGGGATTCGGTTTTTTGTTGCAAGTCCCGTGATTTAATTTCTTTTTTTAAACCAGCGCCGGCTGAATCGCTCCACATTCACCTCAGGCATCAGCGTTTTATTCTCTTCGAGATGCTCCACAAGATGCCGGGCAAAATACGGCCCTAACATAACGCCTTTGGTTCCCAGTCCGTTAAAAATCATCAGCTGGCGGAATTCGGGATGCCTCCCCAGCAGGGGCCTGCGGTCGCCTACGGTGGGACGCACCGCCGCCTGATGCTGCTGCACGCTGAAAGGCAGCTTCAGGTATTGCTGCAGCGCAGCCTTAATTTCCTCGCTGGCGGCCTCACGCGGCACCTCATTGAGGTCATCCCAGCGGTAGGTGGAGCCTGCGCGGTAACGGTTGCCGCCGGAAGGCAGCATCCAAATCTTTTTGTTGAGGATGTGGCCCGTTTCAAAGCCGGGCACTTCAATCCAAAGCACATCGCCTTTGGCAGGTTTCATGGGGATATAACTGAAATATGGGTTTTCCGTTACTTTCCACCCTTCAGCAAATATGACAGTTTCCGCATCCACATCTTTCCAGCGTATGGCCCCGGAATGTAGCGTGAGGGCTTCGGCGGTAAGCTTTTCGTACCTGATTTTCCTGTGCTTTTGCAGGAAGCGGTGCCAGGCGTCCAGCATTACCGCCACTTCCACATTTCCGGCAGAGTGCACCATGCCGGCGCCGGCGGGGTGGCGGATCTGATGCTGCGAAAAATATTCCCGGATGGTGCTGCTGAGGTAGGGGTTTTGCGGTGTTTTGGCGTGCCAGAAGCGCTTCTCCTCCTGGCTGAGGATTTTCAGCAGCCGCCGCCGGTGAAAGAAACGCACACCCAGTTGCTGCTCCATGGCGGGATAAAAGTCATGCAGGTAAGGAATAAGCTGGTCTGCCATCCACGATGGCTGCAGGTGGCGAAAGCCCACAGGGTTAAACATGCCGCCGGCTACGCTGGAGGAGTGGGAACAGGCAGGCCAATCCACCATCAGGTAATCTTTTATGCCATTTCGCTCTAAGGTCTGCGTAAGCAGCGTCCCGGCAAGTCCGCCGCCGGCAATCAGATATCGCGTTTTCACTAAATCAAAGGTTTTTTTAAGCTACATTTTCCATCCGCGCAAGCGATAAAACTACCCTTCCGTAAATTTTTTGTAGTGCTCTAAGCGTTCAAGAATTTCCCTCACATACTTGTAAGGCTCAGAGCCGCGGCAATAGCCATATTTCACCACCTCATCATCAAAATACTGCCTGCTGGATAGCTTCAGCAGATACTCATCCACCTCGCCGTACCAGATGTTTGGGTTGCCTCCGTGCTTTTTCGTAAGCCGCCGGGCATCGGCCACATGGTTGGGCCCTGCATTATATGAGGCCATAACAAACTTCTTCCGCTCGCCCTCGGGTATTTCCTGCCAGTTGTTTTCCAGTTTTTTGAGGTACTTGGCGCCGGCCTCAATACTCGTTTTTGGGTTGGAGACACTGCTGTACCCCAGCCATTTAGCCGTAGCCGGCATCATCTGCATCAGGCCCTGTGCCCCCACCCACGAACGGGCTTTGGGGTTGAATTTGGATTCCTGGTAAATCAGCGAACTCAGCAGCCGCCAATCCCAGTTAATCGTGTCGGCATATTGCTTTACGAGGTCGTCATATTTTGAGATTTTCCCTTTGCTAAGGGCATAGAAATCGCTTTTAATGCGGCGGCGGTAATCCTTTTTGTTTTTGAAATATTTGTTGTAGATCACATAATAGTCGGTCTGCTTACGCATCGACACAATCCATTCGTTTATTGCCTCCAGGAGTTGCGGCGAATTTTTTCTGAGCATCCAGGCGATGCGCTGCGAGAAACTGACGGGTACGTCAATATCCAGGATGGGGTTGTATGTTTTGTTGATGGAGGCGATATTATAATCGGCAATGGTATAATCAATTTCGCCGCTGGCCACCTGGTTCACCAGATCTTCTGTGGTGTAGTTGCCGGGGACGGATTCGATGTTAATCTCACCGCCTATTTCATCCATCAGGTTTTGCAACCTGTCATAATAAGAAGAGTTGTCACGCACATGCACTGTTTTGCCAATTAAATCAAGGGGGTCAGACACCAGTTGCTTTCTGATGTTGTGCAGCTTCATCTGGCGCCAGTTCTCGGGTTTTCGCTGCACCAGCACCTGGTGGGTGGTGGTGTGTTCCTCGGTAAACCGGAAGTTTTCCTTCCGCTCACGCGTAATGGTCATCCCGTGGGCGATAAGGTCGCCCTTTCCATTTTGCAGCATCTCAAACATCTTATCCATATCCGGGGCGATAACTATTTTCAGATGCAGGTCAAGATGATCGGCAAGCCGTTTCAGCAGCTCATATTCATAACCCATCGCCTGTCCGCGATACAGGAAATAGCTGGTAGAGCTGTAAGTCATAATCGCTTTCAGGGTGTCGCGGGCAATAATATCATCCAGGTCAACTTTAACCAAACGCCTTTTCGAGGCAGACTTTTTCTGTTTTGATGATTCGCCTTGCTCCGTTGAAGGATTGCAGGAAAAGAGGAAAACAGGTATCAGTAATAGTAGTAGTTTTTTCATAGTTCATCCTTTTCGTAAGTATTTCAGGAATCCAGGTGCGAAAAATCCCTAAAAAAAATGTGTGCTCTTGTACACAAATATAAACAACTTATTGAAAAATTGTTTTTATTTATCTCCATGATTTACTGTCGAAAACAGAAAAGGGTTAAACCCTGCCCCCCGCACGAAGGAAATCATTCGGTCGGGCGGGTCTCCTTCAGGCACTTTCTCTAAACTTCAGTAATTGCGAAGCGCCGGATCAAAAAATTGCTCCACTCTGCATGATGACAAAAAAGGCTGATTATTCTATGCTCTGGCAGTGCTCAGACAGGATGTCAATGGATCGCCGGCTTCCAGCCGGCAATCATATTAAGTTTTCTTACAGGAGGACAGGAAATAACGATAAAACACAGCTCTACCCCTGAACCACTTCTCCTTTCAAAAAAGAGGAATGAGGCCCGTCTAAAAAGCCGCAATTTTTTATTAAATCACTGTTTTTATAAATAATCTCTATATCAAATTCTAATATTTCCCAATTTTGCTATACGACTATCCTGGTGAAACTTGGTGCCCTTGTGTCCTGGTGGCCTTCTGGAAAGCCTGCCACTAAGGCACAAAGACTCAAAGAAACACAAAGGTTAACGATTAGATGATGTTAACTTATTGAAATACAATATTCCACTATTCCGATTTTTAAGTGCGAAACTTGAGTCAATAATATGAGCATAGCACCACCCGATAGCTATCGGGTTCAGGTGGGTGAAAGAAGCCAAACCTCCGAACCTTCAGCACGCTATAGCGTGCTTTTGTCCTGATTAGAAAGGACGCTGAAGCGCCCTGTTTATGGAGGGTTGGCCATTTCGGACACCCCCGTAAACGAGGGTGCTGTCCTCATAAGATCATGCAACAGATTCCTGCCTGCGGGCCCGCCCGACTGAATGACTTCCCGCGTTCGGGCAAACCTCCGTCACTACCCTGGGAATGACGGGCGTTTGATAAGGTAGAGGAAAAGCCCTTTTTTGCATTCGGAAAAATTCATACCTTTCAATAATATTTGAAAACCGGGGTACATGCATCAACATCGTCACTTTATTCTTCATAAACCGGCAGGGTATTTATCGCAGCTTGTCAGCAACCAAAACAAGCAAAGAAAAAAGAAGCTGCTGGGAGCGCTCCATGATTTTCCTGAAGGCACCATGCCGGTGGGCCGGTTGGATGAGCAGTCGGAAGGCTTGCTGCTGCTCACCACCGATGGTAAGACGAGTGAGCAGGTGCGCAGCAAAAAGGTAGAGAAAGAGTATTATGCACAGGTAGACGGCGAAATCACCACCGAAGCTGTAGCGCAGCTGAAAAGCGGTGTAGAGATAAGCATTTACGGGAAAAAGTACATGACCCTGCCGTGCAGGGCAGTCAGGCTGCCGGCGCCCCCCGGCTTTGAGCCACGGAAAAAAAGCATCAGAAGCGACCGCCACGGGCCCACAAGTTGGTTGTCGGTAACCATCACCGAAGGGAAGTTCAGGCAGGTACGCAAAATGACGGCGGCTGCGGGCTACCCCACGCTGCGGCTGGTGCGCGTAAGGATAGGCCACATCACCCTGAGCAACATGCCCCCGGGAGCCATCACCGAAGTGGAGAGCTTCGGGTTTTTACCAGCGTCACCGGAAAACGGCAGGACGCGTTTGGAAGATGCGGGGGATGGAGGGGGTTGTAGAAACATTTAATTAGTGCAATAAGTCATGGTCACGCCAAGTGATGATGAAGCTTCAGTTTCAAAGAGGGAATAAATATGTCTTACACTCTATTTTGATTTTACGATGTTTTTATTATTTTTACAACTTAACCTGTATTTAAATCCATATCGAATGGCTGCTGGAAAATTATGGAAAAGAGAAGAACTTATAGTTGCATTTAACCTCTATTGCAAAATTCCTTTTGGGAAAATCCATATTAGTAATCCCAAAATAATTGAGCTAGCAAATTTGTTAGGAAGAACTCCCTCAGCTATTTCCTGGAAACTCGTGAATTTTGCCAGTATGGATCCCCAACTTCAGGCAAGAGGGATTAAAGGGGCTCTAAATAAAAGCAAAAAAGATGAAGAAGTATGGAATGAATTCTTTAATAATTGGGATGAGTTGGCTATTGAAAGTGAAAAGTTGTTGGCCGAATATAAGGAAAAACGCGAAGAGATCCCTGAAGAGATAATGCTTAAAAGTGGTGAAGAGAAAGAAAGAGTGATAAAAGCCAGAGTAAATCAATCTTTTTTTAGAACTACGTTACTTAACTCCTATAATAGCAGATGTTGTATAACTGGGATTGATCAACCAAATCTTTTGATTGCAGCGCATATTATTCCATGGGCTATCGATAAGAAAAACAGGCTAAATCCCTTAAATGGACTTTTGCTTAATGCACTGCATGATAAAGCATTCGAATATGGTTTTATAAGTATTGATAGCGATTATCGGATTAAGGTTTGTGCCGATATATTAGATTCTAATAAAAAGGCTAACAAACAATATTTTTGGCAAATTCATGATAAAGAAATTTTGCTACCGGAAAGATTTCTTCCAAATAAGGACTTTCTGAGCACTCATTTTGATAATATATTCAAAGGATAATTGGAAATGGATGATTCATTTAAAGAAATTTCTACGATAATACACCGCGATAGAAAATTTAATACCTATAAGTTTGCTTTGATTAGAGCAACCATCGAAAGCATCAATCAGTACGATCATTATGTATCAATATATCCTTATTATGTGAAGCTGCCATTGGGAATTCAGATTTTAAAATGGTTGGAATATTATTACTCGATTTTTTCATCCAACACTTTTATTGCACAACAATACGGCGATAAGCCAGAAAGAAGTCTCGCTTTCCGAAACCTTTACAATGAAGTGATAACCTTCTACTTCAACCACTTTGGGGAAGGATTTGAGCCAATATTTAATTCACTAAAAGAAGGAAAGGTTGCACAAGAAATTAAACCCACGTTTATAGCGCTAATAAAAAAACTGAAGGATACTATTGTCAAAAACCCGATGTATTACATTGGAAGCTCTATTGATCAAGGAGGCGAAATATACCGATATAATAAAGATTCAAATTTTAGGATATTGTATGATTCGCTTAGCATTAATACTATTATTAAAAGTGCTGGCACATATACTATCCCCAAACACTATTATGAGGTTTTTAAGATTATGGGAAGTTATATCTTGGGTATGGACTCATTGATATACAAATGGGCTGACTTTACGTTGGATTTGAATAAGGAAAAAATACAAAGGGAAAAAGCCATTTCTTTGGTTTTTAAACCATTAACTCAAACCAGAAATGTAAATGAAGTAAAAGCTTTTTATATACAGATGCAAAAAGAAAAACAACTCTATTGCGTTTGGTCAGGAAGAAAAATAAAGAGTGATCTAAATATCGATCACTTACTGCCCTTTTCTTTTTATCAAAATAATGATGTATGGAATCTTTTACCAACAACGGCGAGCATCAACAATAAGAAAAGAGATTCTATTCCATCATCTAACCTTCTTAATAACCGTAGACGCCAGATATATGATTATTGGAGCCTTACAGAGAATAAATTTGGAATGCGGTTTCATAGTGAAATAGAGTTTGCTTTATTAGGAAGCAATAAATTGGTTGACGATTGGAAGGATATGGCTTTCCAAAATCTACAGAACAAGTGTGAGTTTCTTATTAATGATCAAGGATTTGAACCCTTTGAATTGAGGAATGACAAAGCGTAAAAACATATATAACCATCTTACTGCCAAAAAGCGGGAGAAGCTTTCTTTTCCTGTTCGTTGGATGCAACGCAATGGTATTTTAAAAGGGACTATGCTTGATTATGGATGCGGCTTTGGTTCTGATGTTGAGTTTTTGCAAAAAATGGGGTATTCTAATTTGTATAAGTTTGATAAATACTATTATCCCCAACTACCCAAAAAGAGTTTTGACACGATTATCTGTTCGTATGTCCTTAATGTTCTTGAAAAACAAGAGCAATCCGAGGTTTTGATGCAAATCAGCGAATTGCTTAATGATGATGGAAGAGCGTATTTTGCGGTTCGAAGAGATATTAAATATGAAGGATATCGGTTACATAAAATCCATAAACAATATACTTTTCAAAACAATGTTATATTGCCTTTTAGGTCAATTTTTAAAAATGAATTTGTTGAAATCTATGAGTATCAAAAATATACAAGGTTAAATCACGCTGCAAATAATTGTCCATTTTGTAGTCCAGATAAATCTCTTAAGCTTCTGACAGAAAGCGCTCAGGCATTTGCGGTATTTGATAATTTTCCTGTATCCCAAGGACATTCTTTGGTAATAGTAAAAAGACACATTGCTGATTATTTTAGTCTTAACTCTAATCAACAAATGGGACTATGGCTTATGGTTAGTCGTGTTAAAAAACTTTTGCAGCAAAAATATCATCCTGATGGATATAACGTAGGTTTCAATGTTAACGAAGACGCCGGACAATCAATATTTCATACACACATTCATATAATCCCTCGATATAAAGGAGACATGAAAAACCCAAAAGGAGGGGTTAGGCATGTTATCCCTGAAAAAGGAAATTATTGAAACACTCATTTCTCTACCCCCAAACAATCCTCCCGCCAGCTTGTTAAACATCAGAAAAACAAAACATATAAGACTATGAAGAAACAGATTTTAACAGCAGCCATTCTTTTGATGGGCATGTTTTCGGCCAACAACGCTATGGCGCACTGCGAGGTTCCTTGCGGAATTTACAACGACCAGTTGCGCGTAAAGATGCTGTATGAGCACTTTACCACCATCGAAAAGTCGATGAAACAGATTGAAGCCCTCGGCGAGGAAGGCGACAAAAACTACAATCAGATTGTACGGTGGGTCACCACCAAGGAAGACCACGCCAAAAAGGTGCAGCACATCGTGGAGCAGTATTTTATGCACCAGCGCATCAAGGTAAAAGAACCATCTGATGGCGCTGCTTATGATAAATACATCAAACAGATTACGCTGGCGCACAAGCTGACGGTCTATGCTATGAAGACCAAGCAAACCACCGACCAGCAATTCATCGAAAAGCTGCGCAAAACGCTGGCCGCCTTCGAGGATGCCTACTTCTCTGATGATGACAAGAAGCATATGGAGCATCATCACGATAAGGAGTAACCGCGGGCGGTTGAAAAAGTCCAGGAACGTCATCCGGAAGCGGGTGGCGTTTTTTTGTGGCCTGCCGCCGGAGGGGTTCCTGCGTGCCCCGAAACCCCGGCCTTCAGGCCGGGGCTAAGGACAGAGCATGGTTGTGCATGCCCCTCATCCCTTGCCGATAGTTATCGGCATCCCGAAAAAAAACGGGACAAGCTCTTCTCCCCAGAGAGAAGGGAACTGTTACAGGCGGCAGCGTTGGCCCGGGCGCCACTCCTCATCTCCTTGAGGTGAGGTAGTCGAAAGGCAAGCCGCCGCCGCGGCGTAAAATATTTTCCTGAAGATCCGCCTGTCTCCGGTTTTGGAATGCTAAAAAGTTCCCGGCGACGGCGGTGGGGTTGATGGGTGTCTCAAAACCCCGGCCTGAAGGCCGGGGTTAAGGATAGAGCATGGTTGTGTTGGCCCCTCATCCCTTGCCGATAGTTATCGGCATCCCGATAAAAACCAGGAAGGGAAACGTTTAGATAATCAATATTATAGGTTAAAGGCATGTTAGGAATTCTCTATCCTGTTATCACTCGCCCTCATAGGGTATTGCTTACAAAACAAGCGGGAAATTTTGGGGCAGGCCTCGCGTAAGCCATTCACGAGTGAGCCGGGATGAGCATGGCTGTACCCGTAAATTTATAGTAAACCGTAGGTTTTTTCAAAACCCCAACCTATCCGCGACTCCCGAAAGCTTTCGGGATGAATGGCGCAGCAAATTTCCCGCGTAGCTTTTGTTGCAATGCCCTATGCAGGCTTGTCCTTTTGGTACTTTTGGGACAAGCCAAAAGTACATCCGGGGTTGTTGAGGTTACTCCTGCAGCCTTTCCAGCTCCACGGTAAAATGCCTCATAATGGGAGCCTCCCACTTAATTTTCACCCCTCTTGTTATTGAAGCACTTCTGTCGGCCACATTCTTCAGGGCGGCAGCCACCACGTCCATATGGTTGTTGGTATATACCCTTCGCGGGATGGTCAGGCGCAGCATCTCCAGCTCGGGGTAGCGGTTTTCGCGGCTCTCCGGGTCGCGGTCGGCCAGGATGGCGCCGATCTCCACGCCCCTTACGCCGCCTTCGAGGTACAGCTCTATGCCGAGGGTCTGCGCCGGAAACTCTTCGCGCGGCACTTTTGGCAGCACCTGTCTGGCATCTACAAAGATGGCGTGGCCACCCACCGGGCGCTGGTATTTGATGCCATAGGCGTCGAGTTTTTGTCCGAGGTACTGCACCTGCCGGATGCGCGTTTGGAGATACTCGAACTCGGTACCTTCGTGCAGGCCCTGCGCCAGGGCATTCATGTCGCGCCCCGACATGCCGCCGTAGGTGATAAACCCTTCGAACATGATGTTGTAGGTGGTGGCCTGGCGGAAGAGCGCTTGCTCTTTCATGCCTATAAAGCCCCCCATGTTGACGATAGCGTCTTTTTTCGAGCTCATGGTCATGGCATCGGCATAGCTGAACATCTCCTGCACAATGTCGCGGATGCTCTTGTCGCCATAGCCCTCCTCCCGCATCTTGATAAAGTAGGCATTTTCGGCAAAGCGTGCCGAGTCGAACACCACCCTGACGCCATACTTGTCGGCCAGGCGCCGCACCATGCGCATGTTTTCTATAGACACCGGCTGCCCGCCGGAGGTGTTGCAGGTGACAGTGACGATAATGGCGGGGATTTTTTCTTTGGGATACTTTTTCAGCACCGCCTCCAGCTTGTCTTCGTCCAGGTTACCCTTGAAAGGGTGTTCTTGCTGGGTGTGGTAGGCCTCATCGATGGTGCAGTCGATGGCAGCGGCTTTGCGAAATTCGATATGCCCCTTGGTGGTGTCGAAATGTGCATTGCCCGGCACCACGTCGCCCTCTTTCACTATGGCAGAGAAGAGGACATTTTCGGCGGCGCGTCCCTGGTGGGTGGGCAGGAAATATTCAAAACCCAGGAGCTCTTTGATGGTCTCTTTAAGCTTGTAGTAGGAGCGGGCGCCGGCATAGCTCTCGTCGCCGAGCATCATCTCAGACCACTGCTTGTCGCTCATCGCGCCGGTGCCCGAGTCGGTGAGCAGATCGATAAATACATGGTCGCTCTTCAGGTTGAAAAGGTTGTAGCGGGCCTCCCGGATCCACTGTTCGCGCTCCGGGCGCGTGCTTTTGCGGAGGGTCTCCACCATCTTTATTTTATAAGATTCGGAAAAAGGTAGTTCCATATCGTAAATATTTTTAATGAAATTGATTGATACTGAAAAGAAGCAAAAACGGAAAGGCCACACTAAGCGGCCTGATATGGGTAGTGATCGCGGTTTTTGATATTTACAAAGAGCCCTTTCTTTGTTATCCTGAATGACTGGTACAACATTATTGTAGCTTTCGTTGACACAAAAATAACAATAAATTCTAAAAAGCAAATTTCCCGCGTAGTTTTTGTTGCAATACTCTCAGGCATGTCCTTTTGGGACAAGCCAAGGCCGGGAGGTGAGGTAGTCGAAGGGCAAGCCACCGCCGCGGTGTAAAATATTTTCCGGAGGTTCCGCCTGTCTCCGGTTTTGGAATGCTAAAAAGTTCCCGGCGACGGCGGTGGGGTTGATGGGTGCCCCGAAACCCCGGCCTGAAGGCCGGGGTTAAGGATAGAGCATGGTTATGTTGGCCCCTCATCCCGGGCGCTACTCCTCCTCTCCTTGAGGAGAGGAGGCCGGGAGGTGAGGTAGTCGAAGGGCAAGCCACCGCCGCGGGGTAAAATATTTTCCGTAAGGTTCCGCCTGTCTCAGACTTTGGGTTGCTAAAAAGTTCCCGGCGACGGCGGTGGGGTTGATGGGTGCCCCGAAACCCCGGCCTGAAGGCCGGGGCTAAGGATAGAGCATGGTTATGTTGGCCCCTCATCCCGGGCGTTACTCCTCCTCTCCTTGAGGAGAGGAGGCCGGGAGGAGAGGTAGTCGAAAGGCAAGCCGCAGCCGCGGCGTAAAATTTTTTCCGGGAGGTTCCGCCTGACTCAGATTGTGGATGCTAACAAGTTCCCGGCGACGGCGGTGGGGTTGATGGGTGCCCCGAAACCCCGGCCTGAAGGCCGGAGCTAAGGATAGAGCATGGTTATGTTGGCCCCTCATCCCGGGCGCTACTCCTCCTCTCCTTGAGGAGAGGAGGCCGGGAGGTGAGGTAGTCGAAGGGCAAGCCACCGCCGCGGGGTAAAATATTTTCCGTAAGGTTCCGCCTGTCTCAGACTTTGGGTTGCTAAAAAGTTCCCGGCAACGGCGGTGGGGTTGGTGGGTGCTTCAAAACCCCCGGCCTTCAGGCCGGGGCTAAGGATAGAGCATGGTTATGTTGGCCCCTCATCCCGGGCGCTACTCCTCCTCTCCTTGAGGAGAGGAGGCCGGGAGGTGAGGTAGTCGAAGGGCAAGCCACCGCCGCGGGGTAAAATATTTTCCGTAAGGTTCCGCCTGTCTCAGACTTTGGGTTGCTAAAAAGTTCCCGGCGACGGCGGTGGGGTTGATGGGTGCCCCGAACCCCCGGCCTTCAGGCCGGGGCTAAGGATAGAGCATGGTTATGTTGGCCCCTCATCCCGGGCGTTACTCCTCCTCTCCTTGAGGAGAGGAGGCCGGGAGGTGAGGTAGTCGAAAGGCAAGCCGCAGCCGCGGTGTAAAATATTTTCCGTAAGGTTCCGCCTGACTCTGATTTTGGGTTGCTCAACAGTTCCCGGCGACGGCCGGCGTGAACTCCCTAAGCAGGTAATTTCACTTCTTTTTTTTGATATTTCGGAAAATCCTGCTATTTTTAAAGCAGGGAACTGTCCCGTTTTGGCAAGATTGCACCTGATCCGTACCTCTTTTGGTGTTCTGATAGAGATTATAACGCTTATAGACAATAACATACATTAAAAGGAATATTTTTTGCTTATTTGAGTATTACACATTTTGGAGCCGTAAAGCATGTATTTCAATAAAGTAGATATTAACAGGATAGAGCAGCATTTTTTCCGCGAAAGCGGGGAGAATGAGATTTATATGGTGCTGCTGGCAGAAGAGGATATGTTTTTTGCCACGGCGCTGGTAGATCTGTTTAACATGCACCAGGCCGTTTTTATGGGTGGGGTCTTTCCCTACCTCATCTCTCAGGGCGACCTCAAAGAGCAGGGCGTGATCATCAACCGTCTTCCTGGTGGCGGCAAGTGTTTTTTTCTGGAAGGGCCGGAGCCTTCTATGGAGGAGGTAGCTCCGATGGTGGATTATATCCATGAGTTCAGACCTGAGACGGCATTTATATTTGCTGACGGGATGTCGCCGTATAATTCCGGCATTATTTCTTCTGTATACCGCTATTTGGGCACCAGCGTGCGTTATTTTGGCGCCGGCGCCGGAACGATGGACTATGTGCAGAAACCTGTGGTTTTTTGTTCTGATGGGCTGATCGGTAATGGAGTGACGATTATGTTTTCCGGCCGCGAAATGCAGATGAGTGTCAAACATGGCTGGGAGAAGCACAAAGGGCCGCTGATGATTACGCAGGCTGAAGGCAATGTGATCCATAAACTCAACTGGCAAAATGCTTTTGAGGTCTACCGCAGGGAGCTGGGGAAGCAGGCCGCCAAAATGACCCCGCAATCATTCAGCAATTGGGGACAGAAACACCCGTTAGGCTTTGACCGGGAGGACAGCGACATTATTATCCGTAGTCCTTTTGCTGCAAAAAGCGATGGTTCGCTGGTATGTGTCGGCGATGTGAGCGATAATGCGCTGGTACACATTATGCGCAGCAATAAAGAGCTGCTGAAGGCTGCCGCCGTGGAGTCGGCACAGGAGAGCCTGACAGCAGCCGGAAAAAACGGGAGGATGATAATTTTTAACTGCCTGGCGCGGAAGCATTTTCTGGGGGAGGATATTAAGAAGGAGCTAAAAGCCATAGAAGCTCTCTGCCGGCAGTACCCTTTCAGGGAAGAGGTCAACGGAGCCCTCACGCTGGGGGCGTTTGCATCCCTTCCCACAGGATATCTGGAGTTTTTTACCAAATCGGTATTAACAGGAGTTGTTGATGTATAAAAAGAGTGACTTACATATTATTCAGGACATATCGCTGCTTTATGAATTGTCGCTGGCTATAGGCAGTTCTTTCGACCTGAAGGAGAATATACACCGTTTTGTGCGGACGCTGATGGCCCGCAAGAATATTGATATTGTCAACGTGTGGCTGAAAGCCTCTTTTCTGGATAACAACGCGCAGGAAAAGGGATACCGGTTGGCATACAGTAACCCCCGTTTTCGTATTACCACCGAATGCCTCACCGAAGACAATGCTGTGGCAGCGGCCCTGCGGCGCAAGCCTGCCGTATCGGTGTCTTACCTCACCCCGGCCTTTCAGGACTTCAGCACTGAAAAAGGGATCCATAACGGGGTCTACACAGCTTTCAGACTGGGAGATATCGGGTTTATTAAATTCTATCAGTATGCGCGGCGCTATGAATGGGAAGAAACGGAGATGAATAAGCTGGAGAAGATCATCCAGCAGTTTACGCAGTCCATTATCAGCAGTGTTCATTATCACCGTATCATAGAAGAGACAGAGCGGCGCCTGGTGACCGAGAAAGCGCTGCAGGAGCGTGAGCAGCAGTTCCTGAACCTGGCCGGCACCATCAAAGATGTGTTTTGGGTTTATGACGGCCACCGGCAGCAGTTTGACTATGTGAGCCCCTCAGCAAACGACTTGCTGGATATCTCTGCCGCCGATCTGACAGCAGATGCCGAAACATTGCAGCAACGGTTGGTGAGCGACGATAAAGCACAGCTTTTTCAGCAGATCATCCGCCCTTCCGGGTCGGGCACAGCCTTTGCCATAGCGATGAGCGATGGCAGCAAACGCTGGTTGCGTGCTTCGGGCAACGCAGCAAAAAATAATGCAGGAAGAAACCGCCTGGTGGGCATATTTACAGACATCACGCAGGTGAAGCTGGCAGAACAAGACAGGGAATACCGCCTGGAATTTGAGCAGATCCTCCTTGAGATCAGCACCGCTTTTATTAATATGTCTGCCGATAATATAGATAAAGGCATCAATGTGGCGCTGGAAAGGATAGGGGCTTTTGCCGGCGCTGACCGCAGCTATGTGTTTCAGTTTCATAAAGACGATACGTTGATGACCAATACCTATGAATGGTGCTCGTCACAGGTATCTGCCCAAATACAAAACCTGCAGGGCCTCCCCTCAGACACCTTTCCGTGGTGGATAAAGAAGCTGTCGAATTTTGAGAGCATCTATCTGCCTACCTTAGAACACCTGCCCCCGGAAGCCTCTGCCGAGCGCGACATTCTGGAGTCACAGTCGATCCTTTCACTGATTGTGATACCGCTGGCTACCGCCGGCCGCCTGAAAGGGTTTATCGGCTTCGATTTTGTGCAAAACTACGGGCGTTTCTCGGAAGATACCATAAAGATGTTGCGTTTTGTAGGGCAGATGGTGATGAACGCCCTTGACAACAAAGAAAAAAGAGAGGAGTTCAGGTTGCAGGAGCAGCGCTATCAGTCTATTGTGGAATCAGCCACCGATATCATTTATCGTATCGACCACCAGGGACGCTTTATTTTTACTAATGAAAAAACACTGGAAGTTACCGGCTTTTCCAGGCAAGAACTTATCGGAATAGACTATGAGCAGATAGTGCATCCTAATTATGTGGCTAACATCTCGCGGTTCTACCGCGACCAGTTCCGCAAGCGTATAGAGAACACCTACCTGGAGTTTCCTATTATCAGCAGGTTTGGCGACCAGATCTGGATAGGGCAGAACGCTTCATTGGGTGTTTCGGCCAACAGGAAACCGGAGCTGACGATGGTGGCCCGCGATATTACCGACATTATTAATGCCAATGCGTCGCTGAAGGAGGCTTACCATCAGGCGGAGCGGGCCAGCCAGTCTAAAACACAGTTTGTGGTAAATACCAGTCATGAGATACGCACCCCGGTGCATGCTATTGGGGGCCTTATCGGGATGCTGGAGAAAACCAACCTGGATGAGGAGCAGAAAACACTGATAAATAAGCTGAAGAATACCTCGGCAGGTATGAACAATTTGATAGATAATGTTATCGATTTCAAGAAGATAGAATCGGAGGTGATGGAAGTGACGCAGGAGCCTTTCAACGTGTATGAGTTGTTGCAGACCCTGGTGGATATGCTCCGGTTTAAGGCCGAAGAGAACAATGTTGCCCTCAGTTATGAGGTAGATAAGCAGGTTAATCCTTTGCTGATAACCGATGTGGGGAAGCTGCAGCGTGTCCTTATCAACCTTACCGAGAACGCCATCAAGTTCAATAAGGACGGTACGGCAAAAGTGTCGGTGAAGCTTCCGGAAGACATTAATGAGGAGGCAGTGGTTTTTGAGATAAAGGATACTGGCATCGGGATGGATCCTAAGTTTATTAAAGCAATCCATAACGAGTTCGACCAGTCGGATAACACCGCCACACGCAAATATGAAGGCTCCGGCATGGGCCTCTACATTTCGCTGGAGCTGCTGCGGGTCATGAGCGCTAAAGCTTTTGTAGACAGCAAACCCGGGAAAGGGACCCGCATCGCCTTTAAACTGCCGGTGCAACAACAGCAAGATAGTAAGCCTTTGCGGGAAGACCACCCTGATGCCAACGAGTCCAGGAAGTACTTCCCACACCTGCATATGCTTATTGCAGAAGATAATAAGATCAACCAGCTGGTAGCTTCCAGGGCGCTGAAGTCACTGCAGATATCGCACGATATAACCTCCAACGGAATAGAGGCGGTGGAGATGGTTAAAAAAAACCACTATGATGCTATACTTATGGACCTGATGATGCCTGAAATGGATGGCTTTGAAGCTACCATTGCTATACGCCGGGAGCTAAAAAAAGAGATACCGGTGATAGCCTGCACGGCGAAAAAGGTGAAGGGAACTCTCGAAGAGTGCTTTGAAGCAGGGATGAACGCCTATATTACAAAGCCTTTCAACGAATCGGATATCTGCAATAAACTGAACCTGCTGCGCTTGTAAAGGTATTACTGTACTGCTGTGCGTTTTATTGCTCACAGTAAATCAGTAACGCCCGCCCAGCTGCGCTCTCCGGCAAACGGAAGCGTCATTTTTTCCTACCTGAATAATTTTTTTGTAATTTCCTCGTTTACTTTGAGTCTTTTTTTAACAATAATATCAATTGTAATTTTAATGTTTCGCTGATCGCACTTTGAAATACATAGTAGTACATATTAAACTTCGTCATAACGAATGTATATTATTTTAAGAATACTTGAGAAGATTTTCATTATCTACTTTGTAGCCTATATGCTCATTGACATAGGGCTTTTTCTGTATTCTTTCTTTGTTTTCAGAAAAAGAAAAAACACAAAACCCTCTGATATTAAAGCAGACTGGAGAGAACACCCTGTGTCCGTTATTGTTCCGGCCTATAACGAAGAGGTCTCTATAGCTTATTGTGCCGAAATGCTGCTGCAGCTTAACTATCCGGCTTATGAATTGATTATCGTTAATGATGGCTCGCTCGACAACACGCTCTTGCGGCTCAAAGAGCATTTTGTTTTGAAGGAGGAACGTTTCGACTACCAAAAAACGCTTGCCACCAGGCCTGTGAGGCATATTTATCGCGCTGAAGGCTCCCCGCTGACTGTTGTGGATAAAGAGAACGGAGGTAAGGCCGATTCTTTGAATGCCGCCATTAACATAGCCTCGGGGCGCTATATTTGTACTATTGATGCAGATTCGATACTGGATAATAATGCTCTGGAGGTGGTGGTGGCTCCTTTTGTCCGCGATGCTTCCACCATGGTGACCGGGGGGCAGCTGGCAGCCTCTAATGATGTGGTGCTAAAAAATAACAAGGTGGTCAGCTCGCGGATGCCCGGAAACATCTGGGTGTTATGGCAGATTTTAGAATATATCAAATCATTTTTGGTTTCCCGCATCGGGCTGAGTAAAATTAACGCCTTAATGCTGATGTCAGGGGCTTTTTCCACCTACCGCCGCGATGAATTACTCAAAATTGGCGGATTCCTCAGCCCGGAAAATGTGCATCCTTATATTGCAGAGACCATTGGAAAAGGAAAGCAAACTGTTTGTGAAGATATGGAGATAGTGGTGCGGCTGTTCAAATTTCGCGCCGATAATCACCAGAAGGCTAAAGCCACATTTTTACCCGGCCCGGTTTGCTGGACGGAAGTGCCCGAAAAAGGAATCAGCCTTTTTAAACAGCGTGCCCGCTGGCACCAGGGACTCATAGAATCATTGTATATACACCGCGCTATGATTTTTGAACCCAAATACAAAGCTGCCGGATTACTGGGCCTGCCATATTACTTTTTCTTTGAAATGCTTGCCCCTGTTATTAAAGTGCTGGCCATTATTTTTATCATTATTCTTATCCGAACAGGAATGGTGAACCTGCTATGGATTTCGCTGATACTGGTGGGCGCTATCTTGCTTACTGCAATAATTACAACATCAATTACAGCCATTATCGAATTCTGGAGCAGAAACCAGCCACACACAAATCGCGATGCATTACGATATAAAGGGTTTAAAGATTGGATGATATTGATTTTTGCCGGGATTGCCGGGGAGTTTTCTTATTCATTTTATAAGCTGATAGCACAACTTAAAGGGTTTATAAATTTCTTTGGAAAAAAAAGCGATTGGAAAAAGTTTGAAAGAAAGGGAGTGAAAAAAGCATGAAACACTTATTTATTGTCATAGTAATGATGAGTGCGTATGCACTAAACGGGCAGGAGGTGTCTACAGACTCGCTGCGTAAGAGAGGGTATGAGGCAATGACGGAAGGGAAGATAAAAGAAGCCATCAGACAGTATTCAGCAATACTCGCTGTCGACAGTGCCGATTATGATGCCCGGCTTGCCCTTGGGAAGTTGCATTACAGAAATAATACTTGCGATTCTTCCGTGTATTACTACCAAACCATCTATAATAATGACAGTACAGATGCCGAAGCGATGATGGGATTCAGCCGCTGTTTTATCCGCCAGGGAAAGCTGGATAAGGCTATTTATTTCAGCAGGAAAACGGTTAAACAATTACCAGAACATATTCCGGCGTACCTGTTGCTTGCCAAAGCGCTGAGCTATGACGGCAGGCTGGATGAGGCTATTGATGTTTACCTGAGAGCCAACAAACACGACAGCACCTGGTCGGAGGTTTGGGCCGGCCTGGGGAAAATGTATTACTGGAAAGCCATGCCGGCGACAGCGGAAAAATATTACCAAAAAGCTTTGTTGCTGGACCCGGAAAATACTGCGATTACTGATGAATATGAAGAGATAGAAAAAGCCCTGAGCTTTAAGCTGACCTCTAAAGATCAATATGTGCAGGAGGAGGAAGAAAGTTATAAGATTGATGCTTACATCCGTCGCTATGGTGCGCAAAAACGGCTGACGGACAAGCTGCAATTATCAGTTAATGTTTTACTGGATTACTCCTCCCGTGATTTCACCACCGCTTCCGATACCACGCGATGGTTTGATAACACATGGGTGAAAGCCAGCTGGATAACAGAGAAAAATAACTTTAGCGCCTATGCCGGGGCGAGTAATAGCGACCAGCAACTTACCACCTACGGGCTGAGCTGGAGCCACAAGAACAAACTGGGCAGGGTTAAGCTCGAAAACAGCCTGGATGCCGGATACAACTATTTTTACTATTGGAATGAAGTGGGCAGAACAGCGGTAACCAATAAATTTAAACTCACCTACGCTTCTTTGATGCTGGATGTTGATTTTGGCCATGGCTATGTCGATGAAAAAGAAGTCCGCAAATATTATTCCGACCCCATGAAACTGGATATTAATCCCTACCTCAATTACAGGGTTGCGCTCACCTGGAAAGTCACCGATAAACCGGTAGTGAAGGTTGGCGCCAATCATTCATATTTCGATTACAAGTACATATCCAGAGAATATTATACCCCTAATGACAGGTTATTAACCGGCCCCATGCTCTCGGTTTATTACGACTACAACAATTTTTACTTTTATGGTATGTATTCTTATAACTTCGGGACAGAAAAATATTACTATCTGGAAACGGTTAATAGCGGCAATAGTCCCCGCCAAGTGGAGAAGAGCGGCACCATAGAGGCCGACAACTGGTCGGCATCGGCAGAAGCGGGATATAACCATAAAAATGTATCTTTAGCGGCAGGCGCTGGCAGGTTTTATAATCCATATTATCAAAATCTATCAGTGTTTGTTTCACTATCGGCCAGGTTTTAAGTGCATAGCAATCCCTTAAGCAGGGCAGGAGGTGAACGGGGTAATGAATTAAGCAGCTTATGAAAGCAAAAATTGTAGTGATACTGTTATTTTTAGGTCTTTTGGCCTTCCTTGTTTTCAAGATGATGCAATACGAAGAGGAGTTGCATAAAAAGGAAGTGGTCAGGGAATATATCCGCGATAATTCGGGCCCGGCAATTGAACGCGAGCCCTATGAGAAACTGCGTAAGATGGCCCTGCAAGCTGATTATTACTTTCGGGCTAAAGGCGATTATTTCAGCATGCTGGATTATGGCTATCAAAAGTCAGACCCCCACTGGGATACGCTGTTGATGAAAGGGGTGAACATAGGAATGGCCCTTCCGGGGAAGTTCCCGGCAGAATTTTCGCTCACCTACCAGCAATATATGGATTGGCTGATTCTGATTGGAGAGATGAATGTAAATGTGATACGGGTCTATACCATTCTTCCCCCCGTTTTTTATGAGGCTTTCGCCCGGTATAACCTCAACTACCAGGACAAGCCGCTGTATCTGCTTCACGGGGTATGGGCCAAAGAGCCTCCCAACCATGATTATACAGAGGAGTCCTACACCAGGGAATTCAAGCAGGAGGTTAAAGACGCCATTGATGTGTTGCACGGTAATGCAGTTTTGTATCCCCAGAGAGGAAAAGCCTCAGGGGTGTATGCTGTTGATGTTTCCGAATATGTAGCCGGCATAGTGCTGGGCAGGGAATGGGAGCCCAACGGGGTATATATCACCAACCAGAAAAATCAAACCACCCAGTACCAGGGTGATTTTATCTCTTTGGCAGATGGCAACGCGATGGAAGCCTGGCTGGCTGAAGTCATGGATTTTACGGTTTTGTATGAAACCCAGACCTATCAGATGCAGCACCCGGTATCTTTCGTAAACTGGCTGACGCTCGACCCGCTATATCATAATACTGAAATTATTGAAAATGAAAAAGTAAGAGAGTTCGATAATGATTTGGAAGTGGTACATTTTGAGCGTTTCCACACCAATGAGCTCTTTGATCCCGGGATTTTTGCTTCCTACCATGCCTATCCTTATTATCCTGATTATGTTTATCTGAAAGAAGAATATGCTAATGCAGTGAATATCCAGTCAAAAGCGGATAACTATTTTGGTTATCTGAAAGATCTAAAGGCAAATCACGGGGGGATGCCTTTAGTGATAGCAGAATATGGCATTCCCAGCAGCAGGGGAAGCAGCCACAAAACACCTTTTGGATTTGACCAGGGCGGCCATTCTGAAGCCAGACAGGCTGAAATATCTATGATGCTGACGCGCGATATTTTCCATACCGGATGTGCCGGAGCGGTTTATTTCGAATGGACTGATGAATGGTTTAAGCATAACTGGCTGGTGATGGATTTTGAAAAGCCTTTTGAGGACAGAAAACTCTGGCATAATATGGAAAATCCAGAACAGAACTTTGGGATTATGGCTTTGGAATCGCGCGAAAGAACCATTGACGCTGATTTTGATGACTGGAATAACAACTGGCGTAAATCAGGATCCATTAATACGCAGTTTCATGCTGACCCGGCCTATTTTTATATGGCTGCCACCTTTCAGGAGCTGGATTTTAAAAAGCATAACCTTTATATTGCCATCGACACCTACAGCAAAAATAAAGGAGATCATCGGCTGCCTTTTTCCGGGCAGGATTTCAGCAGAGGGTTTGAATTTTTAGTTGAGGTGTATTCTCCCGGCAGCGCTAATATCCTGGTGGATGAGCCCTATTCTGTTTATACAGATATTTACAATGATTCTATACCTGTTTATGCTTCCAAACCTAACAGTAATGGGCGTTTTGTGGCACAGGAATTACTTACAAACAGGGGCAGGGTATCCCTGACAGGAGAGTATTTTCCTCCGAAAAAAGTCAACCGTAGTCCTTTAGTGTTTGGCAAAAGTGATGAAGGTATAACTTCCAATGCCGATTGGTTTTGGTCTGATGATAAACAGCATCTGGAAATGAGACTTACGTGGCATCTGCTTAATGTAAGCGACCCTGCAAAAAACTATGTTTTGGATGATAAGCCGGGAACTCCGGAAATTGAGTATACCGAAACAGACGGGTTCAGGCTTAAATGGTTTATTACTAACAAAAGCAACCAGGTTATTGAGCAAATCCCTGAGGATGGTTACCTCACCTATTTGTGGGAAAAATGGAATGAGCCTGAGTGGTCATCACGTTTAAAGCCGCTTTATGACAGCCTGCAACACTATTTTGCAGCGGTTAATTATGAAGATCTGAAGCATGTAAACAATGACTACTCCGGGTCAGAAAAGCATGATTTTAAGATATGTAAGTTCTACCGCAATCTGGATGGGGCCGCTTCCTTCAGTTTCCGCGGAAATGACTACTCACACCTCGAAATGGCTATTCCGGTGTTGGATAAATATCATGTAAAGGCCTCCTTTGCCCTGCAACCAGATTTGTTGGCTGAAAATTCAGAGCGGCTTCAAACAGACGCAGCCGGCCCGCGCAGAAGAGCAACAACCCGGGAGGTTATGACTCTTTATAACAACGGGCACGACCTGATCCTCCACACCAATCAGAATGCTAAGGAGGGTTACCGGGAGTTCAGCCAAAAAACCGGGGTCGATCCTGAAATTTTAGTATCAGAGGAAGCACTAAATCCTGATAAAGAGGAAGAAATCTATTTTTCACGAAGCTTCAAAACCGGGAATAACCTGTTCCGTGGCATACAATACCGTAATGTTAATGGTAATATGACATCTGCTTCTGAATTGGATTCATTGCTAACCAGGAATGCTGAGAAGTGGGTGATTTTGAATTATCAATATCTGACAAATAATTTAGAATCCGTTCGGGAGCAATCGCTTTTTAGCTTACAAAAAGAGTTCGAGTGGCATCTCAGGCTTGCCCGGAACCACCGTTTCTGGCTGGCCGGCGAATGGGATGTTTACCGGTATCTGAAAGAGCGCAAGGCATCGGCCATCAAGGCCAGAAGATATGATAACAATATTATTGTGGAAGTAGATAATGACCTGGATAAATCCGTTTTCGATTTCCCTTTAACGGTCTGCTATCAAACGGATGCTTCCTATGTAAGGGTTAGTACCGAAGACAGGGAGTACACCCTGACCAACAGAAAAGGGAGTGTATATTTTGATATTATCCCGGGACAACAAGTAACGCTTAAAGAAATATGGTAATGCAATATAGACCTAAGTTGAGCGGTTTGAACAGCCTGTCCCGACTTATTTTCCGGGAAAGTGAAAAAGCGCTTTACTTATCCGCCTGAGGCGGACGATTTAGAAATTGTTGTATTTTACCAATTGGGTAGCCTGTCCCGCAGAATTGCGGGAAGGTGAAATGCTTACAATTTCTTTATCGTGAGCGAGAATCGCTCAATTTGGGATAGATAAATATGAGGGTGTCAATTCACGTAAAATAAAGAAGAAATGAAGAAATCAATTTTTTTTATCTGGCCTGTATTATTATCGGTGATGTTCATGGCTTGCAGCCGGGAGAAAACCAAAGAAAGCCATGTTCATTATGCTGCAAACAAGCAATTACCCAAAGTACTCATCGTCACTACCGGCTTTGAAGGCCGGAAGGCAACGCTTCCCAAGGGCATTGTGATTGCCTTGCAGGCTTTTAACAGGGCCGGAGCAACCGTGAAGCTGGAGCCCCGCGATATTCTTTACCAGGCGGATAAATTAAAGCAGTATAATGTGATGATATTATCCACAGCTCCGGGCTATCATGATGCTGACCGTAAATATTCCCTCTCTTATATGTCTGCTATGGAGATGAATAAAATCCGGGAGTTTGTCGAATCCGGAGGGGTTTTGATTTCAGGAGATAACGTCGGCAGAAATTTAATGGATGGCAGCGACAGGATTACCATGAATCAAAAGCTGGACAAGTCCAACTATCCGCTGGCTGAGGTGTTTGGTGTGGAATTGTCTGAACGTAATATGCAGGGCTATCGCATTTATGGAAATCTCTCGGACGGTAAGGAGGATTATATGAGACCGGTTGCTGAGGAATATTTTTATACCCTGGTTCCGGATTCCCTGACCACAGAAAACATTAGTGTATTGGCGAACTGGGTAAGTGAAGAAGATACCCTGCCGGCAGTTATTAAAAACAGGCATGGCAAAGGCACAGCATATCTGCTGGCGTCATCCGATTTGTTACATCCCGCCGGGGAGGGTGGTTTTTTAAGTACCACCAGGATTTCTGAGTTTTATAAAACAGTGATTAATGATTTTAATGAGCAAAATGAGATTGCCGTTCATCTGAACCCCTGGCCTGATGGTCATAATCATGCTTTTTGTGTTACACTGAATGCTAAAGGGAATCAAAAACAATTCCGGAAAGTAATAAAAAGGCTTGCTAAGGATAAGATTACACCGGATGTGTTTGTGAGTGGTAACGTGGATAAGGAGGTGTATGATTTTCTGATAAAACAGGATATCCCCCTTTATAGTCGTGGTTTTGAATTTATGAACTACAGGCAGGCCACTTATGCGAATGCATTAAGAGACATTCTTACCAATGAAGTGCACTGGAAAAGCGATTTTAACGGATTTCGGTTTCCTTATACCAAGACAGATTTTTGGGGGTTAATGGCCCTTACAGAAAGAGAGTATGTTTTTGAGAGCAGCACGGGAGCTAACAACCTGGAATTTATTCACGGAAGTGTGGTTCCGCATAATCTTGTGCTGGCAAACAGTGGATATTACAAATCTACCGAAATCATGGAGGTGGCGCCGGTTTATCATGATGATTATCACTTTCTAAAGTTACTGGATGAGCCAACAGCAATAAATTTAGAAGAACTAAAAAAGCAATCGGCTATCTATCAAAAATATTTGCAGAATTTTTTTGAATATGCCGTTAAGCCCCACAGCGGAGCATTTGTTTACCAGGGGCATCCTTCTTATGTTGGCTATAATGACACTACATTTGCTGCCCTCGATTCATTAATTACGACGATGAAAAAAGAGGATAGCTGGATAACAGGTATCGAGAAGCTGGCGGACTTTCGTCAGAATCTGATGAATTTAGTTTTTTGGGTAGACAAAAAACATAACAGAACCATCATAAATGTAGCCGGGCCGGAAACAGCCAGGGCTGATAAAGTCACCCTGTTCATTGATTTTCAGCCCGAAAAAGTGAAAGCCAAAACCGGAAATGCCCGCATCAAAAACAAGAGTGATGGCGCCCAAATCATTTTTGACGCTATGCCGGGGCAACAACTCACTGTCTATGAATAAAGCAGCGGCGGCCTGATTAACAGCTGATCACTCACTTATCAGCTGCTCCAGTTTGTCGAGGGCAGTTTCCAGGCTAAACATCTGCTCTACGCGCTTTCTGCCGGCCCGCCCCATAGCATGGGCTTCTGCGGGATGCTCCCGGAGCCAGGCGAGGTTGTCGGCAAAGGCGCTGACGTTGCCTTGTGGCACCAGCAATCCGGTGGTGTTATCGCATACCAGCTCGGGGTTGGAGCTGATATCAAAAGCTACTACAGGTTTTGCGGCACTCATGGCTTCTGCCAGCACATACCCGAATCCTTCCCAGTATGACGATAAGGCAAACACATCCAGCGCAGCCATAAAGCTCTTCACATCTTCCGCAAATCCCGTTAAGGTTACTTCTTCTTCCAGCCCTTTTGCCTGTATCAGTTTGCGGAGCGAATCCTCTTCCTTTCCTTCGCCGCCTATTAACATCCTGAATGGGATGTTTCTTTTTTTGAGTATAGCGGCTGCCTCCACCAAAAGATGCTGCCCTTTCTGTGGCACCAGCCTGCCTATGTTTCCAATTACAAAAGGCGCTTTACGCGGATATTTTTCCCGATCCACAGGGCGTTTATCAAATTCCCTTAGGTCTATGCCATTGTATATTACTTTGATTTTATCTGCAGGGATAAGATGTGCATTATTACCGAGGATGGTGTTTTTGGTGGCTTCGGAGTTCACCAGCACCAGGTCTGCCACCTTGCGGTAGAGGTACCTGTTGAGTGCTGTATCCTTTACAGGGATAGCGCTGCCGCGGCGGTAGATGATTTGCCCTGTTCCGGCGCGCCGTGCTGCCGGCCCTGCCGTTTTCAGGTCGCCGGGCAGGTTCATAATCAGCGTAGTAACCTGATGTGCAGTAAAAACCTTTTGCAGTTTGTTTTTGATTAACGGATTAAGCAGGCTGAAATTAGAGATGTTGAAGGCTATATTCTCCATCCCCGCCCGGAGATATTTTTTTTGCAGCGCACTTCCCTTACGGGTGATGGTTAGGATGCGATAGCCCCGTTGCCGGAGCAAAACGGCCATTTCGTAATGCCACTTTTCTCCGCCGCCCCAAACCCTGGTGGTGTTACAGAAACAAACCACTTTGGCCGATCCTGCTGTTGGTGAACTTTGCTGCATAAGCTGATAAACGTAAGGACAAAGATAGGGTTTTTAAATGCACTATTTTGCTAAAGGCACGCCGGCACACCCTACAGGTGCACTTTTCGTTGTTTCTCTGCATAGGCCCTGCACTGTTCCCAGTCCTGCCGGTATTCACGGTCTATGAGCCGCAGCGTCTCATCAGGTATCAGAGCCTTTCCCTGCTGTGGGTCATGCAAAAAGCGTCCGAAAAAAGCTACCGTATGAAGCAGGAGCTGACTGACTTTCTTGTATGCTTTTCGCAGAAATTTGGGATGGATCTTTTTGGGGAAGAAAGGATAAGCCCTGTTAAAAAGAAGCACCCATTTTAAGGGTTTCTCTTCGTAAGCCTTTTTTACCACGGCAATCTTGATCTTGCGCTCTTCGAAGGTGGTTCCTGTGTAATCGGCAATAGCCTGGATGGCCGTGAAAGGGTGTTTTTTTATCTCCTCCTGGAAAAGCACCAGCGGCGTATGGCCATAGGTTTTTTCCAGCAGCTCAATTTTTGGGTAATAGTGTAAAAACCGGCGCATCTCTCCCCCAAGGCGGGTGGAAGGATCAACAAACGCTTCCGGACTGTAGGTGCCATGCTTGCGGAGGTGATATTTGTATCGTGACTTTATCCAGGAGCTGTGTTTGCGCAGCACAATAATCGGGAATACGCTATCGTAACTTTCTTTAACAGTGGCCAGCTTTTTCTCTCCATCGCTATCTCCGGGGTGAGGGTTGAACTCCACAGAGAGCAGAATCCGGCTTTTGCCGCTCTGGGCGGCAAGCTTGCGATGATGTCTGAAGTCATGCTTCTTTACATAATAAATGTTCTCCAGGTGCGGAAAAACCCTGCGCTGTAAAAACGTAGAAGCCGTTTTGGGAAGCCCTACGTGAAAAAATACGATTCGCTTTTCTGTGGCCATAAGCTTTTATTGTTTCCACTGCAAAAGTATGAAATCGTATAGTTTGCGCGCCCCCTGTCCCGGGCAGTTCCGAAAAAGATTTCCATTCCGCTCCTGCCATGCCCCTATTCTTAGCCCGGCTCTTGAGCACTATTATGATGGAACCCCGGCTTCCAGACGGGAGGGTCAAGACATCAGGGTAGAGAAAAGTTTCCTGTCTACTCTCAAAAAGAGAGCGCCACCCCGCATGCTGAAAGCCTGAGATAGCACAGCACCGGGCAACGCCCGGTGGTTATGGCATCACCACCAAACGCCACCGCCGTCGCCGGGAACTTTTTGCAATCCAAAGCCAGTGACAGGCGGAACCTCTGGAGAATCATCAAAACTCTGATGTACTTTTGGCTTGTCCCAAAAGTACCAAAAGGACAAGCCTGCATAGTATATTGCAACAAAAGCTACGCGTGAAATTTGCTGCGCCATTCATCCCGAAAGCTTTCGGGAGTCGCTGATAAGTTAGGGTTTTAAAAAGATCTTAGGTTTACCATAAATTACCGGGTACTGCCATGCTCTTCCCGGCTCACTCGTGAATGGCTTACGCAATGCCTGCCCCAAAATTTCCCGCTTGTTTTGTAAGCAATACCCTATGAGGGCGAGTGATAACAGGGTAGAGAATTCCTAACATGCCTTTAACCTATAAGATTGATTTTCTACACGTTTCCCTTCCCGTTTTTTCTCTGAAAGAACCTGCCCCGATTTTGCGGGAGTCAGGGATAAGGGCCAACATAACCATGATCTATCCATAGCCCTGGCCTTCAGGCCGGGGTTTTGAGGCACCCACCAACTCCCGCCGCCGTCGCCGGGAACTATTGAGTAATCCAACGCCATATACAGGCGGGACCTCCTGAAAATATTTCACATTATAAAATTTTTAGGAACAGGCTCATGTGATTATTTTAACTTCTTATTACTACAAAGAGAAAGATTTTTATAGCTTTACTTACTGAAATTTAATTTTGTTCTGATGGGAAAGCAAGTAGAAAAAGAAGATATCCCTTTTGGTCTTAACCGGAGGGATTTTATCAAGTGGAGTTCCGCGCTGGGCCTCACTGTTGGTGCCTTTGGTACTATGCCGGAGGTGATGAGCCTGGTAGATAAAAAGACCCGCCCCTATGTTTTGGCCGACAAGGTCATCAGGGCCGGCTGCCCGGCCCACAACTGCGGCGGACGGTGCCTGCTGAAATTGTATGTTAAAGATGAAAAGATTGTCAGAATAGAGACGGATGACCGCCCCGGCGATACCATGGCCAACCCGCAGCTCAGGGCTTGCATTCGTGGCCGCTCCTACCTGCGGCGGCAGTATCACCCCGACAGGCTGATGCACCCGCTAATCCGTACCGGAAAGCGTGGCGAAGGCAAATTCCGCAGGGCAACCTGGGAGGAAGCCCTCGATAAAGTGGCCTCCGAAATCCAGCGCATAAAAAAGAAACATGGCAACCAGGCGTTGTATGTTCCTTACGGGACAGGCAGCTACAACCAGCTTAACGGGCGGCAGACCGCCGCACGCCTCTTTAACCTCATTGGCGGTTCTTTAGGATACTACAACAGCTACTCCTGGGCCGCTATCTCCCAAGCCACCCCTTACGTTTTTGGCACCAATGTTACCGGCAACCAGCGTCAGGATTGGGTGAATGCAAAATATATCCTGATGTGGAGCTGGAACCCCAGCGAAATGCGCGACGGCACCAATAGTGAGTTCTTCCTGAAAAAGGCCAAAGAAAACGGCGCAAAAATAGTGTGCATCGATCCGCGCATGAGCCTCAGCGCAGTGAGCCTGGCCGACGAGTGGATCCCGGTACGTCCGGGAACTGATGTGGCGCTGATGAGCGCTATGGCGTATGTGATGATTTCTGAAGAGCTGTATGATAAAGACTTTGTAGCAAAATATTGCGTGGGCTTTGACCAGTCTCAAATGCCGGAAGGAGCTGAAGAGGCCGAAAGCTACCGGGAATATATCCTCGGCACCTCCGATGGCCTCCCCAAAACGCCGGCGTGGGCAGAAAACATCACCACCATCCCGCAAGCCACTATCACAAGGCTGGCCCGTGAGTATGCCACCACCAAACCGGCTATGCTGTATCAGGGCTATGGCATGCAGCGCAGGGCTTATGGCGAGACAGCGGTGATTGGTGGATGTGTTTTGGCCGCTATGACGGGAAACATAGGCATCCCCGGAGGTTGCGCCAGCGGCATGGCGCTTCAGGCTGACGACGGAGGCCCCTTCTGGAACGTGTTCCCTACAGGAGAAAACCCGGTAAAAGCCCGCATTCCTTCCTTTTTATGGACCGAAGCGGTGCTGAGAGGCAATGAGATGACGGCTGCTGACGGCGTGGAAGGCGTGGAAAAACTGGACTCGGATATTAAGTTGATCTATGGCGTAGCCACCAACGCCCTGATAAACCAGCATGCTAATGTAAACCGTACCGCTAAAATCCTGTCCGATGAGTCTAAGGTGGAATTTATGGTGATACATGATCAGTTTATGACTCCTACCGCCAGGTTTGCTGATGTGGTGCTTCCGGCGTGCACACAGCTTGAGATGTGGGGACTGGAAGATGGCTGGAAATACGGCGATGAGGTGATCCTGATGCCCAAAATTCTGGAGAAACCCGGAGAAACCAAGTCGGATTACCAGATCTGTGCGGAAGTGGCAGAGCGTTTGGGGGTGAAAGAAGCTTATACCGAAGGGCGCAGCGAAAAAGAGTGGATAGCCTGGGCGCTGGAAGTGTATCGCAACACACGATTTCCGGAAGTGCCAGACCTTAAGCGTTTCGAAAGGTCTAACAAAGGGGTTTATGCCATACCCATCACCAACCCCAAAATAGCTTTTGATGATTTCAGAAAGGATCCGGTAAAAAACAAGCTGAAAACTCCTTCGGGAAAGATAGAGATTTTCTCCAAAAGGCTTTACGACATGGGTAATCCAGACTTTATCCCACCTGTCCCTAAATATATCGAAGAGTGGGAGAGTCCTTTCGGGGAAGAGGCCGGAAAATATCCCTTCCAGGTCATCGGACACCACTATATGGGAAGGGTGCACTCCACCCACGAAAACAACGACTACCTGAACGAGGCTTTTCCTCAGCGCGTTTTTATTAATAAACTTGATGCCCGCAGAAAGGGGATAAAAAGCGGCGATAAGGTGAAGATATACAATGCGCGCGGGACAATCATTGTGCCATGCCGGGTGACCGGCAAAATCCTTCCGGGCGTGGTGAACCTGCCTCAGGGTAGCTGGTGGACACCCGATAAGGACGGCATCGACCGCCGGGGGAATGTCAATGTGCTTACGTCAGAAAAGTGGACGCCCCTGGCTTTTGGCAACGCACAGCACACCATCATGGCAAATATAGAAAAGGCAGAGAAGACATGAAAAAACAATATGCATTTTATATAGACACCAGCCGGTGCTCGGGCTGCAAAACGTGCCAGGTGGCCTGCAAAGACAAAAACAACCTCGATATAGGGGTGTTATGGCGCAGGGTATACGAGATAGAGAGCGGAGGGTGGACCAAACGCGGGGGCGCCTGGTTCAACGGGATGAAGTCATACCATTTGTCGCTATCCTTTAACCACTGCGAGAACCCGGTTTGTGCGGAGGTGTGTCCCACCGGGGCCATGCACAAAACAAAAATCGGCATTGTTACAGTTGATGCCCGAAAATGTATCGGCTGCAAGTATTGCGAGTGGGCCTGCCCTTATGGTGCGCCGCAATATGATGAGGGCACGGGGGTGATGACCAAATGCGACTTATGTGAAGACTACCTGCAGGACGGCAAAAACCCTTCCTGCGTGGATGCCTGCCCCATGCGGGTCATCGATTTCGGGGAGCTGCAAGTGCTCAGGAAAAAGTATAGCGGGCAAGATGAGCTCTACCCACTGCCAGAAGCTCATCACACACGGCCGGCGATACTTATCAAACCACATAAACATGTGATGAAGACAGGAGATACATTAGCACGAATCATAAACGAAGAGGAGGTGTAACATGCATGAGTGGTCATTAATCGTATTTACAATCTTAACACAGATTGCCGTGGGGGCTTTTGTTGTAGCAACCATTGCTCAGCTTGCGAAAGGTATTTTCCATGGCGAAAAAGTACTCCATACGCTTTACCCCCTCCTCTTACTGGTAGCGGTGGCGGCCCTTACCACCTCATTCCTGCACCTCGGCAGTCCATTAAATGCATGGTATGCGATGAATAATTTTGGCAGCTCATGGCTGAGCCGCGAAATTCTTTTTGTTTCCCTGTTTACCGGTGGGTTGGCCCTGCTTACGGTGCTTACTTTTCGGCCGGCAGGTTGGCGCAGAAGCTATAAGCTGCTGGCTATTGCTATTTCACTGTTGGGGGTAGTGGCCATCTTTTCTATGGCGAAAATCTACATGCTGCCTACCGTTCCTGTATGGAACAGCACCTTTACGCTAGTGCAGTTTTTCTTCACCACCATCATCCTTGGCGGGGCATTAACAGCCATATTTATACCTGCAGTGAATAAAACAGAAAAAGCTATCTTCGTAAACCTGCTGCTGGTGTTAGTGCTTGCAAGCATTATGGTGTGGGTGGGAAACACGCTGCTTTTGGCTGAAGGAGGGTTATCTGCCACAAAAAGCCTTCAGGTTCTTGTTGCTGAAAACAGCGTGCTCTTTTATGGTAGGATAGTGCTTTTAGCGTTTGTTGTGATGGTGATTCTTTTGCCATGGTTCAGGAGGAAAATGCCGGAAACCATTTCCTTTTTCACCATGCTGTTTGTCATGCTTTTGATAGCCGAAGTGGCAGGACGTTACCTGTTCTATGCCTCCTATGTCCGCACAGGGGTTTAATACTGATTACTATTTGAATTGCGCCATTAGTTTCCCAAGGCTTTTGGCGGGGCGGGCTATAGAATAAGTCGTTATAAATGCCGCATGCGCCATCACTTCATTGAATGAAAAACCTCTGGATGAGAACATAGGACCCTCCGTAATAGATTCCACACTGCATCACTCCGCTCGCGCTCCGTGATTTGTGTGGAATGACGGGCGCACGGGTCAGAACAAGAAAAAGCGCGCGACGACGCAGGTAAACTTCTCAACAATGTCGTCGCGCGCTTTTTCTCCTTTTATTTTCCTGAACACCGTCTTTCCGACCGGAATTGCCGAGCGACAGCGAGGCAGTGGAGAGAGGAATCTGAACCCAAATGTTGCTTTGTACGAGTGATACCGATTACTATTTGAATTGCGCATTTAACACCCCAAGGCCTTTGGCAGGGCAGGCCTTTCACTCCTAAAGGCACTTCAAATATGTATCGGCATTAACCATTGCAAACCCATACCGAAAGCTTTCGGTATGGGTTTGCAATTGGTATCACTCTTGAATGGCTTACACAATGCCTGCCCTAAAATTTCCCGCTTGTTTTGTAAGCAATACCCTATGAGGGCAAAGGAAAACAGGATATAGTAGAACCGTCATCACACGATGTGGAGCAATTTTTTGATCTGGTGTTTCGGGATGACGGCTCATCAGAGGGCATAAAACCGAAAAAGGCTGCGCCGGCACATATAAAATCCAACAGTATAATATTTTGAGCGTTGAATAATTCCCGATATCTCTAGGTTTTACTGAATACTAACATATGTAGTTAATTACTGACCTCTATAACAGCAATCAAAATACTGAATCAGCTCCCCCACGGAAAGCGCTTGCCGAGATATTTAAAAAGGGCTTCATTGTGTGGACGGTAATAGTTGTAAAGCCACTCCAGCATCTCCTGCGTTGTCTGGTCATTATCGTAGCTACCCTGGTTCTGTGAGGCAAGATCTTCAGGGACAAAGCTGCTGTCAATCCCTAAAAATTTGTACGTATCTTTCACCACCCTGGCAGGATGGCTCATCAGGTTTTCCATCGATTCAATAAAAAGCAGGTCCGGATTCAGCGCCTCTTCAAAGCGTTTGATTTGCTTTAGGTAGAGCCCCTTCTGCAGGTAGGCAAAGCGAATGTAGTCTTTAATATTCTGTTGATTGAAAAGGGTTTGCTCATGCATGGCGGGGTACAGGTTGTTCACCACCTCTGGCTCTTGTTCAAAAGCCTCTTTCATGGTTCGTGTTTCGATGCCACGGCGATAATAATGGTTGTACTGAGAAATAGCTCTTCGGGCCGGATCGCGCAGCAGTAAAATGAGCCTGGAGTTGAGTCCTGTTTCTTTCATGCGTTGGGGCGCCAGCGGGTGGAAGATATAATCTGTCGATTTCTCTCCGGTGATTTTATTGCCTTTCAGCTTGTTTTTTAGCGGGAAATGTGAGCGATACCACATAGGGCCCCAATGGTATTTCAGGTCAAAATAGCGCACCTCTTTTTTGATGGGCGGTATCACCTGCGGATGTTGTGTAAGGTAGTAGAAAAGGGAAGTAGTGGCAGCCTTCTGGGAGCCGATTATCAGGAAGTCAGGATATGCCCGGTAATATCCCGACAGCAGGTTGAAATATTTCTTTAGTTTTCTGTTTTCCCCCATCTTCTCTCCTACACCCGCTGTTTAGAGCGGATTGTTTTTATCGGCGTAAGCCTTACATTTTTCCCAGTCTTCCCGGTAGTATTCTTTGATTTTTTCCAGCGCTGCAGCAGGGATAAGCTCCTTTTTATTCATCAATGCCCTGGGCACCAGCCGGGCAAAATAAAGCACAGGATACCTCACCATCCTGTTGTAGAGGCGCCTGCCCCAATAGCGTTTGATATGGCCCACATCATAAAACTCCTTCAGGAAAGTATGGCGTGTAACCCAAAGCCGTATCCTCAGCTCTTTATCGCTATATGCCTTATGGCGAGGCGTTAGAGAGATATCGCCGCTGGTTTTTGCTCCGCAGTAATCTTTTATCCTCTGAATAAAGCTGTCCGGGTTCTTCTTCAGGTCATCGTGAAACATGACCAGCGGCTTATGATTGAAAAGCCCTTCCAGCAGTTTTATATCCTGAAAATAATAGAGATCTTCCCGCTTCCACAGCCCGCTGTTTTTCTCCAGGTCGAAGAACTCGTTAAAGGTAGCATTAAGTCCCCGCTTCACCAGGAACCGGTAGTAGGAAGCGATCCATCCGGCATGGTTGCGCAGCACCATAATGGTTCTGGTATCCGGATAACGGGCAGCGAACTTTTTCATTTCTCCGGCAAAATTGCGCCTTCCGAACTCATGAGAGAGGAAGATCGTCTGACCCGGATGGGCCTCAATGATGTCGCCGGCATTCCAGTAAGCACGCTTGGGCACAAAGATCACTCCCTCAAATTTTGGAAATACCGAGCGCTGCAAATAAGTAGTCGCCGTTTTTTCCAAACCTACATGAAAAACAATATCCTGATTTGTATCTTTCATATGCAGCATCCTTTCCCGAAAAGCATGCAATATGCAGCCAATAATTTAAACAGACAAAAAAATCATCACAAATAATAAAGCAGCCCATAACTATGTTATTTTATATTACCTGTTCGATGATTACATTTGCCGGGAACTATGCACATAGGGAAAATACATATCGCTGACCGCTACCACAGATATCTTTATCTGGCTTCACTGGCTTTTGTGCTCTTCTCCCTTCCCTTTTACCGGGCCATGTCGAGCATAGGTCTTATTGTTATGGCTGCTAACTGGATACTTGAAGGACATTTTGATGTGAAGTGGCAGCGATTGAGAAAAAATCCCGGCATATGGCTGCTGGCCTCGTTTTATTTCACCGGCATCCTGGGAGCGCTTTACAGCGAGGATATGCGGCAGGTAGTGCAACACCTGCAAAACGGGCTCGCATTTCTGGCGGTGCCGCTGGTTATAGGCACCACGTCCCCGCTGTCCGTAAAGGAAATAAAAATCATTACGGGGGCACTGACCCTCTCTGTAGTTATCAATTCATTAGTGAGCTATAGTCTTTTCCTGGGGTTCTTTGATGTAGCAATCAACAATTTCAGGCAGTACTCCTATTTCAGCTCCAACGTTCATCTTTCCTACAACGCCATTGTGGGTGTTGTAGTGCTCTGTTACCACCTGTCGCAGCAGCGCTATCGTATAAGCAGCAGAGAGCGCTGGATGGTGCTGGGGTTGATGATATGGATGGGCATTTATGTTTATTTTCTGCGTTCTTTCTCGGGTATTATCACCCTTAGTGTGTTCATTTGGGGTATGCTCCTTGTCCGGTCGTGGAGGCTAAGGCCCATCCTGAGAATCCCGGTAGTGCTGATGCTGCTGGCGGCACCGGCATTGCCCATCTATCTTTTTCAGAATATCTACCAGAATAACTTTTCAGAGTTTGATGCAGAGGTGGAGGCTTTGCCCGAAAAAACAGCCAAAGGAAATGCCTATAAGCACAATCTGAAGAACCCGATGATGGAGAACGGGAACTATGTGGGCCTTTATATTAGCGAGGAGGAACTGGGCAAAGCATGGAATGAGCGCAGTGATGTCGCTTTTGAGGGAAAAGACCACAAAGGGCAGCCGTTACACATGACCCTTATCCGTTATATGACGGCAAAGGGGTTCAGGAAAGATGCTGAAGGGCTGGCCAAAATGAGCGCCAAAGATATCCGGAATGTAGAGAAAGGGATCACCAACCCTATCTATGCTTCGCCGGCTAACTTCTACTATCATAGGGTGTATACGCTGGCGCAAGCTGTTTTTTACTACAAAAAAACCGGGAAACCTTTCGACTCCGTCACCAAACGTTTTGAAGCGTACAGGGCGATGATTTCTATCTTTAAAGAAAACCCGCTTATTGGGGTGGGGAACGGCGACATCAAAGAGGCGTATGACCGTTATTTCAACAAAAAGTATGAGAATGCTGAAAAAATGGGCCTGGTGGGGGGACACAACCAGTATCTGAAGATTCTGGCCACCTTCGGACTGGTGGGATTTGCCTGGTTCCTGATAGCTTTTTTTGGCTCCTGGTTTGTCCAGCGGGGCCACCGGCATTTCCTGTCCCGGACTATTTTTCTGGCGCTGTTGCTGGCCATGATTTCGGAAGTGCCGCTGGATCAACAGCGCCCGGCGATATTGTTCAGCATCTTCTACAGTGTTTTCCTTTTCAGAAATCCTGTTGACAAAGAAGAGCATACGGCCCTTTAGGAAAATACATCGCTATTTGCTGGCAGCTCTATCGAATCTCCGGGTTATTTTTTTCGGCATAGGTTATGCATTGCTGCCAGTCGGAAGCATATTTTTTTTGGATATGCTCCAGCTCTTCCACAGGGATCAGGGGCACTTCGGGAGGGGTATCTTTGGGGAAAAGAAAATGCAGGTACATAATTACATGGCACAGCACTTTCCTGACCCTGCGCTCCATGCTGCCGTCATGCCCTAACGCTTTGCCCTTCCATTTAAAAAATGTTTTGCGCGCTATGTTACGTACCGCCTTTAGCTGCTCTTCGCTGTAGGAGACATGTTTAGACGAGAGCGAAATGTTGTTAATATCGTATGTGGTTCCTGTAAAACCGGCAATCCTGTTAAAGAACATGGCGGGGTTGCTCTTAAGCTCTTCATGGAAAAGCACCAGCGGTTTTTTCTGAAACTTTTCTTCCAGAAATTGTATCTTTTCAAAAAAGTTAAGCACGCTTTTATCCCAGCGGCCGGTATTTTTATCCACATCAATAAACTCCCGAAAAGTATGGCCGCGACCGTTTTTGGTGAGCCGCCGGTATTGTGAGGCGATCCACTTATCGTGGCGTCTTAGCACCAGCACAGGATAGGCATCGGGGAATTTCCGGGAAAATTTATCCACCTCATCATAAAACTGCCTGTCGAACTCCCTTGATACCAGCAGCTTTGTGGCATCCGACTTACGGATAATCTCCTCCACGCGCTTATATCTGGTACGCTGGATGTATTGGAGGCCTCTCAGCTTAGGGAAAAACTTATACTGGAGATACGTGGTGCCGGTCTTTCCCAATCCCGGGTGGTAGAATATTTTCTGATTTTGGTGCATGCCTTTTTCGCTTATTTTTGCTGATGCGTGAACAAATTATACTGCAAAAATACCAAAAGCGGCAGATTTGAGAAGAAATAATCCACATCAACAAAAGCTCCGGCGAGGATGGAGAAATAACTACCGTGCCGGTATTCCATTGCCCGAAATGATTTTTAAGGATCTTTTTTTTGCCCTTAAAACGGGATGGTACTATCTTAGAAACGGGATGACCCACCAAACGGTTGTTACCTATCCGGAGTTTCCCAGCAGGAATGCCACCCTTTATAAAATCTGCTCTGCTCTGCGGATGAACATCACCAACCGCGCCGTATCGCAATTCCGGCTGGCGGTGTATTGGGAGGACAAGACGATAAGAATACCGGATGACCATATAGCTGCTTTGGCACGGAAAACCCATGTGCTGAATTTCCACTCCCGCAATATCAGCAAAACAAACGTTGAGGCGGCCCACCAGAATGCTTTCGGGTATGCTTTGCACGTGGACCCTGCCACTTTTCAGGGGAAGTGCGTTCGTAAAAGTGATGAAAATGCAGCACATGACGGGGCTATTATAACATGCCCTATAGCTGAGAGGGAGCAGGGGGTGGTGTATCATAAACTTATTAATAACAGGTGCGATGAAGAGTATGTTGAGGATATCAGAGTGCCGGTTATCGGCAACACCATTCCTCATGTTTACCTTAAGTACAAGCCTGTTGATCAGCGCTTTGCTAATTTCAGGGAGACGCCGGATGACAAGCTTCCGCAGATTCATCCTCCTGAGGAGGTGTTATCCGGTTCGGAAATCAAGGCAATAAAGGAAATGGCCCGCAGGATGCATCTTGAGTTTGGAGAGATGGATGTGCTGCGCGACAGAGATGACGGACGTGTTTATGTGGTGGATGTGAACAACACCCCTACGGGGCCCTCGCACCTTAAAAAGAAAGATATGGATATAGCGATAAACAGACTGGCACAAACCTTTAAGAGAGAGTTTTTGCAGTAACGGGAAAAAACAAACCTTAATTTTTCTTATTTTTACTCGTCAAAAAAAAATAGCGCACTATGAACACAAAACTACAATACCAATGTGCCAAATGTGGCAGCACGCAGTATGAAACGGATATGATTAGAGCCACTGGTGGTGCTTTTGCCAAGATTTTCGATGTGCAGAATAAAAAATTTACCGTGGTTACCTGCACACGCTGCGGCTATTCGGAGCTCTACAAAGGAAAGACCAGCGGCCTGGGCAATGTGTTTGACTTCTTTACCGGCTAACGATAAGAAATTAGTTTAGAAAACATATCCTTACTATTTTTGCGGCATGGCAAAAAATAACGACGATATCTTTAAAAAAATCATAGCCCATGCCAAAGAGTATGGCTTTGTCTTTCAATCCAGCGAGCTGTATGATGGGTTAAGTGCCGTTTATGACTACGGTCAGAATGGCGTGGAGCTGAAAAATAATATCAAAGACTATTGGTGGAAATCGATGGTGCAGTATCATGAAAATATAGTGGGCCTCGACTCGGCCATCTTTATGCACCCCTCTGTATGGAAAGCCTCCGGGCATGTGGATGCCTTCAACGACCCACTTATCGACAACAAAGACTCCAAGAAGCGCTACCGTGCCGATGTGCTTATCGAAGACCATGTAGAGAAAATCAGAGGAAAAATTGATAAGGAGATCAAAAAAGCCCAAAAGCGTTTTGGCGATGATTTTGATGAAGAACAGTTTGTAAGCACCAACCCACGCGTTCAGAAGTACAACGAACAGATGGACACCATCGTAAAACGAATGGTAAAAGATCTGGAAGACGAGGATTTAGAAGATCTGAAAAAACTGATTGAAGAACTGGAAATCGCCTGCCCGGTATCGGGGTCTAAGAACTGGACCGAGGTGCGCCAGTTCAACCTGATGTTCGACACCAGGCTGGGTTCACTCAGCGAGGGCTCTAACAAGATTTACCTGCGGCCCGAGACAGCCCAGGGCATTTTTGTGAATTACCTCAACGTGCAGAAAACAGGGCGCATGAAACTGCCTTTCGGCATAGCCCAGATAGGCAAAGCTTTCCGTAACGAAATTGTCGCCCGTCAGTTTATCTTCAGGATGCGCGAGTTTGAACAGATGGAGATGCAGTTTTTTGTGAAGCCCGGCACAGAGATGGAGTGGTTCGAGTACTGGAAAGACCAGCGCATCAAGTGGCATAAAGCTTTAGGCATCGGGGAGGAATACTATCGCCTGCATAAACATGATAAGCTGGCCCACTATGCCAATGCCGCCTATGATATTGAGTTTGATTTTCCGATGGGATTTAAGGAGCTGGAGGGGATCCACTCGCGCACCGACTTTGACCTTTCGGCACACCAGGAGCTTTCGGGAAGAAAAATCCAGTATTACGATCCCGAGACGCAGGAGAGCTTTGTACCCTACGTGGTGGAGACATCTATAGGGCTCGACCGCATGTTCCTGAGCGTTTTGACTTTTGCTTATCGCGAAGAGAAGCTGGATGATGGTTCGGAGCGCGTGGTGTTAAAAATACCTGCCGCATTGGCCCCCGTGCAAGCCGCTATTTTCCCGCTCACAAAAAAAGACGGACTGCCCGCAAAAGCCCGGGAGATTATGGATACGCTCAAGTATGACTTCAACTGCCAGTATGAAGAAAAAGATGCCATAGGTAAACGCTACCGCCGCCACGATGCCATCGGAACCCCCTATTGCATCACCGTGGATCACCAGACCCTGGAAGATAACACAGTAACGATCAGGGAACGTGACTCCATGAAGCAGGAACGGGTTAAAATTGATGAGCTTGAAACGATTATCCGGAAAAGGCTGCGCATCAAGTTGTAACGTGTGTTTTTATATTCTTTAAGCAGATTAGGCAAAACTATAACAATGCTATGCAACCCCGGCTTCCATGCGGGCCTGCGAAGTATTAGTTACAAGGCCTAAAGAATATAAAAACCAGGTGGAACTGCATGATCCATTATTTCATGTTCTGTCAATCCTCAGACCATAGGTTAATGGATCGCCGGCTTCCAGCCGGCAATCGTTTAAGTTTTCTGAAAGGAGGACAGGAATTAATAAAAAAACGCAACTCGTTTTTATTGCAAAACTATCCGCAAACGGCTCGAAATGGCGCAGTGATGCCGTGAGGCCCGCCCGAACGTGCCGCTCGGTACGGGCGGGAATCTGTTTTGTAAAATTCGTCAAAGGACAGTACCATTTTGATAGGGTTAACCATCTATACTAAAATCATAAAAAATAGACAATCAGTAAGTATTGATATTAGAATATCCCGGTGCTCTGCACCTTGTAAGTTTGAGAGGGAAAATGTTTTAGCTACAAATATTTAGGTGCGCTGCACCTTTAATCATTCATTTTCTTCGCTATTGTCCTGGGGCGGGGGAGGCTGCTTTTCGTTAAATTCGTTCATGGTACGTTCTGTCCCCATCATCACAAAAGAAATACACATTTCAACGGCTTTGTTGACTTTGGGTTTGAGTTCTTCTATTTCTTCTTTAGACCAGCGAGAGAGTACATACTCTACCTGGTATCCTTTCGGGAAATCATAACCAATCCCAAAACGTAAACGGGGAAATTGCGTGGTTTGTAGAATTTCAATGATGTGCGCCAGTCCGTTATGGCCACCGTCGCTGCCTTTCTTTTTCATGCGCAGCAATCCTCGCGGAAGCGAAACATCATCCACAATTACCAGCGTTTGTGCTGTTGCAATGTTTTCCTGATCCTGCCAGTAGCGGAGGGCTTTTCCGGAAAGGTTCATGTAAGTTGATGGTTTTAGCAGAATCACTGTCCGGCCCTTTATTTTTATCGTGCACACATCGCCATAGCGTGCGGTTTTCCAAACGCCATTTTTTTTCTGTGCCAGCACATCCACAACATCAAAACCAATGTTGTGACGTGTTCCCGAATATTTATCTCCCGGGTTTCCCAGGCCTGCAATTAAGAATTTGTCCATAACTTCGGTAAATTAAAAAGAAAGGGTGCATAAGGGTTTCCCCTCCATACACCCTTTTGTGTTTCATAAAGCGAAAGCTTACTCTTCAGACTTTTGCTCTTCCGAGCCTTCTTCACCTTCAGCTCCGGACTCTTCTCCTTCTGCTGTGGCTTCTTCGCCTTCAGCTCCTTCTTCTTCCTCTTCCTCTTCAATTTCCATATCAGCACCCATGGCGGCCATAGCACGTGCCGACTTAATAGCAATAACCACGCTGTTTTGCGGGTCAAGGAAAGTAAGCTTCTCATTGCCTACCTCGTTTACTTTGATAACGTCGTTTACGTCCATTTTGGAAACATCCAGGTCGATAGTGGCAGGTATGTCATTCAATAAGCCTTTCAGCTGCAGCTTTCTGCGGTTCATATACAATTTACCACCCTTCATCAGTCCGGGGGCTGAGCCTAAGGCTTTTACCGGGATAGTCACTGTAAAAGGCTTGTCTTCAAACACTTCCAGAAAATCGATGTGCAGTATTTTATCAGTAACCGGGTGAAACTGAATATCCTGGACAATTGCCTGATGTTCTTTACCGTCGATAGTGAGGTTATAGACAAACACATCCGGATTCCAGATAGTCTTCACCAGCTCTTTATTTTCCAGGGTGAATTGCTTTTGTTCTTTACCGCCATAGATGACGGCAGGGACGCGTCCCTCTTTGCGATGTTTTTTAGCATCTTTTTTCCCTACGCTCTCTCTCAGAGAGCCGCTCAATGATACTGTCTTCATAATAATGATTTAAAATTTAGATTATAATAATTTATTTTGCTTCTTCAGATTTTCAAAACGAAAGATAGAGCTAATCGACTCGTCGTGCCGCACTCTTCTTATAACTTCGCCGAACAGGTCGGCAGTGGAAATCACTTTAATTTTATCAGAATGCCGCTTTAGCGGGATGGTGTCGGTAACATAAACCTCTTTGAACGGCGAATCTTCTATACGCTCATAGGCATCGCCCGAAAAAATGGGGTGTGTTGCCACGGCCCTGACGCTGTTGGCGCCTTTATCCATCATCAACCGGGCTGCCTTGGTGATACTTCCGGCGGTATCTATAATATCATCTACTAAAATAATATCTTTCCCTTCCACTTCTCCAACTACGGCCATTGTGGAGACGGCATTAGGCTTTGCCCGCTGCTTGTAGCAGATAATAAAATCGGTTTCCAGCACTTTGGCATACGAGGCTGCGCGCTTGGTGCCGCCGGTGTCGGGCGAGGCCATGCTGATGCGCGGCAAATTCAGCGCTTTTAAATAGGGAACAAATATAGAGGAGGCAAAAAGATGATCCACAGGGCACTCAAAAAAGCCTTGTATCTGGTCGGCATGCAGGTCGATGGTAATGATGCGGTTGACCCCCGCAGCAGATAGCAGGTTAGCAATAAGCTTGGAAGCGATAGAAACACGCGGCCTGTCTTTACGATCCTGACGGGCAAAGCCAAAGTAAGGAATCACCGCCACAATATTTCGTGCCGAAGCGCGCTTGGCGGCGTCGATCATCATCATCAGTTCAAAGAGATTATCGGTAGGCGGAAAAGTGGATTGGATGATAAAAATGTCGTTGCCACGGATATTCTCTTCAAAAGAGGGTTGAAACTCGCCATCAGAGAACTCTGTAATTTTTATATTACCCAGCTCCTGACCATAGCTATAAGCTATTTTCTCTGCCAGATATTTAGTAGCCCTTCCGGCTACAATATTTACCTCGTTAGACATGATGATAGTTTTTTTCTACGCCCGTGAAATCAGGGTGCAAAATTAGAATAATATTTTTACATTAACAATAACTAATCCAGCATGCTATAAAATTAAACAAAATCGTGCTGCAATCGCATAAAATTTCCTATTTTTGCAGTCACTTGCACAGCCATTCGTGTCAGCAGGTAAACGCCCAGGTGGCGGAATTGGTAGACGCGTTGGTCTCAAAAACCAATGAGGTAACACTCGTGCCGGTTCGACCCCGGCCCTGGGTACAAAAGCTTTCTGACCACAGAAAGCTTTTTTTATGTAACAGAAAGAACGGCATTATGTCACGCTATAAAATTTATTTACCTATCGCTTTTTCACTGGTCCTGGTGCTGGGGCTGTATATGGGCTATCAGCTTAACCCCGGCATGACTGCCGGCGACCAGATATTCAGGATTGGTCAGTCGGGGAAGGAGCACAATAAGGTGTCCAGGGCGCTGAATTACATCCATCAGAATTATGTTGATAGCGTTAATATGTCCGAAATAGAGAAAGAGGTACTTACCACGGTGCTTGCCGATTTAGATCCCCATTCGCAATACATTACAGCAGAAGATTTCAACCAGGTGAACGATCCGTTGCGGGGCAACTTCGAAGGTATTGGTGTGCAGTTCCGCATAGAGCAGGATACGGTAATGGTGATTTCCGCCATCAGCGGGGGCCCTTCCGAAAAGGTAGGAATCAAGGGGGGCGATCGCATTGTGACCATCGAAGGGGATACAGTTGCAGGCGTAGGCATTACGAATGAGGAGATTATCAGCCAGCTGAAGGGTGAGCGCGGCACCACTGTAAAAGTAGGTGTTTTCAGGCGGGGTGTGGAAGACCTGCTGCATTTTACTATCACCCGCGATGTGATCCCCACCTACAGCGTGGATATTTCTTTTATGCCGGTGGATTCTGTGGGATATATCAAGCTCAGCAAGTTCAGTGCCACAAGCTATGAGGAGGTGAAAGAGGCGCTGCAAGGCCTGCGCAAGCAAGGGATGGAAAAGCTTATCCTGGACCTGCGGGGAAATTCCGGAGGATACCTGCAGGCAGCTATTGACTTATCGGATGAGTTTTTGACCAAAGGCAAGCTCATCGTATATACCGAGGGGAACAACAGGCCACGGCAGTATGCTTATGCCACAGAAAAGGGTTCGTTTGAAAAGGATGCCCTTGCTGTTCTGATTGACGAGGGCTCTGCCTCTGCCAGCGAGATCCTGGCGGGAGCTGTACAGGATAACGACCGGGGCATTGTGGTGGGGCGACGCTCCTTTGGCAAGGGACTGGTACAGGAGCAGACCCGCTTTAACGACGGAAGCGCCATGAGGCTCACCGTTTCGCGGTACCATACCCCCACAGGAAGGAGTATACAGCGTTCCTACGACAACGGCCGCAAGGAGTATTACCATGACCTCATGGAGCGCTGGGAGAACGGGGAGATGATGTCGGCCGACAGCATCCATTTTAACGATTCTTTGATTTATGTTACCCCTGCCGGCGATACGGTGTATGGCGGCGGAGGAATTATGCCCGATATTTTTGTGCCGGTAGCTGAAGAGCAGAGCAGCGACTTTGTGAGCAAGCTGTTTCGTGAAGGCCTTTTCTACAGGTTTGCCTTCGATTATGTGGATTCGCACCGGCCCGCTTTTAAAAAGTATGCGGATGCCCGCGCATTTATCAGCGATTTTGCAGTAAGCGAAACTTTACTGAAGGAGTTTTTGGAGGATGCCCGTGAAAAAGGGGTAAAGCAGGAGAGCACGTTAGACACGCAAGAGCGCCAGGAGATTAAGCAGATGCTGAAAGCCCTCATAGGAAGGAATTTATTTGATAATGAAGGCTTTTATCCGGTATACCTGGAAACCGATAAGATATTTCAGCGGGCGGTGGAATCGCTAAATGAAGACATCACCCATTAGCACTTGTATTTTATATTTAAATGTCTTATATTTGTTTTGAACCAAAACAAATAAATTATGACTTTTCAATTACCACCATTACCCTATAAAAAGGGAGATTTGGAACCTCACATCTCAGAAAAAACTGTGGAGTTTCACTACGGAAAACATCATCAGACTTATGTAGATAAAGTAAACAAGCTGATCCCGGGGACGCCATTTGAGTCGGCAACCCTCGAAGATCTGATTAAAAAGGCCGATGGCGGCATTTTTAACAACGGTGCGCAGGTGTGGAACCACACTTTTTATTGGCACAGCCTGAGTCCTGATGGCGGCGGGGAGCCTGCCGGAAAGCTTAAAGAAGCTATTGAACGCGATTTCGGCACGTTCCGCATTTTTAAGGAGGAGTTTACCACTGCGGCCACCACACTTTTCGGCTCAGGATGGACATGGCTGGTGATGAAGGATGACGGCAAGCTTGAGATCATAAACGAAAGCAACGCCGGTAATCCGCTGCGCAATGGCATGACGCCTTTGCTTACCTGCGATATGTGGGAGCATGCCTTCTACCTCGACCGCCAGAACCGCAAACCCGAATACCTGGAGGCTTTCTGGAAACTCGTTAACTGGAAGCAGGTTACCGACCGGATGGATTGATTTTTTTCCTTTGCGGGATGTAATGTTTTGGAAGAAAGGCAAAGCTTTATAAGCTCTGGACATTCTCAGAGATAAACTGCTTTTATCCCAAATTGAGCTATTCTCGCTCACGATAAAGAAATTGTAAGCATTTCACCTTCCCGCAATTCTGCGGGACAGGCTACCCATTCGGTGAAATACAACAATTTCTAAATCGGGGTTAAACCTAAGTTGAGCGGTTTGAACAAAGTGAAAAAGCGCTTTACTTAGGTTTATCTTTTGTAGCTAACGAAGCATGAAAAAAGTTCGGCGTCATTTCAAATGGCGCCGTAACTATTTCAGGCGATAATGATTATATACTTGAATGTCCGCCAGCCGTGAAGAACAGTAATTCGTCTCAAATTATTTTAGACAATGCCTTTGCCCACGATTCACAACCTTTAACTTTAAACCGCAGGTCTTCTCCTTCCTGGGTAATCAGGCGTAACCCTTTGGAAAACAGCCCGGATTTAAAATACATCACATCCCTTATCTGGTTAGCTTCAAGTTGCAGATCAAAGCTGTCATACCCTATCTCCGTTGGTTTAAAATAAACGCGCTTTTGGTTGGTTAAGATCAGTTTTCCATCAACCGTTTTGGCTTCAGATACATGATTTGAATCGCCCGCTTTAATTACCTGTTCGTTTGGTTGCAGTTGTAGTTTCATCATATGAGTTTGGTTTAATAAGTTCCTAAGTTTGTAGGTTTGTAAGTTATTAATCAGAAAATCAAATTATTATGTGCTGTTATAAAAATATTGCCTGTTTTTAGACCTGTCTCATCATATTAAATTTTATATTTCCTGATAAAAAGCAGGAACTGTGCCGTATAATGTATAGGCCTGATAAGCAGATATTTAAAATTATGATAAGTGATTTATTGCTTATAAAGAATGTGCGGATTTGAAGGTCAGGTGTTCGTTTTCGGGCGGGGTTAAAAGCAAAGGTCTGTATAACCTTGCCGGGATACTGCTGCCATCCCTAAGTTATACCAATTGTATTTCAAAGTGAGCTTTAGCGAAATATTGATATTATACTAGTTGCAAAAATGTCTTTCACAGATTTATTTAAATCTGATGTAATTATTTAGCTGGCATAAAAAATCTGTGAAAATCAGTTCAATCTGTGTTCTATTGTTTTTTAATAATAGCATACCGGGGTTTCGGTACAGGCTCTGATTTAAATGATGGTGCTGATTCACACTGATCATAACCTAAATAGTTTCTGTCTATAAACTCAAGTGTCTGGTCTATAATGTTCTAGTTCAAAGCTTGTCCCGCATTTTATCGGGGGCGTGCGAAAATTTTAAACCGCAGTATCCGCCAGCCGGCGGATTCGAGGATTTAAAATTTGAGCAACAACGCAGAGATTGGACATTATGGACAAATTGCGCCAAGCTAAGCCCGTGGAAAAGGGGATTAGTATCGTTCTTTGAAACTTTTCATAGGAAACCAATAGGT
>Ga0307958_1000099_pt1 | contig 52970 bp, 57 predicted proteins | sample OrgLakmetagen492_FD_201826 | JGI IMG/M metagenome (GOLD analysis project Ga0307958, IMG submission 201826) | Saline water microbial communities from Organic Lake, Antarctica - #492 | ecosystem: Environmental > Aquatic > Non-marine Saline and Alkaline > Saline | place: Antarctica: Organic Lake... | reverse complement strand
CCATCTCGAACTCAGAAGTGAAACAGGCCTGCGCCGATGGTAGTGTGGTTCGCCCATGTGAGAGTAGGTCATCGTCAGACTCTTATTGCTAAATGCCCCCTCCGCTTGCGCGGTCGGGGTTTTTTTTTGGCTGAAAAAAATGGGGACGGATTTCAAATCCGTCCCCGGTTGGTCCCCGGTTCCAGGGCAGGGGACGGATTTCAAATCCGTCCCCTAGTGAAATCTGTCCCCGATTGGTGATTCGCCAATTCCAAGGTCATGCGTAGGCTTTGAATTAGTGCGGATTTAGTGTTTAATCCAGCGCTTAGTCATTGATACGGGCACCCCTGAATGAAAGCCAAAGTATTGATAACCCGTTTGAATGACGGCAAGATCCATTCCGGACAGTCACTGGCCACCGAGTTCGGCGTTAGCCGCACCGCGATATGGAAGATAGTACGGCGAGCGTTGAAGGAAGGTTTTAACATACAAACCGTGCGTGGCCATGGCTATCAGTTAGCAAGCCCTGTGGATTTTCTGGATCAGGAAATCATCGTGAAAAACGTCGAGTCTGCTAGCTCGCGGCCGCTGGCGTTAAGCGTGATCGATGAAATTGACTCAACAAACGCAGAAGTGATGCGCATGCTGGCCAGAGGTGAGTGTGCAACGCCTGTTGTCACTGCTGAAACCCAGACAGCCGGCCGTGGCCGTCGCGGTCAGCCCTGGTGTAGTCCGGCGGGCGAGAATATCTATCTGAGTATGGGGTTGTCGTTGTCCGGCGGGTTTTCTGCGGTGGATGGTCTCAGTCTGGTGCTGGGTGTGGCAGTGGCAGAGGCACTGGAGTGCCTTGGAGCTGCGCCGGTAGGGTTAAAGTGGCCGAACGACATCTTCATTGACGGAGCCAAGGTTGGCGGCATTCTTGTTGAGCTTCAGGGTGAGCTGCAGGACGGCGTTGTACACGCTATTGTGGGTCTCGGTTTGAATGTGCACATGACCGCAGCGCCAGCTATTGATCAGGCCTGGACGAGTCTTGCGCTTGCGCGGCCGCAATTGACTTGGAGCCGTAATGCACTAGTAAGTACGCTGATCACCAGTATTGCGGATGCTAGTGACAAATTCCAGAGTGTTGGCTTTGCTGGGTTTCGCAGTTCCTGGCAGTCTCGAGATGTGTTCTTTAGTCGTCAGATCATGGCCCGTGACGGCAAACTACAAGGCGTTGGGCAAGGTATCGACCACAGTGGTAACTATGTGCTGCGGACAAATGAAGGCGAGTTCGCTGTACGTTCCGGTGAAATCAGCTTGCGAGTCGCCTCGTGATACTGCTGATTGACTCCGGAAATACTCGTTTGAAATGGCGGCTTGAGCGTCAGAAAAGTGCCGAGGTGCTAGTGCAGGGCGTTGGTCTTTTGACCGACGCAGATCCATTGCAGGCTCTGAGCTTGCCCAAAGGTGAGCGGGTAATGTCCGTGGCAGTCTCAACCGTTGCCTCTGAGCAGCGCCAGCACAACCTGGTGGCGGCCCTGAAATCGCGGTTTGCTGCCCCGGTGAGCTGTTATTGGTCCGAGCGTGAGCGTGATGGGTTGATTAATGGTTATCAGCAACCGGCAAAGATGGGTGCTGACCGTTGGCATGGTATGTACGCCGCTTGGCAGAGGCGTCGGCAGGGCTTTGCGGTCGTAGACGCGGGCAGCGCGGTAACCGTCGATTACGTAGCTGCAGACGGCCATCACCTAGGTGGTTACATACTTCCTGGCTTGCAAATGATGTTGCGCAGCTTGAGCAGCGATGCCGCACGTATTGGTTTTGAGTCAGAACCCAACTTGAAAACCCGGCCGGGGCTGTCGACCAACGAATGCGTCAATCACGGGCTGGCCTGGCTAAGCGCTGCCTTTTTAGATCGGGTGTTGGCAGACATACAGAGTTATGGGCTACGCGATCTGGTGCTGACTGGCGGCGATGCCTTAAGACTGCAGCACATAGGTTTGCAAGGGGAGATAGAGCCGGAACTAGTGCTTGATGGCCTGGCGAAAGTCCATCGCGAGCGGTTCTGCGGTTAGTCGAGGAGTGCAAATGCACTTAGGGTCTAAAAAAATTGGTGGAAATGCCTGTCAAGGGTGGCAAAAGCGCGGTGATTTCGGCTATCCTACGCCCTCGTTTTTGAGTGAGGCTGTAATCGTTTGTTGAGCAGCCTATCCGGTCATAGCGGGTTGCTCTTGGTGAATCCATTTTGTTGCCTTCAATAAGCGCCAAGGTGTTGCAAAGCCAAAAGATAATCCGTAATATACCGGCCTCGTTGTTAAGGCGAGTGTGGGCTGGCGTAGCTCAGTTGGTAGAGCAGCTGACTTGTAATCAGCAGGTCGGGGGTTCGATTCCGTCCGCCAGCTCCAATTTAAAGTTTTGCAGATCCGCGTAGCGGATTTAGCTCGGAGGGGTTCCCGAGTGGCCAAAGGGATCAGACTGTAAATCTGACGCGAAAGCTTCGCAGGTTCGAATCCTGCCCCCTCCACCATTATTGCTCGCGGGCATCGTATAAAGGCTATTACCTCAGCCTTCCAAGCTGATGATGTGGGTTCGATTCCCACTGCCCGCTCCAATTTAGTTCTTGTGCTCATGTAGCTCAGTCGGTAGAGCACATCCTTGGTAAGGATGAGGTCAGCGGTTCAACTCCGCTCATGAGCTCCATTATTTACCGGTCAACGTTACGGTCCTGGTTGATTAGGGAGTTTGTCAGATGTCTAAATCTAAATTCGAACGTAAGAAGCCACACTTGAACGTGGGCACCATTGGTCACGTTGACCATGGTAAGACCACTCTGACAGCTGCCTTGACGCGTGTATGTCACGACGTATGGGGAACAGGTTCTGCGAGCGCCTTCGATTCGATCGATAACGCTCCGGAAGAACGGGCGCGTGGTATTACCATCGCCACGTCTCACGTTGAGTACGATTCTCCGAACCGTCACTACGCACACGTAGATTGCCCGGGCCACGCTGACTATGTGAAAAACATGATCACGGGTGCGGCGCAGATGGACGGCGCTATCCTGGTTTGCTCCGCTGCTGACGGCCCTATGCCGCAGACCCGCGAGCACATCCTGCTGTCACGTCAAGTAGGTGTTCCTTACATCGTTGTGTTCCTGAACAAAGCGGACATGGTTGACGATGAAGAGCTGCTTGAACTGGTAGAAATGGAAGTACGCGATCTGCTGGAAATGTACGACTTCCCGGCTGACGACACTCCGATCATCACCGGTTCTGCGTTGATGGCTTTGGAAGGTCGTGATGACAACGAGATGGGCACTACCGCTGTTCGTAAGCTGGTAGAAGCTCTGGATTCGTACATCCCCGATCCTGAGCGTGCGATTAATCTGCCGTTCCTGATGCCTATCGAAGACGTATTCTCTATCTCTGGCCGTGGTACAGTTGTAACCGGTCGTGTAGAGCGTGGTGTTATCAAGATTGGCGGAGAAGTGGAAATCGTTGGTCTTAAAGATACCGTTAAGACGGTTTGCACCGGCGTTGAAATGTTCCGCAAACTGCTTGACGAAGGTCGTGCAGGCGAGAACGTTGGCGTACTGTTGCGCGGCACCAAGCGCGATGACGTTGAACGTGGTCAGGTTCTGTGTAAGCCAGGCAGCATGAAGCCGCACACCAAGTTTGAGTGCGAAGTGTACGTACTGAGCAAAAACGAAGGCGGCCGTCATACGCCGTTCTTCAAGGGCTATCGCCCGCAGTTCTACTTCCGTACCACCGACGTCACCGGTGCTTGTGAATTGCCAGAAGGCGTAGAAATGGTTATGCCAGGTGACAACGTGAAGATGGAAGTGACTTTGATCGCTCCGATCGCCATGGAAGATGGCCTGCGCTTCGCGATTCGCGAAGGCGGCCGTACCGTAGGCGCCGGCGTTGTCGCCAAGATTCTCGAGTAATACCCGAGTTAGGGTGTTACTGGGGTGAAAGTGCACTGAGTTGTTTCGGTGCAGGCCAGTAGCTCAATTGGCAGAGCAGCGGTCTCCAAAACCGCAGGTTGGGGGTTCGATTCCCTCCTGGCCTGCCATTTTTTAACATCTAGATACATAAGTTGATTCCTATGGAGTCAAGATCTGTTCAGTCAAGCAGCCGCTTAGATGTTGTAAAGTGGCTTGTAGTATTTTTGCTGGTCACGGTTGGCGTGGTTGGTAATCAGTATTTTGCTGCTGAGTCTTTGCTTTATCGCGTGATTGCATTAGTGGTATTAGCTGCTATCGCGGCTTTTGTTGCAGTGCAAACATCACGTGGTGGCCGCTTTGCTGCGCTTCTAAAAGAGGCGCGTGTCGAAATTCGCAAAGTGGTTTGGCCCACAAGGCCGGAACTCATACAGACAACAGCCATCGTGATTGTGTTTGTTTTAGTTGTGGCTTTGCTGTTGTGGGTTATGGACTCGCTAATCAGTTTGTTGGTCGCCGGATTTATCGGTTAACGGGAGTGGGCAATGGCTAAGCGCTGGTACGTGGTACATGCGTATTCTGGCTTCGAAAAGCATGTAATGCGCACCCTGAGGGAGCGCGTTGCTCTTAACGGACTGGAAGAGCAGTTTGGCGAGATCTTGGTTCCGACCGAGGAAGTCGTCGAGATGCGTGACGGCAAGAAGCGCAAAAGCGAACGCAAATTCTATCCTGGATACGTATTGGTCCAGATGGAACTTGAAGACGCAACATGGCATCTTGTAAAGAATACGCCGCGTGTTCTTGGATTCATTGGCGGTACGAAAGAAAAGCCTGCGCCTATAACGGAAAAAGAAGCGGACGCGATTCTACGTCGCCTTGAAAGCGGTGCTGACAAGCCCAAGCCGAAAACTCTGTTTGAGCCAGGCGAAGTTGTTCGCGTCGTTGAAGGGCCTTTTGCGGACTTCAATGGCGTTGTTGAGGGAGTTGATTACGACAAGAGTCGTGTCAAGGTTGCTGTATTGATCTTTGGCCGATCCACTCCGGTTGAACTGGAGTTTGGTCAGGTAGAAAAGGACTGATTTAGCAGCAATAAGATAAAAGCTCGCGCGCCATGGCGTAGCGGGCTTTTTGTGTCTGCAAACGGGGAGCTGAAAGGCGTTTGAACCCATAGGAGAGTTATCATGGCAAAGAAAATTGATGCCTATGTCAAGCTACAGGTTGCTGCCGGTAAGGCCAATCCAAGCCCCCCCGTTGGCCCGGCTCTTGGTCAGCGCGGCGTAAATATCATGGAATTCTGCAAGGCGTTCAACGCTAGGACGCAGGATATGGAACAGGGTCTTCCTATTCCTACCGTGATCACTGTATACAGCGATCGCAGCTTTACGTTCATCACCAAAACCCCGCCCGCGCCGGTACTGCTGCTGAAAGCGGCAGGCGTGAAAAGTGGTTCTGGTCGCCCGAATACCGATAAAGTTGGCAAAGTAACTCGCGAACAGCTCGAAGAAATCGCGAAAATGAAAGAGCCGGACCTAACCGCCGCCACTATGGATGCAGCGGTTCGGACCATTGCAGGTACAGCCCGCAGTATGGGCCTTACCGTGGAGGGCCTGTAACATGTCAAAGCCAAGCAAGCGTCAAACGTTGATTCGTGAAAAAGTAGAAGCGGGCCGTGCATACTCTATGGAAGATGCGGTTGCCCTTCTGGTTGAGCTGGGTCAGCATGTTAAGTTCAAAGAATCTGTAGACGTTGCCGTAAATCTGGGTGTGGATGCGCGTAAATCCGATCAGGTCGTCCGTAGCAGCACGGTTCTGCCGCACGGTACCGGTAAAACGGTTCGCGTTGCTGTATTTACCCAGGGCGCTAACGTTGAGAAAGCCAAAGAAGCCGGTGCCGACATTGTTGGTATGGATGATTTGGCCGATGAAATTAAAAAAGGCAACATGGATTTTGACGTGGTTATCGCCAGTCCTGACGCTATGCGCGTTGTGGGCCAGCTGGGTCAGATCCTGGGCCCCCGTGGCCTTATGCCAAACCCGAAAGTAGGTACCGTAACCCCCGACGTAGCCACAGCGGTTAAAAACGCTAAAGCGGGTCAGGTTCGCTACCGCACCGACAAAAACGGCATTATCCATTCTCCACTGGGTAATGTTGAATTTTCTGCGAAGAACATTCAGGAAAACCTGGAAGCTCTGATCGCAGATTTGAAAAAGGCTAAGCCTTCATCGTCCAAAGGCGTGTATCTGAAGAAGATCACACTGTCTTCGACCATGGGGCCTGGCCTGACTATTGATCAGAGCGCTCTGGATATCTAGGCGTCTGATCGGTAGTTGCTTTGTAGTCTGGGCGGAAGCCAAGGCTGTCAAAGACCGCAGGCCCCCGAAGCTGCTTTTTTGAAAGCGCTACAGGGGTTAAAGCAATACCTGCGCAGACGGTGTGAAGACGTTCTCTGAACCCAAACACCGTTAGGAGCCCGTAGAGAGTGGATCGCAATCACTGCAGAAAGTAGGCAGGTTGGGAAGAAGCTTTCGAGGGCATAGATGGGTTTGCCGGGATTTTCCCGGCGAAATCGAGGAGAAATCCAGTGGCAATTAGACTCGAAGACAAGAAAGCGATCGTCGCTGAAGTCAACGAGACTGCCGGTGGTGCTCTGTCTGTTGTTCTGGCTGACTACCGTGGTGTCACCTCTGGTGATATGACGGCTCTGCGTGCAAGAGCTCGTGCTGAAAATGTGCATCTTCAGGTTGTTCGTAACAATCTGGCTAAGATCGCCATTCGCGGCACCGAGTTCGAGTGCATCGGCGAGGCCCTGGTCGGCCCGACTATTCTGGCTTTTTCAATGGAAGATCCAGGCGCCGCTGCGCGTCTGTTGAAAGATTTTGCCAAAGAGAAAGAAGCGTTCGAAATCAAAGGTCTTGCCGTTGGCGGAGTTTTGATGGGCGCAGACCAGATCGATCGCCTTGCCAAGCTACCAACGCGTCACGAAGCGTTGACTATGCTGGCAGCGGTTACACAGGCACCAATCACCAAGCTCGCACGTACTTTGATCGAAGTTCCAACCAAAGTAACCCGTGCAGTAGCGGCAGTTCGCGACCAGAAGCAAGAAGCTGCTTGATTCTGTTGAACACCATTTTATTATTTTTCGGAGAAAGTCATGGCTCTGTCCCACGAAGAGATTTTGAACGCAATTGCTGAAATGAGCGTAATGGATGTTGTTGCTCTGGTTGACGCAATGGAAGAAAAATTCGGCGTTTCTGCTGCCGCTGCTGTTGCCGCTGCACCTGCTGCCGCTGCCGCTGAAGTTGTTGAAGAGCAGACCGAATTCGACGTAGTATTGACCGGAATCGGCGAAAAGAAAGTTAACGTCATCAAAGCCGTTCGCGAGCTGACAGGCCTGGGCCTGAAAGAAGCGAAGGAAATGGTTGACGGCGCTCCTTCTACTATTAAGGAAAGCGCTAGCAAAGCCGAAGCTGATGAAGCCAAGAAGAAGCTTGAGGAAGCAGGCGCTTCTGTTGAGCTTAAGTAATAGTCGGTTTCTGATCGGCGCCATGCACTAGCATGGTCAGGCTGGTGGCTTATGAGCCACCGGCCTTTTTCTGTTGTATATGCTATAGAGTCTGAAAGCGGTTTTTGGTTGATTTTGAGCCACCTGGCCGTAATCAGGTTCACGTTCAAGACGGCGCGATATGCCGAGCAATTCGGCCCCGAAGCAGAACAATGGTTGCTTCTTGATACCAGGTATCAGATTTAACGCTGGGGAATGCAGATGAGTTACTCCTACACTGAAAAAAAGCGGATCCGCAAAGATTTTAGTAAATTGCCGTCCGTGATGGATGTCCCCTATTTGCTGTCTATTCAGCTGGACTCGTTCCGGGACTTCCTTCAAAGCGAATCTGCTGCTGAAGATCGCCGGGAAACCGGTCTTCATGCGGCCTTCAAATCCGTATTCCCGATTGCCAGTTACTCTGGTAATGCCGCGCTTGAATACGTGAGTTACCGTATAGGTGAGCCGGTTTTTGACGTCAAAGAATGTCAGCTTCGGGGCGTCACCTATGCCGCGCCTTTGCGCGTGAAAGTTCGCCTGATTATTTATGACCGTGAATCGTCCAACAAGGCGATCAAGGACATCAAGGAACAGGAAGTCTACATGGGCGAAATGCCCCTGATGACTGAAAACGGTACCTTCGTTATCAATGGTACCGAGCGTGTTATCGTTTCCCAGCTGCATCGTTCACCTGGTGTATTCTTTGATCACGACAAGGGTAAGACCCACTCCTCCGGCAAGCTGTTGTACTCAGCCCGGGTGATTCCTTATCGTGGCTCCTGGTTGGACTTCGAGTTTGACCCGAAAGATGCCGTATTTGTGCGCATCGATCGTCGCCGCAAACTGCCGGCGACCATCTTGCTGCGCTCGCTGGGTTACACCTCCGAGCAAATGCTGGCAATGTTCTTCGAAACCTCGAAGTTCAACATTGGCGCTGAAACGTGCAAGCTTGAACTGGTTCCAAGCCGTCTTCGTGGCGATATCGCAACTTTCGATATCAAAGACAATGACGGTAACGTGATTGCTGAAGAAGGCCGTCGTATTACCGCGCGCCATATCAAGCAGCTTGAAAAAGCCAATATCTCCGAGCTGGAAGTGCCGACCGAGTATCTGTATGGCCGCGTTTTGGCCAAAGACATGATCGACACCAAAACCGGGGAAATGCTGGTTGAGTGTAACTCGGAGCTGACCGCAGAGCTGATCACCACCATCCTGGACGCCGGCGTTACGGACATTGAAACGCTGTACACCAACGATCTGGATTGTGGTCCGTTCATGTCGGACACCTTGCGCAACGATCCTAGCCGCACACCGCTGGAAGCGCTGGTAGAAATCTACCGGATGATGCGTCCCGGAGAGCCGCCTACGAAAGAGTCGGCGGAAAATCTGTTCAACAATTTGTTCTTTTCTGAAGAGCGTTACGACCTGTCTGCAGTCGGCCGTATGAAGTTGAACCGTCGTTTGCGCCGCGATGAAAGCACCGGTGAGAGCATTCTGACCCACGCCGATATTATCGACGTGCTTAAGACGCTGATCGACATCCGTAACGGACAAGGCCAGGTAGACGACATCGATAACCTGGGCAACCGCCGTGTGCGTTGTGTCGGCGAGATGGCCGAAAACCAGTTCCGTGTTGGTTTGGTGCGCGTAGAGCGCGCCGTGCGCGAGCGTCTGAGCCTGGCAGAAAGCGAAGGTTTGATGCCTCAGGACCTGATTAACGCCAAGCCAGTTGCGGCGGCGGTGAAGGAGTTCTTTGGCTCCAGCCAGCTGTCCCAGTTTATGGACCAGAACAACCCGCTGTCAGAAGTGACTCACAAACGCCGCATTTCTGCACTTGGGCCAGGCGGTCTGACCCGTGAGCGCGCCGGCTTTGAGGTTCGCGACGTACACCCGACCCATTACGGCCGCGTGTGTCCGATCGAAACACCGGAAGGCCCGAACATCGGCCTGATCAACTCTCTGGCGACTTTTGCCCGTGCCAACTCCTACGGCTTTTTAGAAAGCCCGTACCGGAAAGTAGCCGATGGCTTGGTCACCGACGAGCTGGTATACCTGTCTGCCATTGAAGAAAGCAACTACGTTATCGCCCAGGCTAGTGCAGAGATGGACGACGGCAATCGTCTGGTTGAGGAGCTGGTGACGGTTCGTCACCAAAACGAAACGACGGTTATGCCACCGGAAGCGGTTAACTTCATGGACGTGTCACCGCGTCAGGTTGTTTCCGTAGCCGCATCGCTGATTCCGTTCCTCGAGCACGATGATGCTAACCGCGCTCTGATGGGTGCGAACATGCAGCGCCAAGCTGTACCTACGCTGCGCGCACAAGTGCCTTTGGTGGGTACCGGTGTTGAGCGTATCGTGGCCCAGGATTCTGGCGTGTGCGTAACCGCTCGTCGTGGCGGCGAAATTGAAAGCGTTGACGCGGCACGTATTGTAGTGCGGGTGAACAACGAAGAGACCGAAGCTGGTGACGCTGGTGTGGATATTTATAACCTCACCAAATACACCCGCTCGAACCAGAACACCTGTATTAACCAGCGCTCGATTGTGCGCCAGGGCGATGTCATTGCTCGTGGTGACATACTGGCCGACGGTCCATCGGTAGATCTTGGTGAGTTGGCGCTGGGCCAGAACATGCGTATCGCGTTCATGCCCTGGAACGGTTACAACTTTGAGGATTCCATCCTTATCTCCGAAAAAGTGGTGCAGGAAGATCGCCTGACCACGACCCATATTCAGGAACTGACCTGTGTGGCGCGGGATACCAAGCTGGGTAGCGAAGAAATTACGGCCGACATCCCGAACGTGGGTGAGAGCGCGCTGTCCAAGCTGGATGAGTCCGGTATTGTCTATATTGGCGCGGAAGTTAGCGCCGGAGATATTCTGGTCGGCAAGGTAACACCGAAAGGTGAAACCCAGTTGACGCCGGAGGAAAAGCTCCTAAGAGCTATCTTCGGTGAGAAGGCGTCCGATGTAAAAGACACCTCCTCCCGCGTGCCGACAGGCACCCGTGGTACGATTATCGATGTTCAGGTATTCACCCGTGACGGCATCGAAAAGGACCAGCGAGCGCAAGTGATTGAAAAGCAGCAGCTGGACAAGTACCGCAAAGATTTGAAGGACGAGTATCGCATTGTTGAAGGTGCCACCTACGAGCGCTTGCTGAACGCCCTTGAGGGCCAGGAAGTGATCAGTAGCCCAGGCCTGAAAAAAGGCAGCAAGCTGGAAACGGATTATCTGTTGAATCTGCCGCGTCCGGAATGGTTCAAATTGCGCATGAAAGGCGACGATTTGAACGAGCTGCTGGAGAAATCCGAGCAGGGCCTGGAAGAGCGCAAGAAAGATCACGAAGCGCGTTTTGACGACAAGAAAGGTAAGTTGCAGCAGGGCGATGATCTGGCGCCAGGTGTTCAGAAAATCGTCAAGGTGTACTTGGCTATCAAGCGCAGCATCCAGCCAGGTGACAAGATGGCGGGTCGTCACGGTAACAAGGGTGTAATTTCGGCGGTTAAGCCGATTGAAGATATGCCGTATGACGAGTTCGGCAACACCGTTGATATCGTTCTGAACCCTTTGGGTGTGCCTTCGCGCATGAACGTAGGTCAGGTTCTGGAAACCCATTTGGGTGCCGCAGCCAAAGGCCTGGGCGAGCGTATCAGTCGTATGCTGGATGAGCAGCGCAAGGTTGCTGAGCTTCGTAAACTGCTGGATGAGATTTACAACCATTCAGCCGAAGTGACACAGGTAGATCTGGATTCCTTGAACGATCGGGAAATCCTCGACTTGTGTAACAACCTTCGCGGTGGTGTGCCCATGGCTACGCCGGTGTTTGATGGCGCTCAAGAAGCTGAAGTCAAACACATGCTCGAGCTGGCAGGTCTTAGCACAACCGGTCAGACCCGATTGTTCGATGGTCGTACCGGTGATGCCTTCGATCGTCCGATCACAGTAGGGTATATGTATATCCTCAAGCTCAACCACTTGATCGATGACAAGATGCACGCTCGTTCCACTGGCTCGTACAGCCTGGTTACCCAGCAGCCGCTGGGTGGTAAGGCGCAGTTCGGTGGTCAGCGCTTTGGCGAGATGGAAGTGTGGGCTCTGGAAGCCTACGGTGCAGCGTATACACTGCAGGAAATGCTTACCGTCAAGTCTGATGATGTAAACGGTCGGACCAGAATGTACAAGAACATTGTTGATGGCGATCATCGTATGGAGCCGGGCATGCCCGAATCCTTCAACGTTCTTGTCAAAGAAATTCGCTCGTTGGGTATCGACATCGAGCTGGAATCCGATTGAGCCGAATTGTTTTTGGCAGCGTGAGCGGGCACCAAAGGTGCCCGCCCGAGATTAACGCCATCCGGAGCTTTTACTGATGAAAGATTTATTGAATCTTCTCAAGAGCCAGAATCAGAGCAAGGAATTTGATGCCATCCGTATTGGTCTGGCATCACCTGACATGATCCGTTCCTGGTCCTTCGGTGAAGTGAAAAAGCCTGAAACGATCAACTACCGCACGTTCAAACCAGAGCGTGACGGTTTGTTCTGTGCCAAGATTTTTGGCCCGATTAAAGACTACGAGTGCCTGTGCGGAAAGTACAAGCGCTTGAAGCACCGCGGTGTTATTTGCGAAAAGTGCGGCGTGGAAGTGGCTTTGGCCAGCGTCCGCCGCGATCGCATGGGTCACATCGAGCTGGCCAGCCCAGTAGCTCACATCTGGTTCCTTAAGTCGCTGCCGTCACGCATCGGTCTGATGCTGGACATGACTCTGCGCGATATCGAGCGGGTGTTGTACTTCGAATCCTTCATCGTGATCGAACCAGGCATGACTACGCTGGAGCGCGGTCAGCTGCTCAGCGACGAGCAGTATTTCGAAGCTCTGGAAGAGTTCGGTGATGAGTTCGACGCTCGCATGGGCGCTGAGGCCATCAAAGAGCTTCTGCAAGCCATCGACCTGCAGGAAGAAGTTGACCGTTTGCGTGAAGAAATTCCGCAGACCAACTCGGAAACCAAAATCAAGAAATTCAGCAAGCGTCTGAAAATTCTTGAGGCGTTCCTGTACTCCGGCAACAAGCCGGGCGACATGGTGATGACCGTTCTGCCGGTGCTGCCGCCAGACCTTCGCCCCTTGGTACCGTTGGACGGTGGTCGTTTTGCGACCTCCGACCTGAACGATCTGTACCGTCGGGTGATCAACCGTAACAACCGCCTGAAACGCCTGTTGGAGCTGAACGCTCCCGACATTATCGTGCGTAACGAAAAGCGCATGTTGCAGGAAGCGGTTGACGCGTTGCTGGACAACGGACGCCGTGGGCGTGCCATTACTGGCACTAACAAGCGTCCACTGAAATCTCTTGCCGATATGATTAAAGGCAAGCAAGGTCGTTTCCGTCAGAACTTGCTGGGTAAGCGAGTCGACTACTCGGGCCGTTCGGTCATCGTAGTAGGCCCGTACCTGCGCCTGCACCAATGTGGTCTGCCTAAGAAGATGGCGCTGGAATTGTTCAAGCCGTTTATTTTCTCCAAACTTGAGCATCGCGGCCTGGCTACCACCATCAAAGCGGCCAAGAAAATGGTCGAGCGCGAAGAGGGTGTGGTCTGGGACATTCTGGACGAAGTCATCCGTGAACACCCGATCATGCTGAACCGTGCGCCTACGCTGCACCGTTTGGGCATTCAGGCGTTCGAGCCGGTACTGATTGAAGGCAAGGCTATCCAGCTGCATCCGCTGGTGTGTGCTGCTTACAACGCCGACTTCGACGGGGACCAGATGGCGGTACACGTACCGTTGACTATCGAAGCCCAGCTGGAAGCGCGGGCGTTGATGATGTCCACCAACAACGTGCTGTCACCGGCAAACGGCGAGCCTATCATTGTGCCGTCGCAAGACGTGGTACTGGGTCTGTATTACATGACCCGCGAGCGCAAAAACGCGCTGGGCCAGGGCATGGTGTTTGCCGATGTTAAAGAAGTACACCGCGCTTACGGCGCTGGTAGAGTACACCTGCAAGCCACAGTTAAAGTCCGGGTAAGGGAAGTGGCGATCGCCGAAGACGGCAGCCGTAGCGAGAGTTATAACATCGTGGAAACCACGGTGGGTCGTGCGCTGTTGTTTGACATCGTGCCTGATGGTCTGTCTTACAGCCTGATCAACAAGCCGATGGTCAAGAAAGCGATCTCTAACCTGATCAACATCTGCTACCGCGATGCGGGGCTGAAAGAAACGGTTATTTTTGCTGACCAGCTGATGTACACCGGTTATCAGTACGCCACCGTATCCGGCATTTCGATTGGCTTTAATGATTTCGAAATTCCGCCAGAGAAGTACCAGCTGGTGGATGCTGCGACACAGGAAGTAAAAGATATTGAAAACCAGTACGCGTCCGGTCTGCTAACTCAGGGCGAAAAGTACAACAAGGTTATCGACATCTGGTCACGCGCCAACGACAAGGTCTCTAAGGCCATGATGGAGCGCTTGGCAAAAGAAGCGGTTATGGGGCCTGATGGCAAACCGTTGATGGATGAGAACGGTGAGCCGGTCATGCAGGAGTCTTTCAACTCCGTGTACATGATGGCCGATTCCGGCGCCCGGGGTTCCGCGGCGCAGATTCGTCAGCTTGCAGGTATGCGTGGTTTGATGGCCAAGCCAGATGGCTCGATCATTGAAACGCCGATTACCGCCAACTTCCGTGAAGGTCTTAACGTACTGCAGTACTTTATTTCCACCCACGGTGCTCGTAAAGGCTTGGCAGATACCGCTCTGAAGACCGCGAACTCCGGTTATCTGACCCGTCGGCTGGTGGATGTGTCTCAGGATCTGGTGGTTACCGAAGTCGATTGTGGAACCACCGAAGGTCTGTTGATGATACCGCACATCGAGGGCGGCGACGTTGTTGTGCCTTTGGGTGCGCGGGTGCTGGGCCGGGTAACGGCACGCGATGCGTTTACTCCGACCGACAAAGACAACGCCATTATTATGGCCGGTACTTTGTTGGACGAAAAAGCCATCGAAGCGATTGAAGGCGCTGGTGTCGACGAAGTATGGGTGCGCTCTGCGATTACCTGTAATACCCGACACGGCATCTGCTCCAAGTGCTACGGACGTGATCTGGCCCGTGGCCATAAGGTTAACGTGGGCGAAGCGGTTGGCGTTATCGCAGCCCAGTCTATTGGTGAGCCGGGTACCCAGCTGACCATGCGTACCTTCCATATTGGTGGTGCGGCAAGTCGGGCTTCTGCGGTAGACAATATTCAGGTCAAGCACGGTGGTACTGTTCGCCTGCACAACTTGAAGTCGTTGGAAAAGAGCAACGGTTCGCTGGTTGTTATCTCTCGCTCCTCGGCGTTGGCGATTGCCGACGAACAGGGTCGTGAACGCGAGTGGTACAAGCTGCCTTACGGTGCCGTACTGTCGGTGAAAACCGGCGACGTGATTGAAGCTGGCGTAGTCGTGGCAAAATGGGATCCGCACACTCACCCGATCATTGCCGAAGCCGAAGGTACAGCCAAGTTCGTCAACATGGACCAGGGCATTACCGTGCGCACCCAGACCGACGATCTTACCGGCCTGTCGACGATGGAAGTTATCGATCCGAAAGAGCGCCCGGCCGCTGGGAAGGACATTCGTCCTGCTATCCAGATGTTGGATGAGGCCGGCAACGATGTTGATCTGCCGATGGGAGGCGCGGCGATCTTCTTCCTGCCCGCCAACGCTTTGGTGACTATGGCGAACAGCGCTCGCATCGAGCTGGGTGACGTGGTTGCACGTATTCCCCAGGAAAGCTCGAAGACCCGTGACATCACCGGTGGTCTGCCGCGGGTTGCCGATCTGTTTGAGGCTCGTCGCCCGAAAGAGTCGTCGATTCTTGCGGAAATCAGCGGAACCGTGTCTTTCGGCAAGGAAACCAAAGGCAAGAAGCGCCTGGTGATCACCCCGCGTGACGCCGATGTTTACGAAGTGCTGATTCCCAAGCACCGTCAGATGAACGTGTTTGAAGGCGAAACGGTTGAAAAGGGTGAGGTAATCTCGGACGGCCCGTCGAACCCGCACGATATTTTGCGTCTGCTGGGTGTGGTTGAGTTGGCAAGGTACATTACCAACGAAATTCAGGACGTCTACCGTCTGCAGGGCGTAGTCATCAACGACAAGCACATCGAAGTTATTGTGCGTCAGATGCTGCGCAAAGTTGAAATCACCGATCCGGGCGATACTCAGATGATTTCCGGCGATTCTGTCGAAATCAACCGGGTACTGGAAGCCAACGAAGCGGCCAATGTCGCCGACAAAGAACCGGCACGGTTCGAACGTCTGTTGTTGGGTATTACCAAAGCGTCGCTGGCAACCGAGTCGTTTATTTCTGCGGCTTCGTTCCAGGAAACCACGCGGGTACTCACCGAAGGTGCAGTAACCGGTAAACGTGACTACCTGCGCGGCCTGAAAGAAAACGTGGTGGTTGGTCGATTGATACCTGCGGGTACCGGTCTGGCTTATCACGCTGCACGTCGTCGCAAGCGCGAACTGGAACAACAGGGCGTGACTGCGGCGGATGTAGAAGAAGCACTGAGCGCCGAACTCAACCGCGAAGGCTGAGTTGAATGGCGGCCACCTAAGGGTAGTTACTCACACCTGGGTGGTTAAAAAGAGAACAGTCATCTTGACTGTCCGGGGGCGCGGGCTTAAACTTACGTCCCCTAAATTTTACCCCCTTCATTGGGGGTAGATTTCATTTATACGGTTTTTGGAGTTTGCTTACATGGCAACGATTAATCAGTTGGTGCGTAAGCCTCGTAAACGCAAGGTAGCCAAGAGCGATGTTCCTGCTCTTCAGGCATGTCCTCAGCGCCGTGGTGTGTGCACTCGTGTATATACCACAACGCCAAAGAAGCCGAACTCAGCACTGCGTAAAGTGTGTCGTGTTCGTCTTACTAACGGCTTCGAGGTTTCCTCTTACATTGGTGGTGAAGGTCACAACCTTCAGGAGCACAGTGTTGTGCTAATCCGTGGTGGTCGAGTAAAAGACCTTCCGGGTGTGCGCTATCACACTGTTCGCGGAACACTGGACACCCAGGGTGTACAGAACCGTAAGCAGGGCCGCTCCAAGTACGGTACAAAACGACCCAAATCCTGATCTTAGATCGGGTGTCTTTTATCGTTGCTTGTTAGAACGATGAGAGTAAGGCTGAGTAGCTGATGCTATCTCAGGGGTTCCTGAAGACCTTTTGACATTAAGGGCTTATCGATGCCTAGAAGAAGAATTGCAGCAAAGCGGGATATTATCCCAGATCCGAAGTTCGGCAGTGCACGTCTTGCCAAATTCATCAACCACGTGATGGAAAGCGGCAAAAAAGGCGTAGCAGAGCGCATCGTTTATGGCGCGCTCACCATTGTTGCCGAAAAATCCAAGGAAGAGCCGATCGACATGTTCGAAAAGGCCCTGGAGAACATCCAGCCGATGGTAGAGGTTAAGTCCCGTCGTGTGGGTGGTGCTACCTACCAGGTGCCTGTAGAAGTACGGCCTTCCCGTCAGCACGCGCTGGCTATGCGCTGGCTCGTTGACTTTTCAAGAAAGCGCGGTGAAAAATCCATGGCGCAGCGCTTGGCCGGGGAAATCCTCGATGCCGTAGAAAGTAAGGGTGCCGCTGTCAAGAAGCGTGAAGATGTTCATCGCATGGCAGAAGCCAACAAGGCGTTCTCTCACTTCCGTTTCTAAACAGCCGAGGTTTGTACAGTGGCACGCAAGACTCCGATTAAGCGATATAGAAACATTGGTATTGTTGCGCACGTTGATGCGGGCAAAACCACAACCACCGAGCGAGTCCTGTTCTATACAGGTGTTTCGCATAAAATCGGTGAAGTTCATGACGGCGCGGCCACCATGGACTGGATGGAGCAGGAGCAGGAGCGTGGTATTACTATTACGTCTGCTGCAACGACCTGTTTCTGGCAGGGCATGGATAAGCAATATCCCGAGCACCGCATCAATATCATCGACACTCCGGGGCACGTTGACTTTACCATCGAGGTAGAGCGTTCATTGCGTGTACTCGACGGCGCTGTTGTTGTGTTCTGTGGTTCTTCCGGTGTTGAACCGCAGTCCGAGACTGTGTGGCGCCAGGCTAATAAGTACGAAGTTCCTCGCATGGTGTTCGTCAACAAGATGGACCGTGCCGGTGCTAACTTCCTGCGCGTAGTTGACCAGATTAAAAAGCGTCTGGGTGCAAACTGTATTCCGGTTCAGTTGCCGATTGGCGCCGAGGACAATTTTGCCGGTGTAGTTGACCTGATTCGTAACAAGGCGATCTACTGGAATCCGGACGACGCTGGCGTAACCTACGAGCAGCGTGATGTTCCTGCCGATATGGTGGACGAAGTGGCCTTGTACCGCGAAAAAATGATGGAAGCGGCCGCAGAAGCGAACGATGAACTAACGATGCGCTACCTCGATGAGGGTGAGCTCAACGTTGAAGACATCAAGAAAGGTCTTCGGATGCGCACTCTGGCAAACGAGATTGTTGTAGCGTGCTGCGGCTCAGCGTTCAAGAACAAGGGTGTTCAGGCCGTACTGGATGCTGTCGTTGAATTCTTGCCGGCGCCGGATGAAGTTAAGGCGATTCGTGGTGAAGTTAACGAAAACGGGGCCGAAGAGACCCGTAAGGCCGACGACTCTGCGCCGTTTGCCGCTCTGGCGTTCAAGATTGCGACAGATCCTTTCGTTGGCACTTTGACGTTCTTCCGGGTTTACTCGGGTACGCTTCAGTCTGGTAACGCCGTTTACAACTCCGTTAAGGGCAAGAGAGAGCGTGTAGGCCGTATGGTCCAGATGCATGCTAAGGACCGTCAAGAGATCAAGGAAGTTCTGGCAGGTGATATCGCTGCTGCAATTGGCCTGAAGAACGTCACCACTGGCGATACTCTATGCGACGAGAACCATAAGATTATTCTTGAGCGCATGGAGTTCCCGGATCCGGTTATATCGGTGGCGGTTGAGCCGAAGACGAAAGCCGACCAGGAAAAGATGGGCGTCGCACTTGGTAAGTTGGCTCAGGAAGATCCGTCCTTCCAGGTTCGCACCGACGAAGAGTCGGGTCAGACCATCATCTCCGGTATGGGTGAGTTGCACCTGGATATCATCGTTGATCGCATGCGTCGTGAGTTTAACGTTGAGGCAAACATCGGTAAGCCCCAGGTGGCCTATCGTGAGTGCATCCGCAAGTCGGTGGATGTTGAAGGCAAGTTTGTGCGTCAGTCAGGCGGTCGTGGTCAGTACGGTCACGTTAAAGTCAGGATTGACCCGCTGCCCCTGGACCAGGAAGATGCCGAAAATTTCATCTTCGTCAACGAAATTGTTGGTGGTGCTGTGCCCAAGGAATACATCCCGGCGGTTCAGCAGGGTATTGTTGAGCAGATGCAGAACGGCTGTCTGGCCGGGTATCCGTTGCTGGGTATCAAGGCAACCTTGTACGACGGTTCCTATCACGATGTGGACTCCAACGAAATGGCGTTCAAGGTCGCGGGTTCCATGGCGATGAAGAAAGGCGCTTTGGAAGCGAGCCCAGCTTTGCTGGAGCCGATGATGAAGGTTGAGGTGGTAACACCTGAAGATTATATGGGCGATGTGGTAGGCGACCTGAACCGTCGTCGTGGCCTGATTCAGGGCATGGAAGACGGTGTTAGTGGAAAGATCGTGCGCTGCGACGTTCCGTTGTCGGAAATGTTCGGTTACGCCACCGATCTGCGCTCCGCTACTCAGGGCCGTGCGTCCTATGCGATGGAGTTCTCGCGGTACGCCGAAGCGCCGAACAACATTGCCGAAGCAATTATCAAAAAGGGTTGATACCCAAGACTTGAGTAACAGGAAGAGGTGTAACTGTGTCTAAATCTAAATTCGAACGTAAGAAGCCACACTTGAACGTGGGCACCATTGGTCACGTTGACCATGGTAAGACCACTCTGACAGCTGCCTTGACGCGTGTATGTCACGACGTATGGGGAACAGGTTCTGCGAGCGCCTTCGATTCGATCGATAACGCTCCGGAAGAACGGGCGCGTGGTATTACCATCGCCACGTCTCACGTTGAGTACGATTCTCCGAACCGTCACTACGCACACGTAGATTGCCCGGGCCACGCTGACTATGTGAAAAACATGATCACGGGTGCGGCGCAGATGGACGGCGCTATCCTGGTTTGCTCCGCTGCTGACGGCCCTATGCCGCAGACCCGCGAGCACATCCTGCTGTCACGTCAAGTAGGTGTTCCTTACATCGTTGTGTTCCTGAACAAAGCGGACATGGTTGACGATGAAGAGCTGCTTGAACTGGTAGAAATGGAAGTACGCGATCTGCTGGAAATGTACGACTTCCCGGCTGACGACACTCCGATCATCACCGGTTCTGCGTTGATGGCTTTGGAAGGTCGTGATGACAACGAGATGGGCACTACCGCTGTTCGTAAGCTGGTAGAAGCTCTGGATTCGTACATCCCCGATCCTGAGCGTGCGATTAATCTGCCGTTCCTGATGCCTATCGAAGACGTATTCTCTATCTCTGGCCGTGGTACAGTTGTAACCGGTCGTGTAGAGCGTGGTGTTATCAAGATTGGCGGAGAAGTGGAAATCGTTGGTCTTAAAGATACCGTTAAGACGGTTTGCACCGGCGTTGAAATGTTCCGCAAACTGCTTGACGAAGGTCGTGCAGGCGAGAACGTTGGCGTACTGTTGCGCGGCACCAAGCGCGATGACGTTGAACGTGGTCAGGTTCTGTGTAAGCCAGGCAGCATGAAGCCGCACACCAAGTTTGAGTGCGAAGTGTACGTACTGAGCAAAAACGAAGGCGGCCGTCATACGCCGTTCTTCAAGGGCTATCGCCCGCAGTTCTACTTCCGTACCACCGACGTCACCGGTGCTTGTGAATTGCCAGAAGGCGTAGAAATGGTTATGCCAGGTGACAACGTGAAGATGGAAGTGACTTTGATCGCTCCGATCGCCATGGAAGATGGCCTGCGCTTCGCGATTCGCGAAGGCGGCCGTACCGTAGGCGCCGGCGTTGTCGCCAAGATTCTCGAGTAATCTACTCGTGTGATCTGGAAAAGGGGCTGAGTTAATCAGCCCCTTTTCCTGCTTCAGTTGCAATGTACGCGTCAGCCGGGTCAATCAGCATAGCTGTTGACAGGGTTGTTTATTATGCATACAATGCGGCTCCTTTTTTGAAGGTCAGCGACGGGTTCGCTGCTACGAGTGGAGTTTGTTGCAACATGCAAAGCCAAAAGATTCGGATTCGGTTGAAGGCGTTTGATTACCGCCTGATCGACCAGTCTACGCAAGAGATTGTCGACACCGCTAAGCGGACCGGCGCTCAGGTGCGCGGACCTATTCCTTTGCCTACGCGCAAGGAAAAGTTCACGATTCTGGTTTCACCGCACGTCAATAAAGACGCGCGCGACCAGTATGAAATTCGTACCCATAAGCGTTTGCTCGACATTGTTGAGCCGACGGAAAAGACAGTAGATGCTTTGATGAAACTAGACCTGGCAGCAGGTGTAGACGTTCAGATCAGCCTCGGTTAATACCGCCCGGTATTAACCTGTGTAACTGTCATAAGGCCATAGAGGGTGCAAGCCCCGTACACTTAGAGGTGAAACATGGCAATTGGTATTGTCGGTCGCAAGGCCGGTATGACCCGTATATTTACGGAAGACGGGCAAGCGTTGCCCGTAACGGTGATCGAGGTTGATTCTAACCGCATCACCCAACTCAAAACTCTTGAAAACGACGGCTACCGTGCAGTTCAGATAACGGTGGGCTCGCGTCGTTCCTCTCGTGTTAACAAGAGTGCAGCAGGCCATTTCGCAAAAGCCGGTGTTGAAGCGGGCCGTAGCGTATGGGAATTTCGTTTGGCAGACGGCGAAGGTGAAGACCTGGTCGCCGGCGGCGAAATTACTGCGTCAGTCTTTGAAGACGGTCAGGCCGTTGACGCCACAGGTACATCCAAAGGTAAAGGTTTCCAGGGCGGCGTAAAGCGCTGGAACTTCGCCATGCAGGATGCTACCCACGGTAACTCCCTGTCTCACCGTGCTCCGGGTTCCATTGGTCAAAACCAGACTCCGGGCAAGGTATTCAAAGGCAAAAAGATGGCGGGCCAGATGGGTAATGCGCAGGTTACTGTGCAGAACCTGAAAATTGTCCGTGTCGACGCTGAGCGCAATCTTCTGCTGGTTAGTGGTGCCGTCCCCGGCGCGACTGGTGGCGATGTTGTCATCAAGCCTGCTGTTAAAGCCTGAGGAGCGGTTCGATGGAATTGACAATTACAGGTAGCGGTCAGGGAATTACGGTTTCCGAGGCTACTTTCGCAAAAGATTTTAATGAAGCACTGGTTCATCAAGTGGTTGTAGCCTATATGGCTGCTGGCCGTCAGGGTACCAAGGCTCAGAAGACCCGTTCAGAAGTCAGGGGTGGTGGTAAGAAGCCTTGGCGTCAGAAGGGTACTGGTCGTGCCCGTGCTGGTACTATTCGCAGCCCAATTTGGCGCTCTGGTGGTGTTACCTTTGCCGCGAAGCCTCGCAGCTACGCGCAAAAGGTAAACCGTAAAATGTACCGCGCTGCAATGCGCTCCATTTTGTCCGAGCTGGTCCGTCAGGAACGCCTGATTGTGGTTGACGATTTTTCAATCGACACCCCCAAGACCAAGGCCTTTACTGTCAAGTTGGCTGATATGGGTTTAAGCAACGTGCTGATCCTGTCAGAAAATCTTGATCAGAACCTGCACCTGGCCTCACGCAACGTGCCTCACGTCGATGTGCGTGATGTTGCTGGCCTGGATCCGGTTAGCCTGTTTGCTCACGAGAAAATCGTGGTGACTGTTCCCGCTCTGAAGAAAATCGAGGAGATGCTGGGATGAATCAGGAACGTATCTATAAGGTTCTGTTAGGGCCTCACGTATCGGAAAAAGCATCTCGCGTGGCCGAACATGGCCAGGTTGTGTTTCGGGTCGCCCCGGACGCTACCAAGCCCGAGATTAAAAAAGCCGTTGAGCAATTGTTCAACGTCACCGTCGAAGGTGTTCAGGTTCTGAATCGTAAGGGCAAGCTTAAACGCACAGCTCGCGGGTTCGGCAAGCGTAATGACATTCGTAAGGCTTATGTAAAGCTGGCTGAAGGTCAGGACATCGATTTTCTGGATGTGGAATAAGGTAAAGGGGTCGTAATATGCCGATCGTCAAAACCAAGCCAACATCTCCCGGACGCCGTCACGTTGTAAAGCTGTACAACCCGGATTTACACAAAGGGCGCCCTTACGAACCGTTGGTCGAATCGCAAAGCAAATCGGGTGGCCGTAATAATAATGGCCGTATCACTACCCGTCACATTGGTGGTGGCCATAAACAGCACTACCGCGTAATAGACTTCAAGCGGATTAAAGATGGTATTCCTGCGACAATTGAACGCATTGAATACGATCCTAACCGCTCGGCGCACATCGCGCTGATCAAGTACGCCGATGGCGAGCGCCGTTATATTATCGCTCCCAAGGGCATGCAGATCGGTGAGCCTGTGCGCTCAGGAATCGACGCGCCTATCAAGGTAGGAAGTACATTGCCGCTGCGGAATATCCCGGTTGGTTCTGTGATCCATTGCGTTGAGCTCAAGCCTGGTAAAGGTGCACAGTTGGCTCGCTCTGCGGGCGCATCCGTACAGCTGGTTGCTCGGGAAGGCGCTTACGCGACTATCCGCCTGCGCTCAGGTGAAATGCGAAAGGTGCTTGTAGATTGCCGTGCTACGTTGGGTGAAGTATCCAACAGTGAACACAGTCTCAAGCGGCTTGGTAAAGCGGGTGCATCACGTTGGCGCGGAAAGCGTCCAACGGTACGTGGTGTGGCTATGAACCCAGTTGACCACCCACACGGTGGTGGTGAAGGGCGTACCTCTGGCGGGCGTCACCCAGTTACTCCATGGGGTGTTCCGACCAAAGGGCATAAGACTCGTAAGAACAAGCGTACTGATAAGATGATAGTACGTCGTCGTTCAGCCAAGTAAACGACTACATAGAGGTAAATGCTGTGCCACGTTCTTTAAAGAAAGGTCCTTTCATAGACCTGCATCTGTTGAAGAAGGTCGAGGCAGCTCTGGAAGTGAACGACAAGCGACCAATTAAGACCTGGTCGCGCCGTTCCACGATTTTCCCAGAGTTCGTAGGCTTGACCATCGCAGTCCACAACGGCAAGCAACACGTGCCGGTTTATGTCACCGAAGATATGGTCGGTCATAAACTAGGTGAGTTCGCAGCAACGCGTACTTATCGTGGCCATTCGGCCGACAAGAAAGCTAAACGCTGATTGTGAGGGGAAATGAAATGGAAGTAGCAGCCAAGTATAAGGGCGCTCGCCTCTCAGCTCAGAAAGCTCGTCTTGTTGCCGATCAGGTTCGCGGCAAGGCTGTTGAGGACGCTCTGAATATTTTGACTTTCAGCCCTAAGAAAGCAGCTGGGATTATCAAGAAAGCTCTTGAGTCCGCAATTGCTAACGCTGAGCATAACGAAGGTCTGGACGTAGATGATCTGCGGGTTTCCACTGTTATGGTGGATGAGGGCCCAACGCTCAAGCGAATTAAAGCTCGAGCCAAGGGGCGCGCTGACAGAATTATGAAGCGCACCTGTCATATCACCGTCAAGGTCGCCGACAAGTAGGAGATGCTCAGATGGGTCATAAAGTAAATCCGATCGGCTTTCGCCTGGGTGTGATCAAAGAGCACAACTCAGTATGGTATGCCGATAAAAAGGACTACGCGAAAAACCTGTTGAACGATATTCAGGTTCGTGAATTCCTCGACAAACGTCTGGTAAAGGCGTCTGTCAGCAAGATTGTGATCGAGCGCCCTGCTCAGAACGCCCGTATCACGATCCATACCGCCCGCCCGGGTATTGTTATCGGGAAGAAGGGTGAAGATGTTGACCGTCTTCGTCGTGAAGTCAGCGACATGATGGGTGTGCCTGTGCACATCAACATCGAAGAAGTCCGCAAGCCGGACCTGGATGCCCGCTTGGTAGCGCAAAACGTTGCTGGTCAGTTGGAGCGTCGTGTGATGTTCCGTCGTGCTATGAAGCGCGCGGTACAGAACGCCATGCGTCAAGGCGCCAAGGGCATCAAGATTCAGGTTGGCGGTCGTCTCGGGGGAGCTGAAATTGCCCGTTCCGAGTGGTATCGCGAAGGTCGTGTTCCGCTGCATACATTGCGTGCAGATATTGATTACGGAACCTACGAAGCGCATACCACTTACGGCGTAATCGGCGTCAAGGTATGGATCTTCAAAGGTGAGATTCTTGGTGGTATGGAGCAAGTCCGTGCTGACAAGAAAGCCTCTGGGAAGAAAGGTTCTAAGTAAAGGGGCACTCTTATGCTGCAACCAAAACGCACCAAATTTCGCAAGGTAATGAAGGGCCGTAACACCGGCCTTGCTCACCGCGCTAACAAGGTGAGCTTCGGTGAATACGGATTGAAGGCGGTCACTCGCGGGCGTATAACTGCTCGCCAGATTGAAGCCGCACGTCGTACCATGACCCGTAAGATTAAGCGGGGTGGTAAGATTTGGATTCGCGTCTTCCCGGACAAGCCGATTACTGGCAAACCGCTGGAAGTTCGTATGGGTAAAGGTAAAGGTTCTGTCGAGTACTGGGTGGCTGAAGTTCAGCCGGGCCGTATGCTCTATGAGATGGAAGGTGTGACTGAAGAAATCGCACGCGAAGCTTTCACTCTGGCGGCTGCGAAGCTGCCGGTACAGACCACCTTCGTAACGAGGACGGTGATGTGATGAAAGCAACAGAGCTGCGTGCAAAGTCAGCCGAGGAGCTGAACAAAGAGCTGATCGGTCTCCTGAAGGAGCAGTTTAACCTGCGCATGCGTAAGGCGACAGGTCAGCTGAATCAGTCTCATCTTCTCCCTGGGGTGAAGCGTGATATTGCTCGCGTGAAAACAGTATTGAACGAAAAGGCAGGACAGTGACATGACCGAAACTACCCAAACTGCCAGAACTTTGAGCGGCAAGGTCGTGAGCAACAAGATGGAGAAGTCCATCGTGGTGTTGGTCGAACGTCAGGTAAAGCACCCTCTGTACGGTAAGTACATGAAGCGTTCAACCAAGATCCATGCTCACGATGAGAGCAACCAGTGCAATATCGGTGACACTGTGATCATTAAGGAAACTCGCCCGGTCTCTAAGACCAAAAGCTGGGCCTTAGTGGAAGTCACTGAACATGCATCCAAGGTGTAAATCGCCCGGAGAACAACCATGATTCAGACTCAAACAATGCTTGAAGTCGCGGATAACAGCGGTGCGCGTCAGGTGATGTGCATCAAGGTCCTGGGCGGTTCACACAGGCGTTATGCTGCAATCGGGGACATTATAAAGGTAACCGTTAAGGAAGCCATTCCCCGCGGTAAAGTAAAAAAAGGCCAGGTACTGAAGGCTGTCGTAGTGCGCACCCGTAAAGGTGTGCGTCGTCCAGATGGATCTCTGATCCGTTTTGACGGCAACGCGGCCGTACTTCTGAACGCCCAGGACGCACCCATTGGTACCCGTATCTTCGGACCGGTTACCCGTGAACTGCGAAATGAGAAGTTCATGAAGATTATCTCACTGGCACCCGAAGTACTTTAAAGGACCAGAGGCCGGACATGAAAAAGATCAAACGAGATGACGAAGTAATCGTCACTACGGGGAAAGACAAAGGCAAACGTGGTAAAGTCCTGAAAGTTCAGGACGATGGTAAGGTGGTTGTTTCTGGCATCAACATGATGAAGAAGCACACCAAACCAAACCCGGCGCTGAGCACCCCTGGTGGCATCGTCGAAAAAGAAGCGCCTATCCAGGCTTCTAACGTGGCTATTTTTAATCCGCAGACCGGCAAAGCCGATCGTGTTGGCTTCCAGATTAAGGAAGACGGCGCAAAACAGCGGATCTTCAAAGCGACGAAAGAAGCTGTCGATAACCAGTAAGCGGTGGTGGTTACGATGCTGAACATGAAAGAGCAGTACAGTACGGAAGTGATACCCGCCCTGCAGCAGGAGTTCGGCTACAAGAACATCATGCAGGTGCCGCGTATTGAGAAAATCACCCTGAACATGGGTGTTGGTGAAGCTATCGGTGACAAAAAGCTGATTGATAACGCAGTCGCTGATCTTGAGCGCCTGGCGGGTCAGAAAGTGGTTGTGACCAAGGCGCGAAAATCGGTTGCGGGTTTTAAAGTCCGTGAAGGTTGGCCAATTGGTTGCAAGGTTACTCTGCGTGGCGAGCGTATGTGGGAATTCTTTGATCGTCTGGTGCACATTGCGGTTCCCCGCATTCGTGACTTCCGCGGTCTGAACCCAAAGTCGTTCGACGGCCGTGGTAACTACAGCATGGGTGTGCGTGAGCAGATCATCTTCCCTGAGATTGAATATGACAGGGTTGACAAGATTCGTGGTCTGGATATTACCATTACCACCTCTGCCGGTACCGACGATGAAGGTCGTGAACTGTTGAAAGCATTTGGCTTTCCGTTCAAGAAATAAGGAACGAGAGTAATGGCAAAGGTTTCCATGAAAAACCGTGAGCTCAAGCGCGAGCTAACCGTTGCGAAATATGCAGCGAAGCGTGCTGAGATCAAGGCAATTATCAAGAACCCCAATACCAGCGATGATGACCGCTGGAATGCACAGATGAAGCTGCAAAAGCTTCCTCGCGATGCATCTCCTTCGCGTCTTCGTAATCGTTGCCAGATAACGGGTCGCCCACACGGCGTCTTGCGTAAGTTCGAACTTTCACGGATTAAACTCCGAGAGTACGGCATGCGCGGTGACGTTCCGGGTCTGACCAAAGCAAGCTGGTAAGATAGGCTTCCTGACTGCGGTCGGGAGCCTGTTGGTAAGCGGTGCGGCGCGCCGCTGCACAACTAAAAAGATCAGGAGTCTCATACCAATGAGCATGCAAGACACGCTTGCGGATATGTTCACACGTATTCGTAATGCCCAGATGGCATCGAAAACAGACGTTAAGATGCCGTCCTCGAAGATGAAAATCTCCGTGGCACAAGTCCTGAAGGACGAAGGTTACGTTGCAGATTTTGTTGTTACGGCTGACATCAAGCCTGAGCTGACGATTACTCTGAAGTACTTTGGTGGCAAGCCGGTTATTGAATCTATCGACCGTGCTAGTCGTCCGAGTTTGCGCCAGTATAAAGGCGCTGCGAAGCTACCGAAAGTATCCGGTGGTTTGGGAGTCGCGATTGTTTCTACGTCTCAGGGCGTAATGACAGACCGCGCCGCACGTGCTGCCGGCGTAGGTGGCGAAGTCATCTGCACCGTATTCTAGGAGAAACACATGTCCAGGGTTGCCAATAATCCTGTCGTGCTGCCTCCCGGTGTTGAAGTGGAGCTGAACGGTCAGGAAATCAACGTAAAGGGCTCCAAAGGAGCGCTTCAGTTTTCAATCCACCAAGCGGTTGAAGTAAAGCAGGAAGAAAATCTCCTACGCTTTGCAGCCCGTGATGGTGCTAAACAGTCCCGCGCTCTTGCTGGTACAACCCGCGCTTTGGTCAATAATATGGTGACCGGCGTTACCGCAGGCTTCGAGCGTAAGCTCCAGCTGATCGGTGTGGGTTACCGGGCTCAGGCGCAAGGTACGAAGCTCAATCTGACACTGGGTTTTTCTCACCCCGTTGCGTACGAGCTGCCCGAGGGAATTACCGTTGAAACTCCGTCAAACACGGAAGTGATTATTCGCGGTATCGACAAGCAACAGGTTGGCCACGTCGCCGCTGAAATCCGCGCCTTCCGTCCGCCCGAGCCTTATAAAGGCAAAGGTGTACGTTATGCGGATGAGCAGGTAAGACGCAAAGAAGCCAAGAAGAAATAGGGCGGGACTATGAGCGCGAATAACGAAAGATTACGTCGCGCACGTAAAGTGCGCATGAAAATTCGTGAGCTGGGTACAAACCGTCTGTGCGTTCATCGCACACCGCGTCATATGTACGCCCAGGTTACGACAGCAGATGGCAGCCAAGTGCTGGCCACTGCCTCCACGTTGGATAAGGAACTGCGCCAGGGTGCGACCGGTAACGTGGATGCCGCCAAGAAGGTCGGTCAGCTGATTGCTGAACGTGCCAAGGCGGCGGGTGTTGAGCAGGTTGCTTTTGACCGCTCCGGTTACCTTTATCACGGCCGCGTAGAGGCTTTGGCCGACGCAGCCCGTGAAGCTGGCTTGCAATTCTAAGAGGTGGAGAAGATGAGCGTGAACGAACAGAAGGCGCCTGAGCTCCAGGAAAAGCTGGTTCAGGTAAACCGCGTTGCCAAGGTGGTAAAAGGCGGGCGTATATTTGCCTTTACCGCATTGACTGTAGTGGGTGATGGTAAAGGCCGTGTTGGCTTTGGTCGTGGTAAGGCGCGTGAAGTGCCGGTTGCTATACAGAAAGCCATGGAAGCTGCGCGCAAGAATATGGTAGACGTGCCGTTGGACGGTACTACTTTGCAGTACCCGGTTCGGGCACAGCACGGTGGTTCACGGGTGTTCATGATGCCTGCGTCCGATGGTACCGGCATTATTGCCGGTGGCGCCATGCGCGCTGTGTTGGAAGTGGCTGGTGTCCATAACGTACTGTCTAAGTGCTATGGCTCTACCAACCCGGTGAACGTGGTACGTTCCACCATCAAGGGTCTTCAGGCAATGCAAGCGCCCGAAGATATTGCAGCCAAGCGCGGTAAATCCGTCGAAGACATTCTGGGTTGAAGTCATGGCGAACGCAAAAACGATCACAGTTACACTGATCCGCAGCCCAATCGGCTGCCAGCCCAAGCACAAGCTTTGTGTGAAGGGCTTGGGTCTTCGTAAAATCGGCCAGTCCGTGGTTTTGGAAGATACTCCTTCCATTCGCGGTATGGCTAACCGGGTAGACTACCTGGTTCGGGTTGAGGAGAACTAAGATGCGTCTAAACGAACTAGCTCCAGAACCCGGTTCACGTCCCAACGCAAGGCGCGTTGGTCGTGGTATCGGTTGTGGTTTCGGCAAAACTTGTGGCCGTGGCCACAAGGGTCTGAAAGCCCGTTCCGGCGGCAGCGTTGCCCCCGGTTTTGAGGGCGGTCAGCAGCCGTTGGCCCGTCGTTTGCCGAAGTTCGGCTTCACGTCTCGTCAGCAGCGTTACGTTGCTGAAATTCGCCTGAATGAACTGGCGAAGGTAGAAGGCGATGTTGTCGACCTCGACGCTCTGAAAAAAGCAGACATCATTCGCGACGAAATTCGCGACGCAAAGGTCATGTTGTCCGGTGAAATTGACCGCGCAGTGACTGTGCAGGGTTTGCGAGTGACCAAAGGCGCACGCGAGGCGATTATCGCCGCGGGCGGCAAAGTAGAAGACTAACGCGAGTCGAGGACTAAATGGCCAAGACAGCATCATTGCCTGCGGGCGCGGGTAAAGGACTAGCAGAGCTGCGTTCGCGGCTCTGGTTTGTCTTTCTGGCATTGCTTGTGTACCGAATTGGTGCCCACATTCCGGTGCCTGGTATAAACCCCGACCGCTTGGCGGCACTGTTTGAGCAGAATCAGGGCACAATCCTGAGCATGTTCAACATGTTTTCCGGTGGTGCACTTGAGCGCATGAGTATCTTCGCGCTGGGTATCATGCCGTATATATCGGCTTCTATTATCATGCAGCTCATGACAGCGGTCAGCCCGACGCTGGAGCAGTTGAAAAAAGAAGGCGAGGCAGGTCGTCGTAAGATCAGCCAATATACGCGGTACGGTACCGTAATCCTGGCCCTGCTTCAGGGTACTGGTATTTCTGTCGGTTTGGCGTCGCAGGGCGTCACCTTCAATGACACTCTCAGCTTCCACTTTGTGGCGGTTGTATCGTTTGTTAGTGGTGCAGTCTTCATGATGTGGCTGGGCGAGCAGATCACCGAGCGGGGTGTCGGTAACGGCATTTCACTGTTGATTTTCGCCGGTATCGTTGCCGGGTTACCCGGCGCGATCGGTCAGACCCTGGAGCAGGCCCGTAACGGTGAAATGAGCTTGTTGTTGGTACTTGGTATCGGTGTTCTGGCAATTGCCGTCATCGGTTTTGTGGTGTTCATGGAGCGCGGTCAGCGCAAATTGACCATTAACTACGCCAAGCGACAGCAGGGTGGACGGGTATTTGCCCAGCAGTCCAGCCATTTGCCCTTGAAAGTGAACATGGCCGGTGTTATTCCGCCCATCTTTGCATCGTCCATTCTGTTGTTCCCAGCATCGCTGGGGCAGTGGTTTGGTCAGGGTGAAGGCATGGAGTGGTTGAGCGATATTTCCCAGGCACTTGCGCCCAGTCAGCCCTTGTATATTATTCTGTTCGCGGCAGCAGTGGTATTTTTCTGCTTCTTCTATACGGCTCTGATGTACAATCCACGGGAAGTCGCGGATAACCTCAAGCGCTCAGGCGCTTTTATTCCGGGCATTCGTCCGGGTGAGCAAACAGCCAAGTACATTGATGGCGTTCTTACCCGTTTGACATTGTTCGGAGCAATGTACATTGCAGCAGTTTCCCTGTTCCCTCAGTTCCTGATGGTAGCCGGGAATGTACCCTTCTATTTGGGCGGTACGTCTCTGCTGATTGTTGTAGTCGTAGTGATGGACTTCATGGCTCAGGTTCAGTCGCACCTGATGTCTCACCAGTACGAATCGCTGATGAAGAAGTCCAAGCTCAAGGGCTATGGTCGGAACGGGTAAACCCGTTCCCCTTGAAAACTGGAGTCGACAATGAAAGTACGCGCTTCGGTAAAGAAAATTTGCCGTAACTGCAAAGTAATTCGTCGCAATGGCGCCGTAAGGGTCATTTGCTCGGAGCCTCGCCACAAGCAACGTCAGGGTTAATTCCTTCGGGAAAAATCCTTGCTTGTAAAAGGTGTACGATGATAGCGCTTGACTCGATGCCGGGTCAGGCGTTATTATTTCGCGCCCTTTTAGTGGCGGACAATTCACACAGCATAGCTTTGAACGCGGAGTAATTTGGATGGCACGTATAGCCGGTGTCAATATACCCGATCACAAACATGTTGTTGTATCGCTCACCTATATTTTTGGTGTAGGCAACACAACAGCTCAAAAGCTTTGCGATGCAACCGGCGTTAAGCCGGACGTCAAAGTCAAAGACTTGACTGACGAACAGCTGGAATCACTTCGTACTGATGTGATTAAAGGCTCCGTCGAAGGCGATTTGCGTCGTGAAGTACAGATGAACATCAAGCGTTTGAAGGATCTCGGATGTCACCGTGGTCTGCGTCACCGTCATGGGCTTCCAGTCCGCGGCCAGCGCACCAAGACCAACGCCCGCACCCGTAAAGGTCCGCGCAAACCTATTCGTAAGTAACAGGTAGGCAAACATGGCAAAGCCAGGTACACGTACCCGTAAAAAGGTGAAAAAAACGGTTGTTGATGGCGTCGCGCACATTCACGCTTCCTTCAACAACACTATCGTGACCATTTCGGACCGCCAGGGCAACGTATTGTCCTGGGCCACTGCTGGTGGTTCTGGTTTCCGCGGTTCACGTAAGAGTACACCTTTTGCTGCGCAGGTAGCAGCTGAAAAAGCCGGTAATGCGGCTGCTGAATACGGCCTTAAAAACCTGGATGTTGAAGTCAAGGGCCCCGGCCCTGGTCGTGAATCTGCAGTTCGCGCGCTTAACTCGTGCGGCTACAAGATTAACAACATCACAGATGTGACGCCGATTCCCCACAACGGATGTCGCCCGCCTAAAAAGCGCCGCGTCTAACACAGGAGACAGTAATTATGGCTCGTTACATAGGCCCGAAGTGCAAACTGTCTCGTCGTGAAGGGACAGATCTTTTTCTGAAAAGCGGTGTTCGCGCTCTCGACACTAAGTGCAACCTTGAAACCCCCCCGGGTATGCACGGTGCGCGTCGCGGTCGTCTGTCGGAATACGGCGTTCAGCTGCGGGAAAAACAGAAAGTTCGTCGTATTTACGGCGTACTGGAAAAGCAGTTCCGCAACTATTATAAAGAAGCGGCTCGCCTAAAAGGCGTAACGGGTGAAAACCTGCTGCAACTTTTGGAAGCGCGTCTTGATAACGTTGCTTACCGCATGGGTTTTGGTTCAACCCGCGCGGAGTGCCGCCAGCTCGTTTCTCACAAGGCAATTCTGGTCAACGACAAGGTTGTGAATATTCCTTCCTACCAGGTTAAGCCAGGTGATGTTGTGAGCGTGCGTGAAAAAGCCAAAAACCAGTTGCGCGTTAAAGGCGCTCTGGACTTGGCCTCCGGTCGCGCAGCGGTGAGCTGGGTAGATGTCGACGCCACTAAGATGTCCGGCGTTTACAGTTCAGTGCCAACACGGATTGAATTGCCGGCCGACATCAACGAGAACCTCATCGTCGAGCTTTACTCTAAGTAAAGCCCAGTTAGCAACGATAGCAGATAGGGGCGTCTATGCAGCGTTCAGTACATGAGTTATTAACACCTCGTACCATTGACGTGAAGGAATTCGGTTCCACGCGTGCCAAGGTCACCTTGGAGCCTCTTGAAAGAGGTTTCGGTCACACTCTGGGCAGTGCGTTACGCCGTATTCTCTTGTCTTCGATGCCGGGCTGCGCTGTTACTGAAGCGCAGATTGACGGTGTGTTGCACGAGTACAGCGCCATTGACGGTGTCCAGGAAGACGTCATCGAGATTCTTTTGAATCTTAAGGGCGTCGCTGTAAAAATGCACGGCCGTGACGATGCCGAGCTTATGCTCAGCAAGAAGGGTCCGGGTGTTGTTACAGCCGGAGATATAAAGTTGGATCATGATGTCGAGATCGCCAATCCAGAACACGTTATCTGTCACCTGAGCGAAAATGGTGAAGTTAACATGCGTCTGAGCATTGCCCGCGGTCGCGGCTATGAACCCGCTGATCAGCGCGGTCTGGATGAGGACGAAACTCGTGCCATCGGACGTCTGCAGCTGGATGCTACGTTCAGCCCGGTTCGACGCGTTGCTTATTCTGTGGAAAGTGCACGGGTAGAGCAGCGTACCGACCTCGACAAGCTGGTTATTGATCTGGAGACCAACGGTACTATCGATCCGGAAGAAGCAATTCGCCGGGCCGCTACCATTCTCCAGCAGCAATTGGCCGTGTTTGTTGATTTTGATCATGAAAAAGAACCAGAGCGTGTTGAGGAAGAGGAAGAAATTGATCCGATTCTGTTGCGCCCGGTTGATGATCTGGAGCTGACAGTACGTTCCGCCAACTGCTTGAAGGCTGAGAACATTTACTACATCGGCGATTTGATTCAGCGCACAGAAGTTGAGCTGTTGAAGACGCCTAACCTGGGTAAAAAGTCGCTGACAGAGATCAAGGACGTATTAGCGTCCCGTGGTTTGTCTCTGGGAATGCGTCTTGATAACTGGCCGCCGGCAAGCCTTCGTGGTGATGACCGGGTTTTGGGCGGTTAATCGCCGATTAGTTAAGTTAAGGAATCAGAGCAATGCGTCATCGTAAGAGTGGTCGTAAGTTCAACAGGACCAGTGCGCATCGCAAGGCCATGTTTCGTAACATGTCTGCGTCACTGGTTGAGCATGAGTTGATCAAAACAACGTTGCCGAAGGCTAAAGAGCTTCGTCGGGTAGCGGAACCTTTGATTACTCTGGCTAAAATCGATTCGGTCGCGAATCGTCGTCTGGCGTTTGCACGTCTGCGTGACGATGCAGCGGTTGCCAAGCTGTTTACTCAGCTGGGCCCCCGTTTTAACGAGCGTCCGGGTGGATATCTTCGTATTCTGAAGTGCGGTTTCCGCGCAGGCGACAGTGCCCCTATGGCATATGTCGAGCTGATCGGTCGTCCGCTGGATATTGAAGCGGAAGAAGTTGACGAGTAGTAGAGTGTTATAGCTCTGTATTTGTCTGAAAAAAGCCGGGTACCTTTGGGTAGCCGGTTTTTTTTGTCTGGGGGAAAGTGTGTGAATTTCTGCTTGGCTGGGTGATATGGGGGGTTAAAACTAAGGGGACGGATTTCAAATCCGTCCCCGATCTCGTGTCACCCAAGGGACAGATTTCAAATCTGTCCCCGATCTCGTGTCACCCAAGGGACAGATTTCAAATCTGTCCACGATCTCATGTCACCCAAGGGACAGATTTCAAATCTGTCCCTATCTGCTATCTAAGATCGTTGGGCCTTTCTTTGCTTTTCTAGCAAGGGCTTCAGATAGCGACCAGTGTGGCTGGCTTTGTTTTCTGCTACCTGTTCTGGTGTCCCTTCCGCGACGATCAGGCCCCCGCCGGACCCGCCTTCGGGGCCCAGGTCGATTATCCAGTCTGCGGTTTTAATGACGTCCAGATTGTGTTCTATGACCACGATGGTGTTGCCGTGGTCGCGTAGGCGCTGCAATACGGTTAACAACTGCTGGATGTCATAGAAGTGTAGGCCGGTGGTCGGTTCGTCCAGAATGTACAGGGTTTGGCCGGTGTCGCGCTTGGACAGCTCTTTGGCGAGTTTCACCCGCTGGGCTTCACCTCCGGATAGCGTGACAGCACTTTGGCCCAGGCGGATGTACGACAAGCCCACGTCCACTAAGGTCTGAAGTTTTCGCGCCAGGAAGGGTACCGCGTCGAAGAATTCGCGGCCCTCTTCTACTGTCATAGACAGCACTTCATGGATGTTTTTGCCCTTATAGCGCACTTCCAGAGTTTCGCGGTTGTAGCGTCTGCTTTTGCAGACGTCGCAGGGCACGTAAATGTCTGGCAGGAAGTGCATTTCTACTTTGATGACGCCGTCGCCCTGGCAGGCTTCGCAGCGGCCGCCTTTGACGTTAAAGGAGAAACGGCCGGGTTTGTAACCTCTTGAGCGGGCTTCCTGGGTGCCTGAGAAGAGTTCGCGGATAGGGGTAAACAGGCCGGTGTAAGTGGCCGGGTTGGATCTTGGTGTACGGCCGATCGGGCTTTGATCGATGTCGATGACTTTGTCCAGCAGGTCTATCCCTTCAATGCCGGTGTAAGAGCCGTGGCTGAGGGTTGTGGCTTTGTTCAGTGCGGTGGCCGCGATCGGGTACAGGGTGCCGTTGATCAGGGTGGATTTGCCGGAGCCGGATACGCCGGTAATGCAGGTCATCACGCCCAGGGGTATGGCCAGGTCAACGTTGGTCAGGTTGTTGCCGTTGGCGCCGGTCAGTTTCAGGTATTCGCCGGATCCGGGGTTGCGTTGCTCGGGTATAGCGATGCACTTGGTGCCGTTTAGGTATTGTCCGGTCAGTGAATCGGGGTTAGCGAGGATGTCTGCGGGTTTGCCCTGGGCGATGATTTGGCCGCCGTGTACGCCGGCGCCTGGGCCTATGTCGATAACGTGGTCTGCCGCCAGTATGGCTTCTTCGTCGTGCTCGACCACAATCACTGTGTTGCCCAGGTCGCGCAGATGGTAAAGGGTTTCCAGCAGGCGGTCGTTGTCACGCTGGTGCAGGCCGATAGACGGTTCGTCCAGTATGTACATAACGCCCACCAAGCCAGCGCCAATCTGGCTCGCCAGACGTATCCGCTGGGCTTCGCCGCCGGAGAGTGTATCGGCGCTGCGCTCAAGGGACAGATATTCCAGCCCCACGTTAACCAGGAACTGCAGGCGTTGGCGGACTTCTTTTAGAACTTTTTCGGCAATTTCGCCTCTGGCGCCCGGCAGTGTCAGTTGGCTAACGTACCGGTGCGCCTCGCCAATCGGCAGGTGGGCAATGGCTGGAAGGTTTCGATTGTCGATAAACACGTTGCGCGCTGAACGGCGTAAGCGCGTGCCGCCGCAGTCTTTGCACGGCTGGGTGCTAAGGTTGCGGGCCAGTTCTTCCCGTACACTTTGGGAATCGGTTTCGCGGTAACGCCGTTCCAGGTTGGGTAATATGCCCTCAAACGAATGCAGCCGTTCCATGATGTGGCCGCGGCTGTTTACGTAGCGGAAGCTAATGTCCTCGCTGCCGGAGCCATGCAGCATTACCTGCTGTACAGCTGTGGGCAGGTCGCACCAGGGAGTGTCCAGATCAATATTGTAGTGTTCGGCCACGCTGCTAAGGAGCTGGAAGTAATAGACCGCGCGGCGGTCCCAGCCCTTGATGGCGCCGGAGGCAAGATTGGCCTCTGGGTGCTGGATAATTTTTTCGGCGTCGAAGAATTGTTTCACGCCAAGCCCGTCACAGGTAGGGCAGGCGCCTGCCGGGTTGTTGAACGAGAACATCCGCGGCTCCAGCTCGCTGATGGCATAACCGCACTGGTTACAGGCATAGCGCGCAGACAATGTGGTGTCTTCGCCGCTGCCATCCATGGCGGCCACTAGCGCGATGCCGTCTGCCAGGGCCAGAGCGGTTTCAAAGCTCTCGGCCAGGCGTTGTTCCAGGCCGGGTTTAACCTTGAAACGATCGACCACCACATCAATATGGTGTTTGCGTTTTTTGTCCAGAGCCGGAAGGTCATCAATGTCGTAAACAGTGCCGTCTATCCGCAGGCGAATAAAGCCTTGGCTGCGCATGGTTTCAACCACTTGCAGATGCTCGCCTTTGCGGTCACGAATCACCGGGGCCAGAATCATCAGCCGCGAGTCTTCTTCCATCGCCAGAACCTGATCCACCATTTGGCTCACGGTTTGCGCTTCCAGAGGCTGGCCGTGGTCGGGGCAGCGGGGTTCGCCGGCGCGGGCAAACAACAGGCGCAGGTAATCGTATATCTCGGTAATTGTACCGACGGTAGAGCGCGGGTTATGGGATGTGGATTTTTGCTCGATGGAAATGGCCGGCGACAGGCCTTCAATATGGTCCACGTCGGGTTTTTCCATCATCGACAGAAACTGGCGGGCATAAGTCGACAGCGATTCCACATAGCGCCGCTGGCCTTCGGCGTAAAGAGTGTCGAACGCCAGTGATGACTTGCCAGAGCCCGACAAACCGGTAATCACAATCAGTTTGTCCCGGGGTATATCCAGGTCGATGTTCTTCAAATTGTGGGTGCGGGCACCCTTGATCTGGATCTGGTCCATATAACCTCGCGAGGAAAAAGTGATGAGTATACCGCGTTCTGCCGCTGCCTTGTGAGCGCTGCGGCTGTGTAATACGGCTTCGCGCAGGCTGTGGCGGTTCTGTTACACTACGGCGCTTGATTTTAGTCTCTGCTAACGTCTGAGGAACTGTTCCATGAACGCCCTTGAAAAACGCTCGGTTTCCGCTCTGGCGTCGGTGTACGCCATTCGTATGCTTGGGCTGTTCATGGTTATGCCGGTGTTTGTGCTGCTGGGCGGCGAGCTTGAAGGCGCAACCCCCGCGCTGCTGGGCCTGGCCATTGGTGCCTATGGGCTAAGCCAGGCGCTGCTGCAAATTCCGTTCGGCTTATTGTCTGACCGGGTCGGGCGCAAGCGCATGATCTACCTTGGCTTGATTCTATTTGCGGCGGGCAGCCTGCTTGCCGGCTCAGCCGACTCCATATACGTTGTGATTCTGGGGCGGATTCTTCAAGGTGCTGGTGCCATTGCCAGCGTGCTGATGGCATTGCTGAGTGACCTGACCCGCGAAGAGCAACGCACCAAGGCCATGGCCACGGTGGGTATCTCCATCGGTATTTCGTTTTCCGTGTCTTTGGTACTCGGGCCGCTCCTGGGCGCGCGATGGGGCCTATCTGGCATTTTTTACCTGACTGCCGCACTGGCATTGATCGCGCTCTTGGTTGTGTGGCGCCTGGTGCCTACGCCTCACCAACGAAAAGTCAGTGCAGAGCAGCAACCGGCCCGAGCCATGGTGGGTCGGGTGCTGAAAGACCAACGCCTGTTGCGGCTGGACTTTGGTATTTTTGCCCTGCACCTGGTGCTTACCGCGCTGTTTCTGGTTTTTCCCTCATTGCTGCAAGATCGCTTGGGTCTGCCCAGCAGCTCACACTGGTGGTTTTACCTGAGCGTGATGCTCACATCGTTTGTTGCCATGGTGCCGTTCATCATTATTGGCGAAAAAAAGCGCAAAATGAAGCCGGTGTTGTGCGGCGCAGTGGCCTTGCTGGCGCTGTCTTGCGCGGCCCTGTCGGGAGTAGGCGAAAGCCTGCTGGCTGGCTGGTTTATGCTGTTTTTCTTTTTTATGGCGTTCAATTTGCTGGAAGCCAGTTTGCCGTCGCTGCTTAGTAAAGAGGCGCCGGCGGCCAGCAAAGGCACGGCGATGGGGGTGTATTCTACCTCCCAGTTTATGGGCGCCTTTCTGGGCGGAGCGTTGGGCGGCTACCTGCTGCAACAGATCGGCGTAACCGGCGTGCTGGGGTTGATGGTGGCTGTACTGGTGGTGTGGCTGCTGGTGGCTTTAACCATGCCGGCGCCCGGGTATACCAGTGGTTTTGTGCTAAAGTTAGAACCAGATGCAGCGCGCAGCTATCGCGATGTAGACAGTTTTTTGCGGGCCCTGCCAGGCGTGCAAGACGTAGTTATAATGGAAGAAGCAGCGACTGCCTATCTGAAGATAGACCGGCAGTTTTTTGATGAGGCCTTGCTTGCCGACACGGAATTTGTGCAGCAAACTGACAGGCCGTGAAATTCTGGCGGCGCGCAAGGAGCGCGAGCCGCCACGACACTTTATTCAGGAGCAGAACATGGCACGAGGCATCAACAAAGTCATTCTAATCGGTAACCTGGGGCAAGACCCAGACACCCGTTATACCCCCAACGGCAACGCCGTGGTTAATCTGAGTATAGCCACCGACGAAAGCTATAAAGACCGCCAAACCGGGCAAATGGTGCCAAAAACCGAATGGCACAAAATTGTCATGTTCGGCAAAGTGGCGGAAATAGCGGGGCAGTACCTGCGCAAAGGTTCGAAGATTTATGTTGAAGGCAAGCTGCAAACCCGCAAATGGCAGAACAAGGACGGCCAAGACGTTTACACCACCGAAGTGGTGGTGGATATCAGCGGCCAGATGCAGATGCTGGACAGTCGCAATAGCGACGGCGGTGGCATGAGTCAGGGTCAGCAGGGCCAAGGCCAGCCGCAAAATCGCCCGCAGCAGGCGCCTGCGCGTCCGCAAAATGCCAATCAGCCACAGCAAGACGGCGGCTACAATCAGGGCCAGCAGAACGAAAACTACAAACAACAACCGGCCAATGCGCCGTCATCGCCGCAGAAAAACACCATGCCGGATCCGGTGGATGATTTTGACGATGATATCCCGTTTTAATGGTCCAGCGCTTCATTGCAAAAATCCTGCGCCGCCCAGGTAGACGCAAGCGCGTCTACCTGGAAGTTCGCCCAAGCGGTATCGCCTGGGCGGAGTCTGCGGGCTCCGCTGGTTTTGTGGATTGCTCACCGGCAAAGCGGAGCAGCGTTCTTGGCGCTCTTGCCAGCGAGCGCCGCTGGGTGGGCGCAGACGCCACCCTCATTTTGCCGCTTGATCAGTACCAGGTATTCCAGCTGGAGCGCCCGGAAGGCGTTGACGAATCAGAGCTGGGCGACGCTCTGAAGTGGAAACTCAAGGACGTTCTCGACTTTAACCCCTCCGACGCCGTATCCGACGTGTTTCCCTTTCCAGAAGACGCTTCCCGCGGGCGAGGAAATCTGCTGAACGTGGTCGCCGCGCGCAAGTCTTTGGTGAGCGAGCTGGTTGAGCTGGTTAAAAATAGCAGCCTTACGTTGGTTTCGATAGATATCGCCGAGCTGGCGCTGCGCAATCTGGTGCCCTACATTGACCCTGATCGCCGCGGAACGGCGCTGGTTCACATGCGTGAACGCTTCGGACAAATGATCGTCTGCAAGGGAAACACGCTGTATCTGTCGCGCAAGCTGGACGTAGCGTCTGACGATCTGCGCGATGCTTCCAGCCAGGAGAGCGCGGTGCAATCACTGGGGCTAGAAATGCAGCGCTCCCTGGACTACTACGAAAGCCAGTTAGGGCAGGTGCCGCCCGCCGTCATCAAACTGGTCGCCAGCGACAACGTTCTGCCACTGTCCTCTATGCTGGCAAGCTACGTGGCTGCCACGGTTAAAACGCTGGACTGGTCATCTTTTGATGTGGATGCGCCCCCGGATAGCCGCTGCCTGACCGCCTGGGGCGCCAGCCTGGCCGTTGCCGGGAAAACCAATGGCGTTCTTCAGCAGGTAGACCTTTACACCGACGAACTGCGCCCGCGCCGGGAAAAACTGCAGGCCGGCGCGGCCCTGTCCGCTCTGGTGCTGGCGCTGGTTGTGATTGCAACGGCGGCGGGGGTGGTGCGCTATCAGCAGCCCCAGTTGCAGGCAGAAGCAGACCTTCTGCAGCGCCAGAATGAACAGCTCCAGAGCGCCGTGGAGCAGCTGACCCGCAATATTGAGGCGCGCCAGCCCGACCCCGGTATTGCAGCCGCGCTTAAGCGCGTAACGGCAACGCTGGCGCGCAGGCAGCAACTGCTGGGCCGGGTGGAAAACCTGATTGCCGCAGAAACCCGCGGGTTTGCAGCGCCGCTATCGGCCCTGGCGCGCCAGGTGCCGCCGGGCCTGTGGCTAACGCAAATCCGACTTGACGCCCGCCAGGGCAACGTTGGCCTGGCGGGCAAGGCGCAGGCGGGCCGGCTGGTGCCGGTGTATCTTGAAAAGCTGGGCGCCGAGCCGGCCTTTGCGGGAAAAACCTTTGCCAGTTTTCAGCTTGGCCGCGAAGAAAGCGGAGCCATGATTGAGTTTCAGGTAGCCTCAGGCTCCACCCTGGAGGCCGCGCAATGACACCGGCGCTTCGCCTGCAGTTTGATAAAGTCGCAGTCTGGTTCAACGAACGGCCAGTGCGCGAAAGGGCCTTACTCACCGTTACCGCCTGCGTGGTGGTTCTGTTTGCCGGCTGGGAACTTGCGATTGCTCCGTTTATGGCGAACAACGAACAGCTTCGGTCCCGTCAGGCAGCCTTGTCGGCCAGCCACGCATCCTTGCTGGAGCAGCAAACGCAGCTGACAGAACAGTTGGCGTTTGACCCGTCACAGGTGTTAAGAAGCCAACTCGCGGCGCGGCAGCAAAGGCTGGAACGGCTGAATAACGAACTTGCCGAAACCACCGGGCGGTTGATTGCTCCCCAGGCGATGGTTGTGCTGCTGCGGGATATGCTCGCGGCTCAGGCCCCATTGGAGCTGCTGGGCCTGAACCTGCTGGCGCCGGTGCCGGTATTCGACCGGCAACGCGAAAGCACCGGGGACAGTGACGGCAATAGCGCCGGAAACAGCGCCGACGGTGACACCGGCGAGCCGGCAGAGCCGCTGCTGTTTGCTCACGACGCGGAAATTGTTCTGCGCGGCGGCTACATGAATGTGCTTGCGTATCTGAATACGCTCGAAGCCATGGACGTCCGCCTGGGCTGGGTGCTGCTGGAATACGATGCCAGCAACTATCCGGACAGCGAAGTCCGGATTCGCGTTCGAACCCTGAGCATGGATCGCGCATGGCTGGGAGTATGACATGGAGCGTGTGATATGAGGTTGTTATTGAGCATCATGCTGGCGCTGACAGCCTCAAATGCCTTGGCCCTGAAAGATCCAACCCGCCCCAATGGCTTTGGTGCTGCGCGGCAGGCTCAGGTACCGCAAAAAGAATTTTCGCTAGCGTCGATATTTATTGGTAATGATCGCAGGGTGGCGGTTATCGACGGTGTGGCCCGCCAGGAAGGGCAGGCATTCGACGGCGTTCGCCTCCAGCGAATCCACCCGGACCGGGTAGAGCTGGTCGACCAGGGAAGCGTGCGCGTTTTACGCTTTGAACCCCTTCCGCAGGTGCGGAGTTTGCAATAACAGGCAAACGAGCTGCTATGACATTGAACCGAACGTTTCTGATATTGCTGCCGGCCATACTTCTGAGTGCCTGCAGCAACAATCCGTTGATGCGTACCAGTCAGGCCACCTCGACAGATACCGCCGCCGCGATTGATGCGGCCATGGCCCAGGCCGAGACCGGTCAGACAGAACACGGTGAAGCGGAACAGCGGCCGGCCGGCGTACCCGAAAACGTCAGCGCCGCACTGATGCCGTCCTTGTCCTCCGTGGCAGATGACGAAGACCGGTTTAACGTCAATGCGCGCGGGCTTGCTGCCGGTCCCTTTTTTGAAGCGTTGGTGGTAGAAAGCCGTTACAACGTGGTGATTCACCCCGATGTCGAGGCAATCATCGACCTGCGGTTGCGCGACGTAACCGTTCCCGATGTCATGGACATTACCGGCGATCTTTATGGTCTGGATATCCAGCGCAGTGGCCGCCTGTTTCAGGTAAGGGCAGACAGTATTCAGACACAGCTTTTCCCGATTGATTACCTTAACTTCAAGCGCAGCGGCGGTTCCGAAACCCGTGTCAGTTCCGGCCAGGTCAGCAGCTCGCGAGACAACTCAAACGACGCCGGTTCCAACTCGGGCGGCTCGAGCGAAAGCAGCACGGCCAACGTGGTGGGTACGCGAATTTCCACAGAGACCGAATCTGATTTCTGGCAGGGTATCGAGCGTTCCCTGAAGATGATCATCGGAACCGATAATGGTAGCCAGGTGATCGTCAACGCAGGTTCGGGCCTGGTTATGGTACGTGCCAGCGGTGAGTCCCTCAGGCAGGTGGGCGAGTACCTGCGCCGCACCCAGCTGATCATACAGCGGCAAGTTGTTCTGGAGGCCAAGATTCTGGAGATTGGCCTGAACGAGGGGTATCAGCAGGGAATCAACTGGTCTGATATCCAGAGTGCCTCTTCGGTAACGGCGAGCGACGGTTTGCCGGCCGAATTTACCGCTCAATCACTGGCCGGGCAGGCGATAAAAACCTCCGATATTGGCGGATTGTTCTCCGCCACCTTCCGGGAAGGCACCTTTACCGGGCTTATCGAACTTTTGGGCCAGCAGGGCAATGTACAGATACTGTCCAGCCCGCGAATTTCTACCGTAAACAACCAGAAAGCCGTGATCAAGGTGGGCACTGACGAGTTCTTCGTGACCGATATTGACTTCGATGACAACAATACGGCGGGCGCGACGACGGACCGGACATCTACTTCCGTTGAACTGACACCGTTTTTCTCCGGTATTTCCCTGGACGTGACCCCCCAGATTGCCGAAGACGGCGCGATTACCTTGCACGTTCATCCGTCGGTTAGCGAAGTCAGCGACCAGCAAAAAATCATCACTGTCGGCGACCGTGACGTAGTCCTGCCCCTGGCGCGCAGCACCGTGCGCGAGACCGACAGTGTGATCCGTGCCGAAAGCGGCCAGATTGTGGTGATCGGCGGGCTGATCCAGGACTCCAGCGAAGACAGCAATTCGGCCGTGCCTTTTCTCAGCGACATCCCGCTGTTTGGGGAGCTGTTCAAACAGCGCAGCTTTCAGTCCCGCAAAAGCGAGTTGGTTATTCTGCTGCGGCCGGTGGTTACAGGTAGCGAGCAGATGAGAGCTGACGTGTCGTCCAGCCGTGAGCGAATGCAGGTTCTGCGGGAACTGCTGGAATCGTCCCAGTCTGTCAAACCTCAACCAGAGAAAGCCTCGCGCTAGCATGTATGAATCTCATTTTGGGCTGCAAGAAGCACCGTTTGCATTAACCCCCAACACCCGCTATTTCCTCCGCGCCCGCAGCCATAGCGACGCGTTGGAGCTGCTGTTGGTGGCGTTGCGTGAGCGCGAAGGCTTTATAAAAATTACCGGTGAGGTCGGCACGGGCAAAACACTCTTATGCCGCCTATTGCTCAATGAACTGCAGCGGAACGCACATACGGCCTATATCCCAAACCCGCATCTGACACCAAGCGCCCTCTATGAAGTGGTTGCCGAAGAGCTGGGAGTGGATGTTGCCCGCTGTGCCAACACCCACCAGATACTCAAAGCGCTGAACAAACGTCTGATTGCGCTGGCCACGGAGCAGCGGCCGGCGGTGCTGGTGATCGATGAAGCCCAGGCCATGCCTGAGGAAACCATTGAGGCCCTGCGCTTGCTGACCAATCTGGAAACCGAAAGTACACGGCTGTTGCAGGTGGTACTGTTCGGCCAACCGGAGCTGGATGAACTGCTGCAGCGGCAAAGCCTGAGGCAGCTGCAACAGAGAATCATCTTCCAGTACCGCCTGGAGCCTCTGGACAAGGCATCGGTGGCGCAGTATCTGAGGCACCGGCTAGCGCAGGCCGGGTACAACGGCGGTAACCTGTTTTCCCCCCCGGCTCTGCGGTTGATTTCCCGCTCCTCCGGTGGCATTCCACGGCTGGTCAACATCATCGCCCACAAGGCCCTGTTGTCTGCATGGGGGCAGGGCGACCGGCAGGTCAGTCGGTGGCACGTGATGCAGGCGATCCGTGACACCGACAGTGCCCGCTTGCCCAACCTGCTGACGAGGTGGTTATGAGCCTGCTCAATGAAGCCCTGCGCGCAGCCGAGCAGCGGCAGAACCGGCCAGCGGCGACAAGCGCCTATGTGGGTGAACAGCAACCGCCCCACAACGGCAAACCTTTGCTGTTGACCGCAGTGGTGATGTGGGTGTTACTCATCGCCGTCATGGGCGGCTATTGGATGCTTGCAGACAGTTCATCAGCGGAGCCGCTGGTTGTGGAGAGTGAGCCAACACCGAATCACCGTATTCAGAGAACGGCCGCGGTTGCCGTGGATCAAAGGCCAGAAAACGAACCTGTGAAAGCGCTGGCATCCGCTTCTCAGCCTGAGCCTTCAGCCGCACGATCACCTCCTGCTTCAGCCGTACCCTCACCCTCATCCACTGCGCAAGAGGCTCCTGCCAGGCAGAAAACAATAGCCGCCAAAATAGCCGTCAAAGCAGAAGAAACACCGCCTGAAGAGGTCTCCACCGCTGGCGTCAAATACGTGCCGGAGACCCCGGCCGTTGCAGACAGAAGCCGCGCAAGGAAGCTGGAGCGCCTGGTAGCACAGGGCAACATCACCGCCGCCGAGCGTAGCCTCGCGGCACTGACGCAAGTGCAAGCAGGGCCTCGCAGTCGCTACGTGGTGGCCAGAGCGCTTCTGGTGGACGGTAAGCCGAATCAGGCCCTTGGCTGGCTGCCCGCAGACGTGACGGCCGAGTATTCCAGATTACGGCTTCTGAAAGCCCGGGCATTGCACGCCAACAACGACTTGGCGACGGCCGTCGACACGCTCAACTCAAACCTGCCGCCGGTGCAAGACCATGCGGAATACCGGGTTACCCTTGCGACGCTGCTGCAGCAGCAAGGAGAAAATACCGAAGCCGCCCGTCACTGGGCCGAATTGATTGCCTGGGACGACAGCCAGGCCCCCTGGTGGGTCGGGTTGGCGATTTCCCTGGAAGCCCAGGGTGAGCAGGCCGGCGCGATCCGGGCTTACCGGCAGGCCGCCGAACTACCGGGGCTACCCCGTTCGCTAGCGGACTATGTGCGCCAGCGGCTACAGGCATTGCGAGCAGGATGATTCATGGCTGAAGCAAAGAAAAAGATCCGTATCGGTGAGCTGCTGTTCCAGAACGACGTCATCACCGAGCAACAGTTGACGACCGCTTTGCACGAACAGAAAAGCACCGGGCGGAAACTGGGCCGCACCCTGATAGAACTGGGCTATGTGGAAGAAGACAATCTTCTTAACATCCTGTCGCGTCAGCTAGACGTGCCCTTTGTGCAGCTGCGCCATTTCCAGTTCAACAACGATCTGGTCAAGAAACTGCCGGAAGCCTTGGCCCGCCGTTTCCGCAGCATTGTATTGTCCGAACACAGTGGTGAACTTCTGGTGGGCATGGCTGACCCGCTGGACATTTTTGCCTACGACGAACTGGCGCGGGCGCTCAAGCAGCCGGTCAAGCAAGCGGTGGTGCGGGAAAGCGAACTGCTGAGTACCCTCGACCTGATTTACCGCCGCACCGACGAAATTGCCTCGCTGGCGGAAGAGCTGGACGACGAACTGGACGACGATGCTTTTGACCTGGCCGACCTGAGCGCCGAGTCTGAAAGCGCAGAAGCGCCGGTGGTCAAGCTGCTGCAAACCTTGTTCGAAGACGCCGTACAGGCGCGCAGCTCCGACATTCATATCGAGCCCGACGAAGCTGTAGTGCGCATTCGCCAGCGGGTAGACGGCGTGCTGCAAGAACAGGTGATGAAAGAAAAGCGGGTCAACTCGGCCCTGGTACTGCGCCTGAAACTGATGGCCGGGCTGAATATTTCTGAAAAACGCATGCCTCAAGACGGCCGCTTCAACGTGCGGGTAAAAGGCCGCAGCATCGACGTGCGGGTGTCCACCATGCCCGGTCAGTTCGGCGAGTCGGTGGTAATGCGCCTGCTGGACCAGAGCCAGGGCATACTCAACCTGGACAATACCGGCATGCCGCCGATGCTGCTCGAGCATTTTCGCCGCATGATCAAAAAGCCCCACGGCATGATTCTGGTGACCGGTCCCACCGGCAGCGGTAAAACCACCACCCTGTACGGCGCGCTGACGGAACTGAACAGCCCGGAAGTGAAGATCATCACCGCGGAAGATCCGGTGGAATACCGACTGCCGCGTATCACCCAGGTACAGGTCAATCCGAAAATCGGCCTTGAATTCGCCAACGTGCTGCGCTCGGCCCTGCGTCAAGACCCGGACATCATTTTGATAGGCGAAATGCGCGACCACGAAACCGCGGAAATTGGCCTGCGCGCGGCCATGACCGGCCACCTGGTGCTTTCTACCCTGCACGCCAACGATTCCATCAGCAGCGCCATGCGTCTGATCGATATGGGAGTAGAACCCTTCCTGGTGGCCAGCTCTCTTCTGGGTGTCGTAGCCCAGCGCTTGGTACGTAAGGTGTGTGGGACTTGCCGCGAGCCTTATCAGCCTACCGGTCAGGAAAAAGTCTGGCTGAGCCAGTTTGATCTGGCCCCGCTGGATTTGGAAGTGGGCTTTGTTCAGGGTCGCGGTTGCCATCAGTGTGGTAACAGCGGCTACTTTGGGCGGCAGGGTGTGTACGAAATGCTGGAAATGAATGAAAATATGCTGGATGCCCTGCGGCGCAAGGATTTGTCCGGATTTACCCGCGAAGCCCGCAACAGCCGCCTGTATCGTCCGCTTGGCCTGTGTGCCATGGACTTTGCCCTGCAAGGCATCACCACCCTGGAAGAAGTAGCCAAGGTAGCCGCTACCTCCGAGGGGGACGTCTCCCTGGAAGAAGTACCTTTGCTCTCTCAAGCTCAAGCTCACGGCAACGGCGCGCAGCCTGACGGGCAAAGCGGGGGCGGCGCCTGATGCAGTTCAGCTATCGCGGTAAAGACAACAAGGGCACCCTGCACCAGGGCACCCTGGCGGCGGCCAGCCCAGAGGCCGCTGCGTCTGAGCTGATGCGGCGGGGCGTTACACCGCTGTCAATTCGCGAACAGAACCAGAACCCATCCCTGATTGCGCAGCTAAACAACCTGCCCATTTTTCGCAAAAAAGTCACCCTGGACGAGCTGATCGTATTCTGCCGCCAGATGCACGCGCTCACCAAGGCCGGCATTCCGCTGATACAAACCCTGCGCGGCCTGGCGGACACCACCCGCTCCCAGGTGTTTTGCGACGTGCTAAGCAACGTGACCGACCGGCTGGAAGGTGGTTCCACCATGGCCACGTCTATGCAAGCGCATCCTAAGGTGTTTTCTGAGCTGTTTATCGCCATGATCCACGTCGGCGAGAATACCGGGCAACTGGACGATGCCTTCAAACGCCTGTCTAGCATCCTGGAACTGGAGCGCGACACCAAGCGCCGCCTAACACAGGCCATGCGTTATCCCACATTTGTAATGATTGCATTACTTGGGGCTTTAATGGTGGTAAACTTTTTGGTAATCCCAAAGTTTGCCTCTGTGTTCAGCAAACTGGGCGCAGACCTGCCGTTTCTTACCCAAGTGCTGGTAGGCACCTCTAATTTTCTTCTGAGCTACTGGTACATCATGTTGTTTAGCATTGCCGCAGCCACGGTGTTAACACGCCGGTGGAAGCAAACACAGCAAGGCGAGCTAATCTGGGACCGGTACAAACTGAAGATGCCCATTATCGGCCCGCTGCTGGAACTCATCACTCTGAGCCGATTCGCCCGCAACTTCGCCAGCATGCTGTCGGCGGGCATGCCCGTGACCATTGCGCTCACCGTGGTGTCAGGCGCCACAGACAATGCCTGGATGTCCAAACACATTAAAGACATGCGGATCGGTATTGAACGTGGCGAAAGCCTGTTGCGCGCAGCCCGCCAAAGCGACATGTTCACGCCGCTGATTCTGCAGATGATTGCCGTTGGGGAAGAAACCGGCGCCGTAGACGACATGTTGATCAACGTGGCTGATTTTTACGACGAAGACGTGGATTACAGCCTGACACAGCTGTCAGATTCTATCGAGCCGATACTGATTGTGGCCATGGGCGTGCTGGTTCTGATTCTGGCATTGGGCGTGTTCTTGCCTATATGGGATTTGGGAGGCGCTGCCATGGGGCGGGGGTAAAGCATGGCCCGGCGACCACTATCGGGCTCTAGCAGCATGGGCAGCATGGAGAGTGCCCATTGGCTCCGAAACCTGGTGGCACTGGTCATACTGTTTACCCTCGGGTGGTTCCTGCTGGGTGCACTTGACCGAGCGTTACAGCGAACAGAAGAGCAGTCTGCCAACATGGTGATCAGCCAGTTGCGGTCGGCACTGGTGATCAAAGGGGCCGAAGTCATGCTTGCCCGGCACGGTAGCCTGGAAGAACACGAAGGCATCAACCCCTTTGAGCTGATTAACCATCACTGGGGAAGCTATGCAGGCGAATGCGAGGGAGGCATTCCTGAACCCGGAAACTGGTGCTTCAGGGATAGAACACAAAAAGAAACAGTAAAACAGGGCAAGGGATGGTTAATTTATAACCCACGGCAGCCGATAACCTTAAAACGGCGCCGGATTGAATCGGACAAGCCTCTGGCCTGGAAAGTGACAACGGAATTTGCAGACCGCAACAACAACGGACAGCGGGAGCAAGACGAACGACCAACGGGACTCAAGCTGTTGCCGGTGTCGTTGACAGGAGAAGCAGCGCCAACGCAGGATGCGCCAGCGCTGGTAAGATGAATGCATAAACCGGGAAAGAGACTGACTTATGACACAGGACAATAGAATGAAAAAACAACAGGGCTTTACCCTGATTGAATTGGTGGTGGTGATAGCCATTCTAGCTATTTTGGCCGCTTTCGCATTGCCAAGATTTGCGCAGCTTTCGGAGCAGGCGCATCGGTCTAGTATTCAGGGCACTGCGGGCGCACTGAGCGCGGGTGTGGCGCTGGCTAAGGCACAGTGGGTTGGTAATGGTGCGGATCTCTCTGTCGCGGGCCGCTCGGATCTTGATGGCTTTGGTAATGAAGATGTGAACGTATCGGAAAAAGGCTGGCCGATCTCGACGGTTACTTATCTTGGAACTGGCGAAGACCCCGTAAACATGACCGAAGATCGCTGCGAACAGGTTTGGGAAGCAGTGATGCAATCTAACGCACCCACAATCGGTGCCAATGCGGATTATTCTGCTTCAGGTACCGGAAGTGAATGCACGTTCACATATCAGCTGGACGGTCAGAACAGCACGATTGTCTATGATGCCGATAATGGCGGGATCACAAAAACGGTCAATTAATTCAAGCTAATCAACTTAGAAAATGGAGAAATCCATGAATGCAATGGGTGCAATTTCAGCAAGAAAAGAAAAAGGCTTCACCCTGATTGAATTGGTCATGGTCATTGTCATTCTGGGCGTTCTGGCAGCGTTTGCTTTGCCAAGATTTGCGGATTTGGGGGGGGATGCGCGTTCCGCTACCGTTGAAGGCGCCGCTGGGGCAGTGGCGTCGGCCGCGGCCATTGCTCACTCAGTATGGCTCGCCGATGGTGACGAATCCCTTCTGTTAGAACTTGATGGCGTGAACGTCGTTATGTCAGTTGAAGGGTATCCGGCTGAAACCGCCCAGACAGCAGCTAACGAAGGCATCACAGCCGCCGCCCAGATCGCTGCTGCAGATTTCACGTTCACTCCAGGAGCCACCACCGCAGTCGGCGTATTTACAATTACCGACTTCACAGCAACTGTAGGCACGTGCCAATTCACTTACGATGACGCCACTGGCCAAGTGACTGACATTGTAACTACTGGGTGCTAGGGTCGAGTGCAAATCAGGTCGGATGTATGAAGTCTAACCCGGCCTGCATTTTACGGGTTTCTGGAACACGGGAAAGGGGCATGAAAATAAAAATCGCCCCGATGTCATCGGGGTTCACCCTTGTGGAGCTAATCATGGTCATCATCCTGATTGGCATACTCTCCGCACTTGGCATCGGTTTGTTCACCAGAAGTTCCGCCTTCTCTCCTTTGCTGGCTACCCAGCAACTGGCTTCTGCCACGCTGCTTGCCCAACAGGCAGCGCTGGCGGGCAAACTGGAATCTTCCGTTCTTGTAGATGATGCAGGTAATATATCATTCAAAGCTCAATATAAGGAGAGTGAGAGCGACAGCGACTTCATTACACTTCAAAACTTTTCCCTTGATCGAAGTGATTTTACTGTCAGTGTTAATCCTTCCGGAAGAATATATTTCAGTAACTTGGGCGCTCTAACGGACCGAGTGAACAGAGCAATTACTGTTTCAGGTGACAACACTAGTTTCATTTTTTGTGTGAGTTCATTGGGTGCCGTGTATCAACTCCCTCCATTAGGAAATTGTGATGGTTAGAAACCACACACACTGTCCGCGCCAAAAAGGCACCACCCTGATCGAATTGGTCATGACTATCGTCATTATCAGCGTTGCCATTGCCGGCGTTGTTGGTGCTTTTTCCCTGATTGCTGGGCGCAGCGCCGACCCACTTAATCAAACACGGGCCGTTGCACTGTCTCAGCTGTACATGGATGAAATCCTCGCCAAGCAGTTTGCAGATGAGTCCCCCATAGGTGGTGGAGCAGTGGATAAAACAAAGGCAGACTGTTTAAATATCGGAGTTGATGACATCGACGTTGATGACGAAAGTCGGTCTACGTTCAATGATGTGGACGATTACGATGTTCTCGATGATTATCCACCTAAAAACAGTGAAGAAGACTCGCTGGGAGGTTATTCAAACTTCCGTGTTTCCGTTTCGGTGAAATGCGATGGAACCGAAGTTGGTCTGGCGGACTACCAGGCCAAACTCATTGATATCACTATCACCGACCCTTCCGGCAATGACTATCTGTTCAGCGCCTACCGGGGGAACTTCTGATGTTCCGGCAGCGCGGTTTCACTCTGGTAGAGCTGGTGATAGTTATCGTGCTCTTGGGCATCGTCGCCACTATTTCTACTCAGTTTGTAAGCTTTTCTGTTCGAGGTGCAATTGATTTGGGTGACCGGCAGCAGCGTGCGCTTCAGGGTGTGGTGATTAGCGAGCAAATTACCCGGGAGGTTCGCGAGGCTTTTCCGTTGTCGGTCCGGGCAAACGACGCCTGCCTTGAATGGCTCCCGATACTCGGAGCGACGCGTTATGAATCTCTACCATCCGGACCGGATTTTGAAGAAGTGACGATTCTGCCTTTCGGCAAGGATATACCGCAAGGTGCGTTAATGATCGTTTACGGCTATGGTTCCGGACAAGATTTGCTGTATGGATACACGGATCCAGGCCCTATCTCTCCGCCGGTCAACTCTGTGGCAGACGGTGCAACCAGCATTAACTTCACTGGCCCCGAGCAAGCTCACCGCTTCCGCGAACGCTCTCCCCAAAGAAGAATTTACGCAGTCGGTGGCCGCTTCAGTATCTGTCAAGGGCATGGCACCAATGGTCGGTGGCTGTATCGTTACAGCAATTATAGCCACGGTACAGACCAACCGACGGCGTCTGAACTTGCTGGTAAGGCCAGTCGCACCCGTGAAATTATGAGTGCCAACCTTGTAGGTAGCCTGGATTTGCAGGTGACACCTCCATCTCTCAGACGTTCCGCGGTCGTTAATTTCGAATTTGAGTTAGCTGCTCCCAACAGTGATGAAACAACTCGCGTCAATCAGGAGGTACAAATCCGCAATGTACCCTGAAAACCGCTACAAACAACAAGCCGGCGCCGGCTTGCCCATTGCAATATTCATCATCACCGTGCTCTCGCTGATCGTGTTGAGCATGAGCCAGCTTCAGGAAAGTTCCGGCAAAGCCATCAGCCTGCAAATCCAGTCCCAGCGAGCTTTTTTTGCGGCGGAGAGTGGGGCGCAAGTGCGGATTAGTTCGATTTTCGAAGCTATAGACAATGGGGACCCGCCCTCCTGCCCCTCGTCTATTAATTCATTCGCCAGTAGTGGTTTGAGAGGGTGTTTCGTTTCTTTCGAGTGTCCTGTTTACAGCGTGAATGAACTGTTCACGTTGACCAGTATCGGCACCTGCGGTGACGGAATAGACCAGGCTTCACGGACCGTGGAGGTTAGACTGCAGTGACGATACTAATACGAGTCAGCGTTATGCTGTTGCCGAAGCATTCGGTAGGTCTATGAACCTGCAAATGCAGTCCCGAAGGGCATTTTTCGCGGCCGAAAGTGGCGCTCAGGCAGCCGTTACAGAGGCGCTTTACAGCAGTGGCTGTGCGGCTCGCTGACTTTCACGCAGGCGGGGCTGAACGCCTGCAGCGCC